>Ga0208048_1001870_pt1 | contig 10544 bp, 5 predicted proteins | sample Malawi_45m_30L_FD_184163 | JGI IMG/M metagenome (GOLD analysis project Ga0208048, IMG submission 184163) | Freshwater microbial communities from Lake Malawi, Central Region, Malawi to study Microbial Dark Matter (Phase II) - Malawi_45m_30L... | ecosystem: Environmental > Aquatic > Freshwater >... | reverse complement strand
TTCCAAGGCTGTGGCATAGGCATCTTTGACTTGGCCGAGAATATCCGTCTCGCCCACCACCATCGAATCCAACCCGCAGACCACGCGGAAAAGGTGACGCGCACCCTCGGCTCGTTCGCAGCGATAGAATTCCGCTTCGACGCCGGCGGAACGCTGGAGCAAGTCCGCGCACGACTGCGCGGCGGATTCCGCATCGGGGGAAAGTCCGTAGATTTCCACACGGTTGCAGGTGGAGAGGACCACCGCCTCCGCGAGCGCGGCCTCACGGCGCAACTCGGTGATGAGCGACGGCAGCGATCCTTCTTCCACCGCGAAGCGTTCGCGCAGGGAAACACCCGCGCTGCGATGATTGATGCCGATGCAGAAAATGTTCATTTGGCCAGAAGTCCGCCCAGCGCATACATCGCCGGCAAGGTGAAGAGGGCCAGCGCGAACGCGCCGACGCAGTATTGCGCCACGCGATGGGAATGAAGCGTGTTGCGCATCCAAAGAAAAAGAATTCCGGCGTAAATCAACCAGATGAGGACGGAAGCTCCCGACTTCACCCGACCGACCGGTGTGCCGACAAACAATCCGGCGAGAATTCCGATCGAAAGCAAAATCACGCCGAACCACAACAGCCGGCGCATGGCATCGGCCAAAGTGATGATCGGCGGGAGCAAATGAAAGAGCGATCCGGGCACGCGCATTTTCAACTGCTTCTCCTGGACGAGAAACATCACGCCCGCCACGCAGGCCAAGGCGAGCACACCGTAGGCCACAAGACTGGTCGAAGCATGAAGTTCGAGCCATCCGTCGGGCGAACCGCTTTTGCGCACGGCGGGCGTCGAGGGCAGGAGAAGCGCGAAAAGTTGCAGTCCGAAAACCAAAGGCGCGGTGAAGGCCCCGAGCACCGAGATGCGGTAAGTTGTGCCCACCACGAGATAAGCCAGCGCGACCGACCAGCTGAGAAAGACGAGGATCTCGAAAGAATTGGTGATCGGACACCGCCCGACCGCCTGCCCGCGCAGATAAAGAAAGGCCGATTGCAGGATGAACCCCGCCACGATGGCATAGAGGTTGAAGCGGCTCGGGCGGAATTTCCCCGCGCCGAGCAGAAGCAACGAATAGGCAAAACCCAAGAGGTAGAAAAAGGTCGAGCCCGCCAACAAATACCGTTCCATGGACACTTAGCATCATAGCCGCCCCACCCCCTCACGGGCAAGGCGACCTCTTTTCCGCTGGCCCCATGGCCCCGGACGTGCCATGAGGATCCATGCTCCGCCCCACCCTCCTCTGCGCGGCCCTCGCCGCCCTCCTGCTCACCGGTTGCGCCACCGGCCGCAAACTGCCCACCTACGAGAAACCCCTGGCCCGCACACCCGTCCAGAGCGTCCGCACCACGGCCTACACCCATACCGAGGCGGATCATCGCAAACACGGACGCAAAACCGCCGCCGGGACCAACCTTCGCCGCGGCGAGGTCAACAGCGCGGCGGCCGACTGGTCGCGCTGGCCGCTCGGCACCAAATTCCGCCTCGCCGAAACCGGCGAAATTTTCGAGGTCGACGACTACGGCTGGGCGCTCTCCGGAACGAACACCATCGACATCTACCAGCCCTCGCGCACGCAGATGAACCGCTGGGGCGTGCGACGTGTGACCATCGAGATCATCGAATGGGGAGACCCGCAACGCAGTTACGAAATCCTCAAGCCGCGCACGCGCTTTGCCCACGTCAAACGCATGGTGCGCCAGCTCGAGGACCGTTACGCGTTGTGAGTTTTTAACCGCAGAGGGCGCAGAGAACACAGAGGGGTCTGAATTACCGCATCGGGGCCGTTCGTGGGCATGAGCGCTCTGTGACCTCAGCGCCCTCGGTGGTTAATCCCCGTGCGGACGGGCTTGTCCAGTCCAACGGTAGCAGGCCTGTTCGCGCTCTGATTTTGCTGCGCGAAATTCGATCGATTTGTAGCGGCGGTCTGTGACCGCCGGTGCCCAACCTTGTATGTGTCCGGCGGTCACAGACCGCCGCTACAACTAAGCATAATCCCCTTCATTCCTCCGTGCCCTCAGCACCCTCTGTGGTTAACCTCCCTGTCGCCCGATGAAGAACCACTGGTCCGATCCCGTCCGCATCTTCATCGCCCTGCTGATCGGCGTCGCCTTCGGCGCGCTCGTCCCCGCCACATTCGGTTACGGAACATTCACTGTCGGCGCAGTCATCTCGTTCATCGGCGACCTCTTTCTGCGCCTGCTGCAAATGATTGTCGTTCCACTTGTTTTCACGTCGATCCTGACCAGCGTGGCGCGGCTCGGACGCGACCATGCCTTCGCCCGGCTCGGACTGAAAACAACCGCTTACTTTGCCACCACCACATTGCTCGCCTCCATCGTCGGGCTGGTCATTTTCAATGTGGTCCAACCCGGCAAGGTCGAACCCGAGGTTTCCGCCGCGTTGCGCGCGTCGGTTCCGGAAAGCGTGGCCGAGGTAAATGAAAACATCGGCGATAAATCCACAGGCGATCTGGCCGATGTCATCCGCCGCGCCGTGCCGCCCAACATCATCGCCGCGATGAGCGACAACCGCGAAATGCTCGCGGTTATTTTCTTCGCCCTGCTTTTCGGATTTTTCAGCGCGCGTCTTCCCGACGGACGCCGCGAGGCGTTCCAGGGATTTTGGGAGAGTGCCAATGACGTCATGCTCGCCATCACCCACGGCATCATGCGCGTCGCGCCCATCGGCATTTTCGCGCTGATTGCCCGCACCGTGCAGGAAAGCGGCGGTGCCGCGCTCGGACCTCTCGCCCTGTTCTTTGTCTGCGTGGCCGGCGGCTTGGCCTTTCACATGTTTGTCACCCTGGCCGTGATGATGCGCGTTTTCGGCGGATTCCGTCCGTGGGCGCACTACAAAGCCATGGCCCCGGCCCTTCTCACCGCGTTCTCCACCGCATCCTCCTCGGCCACGCTGCCGGTGACCATGGAATGCCTGGAGAAAAACGCCAAAGTGTCCCCGCGCGTGGCCGGGTTTGTCGCCCCGCTCGGATCCACGGTGAATATGGACGGCACCGCGCTCTACGAATGCGCCGTGGTCATGTTCATTGCCCAGCTTTACGGCGTGAGCCTCGATCTCTCGCAACAAGTGCTCGTTGTGGTCTTGGCTCTTCTCACCTCGGTCGGCGTGGCGGGAATACCGGCCGCCAGCTTGGTCGCCATCGTCATTATTCTCCAAGCCGTCGGACTTCCGCTCGAAGCCATTGCCATCGTCATGGCCACCGATCGCGTCCTCGACATGATGCGCACTGCGGTGAACATCTTCGGCGACAGCTGCGGAGCGGCCATCATCGCTCGCAGTGAAGGAGAAAAGATTTACAGCCTCCCGCCGAAGGCGTGAGGAGTTTTCAGTATTCAGTGTTCAGCCGGGACCTTGCCTTGGCGTAACTCCCACCTCAGGACATTATCCTCGCCGTTGTTGCGCGTTAAGGAGCCCAGACTCGCCACACGTCGCAAGTCACACGTCACTTCTACTCCTACTCAAACTCAAGTTTCAGCCCTAGCCTTGCTTTAGACTGCGGTCCCGCGCATAGATCCGCGTGTCATGGACACTTCTTCCGTCAGCCATTTCGCCGCCCTTTCCTTCATCGTCGCCCCCGCCATGCTGACCAACGCGTCGGCAGTCATGGGACTGAGTTCGAGCAACCGTCTGGCCATTGCCACGCAGCGCACCCGCGAGTTGGCCCATGAGTTGGAAGCGGCCGAAACATTGTCCTCGGACGAAGCCAAACGCTACTTCGCGGAAATGAGCGCCTCGGCGGAGCGCTCCGAACTGCTCATCCGGGCCCTGCGCGCCTTTTATTTCGCCATGGGAGCCTTCGCGCTGGCCACGCTTCTCTCGTTGCTCGGTCTGGCCATGGAAACATTTGATCCGCTCGGCGTGGTCCGCCCGCTGGAAATCCTTGCTTTGGCCGCCGGCGTCTTTGCCTTCGGCGGACTCGTCACCGGGTCCGTGCAACTTCTGCGCGAAACCCGTCTCGCCGTCCGCCAGCTCGATGCCCGCTCCCGCAACCTCCGCGCCAAAGCGGAAGCATGGGAACGCCGCAATGCCGCTTAGACGACATATGGACTTATTGCCATAAGTCCATATGTTTGACGGTGTATTGAACGTGCAACGGAACAGGAATCCGCGGAACTCTGCGAAATGCCAAACGCCCGCCGAAGCGGTCGTTTGGTGAAGCGGCGTAAGCGCGCTTAGCGGCGACGGCGGCGGATGACGTGTCCGGCCAGGCCGAGTGCGGAGAGCGCGAGAAGGGCGTAGGTCGAGGGCTCGGGGACGACGTTGAGCTCCAAGCTGCCTTCGGTGAAGTAAGCAGATTTCCCGTCGCCTAGGTCATAGGAATTTTCAGCCCCGAAGTTGAGCAGGTTGTTGGTGTTGATCGTCGCGAGCCCCGCAAAGATGGTGTAGACGCCATTGGGCGTGCTGCTGTTCAGACCGATCAGGTCAGTCACTCCGAATCCACTGAAGGTTACCGACGGCCCGTTGACTGTCAGCGTTTCGGTGAGGCTGAAGACAAACTTTGCTCCGGACGCCAGGGAGAGGCTGCCGCCGATAGTTCCGTTGCCGGCAAGGACGTTGCTGGCACCGACATTCAAGTTGCCGCCGATGGCGTTGTTGAGGGTCAGTTGGACTGTGTCGGTGAGCGTTATGGTGTCGACCAGCGCGGAAGAGGCGCCGCTGATGATAATCTCGCCAGTGCCACCGATCGTTACGCCCGTGGCCGACCCGCCGCCAGAGGTGGCGTTAAATCCGCCGGAGAACGTTGTGTTGTTGTCGACGTTCAAGATGAGTTCGCCAGTCGTGCCGGTGCCGCGGAAAAAGGCAGAAGCACCCTGGAACTCCATGTTGGAGCCAGCAAGAAGTGCCGCACCGTTCGTGCGTCCGCCGATGCTGAGGCCGTTGGTGAAGACAAGATTGGAAGCAGCGCGGAGCGTTCCGTAGTTGTGTTGGATAGCCTGCGCCTGTGTGCCAATTACGCTGTTTTCGAGAACAACTGTGCCGCCATCGGTCGGCGTGGCGCCGGCGGCGCCGACACGAACGCCACCCATGGTGTTCGTGCCGCTGAGAATCAACGTGCCGCCCCCGGTCTTGGCGATGCGGCCGGTGCCGCCGCCATTGGAGAGCGCGCCATTGAGATCGACGGTTCCGCCCGCGGCCACGTTGAGCGTTTTGTCATTGGCTGAGAAAACGATGTCGGGATTGATCGTCGCCGTGCCGCTGCTCACCCCGGGTGCTGTGAGACCGGTGGCATTGATCGCTCCGACCGCGTTGATCGTGCCGGCCGCATTGAGAGTGATGGAGCCCAGGCTGCGCGTTGTGGCGCCTTGGAGATTGAGCGTTCCGGTATTGGCCAGCGTGGTCGCGGTGTTGTTGATGTTGCCGTTGACGGTGAGCGTGGTGCCGTTGGCAATGTCGTAGGTGCCGCTGCCACTGATGTCGCGTCCGGCATCGAGCGTAACGCTCGTTGTCGTCTTCAGCGTGCCGTTGTTGACCAGATCGTTGGCTGCGTTGCCGAGCGCGGAATCGTTTGTGATCTGCAGCGTGCCTGCGTTCACGGCCACATTGCCGGAGAAGGTGTTCGAAGCGGAGAGGATCAGCGATCCTGCTCCAGCCTTGGTCATGCCGGTCGTTCCGGCGAGTTCGGATGAGATGGTGGTGGCGACGCCCGTATCCGTGGTGATCGTGTTGTTGGCTGCGGTTGCTCCAGCGAGCGTGATCGTGCTGCCCTGCAAGTCATAACCAGTGGTTTGGAAAGTCATGCCATTCGAAACCGTGACGCCGCCGCTTACCGTTACCGTGCCAGCCGCGTCAGCAAAGATGAGCGTCGAACCGCTTTGCGTTTGGCCCGCACCGGCGCCGCCGGTGTTCGTCGCCCAAGTCGTGCCAGCCGACGTCCACGTGCCGCTTCCGCCACCGCCCGCGATTGCCGACCAATAGTTACCGCCGCTGACCGGAGTTCCGAACGCATTGAAGACGAGGTCGTCGAGAGCAAGTTGGGCGTCAGTTCCCGCCAAGTTTTGCTGACGCCAGCGAAGCCACAGAACTTGGTTGGTGCCCCAAGTAAGACCAGTCACCGTGTTGCTGATGGCGGTGAAATTGGGCGCAACGAGACCGTTGACCTGGGCGTTGTTGTTGGTCACAGGCAAAACGAAGTTCAACGAACTGAAGTCCGTCCAAGATCCGGTCAGACTGTTGGTCGGATCGTTATCGAAAGTGCCCCCGATTTTGTATTGAAAAGAGAGAACGGGTGTCGTGTTGGAGTAACCTCGCCATTCGCGACCCGTGTAAGAGAGTGAGAAAGAGTCGAAACCAAGGCCACTGTTGTTGGAGAGACCGAAACCGATGGAGGCGTATGTGTTTGCAGCGCCGATGGAATTCGCGAAAACCCACCCGAGCGAACGATTGAAGTTGGTTTGCGCGGCACTGAAATTGGCGAGAACACCTGTCGTGCTCGATCCCGTTTGAGCCGCGATTGTTGCTGGATTTGTTAGCGGCCCTAGGGCAAACCACCCCGCCAAAGTTGTGTTGTTGGCCCAAGCGGAAGAGGCATTCGTGCCGAGCGAGTCGAAGTTTTGCGTGTAATTTGTTCCCGTCAGCGAAAACTGCGCATGAGCCTGTGGCAACAAGGAGAGCGCGAGAACTGCGCTGATGGTCAGTAATTTTTTCATGGCGGGAGAGGGAGTGCGGTTTGGGGATTTGGGATTGTCGGCTTACCTAGAAAAATTGGTGCACTTTACCCTCGCCCGCAAGGGGGAATATACCTTGTGACGGGATCTTCACAGAGCCGCTCTAAGTCGCGACTTATTCACAATCCTGAGCCCCGTCTGCCAAAGGCTTAAACCACAGGGGGCGCCGGGCAGGGCCTTCGGCCTCTGGCCCCAGTGACGAGTGACTTGTGGCGTGTGGCGAGAAGGGGAAAAGAGGCGAAAAATAAGGCGGACACTTGAGTTTGAGTTTGAGTGAAGGCGGGGATAACCGCAGAGGGCGCAAAGGGCGCTGAGGACAGAAGGGAAGAAGAAGGCGGAGACTTGAGTTTGAGTTTGAGGGAAGGAAGCACGGCACACACCCGCCAATGCGCGGATTTAGGGACTAAGGGGCCATCTCCGCTTCGCTACGGTTCGGCGCGATTTTTCAGAGGGGTTTTCGCGATGGGGACATCGCGATCCACCAGGCAACGGTTACTCCCAACACCCACCGCACCAACGCGCGGGCTCAGGAACTTGGGGCCGTGTCACAAAACCTCCGCTGTGCTCAATTTCTTCTGAATGGCTCCGGCTTAGAGCATCGGCCGACGGCGGCGGTAGGCGTAGAAACACAAGGCAATGCCGCTCAAAGCCAGCAACGCGTAGGTAGAGGGCTCGGGAATGGTGTAGATGAGGTTGAGGTCTTGCCCGGACACGCTGATGGAGAAGGAAGAGCCCGGCAGAAACTGGCTGAAAGATCGGCCTCCGCTGTCGACCCAGTTGATGGAATCGACCGAGAAGTTGGTCGCGCCGGTGATTGCGCCAGCTCCGCTCAAGTCATAAACAATCCAAGAGTTGTTGGTGTTCCAGAATGCGCTGGTCCAGTTGACCGAGCCATTGCTGAAGACCAGGCTCATCTTGGTCGTGCCGGCAAAATTCAAATTCGCCCCGGTGCCGAGATCGACACCATCGTAGCTGGTGCCGCGCTGGGTCGGACCGCTCGTGTTGGAGGTCAGCTCCCAGATGTTGGTCGATCCGGCATTGTAAGTGAGACCGGAGGAGAAGGTCTGGATGCCGGGGCTGGTGCCCGGGCTGTGGATACCGCTGATCGTGGTGGCACCGCCGATCGTGCCGGTGCCGGAGAGCGTGGCTCCCGCGCTGACGTTGAGGAGCGCGGAAGAAGAAAGCACACCCATCATGCGCAGCTCGCCTTGGCTCACCGTGGTGCTACCGGTGTAGGTGTTGTTGCCGGACAGGACAAGTGTGCCGGATCCCGATTTGGTGAGATTGCCCGAACCGCCCATGACGGCTGGGTTTGTCATAACTAGGCCGCTGCCCACGGAAATGGCGGAGGTGGTGGAGGCAGCGAGTTGAATCCCGACGTTGGCGTTGAGGCTGAAGTTGTTCGTCGCGAGCAAGGTGCCGCCGTTGAGGGTGACTTTGTCGCTGTAGTAACCGCCCGGATCGGCGCCGAGGTTGCGCGTGTTGCCGATGGCCAGCGTCGAGCCGCTGGAAACGCTCCAACGCGCATCCGTTGTGTTCCCCGTGTTGTTCACGCCGAGAATTCCGTTGCCGGAGACCGTGATGGTGGTTCCTCCGGTCGTGTTGCTGCTGATCAAGCCGCTCAAGATGCCGGTCGCGCCGGCGTTGGCCACGTTGACCGTGAACGCTTTTTCGTGGGAAAGAGCGCCCGAAAGCGTGGCTGTTCCGCCCGAGTTGGCGAACGCAATCGTGCGGCTGCCCGACTGGCCCGAGGCGTTGGTGTTCGCGTTGATCGTAAGCGCTTGAGAGGAGGTGCCGTTGGTCGAAACGCGCAAGGTGGCATTGCTCGCATTGATGGCGTTGACCGTCGAACCGCCTCCGATCTCGATCGCGCTCGCGCCGGAGGATCCGCCCGCGAGATTGAGCGTGCCTTGGTCGATAAAGAGGCCGCCGGAGAAGGAGCCGCTGCTGCCGGAGAGCGCGAGCGTGCCCTCGCCCGCCTTGACGATGTTGCCCGATCCGACCATCGCGCCGGAAAGCGCGAGATTGCCCGCGCTGTTGGCCACGTTGACCGACGTCTGGATGTTGTTGGTGAAATTGCCGCTCAAGGTTTGCGAGGTCGCGTCGCTCTTGATGAGCGTCCGCGCGCCGCTCGTGCCGTTGTTGGTGTTGACCTGGATGGCGTTGGCCAGCGTGGTGGTGCCAGCCACGCTCAGCGTGGCATCGGAGCCATTGAGCCCGCTGCCGAGGTAAAGCATGGAGGAACCGCTCAGGCCTCCAGTCGAGCCGATGACCAAGGTGCCGGCGTCGATTTCGGTGTTGCCGGTGTAAGTGCTGACCCCGTTGAGGGTGAGGACGGCGGTCCCTGCTTTGACGAATCTTCCGGAGCCGCTGATCACGCCGGAGTAAATCGAGTCGGCTCCAACGGAAGTGGTGAGAGCGCCCGTGCCGAGCGTCACGTTGCCCGATCCGGAAAGCGCCCCGAGCGTGTCGGTGAAGCCGTTCATGTCGAGCGTGGCGCCACTGGCGATGCTGATGGACGATTGCGAGGAAATCCTGTTGCCTGCACCGAGTCTCAGCGTACCCGCATTGATCGCGGTGGCTCCGGTGTAGGAATTGTTGCCGGAGACAATCAAAGTTCCCGCGCCCACTTTGTTCAATCCGCCGGTGTTGGCCATGACACCGCTGATCGTCACCGAATCGGATGCATTGGCCCCCGCGTCGACCGTCAACGTGCCATCGAGGAAAATTTCGTTGTTGAAAGTGGCGGACCCGGCTCCGGCCAGACCGATGGTCCGAAGAGCATTGCCGGTGTTCAGCGCGACATAGATCGATTGGCCGACCGTCACGCCATTGCTCGCGCGCAGCGCGACGCTGTTCGCCTGCGAGACGTCGGTGATGTTGAGACCGAGATCGATGCCGCGCGCAGTTGTGCTGGTGTTGGTGCCGAGAGCCGTCGAGATCCCCGCGATGACCGTGCCTTGGCCGATCTGGATCTGTCCGTTGTAAGAATTGCCCGATGCACCCGCGAGAATCAGCGTGCCGGCGCCGTCTTTGCCGAACTTGGTGGTGTTCGCCGGCGTGCCATCTTGAGTGAGGGATCCGGTGGCGGTGAACGCGCTGCCCGACGCGACATTGACCACGCTGTTCGTGCTGTTGTTTTGGATGAGGATGTTTTGGCTGCGCGTGGTGTTCGTGCCGACCGAGAGAACAGCCTGCGTGGCCAAGCCGCCGAGTTCGAGCACGCCGCTGCCGAGGCTGTTGTTGTTGGTGATGCTGATCGTGCCGCCGAGCAGACGGACCAATCCGGTCAGTCCCGAGTTGTTGTTGGTCAGGGTGAGGACACCGGCGCCGTCCTTGTAGAGCGCGCCATTGCCGGTCGTTGCCGTGCCGTCCAACGTGCCGTTGATCGTCACATTGCCTGCACCGCCGACATAAAAGTTCTGCAATCCGCCGCTGTTGATGATATTGCCGCCGATGGTCAGCGTGGTGCCTGCGTCCGCGTTGATGCGCGCGCCGCTGGCATTGGCGATGTTGCCCGACCAAGTATTACTGCCGTTGACGTTGAGGAGCGCTCCGGTGGAACTCACACCATCGCCACTCAGGGTGATGCCGCGACTCATGGTGATGCCGTTGCTGAGTTGAAGCTGTCCACCGGTGCCGACCGTCAAAGTCCCGGTCGAACCGAGAGCGCTGACATTGCCGATGAGCAGTCGGCCTGCAGCGACGGTGGTGTTGCCGGTGTAGGTGTTGTTGTTATTCAGCACGACCAGACCGGCAGAGTTGCTCACGACCACGTTACCCGTGCCGCCGCCGATGGTGCTGGCGAATTGTGATGTTCCAGCAC
>Ga0208048_1001867_pt1 | contig 10557 bp, 11 predicted proteins | sample Malawi_45m_30L_FD_184163 | JGI IMG/M metagenome (GOLD analysis project Ga0208048, IMG submission 184163) | Freshwater microbial communities from Lake Malawi, Central Region, Malawi to study Microbial Dark Matter (Phase II) - Malawi_45m_30L... | ecosystem: Environmental > Aquatic > Freshwater >... | reverse complement strand
GGCGTACCCGTGGATATCAAGTGCTCAGATGGCATTTGCGGTGTCTGTTCGGCCACGGTACTGGCTGGCGAGGTTGATCACCGGGACCACGTGCTGAGCGCGCGCGAGCGGACAACGAAAATGTTGCTCTGCTGCTCGCGCGCTGCGCAGCCTGGCGGCGAACTGAAGATCGCGATTTAATTCGGTGCGTTTACCGCCTTCTGCTTAGCGCGCGCCGGCGGACGCTGCAGGTCGCGAGTGAGCTGCCTGGCATCCTGTCTGCCGGCGGGCTCCTCCAATGTTCGTCAGCCAGCCCGGCAGTCAGGTGTTCGAATCATTTTCGAGGCTCACGCTTTGGAAGTGCGTTGCGCTCGACTTGTAGATGGCGATGGGGTTTGCCCCCTCATCGCGCAGTCTTTGAACGATGTCTTTGAAGTCGCCGTCACGCAGCGGTTGGCCGTTGTTCAAGGATTTCGCTGAACAGTCGGGTTGATAAAGATTGCCGATGCCGTTTTGATCGATGACCACGATCGGTCGATCGAATAACGCGGCGGCAACGGGTAATGAATATGCCGTTCCCCAGCCGCCCTGATCTGGCTGGGCAACATTGAAGCCTCTCGCAAGCTCAAGATAGGTTGCACCCAGCCTCGCACTGCGAGCTTCAGGGGTTTTTGCCAGGTTTGCGATGCGGTCGGGCTCGAGATCGACAAGTTTTTCCATGACCCATTGGCGGATCGTCATGGCGGCTTTGAGGGAGTCAGCCGCGACCGCGTCCCGGAGTTCGCCGCCCGCAGCGTGCGTGATCGAGGCGAACATGCAGTGGCCGTCGCCAGGGATGGAGTGGCAGGTAAAGCCTTCTGCCTGGATGAAGGCTTCAATGTTGAACGCGGCCGCCTGCTCCGGGCTGTCGGTGTTCCCGCCAGCATCGTCTGCGCTCAGGCTCAGTATGAGGTCCTTCGTTATATCGTCTATAAGGTCTGTGGCTTCCTCGGGGGGCATTCGGCCGATCTTCTCGATAAGATCCCCCCGGCTTTCGACGCCGAATTCTTTAAACAGTCGCTCTTCGAGATCAGGCTCATCAATCAGTTGCCGCTCGAGTATGGTCAGCGGGCTCATTGCGCTCGGCCTCTGCCTGGCCCCAAGCTCCTGTCGGATGAGTGCGATTGGATCGTCACTGGCGTCGTGATCCGATAACCCGCGCCTGGCCTCGAGCGAATCGAGTAACGCCACCACCTTGTCGGCGGGCTGAGCGCCTGCGGGGATCGCGGGCGCAGCAACGTTGAACATGGCGGTAGAGGCCGAGACGGATTCCGTGTCGTCGGACTCGACCGACGCTTGTGCAGGTGACTGCGAAACCGCCTGATCGGGGGGCACCTCGTACCTGCCCACCATCGTAAACAGATCAGGCCGCTGGGTCAGCAGGTCTTCGAGAACCATGGGCGACACGGCCTGAGGGTTCACCCCCAGCGCTATTTTTTGATGCTTGTCGAGCGACGCCATTTCAATGCACATGGCGGCGAACTCAGAGCAAAACATGCTGCGCTTGTCCACCTTGCCGCCTTGCGCATAACGAAGCCCGCTTTCGACTTCGGCGGCAGCGCGCCGGTTTTTATTGATTGCCGACCGAAAGCTTGAAGAAACGGCCCCGAAGTAGCTGTATTTGAGTTGTCTGTCTTCGGGGCCTGCAGTGATCTGAGTGGCCATCGCACTGATCGCCTCGGCGCTTTCCCGATTGGCAGGTCGAAAAACGATGTATTTTCCGCCCTCGGCATCACTCCCAAATTGTCTGGATCTAACGCCGTGAGCATCGGCCTCGGCGATTGTGTTGGTGCCCGTCGCAACGGCCGCATGCTCGGACGTGGCGCTTCCCATTAAAGGAAACTGATGTCGGCCAGCCTCGGGGGCACCCTCTGAATGAATGACATGATCGCGTTGAAACAAACCCTGCCCACCAACAATGAGGCGTTCGGTAAGGGTACCGGTCCCCGCAAATACTTTCTTGATCAGGATGTCGCCCGCCTGATGACCTGGCACCGTGTTGAGGGCCTCAAACTGATCGATGCTTCGAACGATCGCAGCATCTTGCAGACGGCTTCGACTGTAGGCGGAATTTTTCGCGTAAATGTCCTCTGCAATCTTGATCATCTCCTTGATGTCTGCAGACGACAGTTTCGTTCTGGATGCGCTGTCCCAGCGCAGCGACAGCGCCAGTTCACCAGCGTATCCATATTCCCGCATCAAAGCTTTTCCGAACTCGTCATGAATTTTCTGGTTCTCGTTGGTTCGTTACCTGGACAGGATGCCCCACTTTCTGGACAGCCAAGACTGCTTTCCATCAACCAGATCGCCACTACGGATCTGGACCCTGGAATAACCCGCATCGGCAACGTTCCTAAACCGTTTGATATCCATCATCGCTCTCGCTTGGCCTATTAACGATTCAGCTCTTGATCCACTGGTGGCTGGGCGAAGTGCTGCCCTCTGAAGAATTGAGATCAGCACTGCCTGCGGGGCGCCCGGCGATTCGGTCTGCCCAATACTCATCGCTCAACACAACCGTTTCCAGGATCTGTGCAAAGCGCTGATACGACATGGTTTCCACATTTTCCTGATACGACAAGGTGACCATGCCCGTGGCCGAGTCCTGCCCCAGCGTAACGCCGCCTGTGCCGCGCCAAAGCACATTGGCGTCAAGAATCTCGACGATGACTTCATCCTTGTGGTCCGGGTGAATAAGCCCAAGCTGAAGAAAGAAATCAATAACGCCGCTGTCTGGGTGATGCTTCAGCTCCAACAGCAATGAATCATTCACCGTAAAGCAATAGTAGCCATCCTCATGCGCAACGAAGTCCGGAAAGCCAACCGCTTTATAAAATTCTGATAGCAGGGTATTCACATTGGTCGAGCTCATGGTGACTCCATTTGTGTGGTGCGCTGTGCAGCCTGGCGAAATGGCCTTTAATGCAAAGTTCTGAACGAGGCAAGCGTTGTCGGCAACCGAGACGATGGGTTGTGCGCCGCACGCTTCGCGCTTTTGGCCAAATGGCCCATCAAACCCTGCTTACCCTACGCAGCACCGCTCAACCACCGCTTAACCTCCAACGGGTCCGGTCCGGGAGACCTGAACTCCGGGGGTGCCGCCGACTTTTGAACGGATTCTCTGTCGAGGACCTGGCGCATCCAAGCCCTCGACCGTCCGGTAAAGAGTGCGGCGAGGCCAAGATGACAGAGCCGCTCGGCGAATGGCGCCATTGCAACGTCAGCGAGCCCGAACTCATCTCCCGACAGCCAGCGACTGGAGAGCGAGGTGTTGATATCGTCGATCAGGCTCCTAAAGGAGTCGATCGACGTGGCGATAACCGCTTCATCAACTGGTGCCCTGACCGCCTGTCTGAATGCGTCTGCTCGAACCGGGTTTGGATGGCGTACCAGTCGCTTTTCAAGTTCCGCCGTATCGAGGCTGCCAAGCAAAGGCCGGTAGATAAGCTGAAAACTGATTCCACGAATGGCAGGGTGCGCGAGTGAGTCAAAGGCGGCCAACCACTTGTCCGCCTGCTGGTTGGAGAGGCGCGGAATCGGATGAAGCTTTTCCAGGTAATGACAGATCTGCGTGGATTCGAATACCGGAATCCCAGCGTGCACCAAGGTGGGAACCACCCCATTGGGGTTGAGGCGGAGGTAATCAGCGCTGAGGTGTTCGAATTTCAGTAGTTCAAGCCTTCGGTCGATCCACGCCACGCCTTTCTCGGCCAGAACAACTCTGACCTTGAAGGAATGAACCGAGTTCCACTCATGCCAAAGCTCGATCACGACTCATGCCTCATGGCGCCGAGCGCTCGCCCCGGCGGCGCGTCATAAACAGATCCATTGGAAGTTCGGTACCAACCCCCCTTGCGCGCGCGGCTTCAAGGGCGAGTTTGCACAGCGCTGCGAACTGATTACCCATCCCACCGTTGTTATTGTGATAGGTGATCTGAGCGTCAGAGGTTCGACCCTCGGCGCGCCCGGTGCAAAGGTCGGCGACCTCGATCAGTTCGCGCTTATCGACGAAGCCGCTTCGAATCGGCGAGGCCAATTCCTGCTGATCATCAATGTCGATCTGTTCAATCAGATTGACTGCAATGATGTCGGCCCGTCGCGCGCATTCGTCGTCGAGTTCGCGTTGCGGATAAAACTTGGTTGAGGACTTGATGCCGACCACATGGCATCCTGGCTGCAACCACTCGCCAAACAACACGTTGTGTGTGGCATTGGTTGCCGCTACCGCAATGTCGGCGCCCCGGATGGCGGACTCGGCTGTATCGCATGGGATCACAGCAACATCGATGTGCCGACAAAAGGCCCGCCGACTCTCTTGAGAGGGAGAATAAACGCGCACTTCCTGAATCGATGGACACACGGACAGCAAGGCCTCGACCTGCGCAGTTGCCTGCTTGCCGGCACCGAGAATACCCAGGGATCGTGCATCTGTACGGGCAAGATGACGCGCTGCGATTGCGGTCGTAGCGCCTACCCGTAGAGCGGACACAGCGTGGTCGTGAATGATTCCAAGCAGTTCATTGGTGGTGAGGTCCCACAGCAGCACGAAGCCCGAAAAATCGCCACGAAATTCGAGCCGCTCCGACCCGTCACGAAAGGGTGTTGCCATATGAGCCACATCCAGCCGGCATGCAATGACACCCTGAGACGGCACCACACCCGATATGGTGTTAAGCATCGACCATCGCTGCTCGTCACCGCCGGGCAGGGCGAAGTGAATTCTTCGTCTTGGCAGCACCTGCATGTCCGGGTCAGCAAAAGATGCCTCGATTGCCTGAATCGCCTGAGCCGGCGACACCAGGCCCTTCGCATCAGCAGTGGTGACGGAAGAGCACGCATACGATTACCCCGACTGAAAACCCGCCGACACGACAGGTTTATACCTTGATAAGGCATGATCAGCCGATCGTCATCCAGCCGCAATCGGTGTCGCGAGAATGTGAACCCCGTTCGGGTAGTCGCCGTACACCGGCCACCGCTGCGAAGCGGATCGTTTTGCCGCACACCTGCTTGACAAGAATTCTGTCTGCGCTAACTATTTCCGGAACACGATTCCGAAATATTTATGCGATCCGCTGTCGACCGAATTTTTGATCTTCTTCAGGCGCTCATCGACGAGCCACGGGGGCTGTCGCTCGTAGACCTTGCGCGTTCGGCTCAGCTCGCCCGGCCAACCGCACACCGCCTGCTTGCAGACCTGATTCGACGAGGGCTGGTGCGCCAGGAATCGGGCGGAAACTACTTCATCAGCCTGACGCTGGCGCTCATGGGCCTTGAGCAACTCGCTCAACGGGGCTTCGTCGACCTATGTCAGCCCACACTGGATACGCTTGCCGAACAATGCGGGGAACTCGTACGCGTTGCGTGGCTGGAAGGCGAGCGCCTGGTATTTGTTGCGGAGGCGCAAGGCTCGGGCCCAGGACTGCGCTATGACGCAAACCTGGGACGCCACGCAATTTTTCACGTCACAGCGGTTGGCAAGTGTTTTCTCGCGCAGATGCCTTTTTCCGAGGCCACCCGCCATGTGGACGATCAATCGATGCTGCGGGATGCGCATCTCGGGCCGCGGGCGCTGCGCAGCATGACCGCGCTGAAACTTGAACTGAGCCGGGTCAGACGGCAGGGCTACGCCGTTGCAGTGGATGAAGCTGAAGTCGGTGCTGCGGCGGTTGCGGTGCCCATCACAGACACCCATGGCAGATTTCTTGGCAGCCTTGCAATTGTTGGCCCGTCAGCTCGGCTTGACCGAAGCAAACTTACCCGCTGGGTTCCGCACCTTCTTGAATCATCAGGCGCACTTGCCAAATTGGCGCCGCTCGAGCGCTACTCCCGCAAGACCGAAACAGCTGCGCGTCGGAGAATGGCGGTATGACACAGGCGGTCAAACGCGACGTCCTGCGCGCACTGCTGATGCGGCTCGGCCTTGCGGTCATCAGCGCGGCAATCGTTTTCGGAGTCTGGGAACTGATTGCAAGGGGGCTCAAGATTCCGGCCTATCTGTTACCGGCGCCCTCACTTGTTTTCGCCGAGCTCGGCCAACGGCTTCCGCGAATTCTCGAACATGCAACAGTGACCACCACAAGCATGCTGCTGGGGTATGTGCTGGGTATCGTCATTGCGCTGCCTCTTGCCATGGCGCTTGCCTACTCGCGGCTATTCGAGGCTACTGTTTATCCGGCGGTCGTGTTCCTGCAGATCCTGCCAAAAATCGCGATTGCGCCGCTCTTCATCATCTGGTTTGGCTTCGGGATGCTTCCCAAAGTGCTGCTGGTTTTCCTGCTGACGTTCTTCCCAATAGTGGTCAGCGCAGTGGCGGGGTTTAAATCCTGTGATCCGGACATCATTGAACTTGCACGGGCCACTGGAACCAGTCGCCTGCGGCTCTTTCTCAAGATTCGATTTCCAAGCGCGCTACCCGAAATTTTTACCGGGCTGAAGGTTGCCGCAGCGCTCGCATCGACAGCGGCAGTCGTCGCAGAGTTCGTCTCGTCCGATGCGGGGTTGGGTTATCTGCTGCTTACCTTTAACGGTGAGCTTCTTACTTCAATGGTATTCGGCACCATCGTCATTCTTGGCGTCATCGGTCTCGGCCTTTACTACCTTGTCGAGGGGCTCGAGCGCCTGATCATTCCATGGCATGTCGCTGCGCGAGGAGAACAAAGCATCGACAAACTGTTCTGATTCATTCATCGACACTCTAAATAATCATTGAGGAGACCGACATCATGTTGACACGCCTGACCAAGCTGCTGGCGCTTTGCGCTGCATTAGCACTGGCCACTCCGTTAGCCGCCGCGCAGGAAGCGGCATCCCTTCGACTTAACTGGCAGCTTCTGGGCTTTCACGCACCGTTCTACCTGGGCGTTGAACGCGGTTTCTACCGAGAGGCAGGCATCAACCTCACCATCAACGAGGGCCGGGGCGGCGCGGTCACAGCGCAGGCGGTTGGCGCAAAGAGCGATCAGTTTGGAATCGTGGATGGCGGCACGACCATCGTCAGCGCCGTACGTGGCGTTCCGATTCGAACCGTCATGTCGCTCATGAACAGTGGAATTTTCGCGGTCGTTGCGCGCGCTGACGCCAACATCCGCAGCGCGAAAGACCTGGAAGGCAAAGCCATCGCGATCACCGCAGGCGATGCCCTGACGCAACTCTGGCCCGCTGTTGTCAAGGTGAACAAGCTTGATTCGTCGAAGATCAGGCTGGTCAACGTTGACCCGGCTGGCAAGGTCATTGCAACGCTCGAGAAGCGAACCGACGCGCTTCTGGGCAGCATCGACGCGCAGTCATTCCAGATCGAAGCCAAGGGCGTCAAGACCTCAATGCTCAGCTATGACGACCTGGGGGTCCGGCTGGTCGGCCTTACCGTGGTTGCACACGAAGACACCATCAAGGGCAATCCTGACCTGATCCGCAGGTTCGTTCTTGCGACAAGAAAGTCATTTCAGGCCGCAATCGCGGATCCCCAGGCGGCGGTTCGGGCGGCCGTCAAGGTCAAGCCGGAACTTGACCCCAACTCGGTGCTGTTACAGATGCAGGCGTCGCTTTCGAAGTTTTCCTCGCCGAACACCGCAGGCCTTCCGATCGGCGTCGCGGCAGAGCCCGACTGGAAATCTACGCTTGATCTGCTGAATGAATTCCAGGGCATCAAAACCGATCGGCCCGCCAGTTCCTTCTTCACTAACGACTTCGCGCGATAGGCTGGGCAGCCCCTCGGAGCCATGTAATGGGTGCACAGACAATTCGGCTGCTGGGGGTCGAAAAGCATTTCGCTCGCGCCGGTAAGCGTACTCACGCACTCACCGACATCAATCTGACGATTGACGCCGGTGAGTTCGTGGCGGTGGTGGGTCCGTCTGGCTGCGGCAAAAGTACGCTCTTGAGGCTCGTTGCAGGCCTGATGCCCGCCAGCGCAGGGACGGTTCACTATGACGATGAGTTAGTCAGTGAGCCTCGAAAGAACACCGGCATTGTTTTTCAAAAGGCGAATCTCGTTCAGTGGCGTAACGCGATCGACAATGTGCTGTTGCAGATTGACCTTCGCAGTCTTGACGTATCTGAATATCGAGCCCGCGCGGAGTCCCTGCTAAGTTCACTCGGCCTGTCCGATTTTCTCGACCGGTATCCGCACGAACTCTCCGGTGGAATGCAGCAGCGCACATCCATCGCGCGCGCGCTGGTGCATCGGCCCGATGTCCTGCTGATGGACGAACCGTTTGGCGCGCTTGATGCGCTCACCCGCGAGCAGGTACGGGTCGACCTCGAGGCGCTTTGGCTTCGCGACCGCATGACGGTCATGTTCATCACCCACAGCATTGACGAGGCGGTTCTGTTGGCTGATCGGGTGGTGGTGATGAGCGCAAGGCCAGGTCGGATCGATCGGGTTCTCAAGGTCGACCTGCCAAGACCTCGGGCCCTGGGCGCGAGAAAAGCGCCCGCCTTCATAGAACTCGTGGATACGATCACACAGGAGTTCCTGGCGCGCGGCGTTCTGGATGACCACCGTACACAGGGGCTACTGGGGTAAGGAGTTTTCCGTTGAGTACCGACGCCCATCAGTCAGGCTTGATTGTGATCTGGAACGATATCGTTTCAGAGTGCCGAGACAACTTTCTTGAATGGCATTCCCGCGAACATATCCCCGAGCGCGTTGCGATTCCCGGGTTTTTACGAGGTCAGCGCTGGTTTGGTGAATCCGCATCGCCGCAATACCTCACGATCTACTCAACCGCAGACGCCTCGGTCCTCACGAGCGCAGCCTATCTGGCCAGGCTCAACAGCCCAACGCCGTGGACGCAGCGAAGCGTCGCCGATTTTCGAAACACTTCGAGAGCGGCAGGCTCGCTTGTGTGGGGGTCGTCTGGCGCTACAGGCGGCGTCATCCTGTCTGCGCGGTTTGACATTGCGTCGGATCGCGCTGCCGCGCTCGCCCAACAATGGGCGAGCGGGCCGCTCGCGTCATTGGCCCAGAAGCCAGGGATTGCGCGGGTCCGGGTTGCGGTATCCGCTGCCTCAGCAAGTCAGTTGCAGACCGCTGAGCGCGCGGTACGATCGGGGGATATCAAAGAACCTTCCCTGATTGTGCTGGTTGAGGGATTTGACGATATCCAAAGCGTTCAGGGCGCCTTCGCTTCGGTCGACCTGACCCCCGATACACCCGTCGCGGCGAGGCTGGACTGCTATCAGCTTCAATTTGATCTGGCGTCACCACAACCTGCAGCGTCGTGAAACTGCAGCCAGGAACCGACGATGGAAAGTACACCCATGCCGACCCGCTATGAGGGTCCGCTATCGCTCGAGACAGCACTCTCGCAGCTTGCGCTCACGGATACCGCTACGCCCTTTCATCGCGATGGACCACTGGCCGACATCGAGTCGCGCGATCTTGGATTGGCGGCTGCAACGGGTGGGCGAATCGGCGCCAGACATCTGCGCGCCATCGCGCCATTCGAAAAGCCCACCGGGTGGCATTGGCATGACATGACCGCGCACATCAATATTGTGCTGCGTGGATGGATACGCTTTCGCTACGCAGGTGTCACCCAAGACGTTACCGTCAATGCCGGGGAGTGTCTGTCGCAACCTGCGGGCGTTCCGCATAACGTGGTGGGCCGCTCCGACGATCTCGAACTGATCGAAATCAACATGCCCGCCAGCTACGCCACCGTTGATCTTGGCGGCCCGCTGGATGCCGCACAACCTCCCTCACCCATGCGCTGAGCGGTCGGTGCTTAGGCGTCGGCTTCCTCGACGGTCAACGATGAATCTATGCGTTGATGGAGGTTTTCACAGACTTTGAGTCAAACGCGTACGGTACCCGAGCCGTGAGTATGCTCTGGGCAGCCGCTACAGATCGCGCTGCCAGAGCCCGTGGCGCGAGGCCTTGAACTCAACGACATTGCCGCAGCCGTCGTGAATCAGCATGATGTTCTGTTCCTTGACGGTACCCGGGAACACGGTTTGTGGCTCAGTATGAAATCGGGCCTGCAACGCGCGCACGCGGTCCGCGATACGCGTCCATTCCTCGTACGAAATGACAACCCCGAAATGCCGGCATGGCGTCATGACACCAAAGGAGTCGACGTCGGTGGTGACGTGCGAGGCATCGTCAGGTTCGACATGGGTCACCAGGTGATGACCGAAAAAATTCCAGTCGATTCGAAAGTCTGCGCTTCGCCCCTCTGCGCAGCCAAGCACCTCGCCATAAAACCGGCGCGTGTCAGAAAGGTTGGTTACGGGGACCGAGAGGTGAAATGGGGTTAGCGCCATGTGTTCCTCGCGCGGTGCGCTCAAGCGGGCTCGATTGATAGTAGCAGCGCATAGCGAGTCGCCAACTGCCCAGTCTGCTGAATCCAGAATGTGAGTGGCCCCGCCGCCAGCTGTGCCGGCGCAACACTTGCCACGATATTTCTGTTGAGATCCGACGGGCCGAAATGTCCAAAAGCCAGCATTTTTCCGGTGTCAAACCCGGCATCAAAAACGGATTTACGCTGGACAGCAAAGAATGCGATCTTGTCCGGTGAATCATAGAAAACAAAT
>Ga0208048_1001865_pt1 | contig 10573 bp, 6 predicted proteins | sample Malawi_45m_30L_FD_184163 | JGI IMG/M metagenome (GOLD analysis project Ga0208048, IMG submission 184163) | Freshwater microbial communities from Lake Malawi, Central Region, Malawi to study Microbial Dark Matter (Phase II) - Malawi_45m_30L... | ecosystem: Environmental > Aquatic > Freshwater >... | reverse complement strand
CGCACAGCGATACGGTAGTTGCTTGATGCCTACATCTGTTGTCGTGCGTGACGACACGACGGTTACCGTTCTCGCTACAAGCTTTGCCCTCCTCATTCTTGGGACACTTTTCGAGGTTCCACTCACCACGCTTGCCTTGGGGGTACTTGCAGTTGCCATACAGACCTGGCTTGGTAGCGAGGTTTACCGGCGCATCATCCAAAAGCCAGATCCACACATCGACGAACTCATCGGGATGGGCTTTGCGGTGGGAAGTCTCCTGGTCGTAACGATCGACCAAGTCGTCGTTCGTACGCCGTTGCGCGATTTCTGGTGGTGGACACTGCCACTCGTGGCTCTCGTGCTATCCGTTCGTCGCACCCGAACCTTCGTGTGGACACCTTCGAACTTCGCATTCTTGCTCTTGGCCGAGCGCACAATGTGGCTCTGCGCATTCGGAACGTTGCTTCTGGTGCAGGAGCGATACTGGCCACTCTGGATTGGCATCGCTCTACTTGCTGTAGCCATCTGTCTCCATAAGTTGCGGACTACAAGCGATGGATACTCACCAAAGTGGCGTGGCACCCTCGTTGCTGCCGCTATTGCAACGGTAGGCATCATCTGGAGAGTCATCGATTGGCGTCCACCAAATTGGTGGATCAAAACTGCCGACTTTCAGTTCTTCGAAGCCCTCGGATTCTCCTTGAGTCACTTCGGCGCGCAAGACCAAGTCTTCGCAGCTGGCGAACCAGTCAAGTATCACTGGCTTTCTTACGCATGGACCGGAATGCTCGACAGAGTCATCGGTGCAGAGCACTGGGTGGTCATCACACGTCTCGGCCCGGTAATCGTTGCATTGACGCTCTACTTCCTGGCATCAACGGTCGCACGTCATCTCGATCTAGGCGGTCGCTGGCTCGCATTTGCCCTGAGCCTCTTCGTGCTTCTGAACGACTTCAACTTTGAATCGTTCAGCATGGTGTTTTCCTACATCTGGTTGCTGGCCCTCTTCAACATGGTCGTTCAACGAGCCCTGCCGCGTCGGCCGAGCACGCTGCTCCTCTTTGCCATCCTCGGAGCTGCAGCGTTTGCGGCAAAGAGTAGCAACATCGTCGTAATCCTCGGTCTCGTTACGACTTCCGCAATGACTGGAGCGACGTCGCTACGGACCGCAGTGCGACAAGGCCTGCCACTAGTAGTTGCCGCCCTCGGTTCATTGGCAGCAACCTACGTCTACTTCTTGGCGAGTTCGGGGTACTCGGAACTCGTAGAACTCGGCATATCTGGATTTGCGCAGGATCTCTTCGGCGACATCGGAACCCTTGCACTTTGGCCACGGACTGTCGCAGCTGTAATCGTGCTCGTCAACGCATTGATTCTCTTTATTGTTGCGCTCTCGGCGTTGCTAGGGAGCGTTCCACATGACGCGACACGACGTCCGCAGAAACTTTCAGACTCTCCGCTGGTGCTGGCCACCGCGCTCTGCTTGATGGGTTCCGGCATTGTCCTGGCAATATTCGTGGCGCCGTATCACGAGCAAGAGGAGTACTTTCTCCACGCCTTTGCGATTATCGGAGTGTTCTGTGTGGCAGCTGCAGTGCAGTCCTTCTGGCAACGTCCAGCGACCAGTAATCAGCCTGCACGAATTGCAATTGGAACATCAGCCGTGGTCACGGCCTTGCTCGTTCTCCTTACACCCACCAACGATGGCACGACTTTTGCCATGTTTGTGCGTGTAGTACTCGATAGCCACATGTTCCTAATTTGTCTTGTCTTTGTCCTTGCACTCTCAATGCTCTTCATCGGTAAGGCAGTCACCGGAACACAATTTGTTTCGTGCTTGCTGATAGCTGCACTGTCATCGTCTGCCGTTGCTTCCAATGACCAGTGGATTCGTCAGTCAGCGCAATTCAAAGCGGAAATTCAGGATGCGGATCACACAGCTCGATATCTCGGTGGCGAAGATGTGATTGCAGGAGCAAAACTCATCAGAGCACTGACCCTTTCAAACGATGTGATTGCATCGAACCACTTCTGTGAACAAACGTGGTGTCCGACCGACGAATATGTTCCAAACCGCTCTAATTGGTTGAAAGGTGGTGAGGCACTTGGTCTCGTCGTCTACTCCGAACGACGTTATCTCGTCAGTGGCTACGGCTTCACCTGGCAGAACATTGTTCCGCCAGCAGAAGTGCTTCGACGCATACAGTGGTCGCTCGATCCACATCCGAGACTTCTTAAGGTCAACGAGTCAGTAACGCCTCGATACTTCTTGCGTGATCTCACAATGCCCTGTCTCTGTGACGGATTGTCAGATGCCGAAGAGATCGGGATGACGCCTAGATTCGTGTTGTACCGGCTTGATGCATGACGTGCCGGTGAACTCGATGAGTCACCATCATGTGAATCGATCACCCGAGACGAAACACGAGATATTCGTCGTTCGAGGCAACGACACGTCCATAACTACCGATTGGAATCGTGCTCGCACGACTCGGCAAGTGTAAGACAAAGTGCGTTACCCCGAGCTCACGTAACGCCTGACGCGCCTCCGCCGATCCATACTCTGCGAAATCCAAAGACGCTTGCACTCGCTTGCGGGCCTCGTCTACCGGATATCCGTTCACGATCAGCCACCGCGGACCCTCAATCAAGACTCGACGTCGCGATTCGGCGGAGAGTCGAAAATTGTTGCCGCCAAACCCTGAGATCGTCGGCGGAAGATTGAAGTCATCTCTGAGAGTTGAGAGATCACGCTCGAACCACTTCCCACCACGGCATTGCTCTCCACAGAAGCGGTTGGTGGCAAGCACTGCTTCAGGAGGTATCCGTTCCCGAACCTGAATGATGATGTCGCGCTCTGCTGCTGGACCGACGGCCTGAACAGCATCCTGTGCCGTCAGTTCTGGTCCCTTGTCCAAGCGCTGAATGACCAAGACTTCACGAGTTGCAGTTGAGGAGAACACGAGAAGTACGACGAGTGATACCACTCCACCATTAACCACAGTTCGGACATCCGAACCTCGCCCGAGAGCAACCGCAAGGGTTGCCCCGAAGAAGACCGCAGGCAAGGCAGAATTCTCGGCGACTCGCAACCATATTTCGGCAGTCGTGCCTCCATTGAACTGACGGCTAATAACCCAGACGAGACTGCACGCAAGTGACGTTGCTGCGAGCAGACTGAGCATCTTCCTGCGATTTGTGGAATTCATTCCACTTTCAACGAGTGACCCAACGATCATCAATGAATACAAGAAGAGTATGTTGAGCGCCGACGAGATGAAGTATCCGTTGGCTTGATTGCCCGACGCGACGGTCATGAGCAGAGCGAATGGAAGTTGCGCCACTGCGAACACAGAAACGGTCGACCACTTTCGACTCTTCCATATCCATAACCCCACCGCACACGGCAATGCAAGGAGCCCAGCCGACACCAGCAAGGCGGCCACGGCACGTAGTGGACGGTCTGATAGAGAGTCAATCTCTGAGAGCACCTGCTTGGCATAACCAAACAGCTGAAAAGAATCCAATTGACGAGTAGTTCGATCATTGAATAGGAACAGCACTGCGTACAGCCCAAGCGATGCATACGCACCAAGAAGGTCTGCGAGATGAACGCGCAGCTGCTCTCGGCATTTACTCCACGACCAAAGGACGAGTGCGGCGAGCCCGAAGACCACTACTGGAATATTCGATGACTTGATCAGCGCCAATGACAAGCCGAGTATGAAGGAGATCGCCGAAGAGAACATGACATGACGCTGCAGATTTGTTGTCCAGAATCTGAATGCTGCGAGGAGCACGACAACGCCCGCCGCGTAGCTTGGCGACACAAACGAGTAATTGATCAAGAGCGGGAAGAGGAAAGCAATCATAAGTTTCGTGCCGAAAGCCAAAGTGCTTTGCGAGGCAAGAAACCCCCAAATCAACCCTGCAAGGGCAATTGCGAGTAACGCGGGTGCGACTCTGTTGAGAACGACGTACGGCCCTGCACCAGAGAGTTGGGATAGAAGTCCGGTCCACTGATACGTAAGGACGTGATAGCGACCACCAAGTTCGCCAAGGGGACCAAGCACGTCACCCGAGCCATATTTCAGAAAGTGAAACGACACCGACTCAAAGACCTGGAGGTCATCGGTGAGGAACCACCAAAACTCTGCTCTAGAAGTCGTCGTAAAAAATCCAGCACCTGCTACTACGAGCGATCCGACGGGTAACCATCTCCGGTTGTCTCGGAAAACGAGTAGAGCTCCAAGACCGATGAGCGAAGGCAGGAGTATCCAGCCGAAATCCCGCGAGAGCAGGAAGAGTGAGACGACTGCAAGAAAACCGAGCAGAGCTGGTTTTGGTTCCGTAAGCATCGCAATTTGACTCGCTAGCGCGATTCGCGAGGACACAATCGCAGTGGCACAGAGGCAAGCGAAAGGGATGAGCCAACCAAACTCCACTCCAGTCAATTCGAACAACAGCACGTCGACGAGAATTGAGATCAGCACACCGACCACAGCACCAACTGCGAGTTGGTATTCGCGTGCAGCGTTCGGCTGGATGTACGTGATAAAGACAATTCCGAAGACGGACTGAAGTACTACGGCAATTATTCCAACAACTGTGACCGAGATAGGCACTCCCATCCAGACCATGAGCAGCAAAGCCAGCACAGGAACAACCACCCCCTGAATCAGGGAGAATTGGGCAAAAATCTTCACGACTGCTTCAAGCGTCGTCTATTTAGCCGATCGACCAGATCGTTGATCACTCCACCAAAGAGCAGGAGCGTGAGTCCGAGATACAGCGGAAATTGATACCAGTAGCTCGGGCGGTTGTTGTTGGTCAGATCTCGGTAGTTGTCAAGCTGCGATTGAAAGCTCTCGAGTGATCCATCCGTCGATACTGACAATTCGAGAGTTCCTACAAACGGCAGAAGGCCTGCGGCTTCGCCAATACGACTGTTATTGCATTGTGGTATCGGAAGCGAATTCAACTGTGTTTCGCTGTCTTTCGTATCAGTCACGACACGCACCTTGCCATTGGGGTCGATGAGCGCCACGAAGTTGAACTCTGCATCACGTGTGTGATTCTTCACATTGACTCGCTGCACTGAACCGTCTTCGAGCGGCAAGCCAAAGCGAACGAGGTAGCCCTCGCTCTTCTGATATTCGACAAATAGCCCTTCTTCGTTCTCATCAGTTTGAAACAGTCCTTGGTCCCGTTCGGGGTCTGCAACATTTGCGCGAACGCTCATCAAGATCGGAGCTCTGTTGACGGCGAGAGCCGAACAAATCATCGAGAGGTCGACGCCCTGAACCGTATCGCCGTCATAGCTGTACGTGACTCCGTGGTTTGGGAAGGGAATCGGCTCTGGCTGATCCGTGCTACTCCACATCCACCAGCCAAGAATGGTGAGCACAAAGCCACTGAGTGGACGAAGCGCTGCCCTCTTCATGCGTTCGCTTCTTGGAGCTTGCGTTGATCAAGGAACCGAAATGCGTAAAGCAGAAACACCACCCAGCTCACCGATCCGATAACCACCACTCCGTTGGGTCCGATCGGTAAGAAACTCCACCACCATTCATCAAAACGAATCGGTATCACCCTGAGACCTGCTGATGACCCAGCTGCGTATCGCTCCACAACTGCATACAAGCTCAGTGCATTCGCAATGCCAAGCATGCCGATTGCGATATGTCGCAACCTCAGGACATCAAAGAATTGAGTCTCGCTGCGCGAATAGTAGATGTACGTCCCGACAATCACCGGAAAGAGTGGCATCACGTACCGCCCAGGAACGTTGTAAAGATCCAGTTCTAAGCTTGCGAACCAGAGGATTGCGACAAATGCCAGACAAAACAACACACCTGAAGTGAGTTGCATCAACGATCCACGTATTGAAGCCGCAAGCGATACACCACCAACCACAAGAATCGAAGAAATCGTGACAAAGTGAGAAATGGCAATCTCGTTCTCGCCAAGACCACTCTTGCCATACGCATCAAGAAATACTGCGGGAAAATACGTGAGCCAATTCGTAAACCACACCCCAACGGATGGCCCGTTGGGATTCAAGGGGGTTAGTTCTGTTCGAAATCGATAGCCGAGAAATCCACGCGACAGCGCGAGACCTGTGAACGTCATGACAAAGAGAATTACAGTTGCATATACGAGCCTCTTGGACTTCGGGCCGAGCGCTCGTAATCTCTGATCTGCAACTTCAAACGTGACCAGTGTGCCGAGGACGACAGTGGTAAATAGCTTGACGTCGCTCCTTGCTTGCGTAGCAAGGAATATGAGTAACGCCACCATCAGGGGCACTATGAATCGATTTATTCGACTCTCAACATCAGATGTTCTACGGAATCTCTGGTTAATGAACCATATGGCGTACGGCCAAAGTGCAGTCAGACCTAAGATTCCCCAACCGCTTGGGTTTATTGACGCGATTAGCCAAAAAGAGAGCGGGCTCACCGTTACAGCAGTTGCAGCAAGCCAACTTCGCGAGATTCTCGTGGGTGCGCGGAAAATCAAAAATACTGCGACAGCCGCAAATATCAGAGCATTGAAAATCTTCATACGAAGGACACTCAAAGATCCATCGCTTCCCACAAAAAGATGCATCACTCGTCGGAATCCCGACTCGTAGTAACTACCTTTCCCCGACAACATATACGACCGTTGACTGGTCTCCGTATCAGCACAACTGGCAGGAATTGCGGCTCGTCTCCAGAAACACGATTTTGGCGCGTAGCTGAAGGTTCCTACTAAAGTGAGACCGTAGTCGCCGTCAGCTCTGAGTGTTTTTGAGATGCACGCTCCACTACCCGAGGCTTCCGCACACCAAATGTTGGCAATATGCAAGATCTCATCGGGAGTCGATAGCGGCGGCGATGAAAACGCCCAGCACACAGAAGTCAAAGTGAGTGCAATGACGGCTTGAATGGCGGGCTTTCGGGTGAGACCTCTAGTGGAATGCTTCAATGTTTAAACTCATTTCCTGACAAGTCATCTATTGGTACGACTCATCACTAACCTGTCGAACTTCAGTACCTTTTCTCAACTGTAGAGCACAACGCCTCATGTTCTGAACTTCACTTGTTCCTGATTGCGCGTTCTGTGAATGCGCCACGCTGAGCGTGCTACCAATACCTAGCTTCAAGCAGCACGATTTCAGCGCCACTAAGTTTGCGATTCTCGACAGTAGTGTTTCAGGGAGTGCATCAACTGACCACACACGACATTCGAGAGGCTCTACGGGTCACTGCCAATCAGATATTCTGCACGCCAGTTCTTCAATCTCGTTATCTCCGCGAAGCAAGTCACCACAATGTAGTCCTAAAAGCTGAAAATCTTCAGAGAACCGGTTCTTTCAAGATTCGTGGCGCAACAAACAAGATCGCGAGTTTGGGAAATGATGCACAGCGCGGCGTCGTTGCAGGATCAGCTGGCAATCACGGCCAAGCACTAGCACTTGCCGCACGAAATGCCGGCGTCAAGTGTGAAATTTTCGTTCCTGCTGGCGCATCGCTAGCGAAGATTGACGCGTGTAAGGAATACGGTGCTCGTGTTCACGAAGGGGGCGACAGTCTCGACACCGCCGTCGAGAGGGCGTTGGAACGTTCGAGAGAGAGCGGTGCGACCTTCTGTCATCCGTTTGATGACCCCTATGTAGTCGCCGGCCAAGGAACTCTTGGACTGGAGCTCGTTGAACAGGTTCCTGATTTGAAGACCGTTGTGATTCCTCTCGGCGGAGGAGGACTCGCTGCTGGTTCAGCTATTGCAATCAAGTCCCAACTGCCGCACGTAAGGGTCTTCGGAGTCCAAATTGCCTCATGCGCACCATACGTAACGGGGGTCTCGCCAACCGGCCCGGTAATGACTCTTGCTGATGGAATCGCAGTCAAGAAGCCAGGTGGGGTAACCGGACCACTTGTCAAACAGTGGCTTGATGGCATAGTCACCGTGGAAGAAGACCTTGTAGGTGAATCAATGATGCTGCTTCTCGAGCGGTCAAAGCTGCTCGTCGAAGGTGGTGGCGCTGTTGGTGTTGCCGCACTACTCGCGAACCTGATTCCCGCCACCCCCACTGGCGCCACATGTGTCGTGCTTTCGGGGGGCAATGTCGACCTCTCGACACTTGCGAGCCTTGTTCGACGTTATGAGACTCGGCGCGGTCGACGGCTCGTGTTGATGGTTCGCATTAGCGATCGACCAGGCGGACTTGCTGGCCTTCTCTCTCTTGTCGCTTCAACAGGTGCCAGCGTCATTGACATCGAACATCTGCGTGACGGAGTCGACCTCCACGTTCGCGAGACGGCGGTGAATTTGGTTCTCGAAGTCAGAAATTCCAATCACTCGACCGACGTCATCTCGAATCTTGAGACGGCGGGATACTTCGTGAAGAGAATCTCCGACTAACGACAGTATGAGGCCACGAGCGACTTCCTCGCAGCAGTAATCAACTGATGTAATCCCACGTGAAGGGGCGTGCGCGCCAAGACTTCGGAAGTTCTTTTGTGCGTCGTGACGACTCGCAAATCAACAGGCTCGGTCGCGGACGCAGCCGTAATAACTTGGCGAACAGGAATTCGACGACGGACGATGAGTTCGCAAGTGTGCAGCAGGCTGGCGATACTCGTGTTCTCCGAAGCACAAATGTTGACAATCCTGACCTTGCTCGACTGTTCTTCGTCATGAGCAAGCAAGACCGCAGCTGCATCGTTAACGGAGATGTAGTTGCGCGTAGTGCTCATCGGAACGAACAGTGTGAGTGGCTCACGCAATAGTGCCGCCCGAACAAGGTGACTCAAGAGACCTTGAGGCTTCGAGAGATCTTGGTTTGATCCGTAGAGACTCGCAATTCTCCCGATGGTCAGATGCACGCCGAACGATTCGCACCATTCAGTGAGCAAGTTCTCTGACGCAAGTTTCGCTCGGCCATACGGAGAGTTCGGCCTTGGATCCGAACTTTCATTAAAAGGTGGGTTCGGCGACTTGGCGTATATGCCACCCGCTGACGATGCGAACGTGAGCGAACCACGTCGCAACTGTTCCGGAGTCGCCGTCGCTTGGAGTACATCGAGCAGGTGGCGCAGCAACAACGTCTCATGACGAGATTCGCGATCGTCACTGCGAATCGTCGCCTTCCCGGCACACCAATGCACCGACCAGTGGTCCCGGTCTGCTTGAGCGAGGAGCTGGTCAATCCCCCGTTTCAAACCATCTCGGACGGCAGCATCGTTCGTCCACCTGAGCCCACTGACCGTGAGCGTCGACGAACCTATTTCACGAAGTCGTGCGACGATGGCTTGGCCGAATAAGCCACCTGCACCAACCACAAGATGATGACGGGTCACACTCTCATTCACTCTCGGGGGAGCGATACAGCGGCCCGTTTGGAGGGTGTGCTTGAGCCACCTGTAGATTCCCACCAATGGCCAGCAGCGCGAGGGGCTTGGAAGTGGAATTGATGGGAAATCCATCGGCTAGACGACGGGCGATGCCAATGTTGCTTTTGCCCAAGGCTACCCCTACACCAACGATTTCGGAGAATCGAGATAGAAGCCAGATGTGGGAAAGAATCGTAAAAAATGTCGACCTCCCGACTGGCTCATTACCCTATGAAATTACTTTCCATACTGAGCACTCTTCCTTACTATAAACCAGCTCAAGCTCATGTCGCTGTGAAGTCGCTTGGTACAGAGGGTCTGTGCCGACTAGAAAGTCAACCTGTCCTGGATCGAAACTTGGTAACCCATTCTTGTCAAGCCGCTCCCGCGACAGTTTGGGACTGTGCTCCTTCTTCATGTAGAGACCGTCGAGCCAGATACGACGCTTTGATACAAGCGAGGCGAGATGCGATTTACCGCTGTCTGGAAGAGTCGGTGGATCAAACAAGTTCGTCGCAACTATTGAGGCTTTACTCGTGTTGTCTCGAACCCACTCAAAACAGGAAATTACATCCTCCGTACCGAGATACTGCGATTCCTGAAGCTGTTCTCTCTGAAGATAGACACGAGCACTGCCCAATCGGCCAGCAAGAATTCCAAAAACTATTAGAGGCAATATCAAAACTATTGCCGATGAGGCCCATTTGAGTCTCTTGCGTACCAGCCCAACTACGAGTCCCAGCAATACGGAAGCCCCCACCAGTAGCAACATCACGGAGCTAACTGCCGCTGTGAAGTCTGGCTTAATGCTGCGACTCATTGCGTATGCGAACGAAGTGGCCAGCACGCCTATTGCAATTGTCGTTCGGATTAGCAGTCCTTTACGTTGTGCAATTTGATCAAGGCATACCGCGACACTGAGTGGAAGCAGGCTCGAGAGAGTGATGGACAGGAGCTTCCCTTGCGCAATTCCCAAGTTAAGTGCGTTCATCAATAGGAGAGGTCCAATAAACAAAGAACACATCACTTCTAGGTGCGCCCCACGCTCATGTTCCCTGTTCTCGCGTCTTGAAAAAATGAGCCCAAGGAGGCCAGGCAGTGCGACTAACGATAACTCCAGAATGAAGCTCAAAGAGTTGCCCACACGCAGCCACCATGGGCTCGTGGAGTCCAAACCAAATGGAACGTCGTAGCCGCCAAATTGAAGAACT
>Ga0208048_1001862_pt1 | contig 10583 bp, 14 predicted proteins | sample Malawi_45m_30L_FD_184163 | JGI IMG/M metagenome (GOLD analysis project Ga0208048, IMG submission 184163) | Freshwater microbial communities from Lake Malawi, Central Region, Malawi to study Microbial Dark Matter (Phase II) - Malawi_45m_30L... | ecosystem: Environmental > Aquatic > Freshwater >... | reverse complement strand
AGAATCGGCTCGGCTAGAATCGGCTTCGCTTGAATCAGCTACTTTGGACTTGGTAACCCGTTGGCGTGATCCAACCCATGTAGTAGCAAAACCACAGAAAAGCAAACAAGACGACAGAGAGCGAAATCCTTAGGGTGAGCATTTGTACGACTTTGCCGGTTTTTCCTTGGTCTTTCACCAGGTAGTAAAGCGCAGAGCCTAAACTGGCAAGGATCAAGAGCAAAACTGCAATGACGACAAAACGCATAAGAGCTCTCTGGTTAAATGAGCAAGGATTAGCCTGGATCAGACAGGTCGCTGGCCAACAAGGCAAGCGCTACCTCCGATTGACGCGCTGCACTCGTTTCGCTCGCCGACTTGCCTGTGGCCTTCATGGTCGGTTCCATGTTGTCGGTGGCCTACACTTTACGATTGTCGCATGCCTGTCAGCTTAGTCGACCAAAAGGCCCCTGTTAGGGCGCTCAGCAAGTGGCTAGCGGTGGGCCTTCTTGTTGTGCTTGGCCTCTTCACCGCCAGACTTGGCCTTTGGCAACTTGACCGTGCGGATGAAAAGCGTGATTTGGCGCAAAAGCGCCAACTTGCCGCGAGCAAACCGCCTGCTGCCGTCGAACATCTGGCTGCTGAGGATTTGCCTGCACTCGAGGGGCAAGGTCTACGCTTAAGGCTCAGTCAATCGCCAAACAACTGGTATCTCGATTCCCGAAGCTACAAGGGGCAGGCTGGCATGTATGTGCTCGCAGTTGTGCCACTGTCGCTACCAAGGGCTGGGTATGCTCGCGATGATGCACCGTCGCCAAGTCATGTTTTGCTGTTGCGTGGATGGCAGGCCAAAGATCCACGTCAAGCCCAGGGAATTCAAGAGCGAGGCACAATCCAGGCTGGTGAGTCATTGTTAGTGCGTGTCGAGTCCGAGCGTGAACATGCAGCCTCGCGCTTGGGCTTAGGAGATCGTGTTGCAGGCGATCACTTGAGGCATTGGTTGGTGATTGACTCGCAAGTGATGGGTGAGAAAAGCGGTATGCGGCTTGCACCATTCGTGTTGCGCCAACTTGAGGCGGCAGTCGATGCCAAAGGTCAGGCGGTCGAAGATGGCTTAATTCGGGATTGGCCCGAGCCGGCTGACGGTGTTCAAAAGCATAAGGCCTACGCTTTGCAATGGTTCTTGTTTTCTGCGCTCAGTTGGATGCTGGCCCTGGTGATCGCTTTGCGTTGGCGCGTTACCGACCCAGCTTAATCAATGGATTTAATGTCAAACATGTCTGATCTTCGCTTGGCTACAACGGCAGCAACAATCCGTTATGGGCGCTTGAAAATGCTGCTGATTTTTGCGGTTTGTGCGTCTCCTGTCTTGCTCGGAACGCTTGCGTACTGGTTTTACCGCTCGGAAAGCACAACCAACTATGGCAGCTTTATCGAACCCCAACGTCAGGCTGTGGGTTTGGAATCCTTTCGCGGCAAATGGGTGATGTTTACCATCGACTCGCCACAGTGTGATGAATTCTGCGCGAAAAGGCTTTACCTGATGCGCCAACTGCGTCTTACCCAGGGCAAAGACAAAGACCGGCTTGAACGAGTACTGCTCTTGAGCGAGCCAGGCAAGGCCGAGTTTCTGACGAGCGGCGTCGAAAGTCTCGAGAAAGTCCATGAAGGCATGCACCAGCTTTTTTTGGATGCTGATCAACGAGCACGTCTCCTCGGCATTGAGGGGCAAACGCTGAGCACAGACAGGACAGCCGATAAGGGTATTTATTTGGTTGATCCACTCGGACACGTCATGATGCGCTTCCCTGACGATCCCGATCCGAGTCGTATGAAAAAAGATCTTGGCAAATTGTTGAAATGGTCCCGCGTGGGCTAAATATCCGATGAGCACCTCACTTCCAAGCTATCAAGCGCGAACCTTCGAGCCGCCCTCAGCGCTAATTGCGTACAGGCGTTTAATTGGGTGGAGCGCATTGATTTGTTTTGCGCTCATCATGATCGGTGCCTGGGTAAGACTCACCGACGCGGGTTTGGGCTGTCCGGATTGGCCCGGTTGTTATGGCAAGCTCACGCCTGTTCAAGCCAAGGCTGAAATTGCTCAGGCAGTCGCCGAGCAAGGCGGCGATCACGGCCCAGTGTCCATGGGTAAAGCCTGGCGTGAGATGGTCCATCGCTATATTGCAACGGGTTTGGGTTTATTGATTATCGGCATTGTGGTGTTCGCCTGGCGGCTTCGTCATCGATTGCAGCAATCACCCTGGCTGGCCAACATCACCCTTGGCGTTGTCATCTTGCAAGGCATGTTCGGCAAATGGACCGTAACGCTCTTGCTCAAACCAGCGATCGTGACCGGCCATTTAATTGGGGGCCTGCTAACGTTTTCGCTGCTTTTTTGGTTGTGGATGCGTACCCGTGAGGCAATTGAGGGCTTGGATCAGGGCAGATCAATGTCAGCGAAGGCGCGATCAACCTCAAACGCGCATCGACCTAGCCTGGGACTTCGGTGGTTTGCAAGGCTCGGATTACTTTTGGTTGGTATGCAAATTGCGCTTGGCGGATGGACGAGTACGAACTATGCAGCGCTTGCCTGTCCGGATTTTCCGACCTGCCAAGCGCAGTGGATCCCAAAAGTAAACTTTGCCGACGCGTTTCATGTCGTCAGGGAGCTCGGGAAGACAGCCCAAGGTGAGATGATTGATCTCCCCGCACTGACCGCAATCCATCTAAGCCACAGGCTTGGTGCAATTGTCGTGCTCTTGGGACTTGGCGCGCTGGCTTATGCCTGCTTTCGTTGTCATGTGGCAACGCGCGAAGCGCGATGGCTGCTTGGCATGCTCGCGCTACAGTGGGTCTTAGGCATGAGTAACGTGATTTTTGATTTGCCCTTATGGGTTGCAGTTGGACACACGGGCGGGGCGGTTGTCTTACTTGCCCTTACCCTGCTGCTAAACTTTCGGCTCCAGGCATTGAGCCAGGTGCATCAAGGAGGCTAGCTGAGGTGGCTTGGGGCGAAACCAGCGTATTGGAAGGTCGAACAGCCTTGCGGGAGAGGCTGCGTGCTTATGTAGCGCTAACCAAACCGCGTGTTGTCATGCTCGCTGCCTTTTGCGCTTTAATCGGCATGCTGCTCGCGAGCGATACCTGGGTCGGATGGTCGCTAATCTTGGGCGCTATTGGCGGCATCTCGCTGCTCGCCGCTGCAGGTTTTGTCTTAAATTGCCTGATCGAGCGCGAAATCGATGCCCGGATGGCGCGTACACGATGGCGACCTTCTGCACGTGGTGAGGTTGGCAACCAGCAGGCGGTTGGCTTTGCCCTTGCCCTTGGCCTTGCGGGCGCACTTTTGCTTTGGCAGTGGGTCAATGTGCTTACGATGTGGCTCGCCATCGCAACCTTTGTAGGCTATGCGATTGTTTACACCATTTGGTTAAAGCCAGCAACACCGCAGAACATTGTTATTGGTGGTGCTTCAGGTGCAATGCCGCCGGTGCTCGGCTGGGTTGCGGTGACGAATGAACTGAGCGCACAAGCCTGGATCTTGTTTCTCATCATTTTTGTGTGGACGCCGCCGCACTTTTGGGCGCTTGCCCTTTATCGCCTGGAGGACTATCGTCGAAGCGGCTTACCGATGTTGCCAGTTACTCACGGACCATTATTCACCCGGCTCAATATTTTGCTCTACAGCGCCTTGCTGGCCGCGGTAGCACTTTTCCCGTACTTGATGGGCATGAGTGGATTGGTTTACTTGATTGCTTCACTGCTTTTAAACGCATGGTTTGTGCTGCTTGCCTGGCGTCTTTATCGTGTTTACAGCGACGCGCTGGCCAAACGCCTCTTCCGTTACTCGATTTGGTACCTCGCCTATCTTTTCGCTGCCCTCCTGATCGATCACTATCTGCGATTGTTCTGGCTGCCTGGTCCGCTTTAATCATGCTGCGCGCTGAGCGTCTCGTGCTTAGGCAATTTTTCGCGTTTGCCATGGCTTTTTTGCTGCTTTGCTTAGGGGCCTGCGAGCAAAATAACCCACCAAGCGCACAAGCGTTAGAGGGCAAGCAGCTTGATGTCAAGGCAGCACCAGGTAAATCGCCAAAAGGCGGTTTCCATCACACTGACATCACAGGTTCGTCCTTAAAGCCTGTCCTGAATTTGCCTGATCGAAGCGGAAGTGCAAAGCAAGTCGCAGACTTCCAGGGCAAGATATTGCTTGTGTTTTTTGGTTTTACCCATTGCCCTGATGTTTGCCCCAGCACCTTGCAAGAGGCGGCTGAGGCGATGTCGCTCATGAGTGCAGATCAGGCGCAACGGGTCCAGGTAATTTTCGTAACACTCGATCCGCAGCGCGACCAACCCGACATGCTTGAGGCCTATGTAAAGGCTTTTCATCCTGGTTTCGGTTGGCTCCGAGGCGACGAGGAGCAGACCAAAGCGGCAGCAAAGTCTTTTCGCGTGTTTTTCGAAAAAGTCACGCCCAAGTCTGGCGGGCCCTACACCATCGATCATACGGCTGCTAGCTTTGTTTTCGATGCCCAGGGTCGTCTCCGCCTCTATGTGAAGCATGCGCAGGGGGCGAAGTTGTTGGCTGACGACTTGGCTAAGCTTTAAGCTCTGATACCTAGCAAAGTTTCAATATCTTCAACCATTGATTCCGGCGAATCGGTTGGGGCAAATCGCTTGACAGTTTGTGCATCACGGCTCACCAGAAATTTGGTGAAATTCCACTTAATGCCTTCCGTACCCAAGACGCCGGGTGCGGTTTGTTTGAGCCAGCGATACAAGGGGTGTGCTGCGTGACCATTGACTTCAGTCTTGGCAAACATTGCAAAGCGAACCGAGTATCTGCTCTCGCAAAACTGCATGACAGTAGGCTCATCGCCGGGCTCTTGTGCGCCAAATTGATTACAGGGAAAACCCATAATCGCCAGTCCGCGGTCGGCAAATCGCTGGTGCAGTGTTTGCAGGCCAGCATACTGCGGTGTAAAGCCGCACTGACTGGCGACGTTGACGATTAAGAGCACTTTGCCCTGATAATTTGATAGCTGTTCGTGTTGCCCGTCGATACGGGTGAGATCAATTGACCAGGGTAGTGTTTGCGTCATGGCCCTTTTCCTTCACGCTTTACGTCAAATAATCCCCACAGTGTCGCACCAAGTATGAGTAGCGCGCCAAACACCGTGAGCAAACCAAGGGTTTCCCCGCCGATCGCAACCGCAGAGAGCACGGCAAAGATCAACTCCGAGAGCATGACCAATGCGGTGATACGAGCCGGTAAGCGGGCAGCACCGTATTGCAGGGCCATGTTGGCAGCAACAAATGCAATCGTAAGCATGACGAGTGGGAGCATCCATGTGAGGGAAAAAGCGGGTATGCCAGCGACCACGCCGAAAGGCGCCAAACTTAGTGCGAGTGTGGCAGGAAGCAGTGCACCGCCAAGAAACATCGCCAAAGCTCTGGCAGCTGAGGCTGACTCGGCGTGTTTTCTGAGCAGTAAATTGGTAAACGCAAAGGCAATACCGCCAAGCAGACCGAGCCAGTCACCCAATTGACTCGGCCAGGGAAGACCCATGCCGGGGCGCCATAGGACGAGACTGGCGCCAGCGATGGCAAATAGCACTTGAAATAGACCTTTGGCGCTTATTGCTTCGCCCAATAACCATCGTGCCCCGATTAAGGACCACACTGGCATCAGGTAAAAGAGCAAGACGACTCGGACGACTTCGCCGACGGTCACACCCCAGTTAAAGCAGGCATTCGTCGCACCGGATGCCAGCATCAATGCCCAAAGCCCAGGCTTGCTTACGACTACCCTCAGGGCGAGTGGTTTCATTGCCAGCAAGACGAGCGCTGAAAGCGCATAAATGGCACTGGTTGACCAAAGCGCAGCTAGCCCAAGCTCGTCGAGTTGCCTGAAAGGCCACCAAGACAGACCCCAAACAAAGGCGTTAAACAATAGGGCAATAACTGCAGTTTGCATAAGAGGATCGTGGTTTGCCCCAAAAAAAGAGGGGCTGACATTCAGCCCCTTGCGCACGCTCAGGCGTTAAGCCTCATGATCAAGCGCTAGGCGTATTGGGCAAGCAATTGACGCAATCGCATCAGTGCCTTAACTTCAATTTGTCTGATTCGCTCGGCCGAAACACCAAACTCAGCGGCTAAGTCATGCAAGGTTAGCGATTCGCCCTCGTCATCATGAAGCCAACGTGCCCTGATGATTCGCTGGCTTCGGGGATCAAGTTGTTCGATCGCAAGCCTTAGCCCTTCGCTTTCAAGCCAGTCTCGCTCTTGAGCTTGCAATTGTTGCTCGGGATTTGCGCCCGGTGCTGCGAGGTATGCGATTGGGGCAAAGGATTCCTCGTCTTCACTGCTGCCCGGTTCGAGCGCAAGCTCATGACCGCTCAAACGCATATCCATCTCTAAAACATCAGCTTCACGCACGCTCAGGCGTTGCGCAATTGCGTTGACTTCAGAGGGGCTTAGCTGAGTACTTGCCGATTTTTCGAGCTCTTGTTTTTGCGATCGCAAATTGAAAAAGAGCTTACGTTGCGCCTTGGTGGTGGCAACCTTGACCATGCGCCAGTTGCGCAAAATGAATTCGTGAATCTCGGCCTTGATCCAATGAAGGGCAAAAGAAACCAAGCGCACACCCCGTTCGGGGTCAAAACGCTTGACCGCTTTCATCAGCCCGACGTTACCTTCTTGAATCAAATCGGCATGAGGTAAACCATAGCCAAGGTACTGACGCGCGGTTGAAACAACCAAGCGAAGATGCGACAAAATCAGCTCACGCGCCGCATCCAAATCGCCCTGGTCGCGTAATTTGCGCCCAAGCTCTGTTTCCCGCTCAGGACTAAGCAAAGGCAGGCGATTAACTGCAGCGATGTAAGCGTCGATGTTGCCGATCGCAGGCAAACTAAATTGAGCTGGGTTGTTAGCCTTGAGGCTTAGTGCATTGCTTGCCTCCATCAACATACTCCCGAAGTGAAAAGGGCTGATTCAGCATCATTGGGGACGCCAGAAAAGGCTTTGGCATTCACTGACACCCCGTTGGTCGGCGAGAAGCTAAGTCTCTCGGTCGAAAAACATGGGTCCAATGGTCGAATCTTAAGGATTAACGGATAGTACTCACTCACGACCCAATTTTAGCACTCGACACGAAAGAGTGCTAGCAAGTCATGATGGGCGTGCTAACAATCCAACAAGGCGTTTGCGAATTCCTCGGCACGAAAGGCTTGCAAATCATCAAGACCTTCCCCGACACCGATAAAGTAAACAGGGATCGGTCTTTGCTTGAGTTGATGAGCAAGTGCAAGTAATGCACCGCCCTTAGCGGTTCCGTCGAGTTTAGTGACCACCAACCCGGTGAGCGAAATCGCTTCGTCGAAGGCTTTGACTTGGTGCAACATGTTTTGGCCGGTGTTGCCATCGAGAATAAGCAAGGCTTCATGCGGGGCATCACTCATAGCTTTGCCAATCACGCGGCGGATTTTCTTTAACTCGTCCATTAAATGGTTCTGAGTTGGCAACCTGCCAGCAGTATCGATCATGACGACGCCGCTTTGACGCGCTCGCCCTGCGCTTACTGCATCGAACGCAACCGCGGCTGGATCCCCCCCTTGTTGCGCAATCACCTCGACACCATTGCGTTGACCCCAAATCGCAAGCTGTTCGCGGGCTGCGGCTCGGAAGGTATCGCCCGCTGCAAGCAACACTGTCTTACCTTCTCGTTGCACATGGCGGGCAAGTTTGCCGATGGACGTGGTTTTTCCCGCCCCATTGACGCCTGCAATCATCAAAACCAGTGGTGTGCTGCGGTCAAGATCAATGCCTCCTTGAAGCGGGATCAGTTGATCCCGAATCAGGTCGCGTAGACAATAGCGTACTGCTTCACCGTTCTTAAGTTTGTCCTGCTTAATGGCCTGACGTAAAGCATTGATAAGTGACTCAGTCGCTGCAACTCCGGCGTCTGCCTGGATAAGCGCAGACTCGAGGTCTTCGAGTAATTGCTCGTCAATCTTGACAACACCAAAAAGGTCGGCAAGTTGGTTGCGCGTTTTGGCAAGTCCCCCTTTGAGACGTGCAAACCATCCGCTAGATGCAGGCGCGCTCTGGGTTTTGACCGCTTCGCTTGCTGAGTTTGGGATTGTGGTATTACCTGCAACGAAAGCTTGGGTATCATCATGCAATGCCTGCGCTGGCAGCATGCTCGTTGACGGTTCAAGGTCTTTAGGGCTCGCCGGCGCTGCCTCAGCCTCGGCCTTGGGAACCGTTGCCTCAGTTGAGAGGCTTTGGGTGGTAGACGTTTTTGCCGAGGGCTGGGTTGAAGTTTCGGGAACCGCTGCATCGGGTGCTTGCGTTGGCGCACCCTCAGCACTTGGGGACGGCGTGAAAACAGACTTTAGTCGACGAAAAAATCCAAACATTGCTGGTGCACCCGCATGAAGGGGACTAGGCGCTGCGCTCGGGGCGCATGGCTAAAACATGGGCTTGGGCTGCCCTCGTGCATAGTCTCGATGATGACACATTGCGACAAGGATGAGGGAAAGCGGTGACCAAGCCAAGCGATCGGCAAAAGCCTCTCAAGCCTTCGAATTTACGCATTATCGGTGGCCGGTGGCGCTCAAGGCGCGTGGAAATTACCGCGCTCGAAGGTTTGAGGCCAACCCCGGATCGGGTGCGACAAACGCTTTTTGACTGGCTTGAACATCTTTGGGCTGGTCAGGGCCAGGACTTAAGCGGGATGCGGGTGCTTGATGCATTTGCTGGTACCGGAGCACTGGGCTTTGAGGCTGGCTCACGTGGTGCGAGCGAGGTTTTGTTCATCGAACACCACCCCTTGGCATGTCAGGCGATTGCCAGACAGATCGCCAGCTTCAACGCTGGCAATTTGCGCCTAATGCGGGGCGACACGATGCAGGCTATGAAAAAACTTGGCCAGCTTAATCAGCCCTTTGATCTCATTTTGCTTGACCCACCCTTTGCCTTGGCTTTGCATCTCCCCGCGGCAGGCTTAGCCATATCTTTACTGTCGAAAACAGGACTCCTCTATGTTGAGAGCCCCCACAGTTGGACGCAGCTTCTAGGCTTAGCCAATGAGTCAACACGAAGTCTGCTCGAGCATGCTTTTGTCGTGCTGCGGCAAGCGAAGGCTGGTTCAGTGCATTACCATTTACTGCAACGAAACCAACAAGGCGTCGATTAAAGCAATGCCATGCAATGAGTAGCGATGTTATGACCATAGCGATTTACCCTGGTACGTTTGATCCGATTACCCGCGGCCATGAGGATTTGGTTCGAAGAGCTTGCTTGCTTTTCGATCAACTGATCCTTGCAGTGGCCATTAGCCGCTCGAAATCAACCTGGTTTGATCTTCAAGAAAGAATGTCGATTGCTCAAGCGGTTTTTCAAGACGAGCCAAAAGTTCGCATCCTGGCTTTTGAAGGCTTGCTTGTGGACACCATGCGAAAAGCACAAGCGAGCGTGGTGATTCGTGGCGTACGTTCACTGACAGATTTTGACTATGAGGTGCCAATGGCAGGCATGAACCGAAAGATGCTTCCCGGGATGGAGACAATTTTCCTGCTGCCAGCAGACGATCTCGCTCATGTCTCAGGAAGTCTCGTACGAGAAATTGCCAAGATGGGGGGGCCCTTTGAGCCTTTTGTGCCGCAAGCAGTTGTGCCCTGGGTAAAGGAAAAGCGGGAGGCTGCGTTGAAATCTCAAGCAAAGCCTTCGTCCTAACATCATGGCCCTCAAAATCACCGACGAGTGCATCAACTGTGATGTGTGCGAACCCGCCTGTCCGAACCAGGCGATTTCAATGGGCGATGAAATCTACGAGATTGACCCCGATCGCTGCACCGAATGCGTCGGGCATTTTGATGAACCACAGTGTCAGGTGTTGTGCCCGGTGAGCTGTATTCCGGTAGATCCCGATCGCATTGAGACTGAACCGGTGCTCATGGCGAGATTCATCAGCTTACAACACAAGATCTGACTTCGCCTCAGATCGGACTCAATTCGATGGATTCGAAAATTTGCGCACCACGCCAGTTATCAACCTCGGCTCGCAAGCTGGCATGACTTAAAGGATGTTGTTCGAGCCAACGTCTGGATAACTCGATACGTACCTGCCGTTTTCTTGCAAAAAGCGCGGGCAGCAAGACCTCTTGGCGATCGCGACGCCGATGCAAAATCACCGATAAGCGCAGGCAAAGCACCATCAACCATTCGCGCTCTTGCGACAGCAGGCCTTGTAGCTTTCGTAAGGAGCCTGACTGGCCAAGCGCAAGATTGGCAAGCCGATTTTTTTCGCTCAGTGAAAATCCGGGCATTTCAGCGTGCAGCAGGATATAGCCCGAATGCTTGTGGTAGTCAGCCTGAGCAATTGAAAAGCCCACCTCAGCCAGTCTCGCCGCCCAGCCCAAGAGCATGCGTTGAGCATGGAGTTCCTCCTGAACACCGCGGGCAATCTGATCAAACAAGGCCATGGCTGTTTCAGCAACCCGCTCTGCATGCTCACGATCAACGCCGTAACGTAATTGCAAAGCGTCGACCGTCACCGCGCGCATGTCCTGACCGGAGCTCCGACCGAGCAAGTCGTAGAG
>Ga0208048_1001861_pt1 | contig 10583 bp, 7 predicted proteins | sample Malawi_45m_30L_FD_184163 | JGI IMG/M metagenome (GOLD analysis project Ga0208048, IMG submission 184163) | Freshwater microbial communities from Lake Malawi, Central Region, Malawi to study Microbial Dark Matter (Phase II) - Malawi_45m_30L... | ecosystem: Environmental > Aquatic > Freshwater >... | reverse complement strand
CAACGCCGATCCACCAGCCGCCAAGGCCAGCGTTCGAGGTGGTCTCCAGGTTCAGGGTGACACCAGACAGTGCGCCAGTGCTGACGAGTTGGGTCACGCTTGCTGCACCTCCGCCGAGCGACGCCGAGGAGTAGATCAGGTTGTTGGCACCGCGGCCGAAGCTGGTGCCGTCAAAGGTCATCTCAGCGGCGTAGATGTTGATGCCGACATCAAGCAACGCTCCCGCCGACGTGAGGCGTCGGATGCCGACAATCACGCTTTCCAAGGCCAGCTGATTCTGGCCTTCGCTCACGGCGGTGAAGCAGTTCATGTATGTGATGGCATTGGCGCCAGCGTTGAAACGGTTGCCCGTTTCAGTGCCGCCGCCATACACGAGGGCTGCGTTGGAAGCAGAAGCCACAGCGAGTGCGGCAACGAGGGAAGGGAGTGCTGTCTTCACGGAGGGAATCTCTTGAAAGGGGGAGCCGAGTTCGTCGGCGCGACCCTTTTCGAAATCCCTGACCGTCACAAGATGACCCGGCAAGCGGGACGGGCAAGTGCGCGGTGCGTCAATTCACGGTCTTTTTGTGGGCACGGTCGAACCAGCGGAGTTGACCCCGCGGGGGCGGTGTTGGGTGTCGCAAAAGTAAAGAACACCGAGCGCCACGAGGACGCTCGGTGCCGAGTTCCGGGAGAGCCCACGGGCTCCGGAGGTGATGTGCTCAGCGACGACGACGGCCAGCGAGGCCGGCGAGGCCGACGAGGGCGATCGCGCCCGGGGCGGGAACCACGTTCACGCCGATGAGCGTGATCGAGCCGGTCCAGGTGCCCGAGGTGCCCGAGGCGCCGTAGCCGTTGCCCAGGTAGATCCTGGCGTCAGCCGAGGTGCCCGAGAACGAGATCGCGTTCACCGACTTGCTGTCGATGACGGTCGTGTTGGGAGCGCTCGAGCCGCCGTTGGCCCACGAAAGGCGCTGCGCGGCACCGAGGTTCGAGAAGCCGCCGACCTGGAGCAGGCCGCCAGTAGAGAGCGGAGCAACATCGACGTACACGCAGATGTCGTCGGCGTAGGTGTAGTTGGTCGAGGCATTCAGGGTCGCGTTGACCGAGACGCCGGTGAGGCTGCCGCTGAAACCGCCGAGGAGGACGCTCAGGTCAGTGAAGTTGAAACCAGTCCAAGTCTGGTTGGTGAAGGTGTAGGTGACATCGGCCGAAGCGGTTCCGGCGACAGCGGCGGCGAGGCCAGCAACGAGGGCGATCTTCTTCATGGAGGGACTCTCTTGAGAAAGGGGAACTCAGCCGAAATCGTCGGCGCGACCCTTTTCGAAATCCCTGACCTCCACACGATGACCCGGCAAGCGGGACAGGCAAGTGCGCGGTGCGTCAAATCACGATCTTTTTGTGAGCACGGTCGAACCAGCGGAGTGGATCCTGCAGGGGCGGTAGAGTCTTATAACCACTACGTCGATCTCAGTTCATCGAGCCTCAAGAGCTGCGAGTGAAGTTCGTCCGACGCCGCCGCAACGACGGAACCCCCCAAGTGGGTCAATTCTCCCGCCAACGACGTCCATACGGCGCCGCAGGCGGGCAGGATGGCCGCGAACGGGCCGATGTCCCATGGGTGCATGACTGGTTCGACCACAGCATCCACGCGACCTGTGCAAAGCAGCAGCAGCGCGGAGCAGTCGCTCCACCCGCGAAGTGAGCCCGCGGCTCTCCCCAAGCGCGACCAGAGGTTCAAGCGGTTGGAGCTGCGGAAGTACTCAGTGCTGGTCGTGCAGATCGTCGCAGCATGCAGTGGTCGCGGCGGGGCGACCCGGCATCGCTGTCGGTCATCAGCTCGTGTCCACCACGCTACATCATGCGAAGAGGCCTCGATCCGTTCGCCAAGTGCTGGGTAGTCGGCGACGCCGGCGACCACAACCGGCTCCCCGCCGTCGGTGCGCTGCTCAAGTCCAACGAGCGTTCCCCAGAGGGGTATCCCGCGGATGAAACTGGCGGTGCCATCGATGGGATCGATGATCCAGCGCCAGCCGCTCGAGCCCGACTCATCCCCATGCTCTTCGCCCAAGATGGCATCGGACGGATGGTGCATCCGGATCTTCGCTCGAAGGGCCGACTCGATCGCGCGATCGGCCTGTGTGACTGGGGATCCGTCGGACTTGGTGTCGACCTGCAGCGGTTGCCCGGCCCAATGGAGACTGATCGAACGGAGTTCGTCCAGCCATCGGACCAGATGGTCGAATCGAGCCTGCAGGCCGTCATCGTGCATGTCGATGCATCGGTGCGCCGTGGCACGTGACATGAATCACGATGGACCATGAAGCAAGGATGGAGCGCGAGGACCCTAGGATCCACGGCATGCCGAGCATGTCCGCAGTGATGGCGATGGTGTTGGGGCTGGTGTCGTGGGTCATGGTGGAACCCGGGTCCACCGTTGCGGAACCCGCAGAGTCCTTGACGGCTGCGTTGGCGGAACGCGCTGTGGTGGTGCACTACTGGCGGCCCGATGGCGACTACGAAGGTTGGAACCTTTGGGTGTGGAACGAAGGTGGTGCCGGGCGCAGCGTGCCGTTCGCCGCCGACAAGGACGGCGCCGTGGCGCGCTTCGAGGCCGATGACGGCATCGAGCGGCTGGGCTTCATCGTGCGCAAGGGTGATTGGGAGCGCAAGGATGTCGAGCAGGACCGATTCATCGATCTCAAGCCGCGCGGCCGGACGGAAATCTGGCTTGCGGCCGGGCAGGTGGCGATCCATGCCTCGGCAAAGGCGATCGATCGATCGAGTTCCTTCGTCGGGGCGTTCTTGGATGGACGGCAATCGATCACGCTTGCCATGTCGGGACCGCTCGACGACAAGGCGCGCAAGGCGATCAAGGTGCGCATCGACGATGGTGGCTCGCTTGCGGTCTCGTCGGTGATGGCGGATCGCGGCGGCGACGGGCGCCCGACGTTCACGATCAAGCTGGGCAAGCCTGTTGCAGACGAGGCGATTGGCCGACTTTTCCTTGAGGTCGGTGGCGCATCGAAGCCCGTCATCGCGCGTGGCATCCTTGAGGACGCGGCCTTCGCGGCGCTCGATGCGGTGCTCGGGCCGACGTGCTCGAAGGATCGCGTCACGGTCACCACGTGGTCGCCCGTCTCACGCGGGGTCGAGCTTGAACTCTTCGAGAAGGGGCCTGACGGCCCAAGCAGGACGCTCCCGCTGGTCGCCGGACCGAAGGGCACCTGGTCGATCGAGGTTCCGGGCGATCTGCACGGCGTGCTGTATCGGCTGGCGTTCACGCACTACGGGCGGCGGCGCACCGCGGCGGACATCCATGCCGTGGCGGCCAGTGCAGACAGTTCGTTCAGCATCTTTGCCGACCTGTCGCGCCTGGAGCCAGCAGGCTGGCAGGCCGATCGGGGACCAACTCTGGCGCAGCCCACCGATGAGGTGCTGTACGAACTCCATGTGCGTGACTTCACGGTGGCCGATGCGTCGTGCCCGGCGGATCGTCGCGGCTCGTACCTCGGTCTGGTGCATGAAGGCAGCGTGGCAGGTGCGCCGACGGGGCTTGCGCACCTTCGGCGACTGGGCATCACGGGCGTGCACCTGCTGCCGATCCATGACTTCACCGCCAAGCCCGATGAGTACAACTGGGGCTACTGGACGGCGCTCTTCAACGTGCCCGAGTCGAACTTCGCGGCGGACCGACGCGATCCGCTGGCGCCGGTGCGCGAGCTGCGCCAGGCGGTCGCTGGCATGCATGCAGCGGGGATTCGCGTGGTGCTCGATGTCGTCTACAACCACACGAGTTCCAGCGGCGAAGCCAGTCCATTCGATGCGACGGTGCCGGGCTGGTTCTTCCGCACGACGCGTGACGGCTCGCTGACGAATGACGCCGGCTGCGGCAACTCGGTTGCCGACGAGCGCCCCATGGTGCGCAAGTACATCCTCGATTCACTCGCGCATTGGCTGCGTCAGTACCACGTCGATGGATTCCGCTTCGATCTGTTGGGGACGCACGATCCAGCGACGGTGCGTGCCATCGTCGATCGCGTGCGCTCGATCCGGCCTGATGCCACGCTCTACGGTGAGCCTTGGACCGGCGGAGGCCCGATCCGCTTCGGCAAGGGCGCGCAGAAGGGGAGCGGGATGGCCGTCTTCAACGATCACCTGCGCAATGCGCTTCGGGGCGACCTTGATGGCGATCGCACAGGGTTCGTCAACGGTCCGGGCGGTGACCGCGAGGCGGTCAAGCGTGGCGTGGCGGGATCGATCGATGACTTCACGGCTTCACCCGCGGAAAGCGTGAACTACGTCAGCGCGCACGACAATCTGTGCTTGGTCGACAAGCTGGCCCGGTCGGCAAAGAGCGCGAGCGATGCCGAGCGCGAGGCGATGCTGCGGCTGGCGGTCGGCACCGTGCTGCTGTCGCAGGGCATCCCGTTCCTCGAAGGTGGATGCGAGATCGGGCGCACGAAGGGCGGCGACCACAACAGCTACGTGAGCGGCGACCGAGTCAATCGCTTCGACTGGGAACGGGCCGGTCCATGGCAATCGACGACGGACTGGATCGCCGGGATGATCGCCTTGCGCAAGGCGCACCCTGTGCTGCGCATGACCGATGGTTCAACCGTACGCAACTCGATCCAATGGATGAGCGCGGCTCCGCTGTTGGCTTGGACGATCGATGGTCGCTCGGCGGGTGATCCATCGCGCACGCTGATCATCGCCCTCAATGGCGAGCCAGTGACTGCGACGCTTGCGCTGCCATCGGGTGAGTGGTCGGTCCTTGCCGATGGCACGCGCGCGGGTGCGGTGCCGATGGCAACGGCCAGGGGCTCGATGAACGTGGCTCCGTGGTCACTCGTGGTGCTTGCGCGCTGAAGGCGAGCGGGCGGAAGTCGCGACCGATCCGCGCGAGGTCGATCTCGTCCGATGTGCATCAACGCACAGCGGGTGCCGGCCGGAGCCGACACCCGCTGGAGGGGATCACGATGTGCCGCGTGCGATTCAGCGACGGCGACGCGATGCGAGGCCCGCGACCGCGAGCAGCGCCACGGCGCCGGGGGCCGGCACCAGATCGCCGCTGATGACAACGTTGTCGATGCGGTTGGAGCCGGTGGCTGCCGCCGTCACGAGCGAGCGGAAGCGAACGATGAGAAGGCTCGCGTTTTCAGCACCGGCGAGTGCCTGGCTGCTGGAGTACAGCGCGCTGTAGACCGTCGAGGACCATGTAGCGGGAGAGCCGCCGCCGCCAGACTGCAGGACGGTGTAGTTGGTCACCGTCGTCCAACTCGAACCACCGTCGATGCTGAAGATGAGTTCGAACGACGAGGGGCCAGTCGAGCTGCGAGCCTGGTCCCACGACACGCTGATGTTCGCGTAGTTGGAGGTGGAGACGCGGGCTTCGTAGTAATCGCCGATCGACCAGTTGTTGCTGCTGAAGGAGTACTGCGAACCGTTGCCCGAGGGCGACGTGTAGGTCGCCGCAGCCAGCAGGTGGTAGGAGCTCAGGGAGCTGCCCGCGGTCTGGTCGCCCTGATCAGCCGCGCCAACCGAGTAGGTCTGGCCGGTCGGGACGTTGCCGGTGCCGGTGGGGAATGCGGTGGTGATCGACCAACCGGCAATCATGGCGCCGTCGGCAGAAGAAACCAAGGCGACAGCAATCGCGCCGGCAGTCAGGGAAACGATGGACTTCATTGGGGGAGGCTCCTGGGGGAAAAGGGTGGTCTGCGCCCTTGTGCCCGCCTCCAGTGCCTTCTCCGAAACCTTCCGTTCGGACTATAGCCCGGATTGGATGGAATCCAAATTCGGTTTGGGTTCACTCGGAAGCGGTTCGTCTCCTGGAGCGCGGTCGTCATCGCCCCCCGGGTGACTCCCATGGTTGGTCGTGCTGCGCCCGCCGATCCAGCGGCGACGGGGGTAGGCTTTGGTCATGACCGTGTTGAAGCCCGGCCGGCACTGTTCGGTGAACCGCGTTGGCGCCACCTCAGGGCCATGGCTATCGGTCCTTATCCTCTGGACGGGTGTGTGGCTGGCGCTTGGGTCTGGTGTATGTGCCGTGTCCGCGCAGGCAGTGCAGGCGGCGGTGGATCCTCCGGCCCGACCGAGCGGGGCGCCTGCTGTCGTCGTCGCCGCGGAACTTCAGGAGCGCCGAGTCTGGACCTTCGATGCCGGTTCGGGGATCAATGTCTGCATCGACAACCTCTTCAGTGGTGCGCGACTCAACGGCTGCGAACAGGTTGGGCCGAAGGAGTTCCGCCTGTTGGTCGCGCCCGAGCGAGAACCGATCAACCCGAGCCCGTGGTACGCGTTGCGGATCCGTTCGTCCAAGCCCTGCGAGGTCACGCTACGACTGGCCATCGCCACGCCCAAGGCCCGTCCGCGCGCATGGGCGAGCCGCGACGGTCGCCGATGGGCGATGGCGCCTGACTCGCAGTGGAGCGGCCAGCCCGGCGACCGCGAGTGCACGATCAAGGTCTCCATCGTTCCTGATCCGATCTTCATCGCGAGCAACCACATGATCGGCATCGAGGAACTCGATGCCTGGTCGACGCGCGTGGGGATGGAGTTCGGCGTTGCGGTTGAGTCGATCGGCCGTTCGACCGCCGGGCGCCCGATCCTGGCCTTCACCCTGAATCCGCAGGCGCCGCCGGATCATGTTGTCGTGATCGGACGGCAGCATCCGCCGGAAGCCTCGGGCAGCGTGGGCCTGATGAAGTTCATCGAGCGGCTGCAGCAGTCCGATGCTGCGCTGGCTGATTTCGGCCGCCGCTTCCGCGTCACGGTGATTCCCCTGGTGAATCCCGATGGGGTGCACGAAGGGCAGTGGCGATGCACGCTCGGCGGTATCGATCCAAACCGGGATTGGCATGAGTTCTCGCAGCCGGAGACACGAGCTGTGCGTGATGCGATCCTGGCGCTGGCCGCGCAGCCCGGCGCGCGCATCCATCTCTTGCTCGACTTCCATGCGACCGATCGTGATGTGCTCTACACGCCGGCACCCGGCAGCGCGGTCGAGCCGGCGGGGTTCGTGCAGGCCTGGCTCGATGGCGTGCAGGCACGCTTTCCGCGCGAGAAGCTCGAGTCGACCGCGTCGCACAATCTCGATCAGTGGACGTTCAAGCGCTGGGCTGCCGAGACGATCAAGGCTCCAGGCATCACGGTGGAGTTCGGCAGCCTGACGCCGCATGAACGCATCGCCGCGAAAGCGCGCGTCTTTGCCGAAGTGATGGCCGAGGTGCTCGCGGCGCAGGTGCCATCGCGCGAGGCGCCCAAGCCGAGGGTCCCCGGCCGCGGCGATGTGGTTCGTCCACCCGGATCGACTCCGACCAAGCCGCAAACGGAGCGACGCGAACCGACGCAGGTGCCGGTCGATGTGCCGGCAACAATCCCATGACGAGGGTTCGGGCACTTGGTCTGGTCTGGTGTGGAGCGTTCACCGCATGGTGGCTGCTGACACCGCTGGTCGTGATGGTCGTGGCTGGCATCTCAGACGAGTGGTTCGACTCGGGCAGCTTGGGCAACTACCTGAACGACTACACCGACGTCGTGTTCTTCTCCTCAGGGCTTTCCCACCCGGAGCACCTGATCATGATGGCCATCGCGATCGTCGCGGCCACCCTGCAACTCATGCTCGCGGCACCGGCAGTCCCGCCGTTCCGCGCGGCACAGGAAGGCAGGTCGATGCGGCAGTCTGTCGTGGCGGCAGCCATCGTTGCCGGTGCCTTGGTCACCATGATCGGCTTTGCCGCGATCGAGGCGCTTGTGGTGCTCAGCACTGACTCGACCGTTCCAAATCCCGTTGCCGGCGAGCTGGTGGTGGTGGCTCTGATGACGACCTGGCTGCTCAGTTCGGCAGCGTGGTCGTCGGTGCTGTGGCGGGCGGGCTCGGCATCGAATCCCGATGTCGTGAGTCGGCTGGTTCGGGCGGCCTTTCGTGGCAGCGCGCTGCAGGTGGTGCTTGGCCTGCCGCTCTACATCATCGTGCGCCGCAAGCAGAGCTGCTGGTGCAGCCTCGTCACCTTCTGGTCGCTCTGCGTGGGGTTCGCGTCGATGATCCTGCTCTGTGGACCCGGCGCCGTGCTGCTCTTCACGCGCGGCCAGCGGCGGGCGTGGAGACAAGGGTCGTGTGGATCCTGCGGTCATCTGCGCGCCCCCCATGCGGATCGTTGCCCGGAGTGTGGAGTCGCGTACCCGGTGCGGCAGATGATGGAGTCCTAGCATGGTCGGGGAGATGCACCGACGACCCCAAATGCACTGGCTTTGCGTTGGCTGCGCATTCGCGCTCGTGCTCTCATCGGCGGTGTCGTGCACATCGGTTCCGACCGCCGGGCACCCCGACAAGTCGGTGCCCCGCGCGCTCACAGGAGAGCCGATCGATCCTCTCGATGGCGAGCCGGGCACGCTGGTCTTGATCGCCTTCGTGGGGCCCGAGTGTCCGATCGCCAACGCCTGCGCGCCGTACCTCGCTGACGATGCACGCACGGCATCGGGCCTCGGCGTCGAGTGCTTCATTGTCTATCCGTTCCACGACCTTTCCATGGCCACGCTGCGTGACCATGCCCGGGACTTCGGGCTGGCCCCGGCCTTCGTTGCGGTGTCGGACCCCGGTCGGCGCATCGTCAGGGCACTCGGTGCGACCGTCACGCCCGAGGCCATCCTGGTCCGACGCATCGGACAAGGCCGGGCCGAGATCCTCTATCGCGGGCGCATCAATGACCTGTATTCGGCAATCGGTCGGCGGCGCCCGCAGCCGATTCATCACGATCTCCGTGACGCAGTCATCGCCGCTGCAGCGGGGCAGGATGTCTCGAAGCCCTGGCCGCCAGCCATTGGGTGCATCATCGAGCAATCGGACTGATCCGCTTTCCTTGGCAACAGGGTTGGTACAACTCCCGCATGTTCATCGAAGCCCTGCTGCTGTCGAGTTCCATACTCGGTTCTTCGCTCGCACCCGCGCAGGACAACACCCCGTCAGCGGTCCCGGCACAAGCCAGTGCGTGGCCGCAGTCGAACACCATCGGTGATCGCACCTTCACGGTCTACCAGCCGCAGTTCGATGGCTTCGACGGAAGGGTTGCGACCCTCAGCGCAGCCATCACGGTGAAGCAGGGTGACTCGCTCAAGCGGGGCATCATGTGGCTGCGCGGCGAGGTGTCGCCGGCCGACACCGTTGGCGAGGTCGAGATCCATGACCTGCACATCACGCGCATGACGATCGACAACAAGGAAGACTGGACCGCGCGTTCGGCGCTGCAGGGATCGCTCAGTGGCGTTGGCTTCACCATCGCGCGCACGACGATGGTGCAGGACCTGAAGCTTGACAATGCCCGATCGAGCGGGACCCCGGGTCTCAAGCACGATGCCCCCAACATGTTGTTCACCGAGGTCCCCACCGTGCTCGTGCCGGTGGACGGTTCTCCGGTGCTGGCCGCATGCGGATCGTGGAAGAAGGTCGTGAACACGCCGTTCGTCCTCCTGCAATCGACGGATGGCAGCTGGTGGGTGCGCGTGGGCGACACCCAGTGGATGTCCTCACCGACGATGACCGGACAGTACGCCGCAAGCAGTGCGCCGCCGGCCGATGTGATCGCTGCGCTGGGCACGCCCAAGCCGCTCGCCGATGGCAACCCCGTCCAGGCGCCGGATGCCGCATCAGGCATCAAGCCCGTGCTGCCGAGCAAGGTGATCGTGACCACCAAGCCCAGCGCGTTGGTGTCGACGATCGGCAAGCCCGCGCTCAAGCAGGTCGCCGCCGGTGTCTCGGAAGTGACCAACGCCAACACGGTCATCCTCAAGACCACGACTCCGGCAGCATGGTGGACCTTGATCTCCGGTCGTTGGTTCACGGCGAGCGACCTCAAGGGGCCTTGGACCTACAGCGCACCATCGCAACTGCCTCCGTCCTTCCGCTTGCTGCCCAAGACGGGCCGCTTGGCCGCCGCGCGAGCGAGCGTGCCCGGCACCGTCGAGGCCTATGAGTCGACCGTCGCTGCGCGCGAGATCCAGACCGTGACGATCAAGGCCGACACGCCGTGCCAGATGTCGTGGCGTGGCGAGCCGGCGTGGTCTGACGTGGATGGCGTCGATGGACTCTCCTACGGCACCAACGCCTCGCAGCCGACCTTCAAGCTCGGCGATGCATGCTGGTGCTGTGCCGACGGGATGTGGTTCAAGGGTTCGTCGGCGACCGGTCCGTGGGCCGTCACCGACTCCGTGCCCAAGCAGATCTATCAGGTCCCGCCGTCGAATCCCGACTATGCGGCGACATATGTGGAGGTCTACGGCAGCACGCACGCCGATGACGGCTCGCTTGCGAGCGTGACCTTCGGGTTCACGGCCGGTTACCTGGGGACATACCTCCACGAAGGCACCACGGTCTTCGGCACCGGCTACTCCTACTCGGCCGCGAGCGATGGTGACACCTCATACGACCCTGCTCCGCAGACTTACGGCACCGCGAACGAGTACGACCCGCAGAGCGGCAGCTACGCGCCGATGGTGCAGGATCCGGGCTATGTCGTGTACCCGCCTGCGGTCTATCCCTACTACCTCGACGACGGCTGGTATGGCTGGGGCTGGTGCCCGGGATGGTGTTGCGGATGGGGTTGGGG
>Ga0208048_1001860_pt1 | contig 10583 bp, 9 predicted proteins | sample Malawi_45m_30L_FD_184163 | JGI IMG/M metagenome (GOLD analysis project Ga0208048, IMG submission 184163) | Freshwater microbial communities from Lake Malawi, Central Region, Malawi to study Microbial Dark Matter (Phase II) - Malawi_45m_30L... | ecosystem: Environmental > Aquatic > Freshwater >... | reverse complement strand
GCCGGCGCCTCCTCCGGCGGCATCTGCGCCTTCAACGCCGCCTGGCACCGCCCCGACCAGTTCAGCAAGGTGTTCACGACCATCGGCAGCTTCACCAAGATCCGCTGGAACATCAGCGGAGGCAAGGAGACCGGCGGCGACGTCTACCCCGACTGGGTGCGCCAGAACCCCCGCAAGAACATCCGGGTCTACCAGCAGGAGGGCTCCAACGACCTGCTCAATGAGCACGGCAGCTGGCCAGAGGCCAACCGCAAGATGGCCGCGGCGCTCAAGGAGAAGGGCTACGACCACGTCTACGTGGAAGGCGAAGGCACCCACAATTCCAAGCACGGCGCCATGCTCCTCCCCGAAGCCCTGCGCTGGCTCTGGCGCGACGTCCGCTGATCCCATGCGACGCCTGCTCCCCCTGCTCGCCCTCTGCGCGCCGCTCGCGGCCGCGGATTCGGACTTCCGCCCGATGCTCGACCCGCAGCTCTCCCAATGGGAGAAGTGGCTCGGGCCGGTGCATCGCGACTTCGAAGTGCCCGGTTACGTCCGCGGCAAGACCGCCAAGGAGGACCCCGTACTCGGACTCAATAACGACCCGCTCAAGGTCTTCACGACCCGGCAGGAGGGCGGCGAGACGGTCCTGCACATCACCGGACAGGTCTTCGGCGCCCTCACGACGCTGGCCTCCTACGAGAACTTCCATCTGAAGACGGAGCAGCGCTGGGGCGAGAAGCGCTGGGTGCCCCGCGTGGACAAGATCCGCGACAACGGCATCCTCATCTTCTGCGTCGGCGAGCATGGCGCGCAGGGCAAATACTGGATGCGCAGCCAGGAGCTGCAGGTGCAGGAGGGCGACATCGGCGACTGGTGGCCGCTGGCCGGCGCGATGGCCGACATGCCCATCCGCACCGACGACCCGGTCAAGACGCGCGTCTACGACCCGAAGGGCAAGGTCACGACGGTCACGGCGCGGGTCTGGCACGGCACGGAATACCCCGAGAAGCCGTTCGGCGAATGGAATCTCATCGAGTGCTACGCCCTCGACGGTCACGCGGTCTTCCGGCTCAACGGCAGGACGGTGAACGTGCTGCTCAACTCCCGTTACAAGGAGAAGGGCTCGACGACGGAGGTCCCGCTGCGTTCCGGCAAGATCCAGATCCAGTCCGAGGCCGCCGAGTGCCACTACCGGCGCATGGCGATACGCCCGATCAAGTCCTGGCCCGCCGAAGTCGCCGGGGACATCCCCTCCTCGCATCGTCGCTGAGCGATGCTCTCGCTCACCGGCATCTCGAAGTCATTCGGAGGCCTGCCGGTGCTCCATGAGGTCTCGCTCGCGATCAATGCGGGCGAGGTGCACGCCCTGATGGGCGAGAACGGCGCGGGTAAGTCGACGCTGATGAAGGTCATCGCCGGGCTGCACGCCCCGGACGGCGGCTCGATGCGCCTCAAGGACGCGCCCTTCGCTCCGGCCTCGCCCCACGCGGCCCTGCTGGCCGGTGTCGCCATGATCCATCAGGAGCTCATGCCCATCCCCGACATGACGGTGGGCGAAAACATCCTGCTGGGGGCCGAACCCTGCGGTCCTCTGGGACTGGTCGATCGCGGCGCGGTGCGCGCCCGCGCCCGCGCCTTGCTCGCTGAACTCGACTGCGAACTGAGTCCGGACGCCCCCATGCGCACGCTCAGCGTGGGACAGACGCAGGTGGTGGAGATCGCCAAGGCGCTCGGACGCGAAGCCGACGTACTGCTGATGGATGAACCGACGGCCGCGCTCTCCGACCACGAGGCCGCCGCGCTCTTCCGCGCCATCGCCCGGCTCAAGGCGAAGGGCGTGGCGGTGGTCTACACGACGCATAAGATGGACGAGGTATTCCGTCTGGCGGACCGCATCACGGTGCTCCGCGACGGCAGGCACGTGGTCACCGCTCCCGCCCGCGAACTGGACCAGGAGCGTCTCATCGCCCACATGGTCGGAAGGCCGATGTCGGAAGTGTTTCCGCCCCGGGGGAAGGCCTCCGACGAGGTGGTGCTGGAGGTCGAGGGGCTCTCCCGCAAGGGTCGCTTCGAAGGTGTCTCTTTCAAGATCCGCAAGGGAGAGGTGCTCGGTCTGGCCGGTCTGATGGGGGCGGGGCGCACGGAAGTCGCCTCCGCGGTCGCCGGGCTGGTGCCGGCCCCCTCAGGCGAGATGCGCCTGCGCGGCAGGCCGTTCCATCCGCAGACTCCCGGCGAGGCGCTGGCCGCAGGGGTCGCCATGGTCACCGAGGACCGCAAGGGCCAGGGAATCGTGCCCGCCCTGCCCATCCGTGAGAACATCACCCTCTCGGCCCTCGCCACGCTCTGCCATGGCGGCGTCATCGACCGCACCGCGGAGGCCGAGGCCGCCCGCTCCGGCATGCGCGACTTCAGCATCCGGGCGTCCGGACCCGAACAGCCGGTGGGACAGCTCAGCGGGGGCAATCAGCAGAAGGTTCTGCTGGCCCGAGCGCTGCTTAACCGCCCCGAGGTCGTCGTGCTCGACGAGCCCACGCGCGGCATCGACGTCGGCGCCAAGGCCGAAATCTACGCCCTCATCCGTCGCCTGACGGATGAAGGCCGCGCGGTGCTGCTCGTCTCCTCCGAACTGCCGGAGGCCATCGCCCTCTCGCACCGCCTGCTCGTGCTCCGGCAGGGCAAGGTCGCCGCCGAGCTCGACGCTTCGAAGACGACGCAGGAAGAAGTCCTCCGCCACGCCATGCCCCTCTGATTCCATGAACCTCCGACTTGATCGCAGCCTCCAGCACCGCTTCGGCATCCTGCTCGTCCTGCTGGCGGTGGGCCTGGGCCTCTCCCTGGCCACCGAATCGTTCCTCACCGTCTCGAACCTCACCAATGTCGCCCGACAGGTCTCCATCAACGGCATCCTCGCCGTCGGCGTGACCTTCGTGCTCCTCACCGGCGGCGTCGACCTTTCGCTCGGATCCGTCGTGGCGCTGAGCGGCGTCGTGTGCGCGACCTTCGCCCACCCTTCCGCCGACGGCCACCCGCTGTTTCTTCCCGTGGCGGCGGGCCTGCTCACGGGCGCCGCCTGCGGTCTGGTGAACGGCGGACTCGTCACCAAAGGCAATGTCGCACCCTTCATCGTGACCCTGGGCATGATGACCGTGGCCCGAGGCCTGGCGCTCATCGTGAGCGGCGGACGTCCCGTGGCCGACATGTCCGAACGCCTCACGGCCCTGGCCGGGGACGTCGGCGGCGTGCCCATCCCGCTCCTGTTCTTCGCCGCCGTGGCCTTGGCCGCATGGGCGTTCCTACGGCGCTTCCGTCTGGGTCGCCACGTCTACGCCGTCGGTGGCAACGAGCAGGCCGCGCGGGCGGCGGGCATCTCCGTCGGCCGGGTGAAGCTCTTCGTCTACGTCCTGTGCGGCCTGATGGCCGGACTCGCGGGCGTGGTGCTCGCCGCGCGCATCACCACCGGACAGCCGAACGCCGGCGTCGCATACGAACTCGACGCCATCGCGGCCGTCGTCATCGGCGGCACGAGCCTGTCCGGCGGAATCGGCTCGGTGGCGGGCACGGTCCTGGGCGTCATCCTCATCGGGGTCATCAACAACGGCTTGGACCTCATGAGCGTGTCCTCCTATTACCAGCAGGTGGTCAAGGGGGTCATCATCGTGGGTGCGGTTTGGCTCGACCGTCGGCAGGCCCGGGGCTAAATCAACGGGACATGCGTCCCGCCCCGTTCCATGTCCTAGGCGCCCTTGCGGCCGCCGCCCTGATCGCTTTGGCCGGCTGCAAGAAGCAGGCCGAGAAGAAGCCCGGTGAGCTGGTCATCGGGTTTTCCTCCCGTGACATGTCGGCGGAATACACCGCCCGACTATCCGAGGCCGTGGTGGACCACGGAAAGTCGCTGCCGGGCGTGAGGGTCATCATGGTCGACGCGCAGGCGGACGCCCAGCGCCAGATCAGTCAGGTGGAGAACTTCATCTCCCAGAAGGTCGACGCCATCGTGCTCAACCCGTGCGAGTTCGAGGCCTCCGCCCCGGCGGTCGAACGCGCCAAGGCCGCCGGCATCCCCATCGTGAACGTGAACCAGGTCACGAAGGCCGACGGTGACGCCTACGTGGGCTCCAACGACGAGGACGCGGGTCGAATCGCCATGGAGGCGATCGCCAAGAAGCTCAACGGCAAGGGCGGCGTGCTCATGCTGCACGGCATCATGGGGACCTCGGCCCAGCTGCATCGCGAAAAGGGCGCGCGCGAGGTACTCGCCCGCACACCCGGCCTCACCCTCGTCGACCATCAGACGGCATCCTGGGAGCGCGCCAAGGCGATGGCTCTGATGGAGAACTGGATCCAGGCCCACCGCGGCAAGTTCCAGGCGGTCTTCGCCCACAATGACGAGATGGCCATGGGCGCCCTCATCGCCCTCGAGCGCGCCGGCCTCAAGGACCAAGTCTACGTCATCGGCATCGACGCCATCGCGCAGGCGCTCGACGCCGTGAAGGCCGGACGGCTCGACGCCACGGTCTTCCAGGACGCGGTCGGCCAGGGCCGCGGCGCCCTCGACACCGCGATCAAGCTGGCCCGCAAGCAGCCCCACGAGAAGCAGACCTACATCCCCTTCCGCCTCGTGACCCGCGAAAATCTCTCCGAATTCACCAAATGAAACCCGCCATGCTCCGCCTCCTCTCCTTCCTCACCCTCGGCCTCGTGGCCGCCCAGGCCTCCGCGGCCGACACGCGTCTCTTCGAGATGCGCGTCTACTTCGCCAACGAGGGCAAGCTCGACGCCCTGCACGCCCGCTTCCGTGACCACACGATGAAGCTCTTCGAGAAGCACGGCATGACGAACCTCGGCTACTTCGTGCCCGCCGGCGCCAACCCCGAGCGCAAGCTGGTCTACTTCCTCGCCTACCCCGACAAGGCCGCCCGTGACGCCTCCTGGAAGGGCTTCATGAACGACCCGGCCTGGAAGAAGGCCTTTGCGGACTCCCACAAGGACGGCGTGATCGTCGCCCGTGTCGAGAACGCTTTCCTGACCGCCACGGACTACTCCGCCCTGGCCGAAGCCAAGAACTACGGCGTCGGCGCCTTCGAACTGCGCACCTACACGACCGAAGCCGGCCGCCTGCCCAACCTCAACGCCCGCTTCCGCGACCACACGCTGAAGCTGTTCGAGAAGCACGGCATGACCAACGTGACCTACTGGAACCTCGCCGCCGACCAGAAGGGCGCGAAGAGCAAGCTCGTCGCGGACAACACCCTGATCTACCTGCTGACCCACAAGTCCGAGGACGCAGCCAAGGCCAGCTTTGGCGCCTTCCGTGCCGACCCGGCCTGGATTGCGGCCAAGGAGGCCTCGGAGAAGAAGGCCGGAGGTTCCCTGACCATCAAGGACGGCGTGAAGTCCGAGTTCCTCGTCCCGACCGACTACTCCCCGGTCAAGTAAGCCGAGCGACCAGTCTTCACCAAGCCCCTCTACGAGACGCTTCTTGTTGGCTAAGTCAATGACTTCGGCATTTTGAACGCATGGATCACCCCCCCTCCCGACGTCGTTTCCTGGCCTCCTCGTTGCTGGGCCTCGGCGCCGTCGGCGCCCTGACTGACGCCAAGGCGGCGCCCTCCCCGGGAACTTTCAGCGAACCCGCCCGCGAACTCCCAGTGGACGACTGGGCGGATGTGATCGTCTGCGGATCCGGCCCTGCGGGCGTGACGGCCGCCATCGCCGCCGCACGGGCTGGCGCCAAGGTGAGGCTCATCGAGACGCACGGATCGCTGGGCGGGGTCTGGACTTCATCGCTGCTGGGATACCTGCTCGATTTCGACAAGCCAGGCTTCAATCAGGAACTGGTCGGGCTGCTGCGCAAGCGGGACGCCATTAACGGCAAGGGCGTGAACGACATCTCCTACCATCCGGAGGAGATGAAGCTGGTGCTGGAGGAGCTCTGCACCGATGCCGGGGTGAAGATCCTGCTGCACACGCGTGTGGCGTCCGTCATCAAGGACGGACGCAGGGTCGTGGGGGTGATCACGGAATCGAAGTCCGGCCGACAGGCCTGGCGGGGCAAGGCGGTGATCGACACCACGGGGGACGGCGACGTCGGCGCGCTGGCCGGCAACGGCTTCGAGCTGGGTGTCGAGAAATCCTGTCCCTGCCAGCCCATGAGCATGTGCGCCCTGCTCACCTGCGACGACGTGGCCGCGCTCAACGGCTACGTGCGCTTCGGGGACGGTTTCGATAACCACGACCGCTACGGCCACAAGAAGCGCCTGCTGGCGGAAATGCGCCGGGCCGGATCCGACCCCAGCTATCAGGCGCCGACGTTCTTCCCGGTCCGCGCGAACCTCATCCTCGCCATGATAAACCATGAGTATGGCGTGAACGCGACCGACGCCGAGGCGGTCACGGCGGCCACCCTGCGGGCCCGGGCGGAAATCAACGCCCTTGTGCGAGGCCTGCGCTCACTGAGCGGCCCGTGGAAGGGTCTCCAGGTGGTCGCCACGGCCGAGCAGATTGGCGTGCGTGACGGCCGCAGGCTGGCCGGCCGCTACACGGTGGTGAAGGATGACGTCGCCAGCGGAGCGCGCCATGACGACGCGGTGGTCCGGGCGACGTTCTCCGTCGACGTGCATGCCCTGACTAAGGAGAAATCGGCTTACTCGAACATGGGCGTGAAGGTGAAGCCTTATGACATCCCCCTGCGCGCCCTCATCGCCCGCGACGTGGACGGCCTGATGATGGCGGGTCGCTGCATCAGCGGCGACTTCATCGCCCACGCCTCCTACCGTGTGACCGGCAACGCCGTCGCCATGGGCGAAGCCGCCGGCACCGCCTCCGCCCTCGCCGCGGACAAGCGCCTCCTTCCGCACGAATTGGCCTGGCCCGACGTCGCCGCCCTCCTGCCCAAGGTCAGGCGCAGCTGAGGCTGCCGCAGGGCGGCCCAGATAGGGGCGTGGCTACGCCGCGCCCTCCAGTGTCCGAGGGCAAGGCAAAGCCTTGCCCCTACCCTGGTTCGCCCTGCGGCGAACGTTCATCGCAGCTTCGCCCGCCTCAGGCCTTGCCCGGGACGACGGGTTTCTCCTCCGGCAAGTTCACCTTGCCGGTCTCGAAATCAGCCGGGGCCGGCGAGAGCGCCAAGTTATGCCAAGGGGACTGGGCGTCACGGGTCAGGTCGGTCCAGCGCACCATGTCTCCGGTGTAGGCCGAGATGCGTCCCATGATCGCCACGAGGGTCGAATCGGCGATCTGCCTGGCCTCGTTGAGCGGCTTGCCCACGAGGACGCTGCGGATGAGGTCCACGTGTTCCTGGACCATGGAATTGTCGGTGTCGAACTTCACCTCGGGGGTCTGCAGCTTGCGGCCCGCCGGGGGCTTGATCCTGCCGCCGCCGAAACACGAACCGTCAGCCCCGGTGAACATCTCGCCCACCCTGCCCCAGGTGCCTGAAAGCTGACGGCACTGGCTGTGGATGTGAACGTCGTCGCCGAAGTCGAAATCGACGCTGAAAAAGTCGAACTGGTTGCCGGTCTCGCGACGAGCGCGTCCGCCGAAACCGACCGCGGACACGGGCGGGCGGCCGAGATACCACACTGCGACGTCCAGATTGTGGACGTGCTGCTCGACGATGTGGTCGCCGGACATCTCGGTGAAATTGAGCCAGTTGCGGGCGAGGTAGTCCGCCGCGGATTCGCCGGCGGTCCGGCGCTTCACCCAGGGCACGACGCCGTTCCATTGCACGACGCCGCCTCGGATGGCGCCGATGGCGCCCATGTCGATGAGCATCTTGTTCACGACGTAGGAGGCGGTGTGACGGCGCTGCGTGCCGGCCACGACGGCCAGGCCCTTGGACTTGGCAAGCTCACCGGTGGCAATGACCGCCCGGGCGCCGGCCGGATCGACCGCCACGGGCTTCTCGATGAAGCAATGCTTGCCGGCCTCGACCGCCGCCGCGAAGTGCAGCGGACGGAAGGCGGGCGGGGTCGCCATGACGACGTAGTCGCAGCCGCTGGCGATGACCTTGCGGTAGGCGTCGAAACCATGGAAGCGTCGGTCGGGGGTGAGCCCGAGAAGGTCGGCGACCTTGTCGGCCTGGGATTTGAAGGCGTCGCCGACCGCGGTCACCTCGGCGTCGAGCTTGAGGACCTTGCAGGCCTCGAGGAAGTCGGAGATGGCGCCGTTGCCACGGCCACCGCAGCCGATCAGCCCCACCTTGATGCGGGGTCCGCTCGCGGCAGCGAAGGCGTTGGTGGCGGCAAGGGCGGCTCCGGCCAGGGCCGTGTTGCGGATGAAGTCACGACGGGGGGTGTCCATGGGGTGTTAGGGGTTGAGCATGAGGTTGGCAGGGTCATCGTCCGTTGCAAACCAGACCAGCCCTTGGACACCGACCATCCAGCCCGCCCCTTCCGGCTCCTGCTCTGCTGGCTGGGGACGGTCATCGGGTGCGCCGGCCTGGGCGCCGCCTTCCTGCACGGTCTGTCGACGGTCAGCGTCGCCTTCAACAACCACGGCTGGCTACTGTATTCCCTTCCCCTGCTCGGCCTGGCATCCGTCTGGATCTACCGGCATTGGGCGGCGGCAGCCGACGGGGGCATGCGCCGCGTGCAGGATGCCGTGGAGGGAGGCCAACCCCTCGCGTCCTCCACCGCACCGGCCATCGTGGCCACCACCCTGCTGTCCCATCTCGGCGGGGCGTCCGTCGGACGCGAAGGCACCGCGGTGCAGATGGGGGCGGGCATCGCCGACCTATGCGTCGGCTGGGCCAAGCCCGGTCCGGGCGCACGCCGCATGCTTCTTCTTTGCGGCATCGCGGCCGGCTTCTCCGCCGTATTCGGCACGCCCCTGGCCGGTGCCGTCTTCGCCCTTGAGTTCATGCGTCGGACCAGCTGGGCATTCATACCCTGCCTGACGGCCTCGTGGGGGGCTGATTTCATCGCAAGACGCGCCTTCTTCGCGCCGCATTCAGATTATCGTCTGCCCTTCGGGCCCGATCTGGGAGCCGAGACTTTCCTCTGGGCTGCCGTCATCGGCGTGGCCTCGGCCGTGGGTGCGACCACATACCTTCTGGCCCTCCGTTTGCGCAGCCGTATCGAAAGCGCCTTTCCGTCGCCGTATCTTCGCGTGGCCGTCGGGGGCGTCTTCGTCGCCGTGCTGCTTCTCCCCGAGGGCGGCAGAAACTTTTCCGGACTCGGACTGCAGCTGATTGAAGCGTCGTTCCAGACCGCACTTCCCGCGCCGGTCTTCATCCTCAAACTCATCATCACCGCCGCCTGCGTCCTCTTCGGCTTCAGAGGCGGCGAAGTCACGCCCCTCCTGGCAGCCGGCGCAGCCCTCGGCAGCGCCATGGGCGCCTGGATCGGTCTGCCCGTCGTCCAGTGCGCCGCCCTGGGCATGGTGGCGCTTTTCGCTGGCGCGGGCAAAGTCCCCCTGACCTGCATCGCCCTCGCGGCCGAGCTCTTTCATCCCGGCATGGCCCTACCGGCCGCCCTCACCTGCGCAACCTCGGCTTTGCTGACGAGGTCGCAAGGGCTCTATTTCAGGCCGGCCAGAGGAGCTTCAGAATGATGGCGACGACGACGACCAAGAAGACGTTCCGGATGAATCCCGCGCCATGCTTAAGGACGAGGCCGGTGCCGAGTCGGACGCCGATCAGCTGACCAGCCACCATCACGACCGCGACCCAAGGCTCGACCTGACGGAAGGCGGCGAAGACGGCCAAGGACCCGAGGTTGCTGGCAAGGTTGACGGCCTTGGTGTAGGCGTTGGCCCGGGTGAGCTCATGCCCCAGCAGGGTGACGACGGCGAGTATCCAGAAGGCGCCGGTGCCAGGACCGAAGAAGCCGTCGTAGAAGCCAAGTGAGAATCCGAAGATCCAGGAGAAGATCACGACGTCGAGGCGCGCCTTGGTCGCGACAAGGCCGAGCCGGGGGCTGACGCCCACGTAGATGACGACGGCCAGCAGCATCCAAGGGATGATGACCCTGAGGATGTCGTTGCTAATCTGGGTCAGGGTCCACGCACCGACCATGGACCCGATGAAGGAAAGGACGACGGCCAGACGCACCTCACCCCATTGGACCAATCCGGCCTTGGCATAGCGCGAAACGGCCAGCGCCGTGCCGACCGAGCTCTGCGCCTTATTGGTGCCCAGAGCCAGCTGCGGCGGAAGACCGACCCAAAGCAACGTGGGCACGGTGATCAGCCCTCCGCCGCCGGCGATGGAGTCGATGAACCCGCCCAGCAGCCCCGCCCCGAAGAGCAGCGCATAAATATGAGGAGCCAGTTCCATGGACATGACAATGCCCGGCCGTCGGCCCCTCCCTCAGGCCTCGAAGTCGAAGACGATGACGCGGGCCAGGTTCGGGACGACGATCTCCTTCACGCGTTCGTGCTCAGGGTGCGGCAGGTAGGCGTCGCGGCTCCTCTGGGTGTCGAAGGTCATGACGAAGCCGTGCGTGAAGCCGTCGTTGAGCCCCTCGGGGCTCTCGTAGGGACCGTGCTTCATGGACAGGAGGCCGGGGATCTTGCCGACCATGCCCCGCATCTCGGCGAAACAGCGGTCGATCTGGGCCTGGGTGACGCCCGGCTTGAAGATGAATGTGCCGTAATGGTAGACCATG
>Ga0208048_1001859_pt1 | contig 10587 bp, 13 predicted proteins | sample Malawi_45m_30L_FD_184163 | JGI IMG/M metagenome (GOLD analysis project Ga0208048, IMG submission 184163) | Freshwater microbial communities from Lake Malawi, Central Region, Malawi to study Microbial Dark Matter (Phase II) - Malawi_45m_30L... | ecosystem: Environmental > Aquatic > Freshwater >... | reverse complement strand
AGCTCTTCGGCATGGGTTGCGTTAAACAACATTCGCTTCATTTGCACTCCTTCGCACCGGCGTGGCTTGCGTTGCCAGCCCAATGGAACGAGAGCAGTCACTCTTCCCGGTGCGACCGGGCATGATCGCAGCGCTTAGTTCACTTTCATAAGCCGTCAATAACCGTCAAAAAAAGCCATTGCTGCAACAAAAATCCTTCTCGTTGTAAGGATCGAGAAACTGTCTCGTTCGCCAGGCACCCCGGACCATCCGGAGCCGCGCATCATTCGTTTGTCTGGATGACGCGCCAAGCGCCGATTTCGGGCGGCAAGGGCCGCATATTTCGGGGCTTTGAGGCACAATGTGAGCCTCTTGCGCGACTTCGGACTGGTGTTGACGATATAAATCTGCATACATCGCAGGCGCAAAACCAAGTCCAGATCTTTACTCAGACGACCCAGTATAACCCACATGACATGGCATAACGCGCGGCACAGTATCGTCGATCCCGAGTACGCAGGACAGCGGCTCGATAACTACTTGATCGCGCGCCTCAAATCGCTCCCAAAAACACGTATTTACAGGATGATTCGAAGCGGTGAAGTACGACTCAACGGCAAACGCGTCGAGGCACAGCATCGGCTCCAGGGGGGTGAGGACTTGCGTATACCGCCGTTGCGTGATTTGGCTCATTCGGTGCGACTCGATGGACAACAAGAGCACCCAGCGACACCATCGCGTCCAGACGCAAGCAGTGAGAGCCCATCGTTTCCGGTGCTCTTTGAGGACGACTCACTCTTAGTTATTGACAAGCCAGCCGGTGTTGCAGTTCATGGCGGTGGCGGCATTAGTCGTGGTTTGATCGAATGGCTCCGCTTGATACGACCCGAATTGACCTTTCTCGAACTTGGCCATCGACTCGACCGCGAAACCTCGGGCGTGTTGGTGCTTGCCAAGCGTCGACAGGCGCTGTTGCAGCTTCATCGGGCATTTCGGGAACGGGTGAGTGAGAAGCACTACATTGCCGTCGTCGCTGGCCGGGTACCGAAGCGCGATCGCGTGCTACGCCATCGGCTGCAACGTCATCTTGGCGAGGCCGGCGAACGGATTGTACGGGTTGAACAAGAGGGTCTCGAAGCTGTTTCAGTGATTCGCGGACTCGGTACCATTGAGCGCGAAACGCCGAGTTATGTTTCAACGGTCATGGTGCGCATTGAAACCGGGCGCACACACCAAATTCGAGTTCATCTGGCGTACGAAGGCTATCCTATTCTTGGTGATGAGCGTTACGGAGACTTTCTTTTGAATCGACAGCTGAAAAGCCAGGGACTTAGACGGATGCTTTTGCATGCCTGGCAGCTTGAGCTCGCTTGGCCGCAGGCTGCTGGAGGACGATTACGCTTCACTGCTGCCGTCCCGCAGGCCTTCAAGCCTTGGGCTTGTGGCGTCGAGCAGTGAAATCGGGAACCGAGCCTTAAATAGCGTGATTGCTGAAGGAGTTAATGTGACACAAGCGCTTGTGGTGTTTGATTGGGACGGCACGCTGATGGACTCAACGGGTGCGATCACCCATAGCATCCAGTCAGCAGCCCGCGATCTCGGGCTCATGGTGCCCGATCGTAAGCAAGCCTCATGGGTGATTGGTCTGGGTTTGCGCGATAGCCTCAAATATGCCGTACCGGATCTGCCAGAAGACCGACTTTCGGCGTTTGTCGAGCGGTATCGTTATCACTATCTTCATTGTGAACCAGCGCTAGGTGCTTTCGAAGGTGTGGTACCGATGCTCGAGCGGCTTAAGAGCCTTGGTGTTCCAATGGCCATTGCAACAGGCAAGTCAAGACATGGCCTCAATCGTGTTCTTGAACAAACCGGCTGGCGTCATTTTTTTGCAGATACGCGTACTGCTGACGAAGGGCACCCAAAGCCCCACCCCTGGATGTTGCTCGATCTGCTGTCATCGCTCGGCTCAGTGCCGTCGCAGACGATCATGGTCGGCGATACAACCCATGACCTTGAAATGGCCGCATCTGCGGGTACAAGGGCAGTCGCAGTAAGCTACGGCGCTCATGGTGTCGACGATCTCGCCCTTGCCAAACCCGAGGCGATTTTCTCTGACACTCCATCTTTGGCTCTTTGGTTGGAATCCCAGCTCGCAGCATGAACGAATCGACGCCCTCCAACTGGAAATCTGTTTGGACTGATGCCGGAAGCGCCTCCGAACTTTTCGACGGCGGCAGCGGTCTTCGCACGCTCATCCCTGGCCCGGGAGGCGATATTTCGGCCTTCGTGGTGCAGTTTCAAGGTCAGGCATTCGCCTACTTAAATCGATGTGCTCATGTACCCGTCGAACTCGACTGGCTTGAGGGCGCTTTTTTTGACGACAGCGGGCAGTACCTTGTTTGTGCCACACATGGCGCCATGTACGAACCAAACACAGGTTTGTGTATTGATGGTCCCTGTCGCGGGCGCTCCCTTGAGGCACTTGAATGCCGAATCGAAGCGGGCCGTGTGCAGATCAGGCGTCAACAAAGGACGAAGCATGACTGAGGATACGAATAAAGCTGAGTCCCCATCAAACACCAAGGCCTGGGCAAGCGCGCACGACATTCAGCAAGCGGCGATCTTGCGCCTGCTGGAAGAAAATCAACGAGAGCAGACGCGAAAAAGACGCTGGTCGATCGTCTTCCGAGGTTTGTTCTTAGTTGTTTTATTGCTTTTTTGGTACGAGTGGCGAAGCGTTAGCGGTCATGAAGCGGCAAAGCCAGATCGTCACACCGCCTTAATTGACATTCAGGGCGAAATCGACCACGAATCCGAAGCCAATGCAGACCAAATAACAAGCGCCCTGCGAGCGGCATTTGAAGATCAGGCAACCGCTGGCGTGATTCTTAGGCTCAATAGCCCAGGCGGTTCACCGGTTCAAGCCTCAATTATTCATCAAGAGGTCCTTCGACTGCGGGAGAAGTATCCCAACATTCCAATACACACCGTGGTTGAAGATATTTGTGCTTCGGGAGGCTATTACGTCGCTGTTGCGAGTGACAAGATTTTCGTTGACCCCAATAGCCTCGTAGGATCAATTGGCGTGAGGCTTGATGGCTTTGGATTCACTGAAGCCATGAAACGCTTGGGCGTGGAGCGACGTTTATTCACCGCGGGCTCGGATAAGGCCATGCTCGACCCCTTTAGCACCCTAAGCGAATCGCAGAGAACTCACTTACAAAACACGCTTGATGCGCTTCACCAAAACTTTATCGAGGCAGTTAAACAAGGTCGCGGCGATCGCTTACAAGATGACAGCAAACTCTTCAGTGGTCGTGTGTGGAGCGGCGATCAGGCAATCAAGCTCGGACTCGCTGATGCAAGGGGTTCGGTCGATCAAGTCGCACGCGATGTAATTAAGGCCGACGATGTTGTCGATTTCAGCCCCAGACCATCGTTTGCCGAACGTTTTGCCCGACGCGTCGGCGTGGAAACCTCAAGAGTGCTTGCGACGATGGGACTTCAGATCCTGGCTGCGCCGAGCCGCCTGCGCTAGGGAGCCCAGTATAAAAACGGTCGGCTCGCGTCCTGGCAGCCAGGCTGATTGGCGCCATTGGGCGATGCTTTTGGTTTGAATCGCTTCTTTGGCAGAACCCAGAGCAGTCGCAACACATACGCAGGTATCGTGCTTCAACACACGTGCCATCGACGCCATCATTGCATCATTTCGATAGGGTGTTTCAATCCAAATCAGGCTTCTGCCATCCTGTTCATTCAAGCGCTCAATCGCTCGTAGGGCGGCTTCGCGCTCCTCATTGGCTGAGGGCAGATAACCTTTGAATTCAAAATGTTGGCCATTAAATCCGGAGGCCATCAAAGCGAGCATTATCGACGACGGACCAATTTGCGGACGCACAGGAAAGCCAGCTGCATGGACTGCAGCGATCAAGGCTTCACCTGGATCGGCAATCGCAGGTAGGCCCGCTTCTGACAATAGACCAACCGAGTGGCCTGCCTCGAGCCAATGCAAAACTTGTTGAATGATCGTGCTGCTTTGTTGTTCGGACTTCGCCGTGTGTTCATCCCAGACCAGCATCAAGGCCTCTGGCAGCGGTCTTGGCCAGGCGCAGCGCTTCAGCCATGCACGAGCCGACTTTGCGTCCTCCACGACGAAGTGCGAAAGCGCTTGAAGCTGCGATAACACTGGCCCGGGCAGCGATTGCGCGGGATCGCTTTCAGCATCAAGCGCCGTCGGCAACAGGATCAGCGCTGAGGAGTTCATAGCCGGCCTCGGTGAGAAATTGGGTCAGACGAATCAGCGGTAGGCCAATCAACGCGGTGGGATCTTCCGATTGAATCGACGACATAAGGATGATGCCAAGGCCTTCGCACTTTGCAGAACCAGCGCAGTCAAACGCAGGTTCCCGATCCAGGTAGGCAGCGATAAGTTCTGAGCTTAGTTCACGAAACTTCACCTCGGTCGAAACAACAGCAGTGCGCTGAAAACTCAACGAATCATCTGAGAGCTCAAGGTCATTGCGTATAAGAGCAATCGCCGTGTAAAAGTGCATCGTCTTACCACTGGCCAGGCTAAGTTGCTCGATGGCTGCGTGCCGGTGGCCAGGCTTGCCAATGGCGTTTACGCCGTCAAGTGTTGCTGCCTGATCAGACCCAATGACAAGTGCACCCGGGTGAAGTCTGGCGACTGCCTCGGCCTTTTCGATTGCAAGTCGCAAAGCCATTGCCTCTACCGACTCGCCGGCGTGCTGCGTCTCAACCACCTGGGGTGCGCGCTGCACGAAATTGCTCGTCAAGCGTTCAAGCAGCGTTTTGCGGTATGACGAGGTTGAAGCGAGCACAAGCTCAATCTTCCCGTCATGCTTGCTCGTTGCTTGATACGCATCATTGAAGCGACTGTCTGCTGGCAAAGTCTTTAGAGGCTGTTTCGTAAGCGTTAAGGGCCCTGAATTCACGTGATGTCCTATGTTTTGGTCGACCACGTATCATAGAGCGATGAGACAACAAGTGACATTGGATCCCGATGAGCCTTCAAACGGCTGACTGGAACGCTCGATCCTTAGCGCTGATGAATTGGATCGAGCACGGTGGGGTTTTCGATGCAAGGATTGAAGTCGACGCCTTGCCCAAAGAAATGCCCAGGCTTTATGCACTTTCGCAATATAGCCCGCGTGAACCGATGCGATGGCGGGCAAGCGGTTTAAGCGACTTAGCCCTTGCCGAGCGCCGCCATTGGCTTAGGCTTGAAGCAAGCGCGCAGCTAATCCTAACCTGTCAACGTTGCATGCATCCCCTAAGTCTCGACTTACAAGTCAAACGCCGTTTCCTCGTTGCACGCAATGAGGCGACCGCAAATAAACTTGAAGACGCTGCTCAAGACGATTATGACGTTATTGCCCATGACAAATACTTTGATCTTTTGGCCCTGGCAGAGGACGAGTTGCTGCTTGCTCTACCGATCGTACCCAAACACCTCCAATGTGAACCGCCGGGCGTTGCGCAACCTGGCCCAGGCGCTGAAGTTATTCGACCCAGGCCTTTCGCTGTGCTGTCCAGGTTGAAACAAGATAAAGAGGGTAACGACCCATCTGACCCATCTGATCCATCTGATCCATCTGATCGCTAAGCTAAGCTAAGCGCAACTGGATCCATTGTGTTCGTTACAGCTACATGCTTTGCCGTGCTGCAGGGGCATGTTTTGTGTCTGCACCCACCAATTCACCTTTTTGCTAGGCCTTGATATAATCTCGGATTCGCTTTTTTCATGGAGCCACGACCATGGCCGTCCAGCAAAACAAAAAATCCCCTTCTAAACGCGGTATGCATCGCGCCCACGACTTTTTAAATGCACCACCGATTGCTGTTGAAACCAGCACAGGCGAGATTCACCTTCGTCATCACATCAGCCCTAATGGTTTTTATCGCGGCAAAAAAGTGGTGAAGTCGAAGTCGGACGAATCCTAAGCGTTTCAAGGCGGCGAAACGGAGCGAACAGGGCTCCGTGGGTCGATGGACGGTCCGCAAATCACGATTGCAGTCGATGGCATGGGAGGCGATCATGGCCTTCCGGTGACTGTCCCCGCAACGATACAATTTTTATCGCAAGTCAAACAAGCAAACTGTTTGATTGTCGGCGATGAGGTTCAAATCGACGCCGCTTTGAACCAGGCAAAGCCAAGCCTTCCCCTCCGCCGCAAAATTCAAGTCGTCCACGCTAGCGAATCGGTCGGCATGGATGAAGCGATTGCCGTCGCTTTGCGTGGAAAAAAAGACTCTTCAATGCGTCGGACAATCGAATGTGTTCGGGATGGGCGAGCCCAGGCCTGTGTGAGTGCTGGGAACACAGGCGCACTCATGGCACTTTCACGTATGCTGTTGAAAACCATGGACGGTATCGATCGTCCGGCTATCGCAGCCCAAATGCCCAATGTTCGAGGCGGTGCAACCATGGTGCTCGACTTGGGCGCGAATGTCGATTGCAGTGCCGAACATTTGTTGCAATTTGCGATCATGGGCGCAGCGCTTTCCTCTGCACTTGATCAGTCACGACGGCCATCGATTGGACTGCTTAACATCGGCGAAGAAATCATTAAGGGCAACGATGTTGTCAAGCAGGCAGGGGAACTTTTGCGCAGTAGCGGACTAAATTTTATCGGCAATGTCGAAGGAAAAGATATTTTTTCTGGAACTGTCGATGTGGTTGTTTGTGATGGCTTCGTGGGTAATGTTGCTTTAAAGACCTCAGAAGGCTTGGCGAGCATGCTTGCCCAGACCTTGCGTGAGGAGTACGGCCGCGGGCTGATTTCGAAGCTGGGGGCCCTTGTATCGCTTCCCGTTATTCAAAGGATTCGCAAACGCATGGATCACCGGCGCTACAATGGAGCTTCTTTGGTTGGTCTTCGGGGTATTGTCTTCAAAAGTCACGGGTCAGCGGATCAGTTGGCGTTTCAAACAGCGCTCGGCCGCGCAGCGCATGCGGTTGAACACGATCTGATCCATCAGATCGCACAAACCTTGCCCGAGGTAAGGGCGCTTGCACACGCACACCCCCAGGCGCAGCTTCAGTAGCAAGGCTTGGCAATGGATCTTCTGACGATATTTGCAATCACGCTTGCGCCATGATTTACAGCAAACTCCTTGGGACCGGCTCAGCACTTCCTGAACGTTGCGTTAGCAACCAGATGCTCGTTGAGGAACTTGCCGCGCGTGGCATTGAAAGTTCTAGCGCATGGATTGAAGAGCGCACGGGCATCAGGCAGCGCTATATTGCCGATCCGAGTCTAAGCAGCAGCCAACTTGGTTTGCAATCAGCACGGCGTGCGCTTGAGATGGCAGGCCTGGGTGCCAATGACATTGACCTGATCATCGTGGCAACTTCGACGCCAGACGTTATTTTCCCAAGTACGGCTTGCCTCATTCAGCAACAACTCGGCTGCAAGGGCGCAGCCGCGTTTGATGTGCAAGCGGTGTGCGCGGGCTTTGTGTATGGGGTTTCGACCGCCGACGCGATGATCCGAACTGGCATGGCGCAGCGCGCGCTTGTCATCGGCGCCGAGGTCTTTTCGCGGATTCTTGACTGGCATGATCGTGGCACATGTGTACTATTTGGCGATGGGGCCGGCGCGGTTGTGCTCGGCGCAGACAATTCGCCTGGTGTTCATGCCTGCGCACTGCATGCTGACGGCAGCCTCGTTTCAATCTTGCAGACCGCCGGACAAGTGTGCGGCGGGGTGGTCTGCGGTCACCCTTTCCTGACGATGGACGGTCAAGCCGTGTTTAAGACGGCAGTGAGCGTGCTTGATCAGGTGGCACGCGAAGTCTGCGCCAAGGCAAAAATTGCTCTGGATGAAGTCGATTGGCTAATTCCTCATCAGGCAAACATCCGCATACTGCAGGCCACCGCCAAACGGCTCGGGGTGCCGCTGGCAAAGGTTATTGTCACGGTGGATCAACATGCCAATACCTCGGCAGCTTCGATCCCGCTCGCCCTCGATTGGGGTGTAAGACATGGTCAGATTAAGCGTGGTCAGAAGCTGCTTCTCGAGGGCGTTGGTGGCGGTATGGCTTGGGGTGCTTGTTTACTCACTTATTGATTCGGAGCGTCGGGAGGAAATCTATGAATATCGCATTTGTCTTTCCTGGCCAGGGTTCGCAGTCAGTAGGGATGCTTGATGTTTGGGCGAGTCACCCCGAGATTGAAGGACTGATCAAGGATGCAGACGATGCACTTGGCGAAGCTTTAAGTGTTTTGATTCATAAAGGCCCGGCCGAAGACCTCGCGAGCACGATCAACACGCAGCCTGCAATGCTACTTGCAGGCGTTTGTGCCTGGCGTGCCTGGAAAAGTGCAGGTGGACCTCAGGCGCGAATCATGGCGGGACACAGTCTTGGCGAATACGCTGCGCTGGTGGCAGCCGGAGCGTTAAAGCTTGGCGACGCCTTACGATTGGTCAGACTGCGCGCGCAAGCCATGCAAGAGGCCGTGCCCATCGGCACAGGGTCGATGGCCGCAATCCTTGGGCTCGACGATGAAGCGGTTATCGAAACATGCGCAGCAACTCGTCTCACAAGTGGTTTAGTGGTCGAAGCCGTTAATTTCAATGCACCCTCGCAAGTTGTGATTGCGGGTCACAGGGACGCCGTGGCGCAAGCCTGCGAGGCGCTGAAAGCTCGAGGCGCAAAGCGGGCGCTGCCGCTGCCTGTGTCTGCGCCATTTCACTCCAGCCTTTTAAAGCCTGCTGGTGAGCGTCTCGCGGTTGCTTTGGAGCGTTGCCAACTCGATACCCCCGGGATCCCAGTCATTCATAATGTTGATGTCAGGACGCACAACGATACGCAAGCGATTAAGCATGCGCTGGTTGCCCAGGCCTACCATCCGGTGCGATGGGTGGAAACCGTCATGGCGATGCGCGACGCTGGCGTCGATACCGTGATCGAAATGGGACCCGGTAAGGTGCTCGCAGGCCTTGTCTCAAGGATCGATAAGCAAATCCGTGTGATGAGTGTTTATGACCCCTCAACCCTTGAACAGGCACTTGCAGCTTTGGGCCAAGCACGGGCATCATGAAGGCCGCTATGCAAAACAACGCTACTGAGGGCCAAGCTAAATTGTCAATCTGGCCCTCGTTGCCAACACTTGACCCAACACTCTGGTCAAAGCGTGCGCTGGTTACCGGTGCTTCGCGGGGTATTGGACAGGCGATTGCGATTGCCCTTGCGCAAGCGGGAGTCAGTGTTTTTGGAAGCTCAACGACCGAGGATGGGGCCAAGCAGCTGACCCTACGGTTGCAAGCATCGATCGATGCAGCGCAGGAGGCCTTCAGCGCGCTGTCGCAAGGCGCCTCAACTTGTTTTTTTTCAGAACTTCAAGCAGCGCTAGACCAGGCAAGGGCCCAGAGCTGCGGGGTTGTGCTCGATGTTAGTCAAGCTGAGGCGAGCAACAATCTGCTTGAAAAGCTCAACGCTGATGGTGGGATCCACATTCTTGTGAACAATGCAGGGATCACGAGGGATAACCTTGCCATGCGTATGAAGCCTGATGAATGGGAGCAGGTTATTGACACCAATTTGAATGCTTGTTTTCGCCTCTCCCAGGCGGTGATAAGGTTCATGATGAAGCAGCGCTTTGGGCGGATCATCAATATCACTTCTGTGGTCGGCGAGACCGGCAATCCTGGGCAGGCAAACTATGCGGCAGCCAAAGCGGGGCTCGCAGGCATGTCAAGAGCACTTGCACGTGAGCTTGGCAGCCGCCAAATCACCGTTAACTGCATTGCGCCAGGGTTTATTGAAACCGACATGACGCTTGCGCTTACTGAGGGACAAAGGGCACAGCTCCAGCAACAAATTCCTCTGCAAAGGCTTGGCACACCCTCAGATATCGCTGCGGCCGTACTTTTCTTGGCAGGGCAAAGTGGTGCTTATGTGACCGGCGAGAGCTTGCAGGTCAACGGCGGCATGTTCATGGATTAACCGCGATCAAACCGCAGGGTTCAAGCCGCACTGCTACAATCGTCGTGTTTAGGGAGCGGTTTTGCCAGACGGGATGAAGCATCTTGCATTTTGTTTTTCGAAACCCACGGGTGAATTTTTAGGAGATTTGGATGGATAACATCGAGCAACGCGTCAGGAAAATCGTTGCGGAACAACTTGGCGTCAATGAAGCCGATATCAAAAACGAATCGTCCTTTGTCGACGATTTAGGCGCTGATTCGCTCGATACGGTTGAGTTAGTCATGGCCCTGGAAGACGAGTTTGGCACTGAAATCCCCGATGAAGAGGCCGAAAAAATCACCAGCGTCCAACAAGCTATCGACTACGTACGTTCTCACAGCAAAGCTTGATGGCCAGACGTCGCGTTGCAATCACCGGGCTGGGGATTATCAGTCCGGTGGGAAACTCCGTCGACGATGCCTGGGGGAATTTGATCGCTGGTAAGTCGGGCATTGGTCCAATTACGAGATTTGACGCGAGCGATTTTCCCACGCGTATCGGCGGTGAAGTTAAAGGGTTCGACGTATCGGCATGGATGCCTCCGAAGGAGGCACGGCATTTCGATACCTTCATTCATTACGGTATTGCTGCTTCGATACAGGCCTGGCGTGACGC
>Ga0208048_1001857_pt1 | contig 10593 bp, 7 predicted proteins | sample Malawi_45m_30L_FD_184163 | JGI IMG/M metagenome (GOLD analysis project Ga0208048, IMG submission 184163) | Freshwater microbial communities from Lake Malawi, Central Region, Malawi to study Microbial Dark Matter (Phase II) - Malawi_45m_30L... | ecosystem: Environmental > Aquatic > Freshwater >... | reverse complement strand
CCCCGCCGACATGTACTGCGCCGGGAAGTAGGTCTTCAGGTACGCCGTCTGGTAGGCCACGATCGCGTAGCCGCTCGAGTGGCTCTTGTTGAAGCCGTAGCCGGCGAAGCGCAGGATGAGGTCGAAGAGCCTGTCGGCCTGCTGCGCATCCATGCCGTGCCCGCCCGCGCCCTTCACGAACGCAGCACGTGCGCCGTTGATCACATCCTGCTTCTTCTTCGAGATCGCCTTGATGATCGAGTACGCCTCGCGAAGCGGGATCCCACCGAGGTGGTGCAGCACCTGCATCACCTGCTCCTGATAGACCATGATCCCGTAGGTCTCGGCCGTGAAGCGATCCACCACCTCATGCACCTGCGGCACCGACTGGCGCCCATTCTTGCGAGCGTTGTAGTCGGGGATCAGGTCCATCGGTCCCGGCCGGAAGAGTGCGTTCGCCGCGATCAGGTCCTCGATGCGGTCGGGCTGCATATCCACGAGCAGCCTGCGCATGCCGCCTGATTCGAACTGGAAGATGCCGCTCGTCTCGCCGCGGCGGAAGAGCGCGAGCACGCGCTGGTCATCGAGCCGGATGCGGTCGAGGTCAAGCGGATCGGCGCCACCATCGGCGGCCGTGCGTCCGACGGCCCGCAGGATCGCCTCGGGCGCAAGCGAGTCACGGATGTTGGCCTTCGCGCGCTCGATCGTCGAGAGCGTGCGCAGCCCGAGGAAGTCCATCTTGAGGAGGCCGGCCTTCTCGCAGGTCGGTGCATCCCACTGCGTCACGATTTCCTGGCCCGAGCCCGCGGCACGGCCCAGCGGCACGATCGATTCGAGCGGCTGCGTGGCGATGACGACGCCGGCCGCGTGGATCCCTGCGTTGCGCGCGTGATCCTCGAGCGCCTGGGCCTGCACGAGCACGCGACGGATCAAGGGATCGCGCGAGGACTCCTCGGCGAGCCTCGGTTCCTGAGCGAGCGCCTCCTCGATCGTGATGTCGAGCTTGTCCGGAATGAGGTTCGCCAGGCGCTGGCCCTCGGCGGGCGGCAGTCCCATCACGCGGGCGACATCCTTGATCGCCGCCTTGGCCTTGAGGCGGCCGAAGGTGATGATCTGGGCAACATGGCGGTACTTCTGGCGCACGTACTCGATCACGCGGCCGCGGCCATCCTGGCAGATGTCGATGTCGATGTCGGGGTACTCGGTGCGGTCGGGATCGGTGAAGCGCTCGAAGAGCAGTCCATAGCGCTCGGGACACGCGTTCGACAGGCCGAGGACGTAACCGGTCATCGTGCCCACGCCCGAACCACGCGCGAGCGCCGGGATGCCGTGCTGCCGCGCCCAGTTCACGAAGTCCCACACGATGAGGAAGTACGGACTGATGAACTTGTCCGAGAGCACCGTGAGCTCACGCTCAAGGCGGTCTCGGACCTGCGGACCACCCTTGTCGGGGCCGTAGCGCCACACGAGGCCTGCCTCGCACAAGTTGCGCAGCGCACGGTCGCATCCCGCCTTGAGCGTGGCCCGGTCGGCACCGCCCGCAGGGCGCAGCTCGAACTGCGCGCAATAGGCCTTGAACCACTCGGTCAGGTCGCCGCCCGTGTACTCCGGGACCGAATCCGGACCAGTGATGTCCACGACTGGTACATGGTTCTCACCCTTGGGCAGGGTGACGTTGCAGCGCGCGGCGATGCGCACGGTGTTGGCCAGCGCTTCAGGATCCTCAGGGAAGAGCGCGTGCATCTCAGCCGGGCTCTTCACATAGAGCGACTCGGGGTAGTGGTACCGGTCCGGGTCGTCCTTGTTCTTGCCCATTGAGATGCAGCACAGCGTGTCGTGCACATCGTGGTCCTCGGCGCGCAGGAAGTGCGCGTCGTTGTCGCAGACCATCGGCAGGCCGAGTTCGCGCGCAAGCTTGCGCAGCAAGGGATTGATGCGTTCCTGCTCGGCGTTGTGCCGCTGCAGCTCGATGTAGAAGCGCGGTTCGCCCCGTTCGTTGGGGCCGAAGGTGGCGGCGTGCCAGCGCGCTTCCTCGATCGCTCTGTCCCACCACCGTCGTTCGTTCGTCAGCACGAACTGCTCGAGGCACTCCGCGAGGCTCGAGCCGAGGTGGCCGTTGATCGCGATCAGGCCCTCGTTCCACTGCGCGAGGGTCGACTTGTCCATGCGCGGCTTGTAGTAGAAGCCATGCTCGAAGGCATCGGACGAGAGCCGCATCAGGTTGCGCCAGCCCACCTGCGTCTCGGCGAGCAGCACGAGGTGGAAGCCACCGTCGTTGCCCTTGACGTTGGTGCGATCGCGGCGATCGCCGGCCAGCCCCTCGCGGTCGGGCGCGACGTACGCCTCGATCCCCAGGATCGGCTTGATGCCTGCGGCCTTCGCCGCCGCGTAGAACTCTCCGGCGCCGTGCAGGTTGCCGTGATCGGTGACCGCCACGGCATCCATGCCCAGTTCCTTCACGCGCTTGACCAGCCGCTCAAGGCGATTGCCGCCATCGAGCAGCGAGTACTCGCTGTGCAGGTGCAGGTGGACGAAGCCACCTGGCGCGGGTTCATGGGATGGAGCGGTCGCGTCCATGCATCGTTCTCCGGCCCCGAATGTACCGCCCGCGAGTGCACGCGCCGAACGGCGGCGTCAGGCCGTTGTGGCCTCGATCCAGGCCTCGCGCAGGGTCGCCGCCACATCCCCCGGCTCGCCGCGGCCGATCGATTCCTGCTCGAGCCGGGTCACCGGGAGCACCCCCCACGACGCGTTCGTCAGGAAGCACTCATCCGCCGACAGGATGTCGTCCACCGAGACGCGCTCGATCCGCACCTCCAAGCCGCGAGCGCGTGCAGCTTCGATCACGAACGCGCGCGTGATGCCGGGAAGCACCGCGCTCGGGATCGGCGACGGTTCGCTGTCGCCGCGCGCCACCGGCGTGCGCACGATGCCATCCTTCACGATGAACGCGTTGCTCACGCACCCGCACGCGAGCGCATTGGCGACGTCGAACCAGAGCGCCTCGCCGCATCCGTGGGCCGCGGCCTGCTGCAGGGCCAGGAGCCGCGGCCAGTACGAGAGCGTCTTGTGGCCGGCCATCGGATCCCAGGGATTCATGCGGCCCTCGGCCACCATCACGCGCACGCCCTCGGTGAACATCGCCTCGGGGTACGGCGTGGGCGGCTGCGCGACGATCGCGATGGTCGGATGCATCGCCTCGGTACCACCGCCTTCTCGCGCTCGTGCGAGCATGTTCAAGTCACCACCCGTCAGCGTGACGCGGACCCGCGCATCGCGAAGCCCGTTGCGGGCGAGCGTGGCTTCGATCGCATCGGCGATCGCCTCGATGTTCAGGCGCTCCACCAGGCGAAGCGCGACCGCGCTCGCGCGCAGCCGCTCAAGGTGCGCCAAGGGACGGAAGACCACGCCGTCACGCGCGCGAAGCGTCTCGAAGAGGCCCACGCCGTGCTGGAAGCCCGCATCGAAGAAGCCAACGGTTGCGGCGTTGGCATCGTGGAACTGACCGTTGATCCAGACCTGCATGCGTCAGGGCTCCGTGGTTGATCCTGCTGGTGCCGTGCCCGGCAAGGGCAGTGTGCCCTGGGGCGCTGCGGCCGCCTCGCGCACCGCGAGCACGTGCACAATGCCGTCGATGACGGTGGCGTCGAGTTCGATCGGCTGGTCGCCGGGAAAGACCACTCGAAGCGTGACGGTGGCCTCCGCCACCGCGGCAGGAGCCACCTCGATCGGCTCGACCACGATGGTGCCGCCCTCGGTTGCCGGTGCCGCCGCATCCCAGCGTGCCACCAGCCACTGTGCCAGCGTGGGGTCGATCGGCGCGATCGCGGCGGTTGTCGGCAGCGTGCCGGGGCTCACGATGCGCTTGGTCCAGTACTGGGTGGCGAGTTCGCGCACGCGCGAGGCTGCGAAGCGTTGCTGGTCGACCTTGCGGCCGCCGTAGGCATCGCTCAGCCAGAGCCCGATCCCCAGGACCAGGACCGGCATGATCAGCATGCGTCGCAGTCGCGTCGCGCGGTCGCGACGGGCCTTTGCGGCGTCCTGCATCGTCGGGCTGGTCACATGCCGAATGTAGCACCCCTACACTCTCCGCCCCGATGAGCCTGGTCACCGTCAACCACGTCCGCTTCGGACACGGCGTCAACATCCTTCTCGAGGATGTGGTGCTCGGCGTCGACGAAGGCCAGAAGATCGGGCTTGTCGGTCGCAACGGCTGCGGCAAGAGCACGCTGCTCAAGATCATCGCGGGCCGCATCCAGCCCGACCACGGCAGCGTGGGTCTGCAGCGCGGGATCCGCATCGGCTACCTCGAGCAGGAGCCCAAGCTCGATCCCTCGCACACGCTGCGCAGCGCCGCCGCGGCCGCCTTCGGCCGCCTCGACGAGATCCAGAAGGAACTCGACGAGGTCTTCGAGGGCATGGCGACCGCACAGGGTGCTGAACTCGATCGGCTCATGGCGCGCCAGGTCCTGCTTGAGTCGGAGTTCGATCGCTTCGGCGGGCACGCCACCGACCACAAGGTCGATGCCGTGCTGCACGGCCTGAACTTCGTCGACGCGCAGTTCTCCACGCCGGTCACCTCGCTCAGCGGCGGCCAGCGCGCGCGACTCGGCCTGGCGAAGCTCCTGCTTGAGCAGCCGGACCTGCTCATGCTCGACGAACCCACGAACCACCTCGACATCGACGGGCGTCGCTGGCTCGAGGACTTCCTCGCCGACGAGTTCAAGGGTGCCGTGCTCGTGGTGAGCCACGACCGGTGGCTGCTCGATCGCGTGGTGCACCGCATCGTCGAGATCGACCAGGGCGTGATCCACGAGTATCCGGGCAACTACGCCGACTTCGTGAACCTGCGCCGCGAGCGCATGGAACTGCAGGCGCGCGTGCACGAGAAGCAGCAGGACCGCATCCGTGCCGAGACGGAGTACATCCTTCGCTACAAGGCTGGACAGCGCGCCAAGCAGGCCCGCGGCCGGGCCACGCGCCTGGAGCGCTACAAGGAAAGCGAACTCGTCGAGCGCCCCATGGAACTCGATGCGATGGACATCGATCTGCCGCATGCACCTGAACTGGGCGACCGCGCGATCGAAGCGCACGGGCTCGGCAAGTTCTATGGAGCGCGCACGCTCTTCTCAGGGCTCGACGTCCTCATCAAGCCGGGCGAGCGGATCGGGATCATCGGGCCAAACGGGTGCGGCAAGAGCACGCTCGTGAAGATCCTCCTTGGGGAACTCGAGCCCGATGGCGGCGAGCTCAAGCGCGCCCCGCGCTTGCGCAGCGGCTGGTTCCGCCAGACCCATGATCACCTCGACGGCTCGCTGACCGTCTGGCAGTACCTCCAGCAAGCCGTCCCTCCGCGATCGAACGGCATGAAGCTCAACGAGCAGGAAGCGCGCAACCTCGCGGGAGCATTCCTTTTCAGCGGCGAAGCCCAGGAGAAGCCGCTGGGTGCGCTCTCCGGCGGCGAGCGCACGCGTGCGGTCATCGCGGGCCTGGTCGCCGGCGCGAACAACATCCTCGTCCTGGACGAGCCGACGAACCACCTCGACATCCCCAGCGCCGAGCGTCTGGAGCAATCGCTCGCGCCGCGCTCGGAGCATGGCGGCTACGACGGCGCGCTGCTGCTCATCAGCCACGACCGTGCGCTGCTCGAGACGACGTGCGACCGTCTGATCGCCTTTGATGGCGAAGGCCACGTCGAGTTCTTCCAAGGCCGCTACTCCGAGTGGGAAGCCAAGCGCACCGAACGCGCGAAGGAAGCCGAATCGCGCCGTCGGGCCGAGGCCGACCGGGATCGACGCAAGGCGGCCACCGCTCCTGCGGCGGCGTCCCCCGCGTCAGCTCCGGCCGCTGCCGCGAAAGCTGCCGTGGCATCTGCGCAGCCCACCAAGGCCGCGCCGTCGGCGAAGTTGCCCGCGCCCAAAGGCGCCCACTCCAAGCTTTCGGATGAGAAGCTCAACGCCGAGATCGCCAAGGCAACCGATCGGATGGAAGCCCTCGATGCCGATCTGGCCGATCCGGCGGTCTACCGCGACGGTGACAAGGTCAAGCGCCTGAACGAGGAGCGATCCTCGTTGCAGGCGCGATTGTCCGAGCTCGAAGACGAGTGGCTGCGTCGGGCGAGTTAACTCGCCCGTGCGCGACGTGCCGGCGCTACTGATCACTCAGCGAAGCTGGCCTCGATAGAGCACCGTTCCCGTGTTGGGATCGCGCAGTTCGATGACCCGTCCGGGCAGGTCGGTCACGCGCTCGAGCAGCATTCCCGAGAGCGGGCCATGAGCCTTCACGCCCGAGGCCACCACACTCGCCTCGGAACCCTGGGCCGCATCGCGCGCCACGAGTTCAAAGGTCCGCGAGGCATCCAGACCGACCATCGCCAGGAAGGCATTGCCCGTGGAGGGATCGAACCACAGGACCACACCGCCGGTGGAGGCGGGGGCCGCGCCGGTCAACGCGGTGGCGGGCACGCCATCGCGAAGGAACGGCTCGACGCTCGGTCCGAGCAGGGCCTTCAGGTCCTCGCGTGACGATGCCGAGATCGCAGCGAGCGTGACCTGCTTGGCATATCCGTCCTGCCGGAGGAGCGCGTAGCCCGCCACGACCAGGCACGAGGCCAGCGCGATGCACGCCGCGCGCAGCATGTATCCGTGGCTGCGAGCGCGATCCAGCATCGAACGCAGCCGCTCGAGTTCGGACTGTTCAGCGGCCTGCGTCACGCGCTCGAGCACATCGGCGTCGCGCGAGGCGGGGGCCGGGGCGACTGGCGCGATCGCAGCCGGAGCAACCGGTGCATTCAGCGCCGCGGGGGCGACGATCGGGGCCACGATGGGCGCCGGGCGCTGCGCTGGCGCAGGCCGACCGATCGAGGCGATCGGGGCGAGTTCAGACTCGCTCTCGGTCACGGCATCGGCAATGCGCGCCATGACCTTGTACTTGAGGCCCGCCTCGGGCTCCTCATCGCACAGGCCGATCGGATCAAGCACCGCAGCATCCTGGATGGCATGGAGTTCCGCGCGCAGCGCAGGCGATGCGTCGCGAAGGCCTCGTTCGAACCGGGCCTGTTCGGCGGGTTCGAGAGCCCCAAGGGCATCGAGTTCAGCGAGTTCGAGCAGTTCGTCGCGGGTCGGTGGCACGGTCATGGACACAACTCCCTCGTGTGCGCCGGCATGGCACAGCACGCTTGTCCTCTTCGTTCCCGGCCGAGGAATCGGCCGCCCAACCCAGCTTTCTTCGCCTGTCTATACGCAGGCCTGTTCCATCAAGAGGCAGCAATCACCCGATTGCGCGATCAATCCCATATCGGTCACGGAGGCGTTGCAGGCCGCGGCTGAGGGCGCTCTTGACGGTGCCCAGCGGCAGACCGGTCTGTTCCGAGACCTCGCGCAGGCTGTAGCCCTGCATGTAGACGCGCTCGATGACGACGCGCTGCTGCTCAGGCAGATCGGCCAGACGGCGGCGCATGTCAGGCGACAGGTCGCTCGGCACGGGCTCCTGCGACGATTCGTCGCGGACCTCGTTGGCCATTTCGGACGTGAGGCCAGCCATGGTCGGGCGCACCTTCTTGCGGCGGAGGCGGTCGATCAGGCAACGACGCGTGATCAGCATGACCCACGTCACCAACTTGGCGCGCTGCGGGTCGTACTTGTCGGCGGTCCGCCAGATCTGGACGAAGACATCCTGGGCGGCATCCTCGGCCTCGGCGCGGACGCGCAGGGTGGTCAGGCAGCTCTTGTAGACCAAGGCTCCGAATCGATCGTAAAGCTCTAGGACAGCCTTTTCGTCCGCTCGAGCGACGCGCTGCATGAGCAGCTGGTCAATGTCGGTCATCTTTTCCCTCTTCCTGCCCGAACAACCGGGCTCTACCCACTTCCATCCACCGGAGGGGTGGATCCAACTTCTGATCGGCGCGAACGACGATCGCGATTCCGTGGCACCTCCCCCATCAGGCGGGGCGGCGTCTTTCTCCACTCTTCAAGAGGGTGACACCGCCAACGGGTTGCGCAAATAGTTGGGGAAAACTTTCGTGCATTTGTGCAACTGTGACATAGTTCCCGAGGTTCGGAGGCGGCGAAGGGGCGGCCCATAACGGCCGGAGGCCCCAATGCCAGCACCGTCCTTGCGACAGTCTGGGCCTTGTCGATCTCGTGGGTGCGGAGCCATCGCTCTGCGCACGCGCGCGTTCACGCTGATCGAACTGCTGGTGACCATTGGCATCACGGCCGTGCTGCTGGGCATGCTCATGCCTGCCGTTCGAGCCGCACGCGAGCAGGCCAATCGCATCGAGTGCAGTTCGAACCTGCACCAGATCGGCTTGGCCGTGGCGATGTACGGGTCGTCCTACGAAGATCGGCTGCCCGAGACGGTGTACTCGCGTGGATCAGGACTGCCCTCAGAGATGATGGCTGCGAACGTCGTGATCGCTGATCCGATGCCGCCGGGGATTGGTGCCGGGCAGATCTTCGAGAATGAAGAGGGCTCGCGGTGGGACGGCCTCGGGATCCTCGCCGGCCCGATGAACTACGTCCTGCCGCGCACGCTCTATTGCCCAAGCCATCACGGCGAGCACACCTTCGAGCGCTACGCACCCGCATGGTCAGCCGGCGGGCAGAACAAGATCAGCATCAACTACCAGTATTGCGGCGACATCGACCGCGCCCGCGGCACCGTGCGGCGCTTGTGGATGAATCCCCGCGCGGCGATCGTGGCCGATGGCATGCGCGACGTCACGGACGTCAACCACTCGTGCGGGTGCTGCGCGCTGCATGCCGATGGCTCCACGAGCTGGTGGTACGACGAGCGCGCCAAGCTGGTCACGCCTCGTGAGTCGTTCATGATGGGCAGCGACCAGGTCGCGGCCTGGTACGACAACTTCTGGGCTGAGCTGTCGGGGCGTTGAGTCCTTGGCGCAGCCGCTCCTGAGGACGCGGCGCTCAGCGTCGCTCGCGCGAGCATGACACCGTGTTCAGCCGGTGATGCCCCACCCCGGGATCGTGCAGTTCGCACCGGTCCACGTGCAGACCTTCCCGCGCCAACGCAAGATCGATGTGCAGGACCGGCCACTCGCGCGGCCAGCTCGCGCCCCAGCCTTGGCCAGCCAACAACCATGCGTCGCGAAACTCCGAGAAGGCATCGTGGACGCTGGCGCTGCCCCGGGTGCTATTGAAGTCGCCGACGATGAGGTCGACCGTTCGGAGGTCGACCGATGCACGCACGTGCGCAGCGAATCGTGCCAACGCCGCGTGCCGCGATCGGAACGGGTTGGAAGGCAGATCGATGGCCAGCACGCTGGTCTCGCCGGTGCCCGACGCCTCGAATCGGAACAACGTGGCGAAACCGTCGTCGCCCTGGACGACCGGCCGGGCCTCGATCACCTTGACCGGACCCGTGAGCAGGAAGGTTCCTGCCTCGGCGAGTTGCTCGCCTTCGCGCAGCCAGAGCGACGCGTGCTCAGCGATGCGCCCAGGATTCGAGATGATCATGACGCGGCCGGCCCACGGCGTGAGCGCCTCAGCGCTCGCGCGAGCCTGCTCACCGGGCCAGCGCGCGTTCCAGCAGAGCACGTGCAGCGCTTCCGGACCATCCGCGCGGCTCACGAAGGAGAACGATCGCATCGTGGCCCCCGCCGCGATGACCAACGCCGCCACGGACGCGATCGTCGCCCGGCGGCGCAGCGCGCCCGGCACGAGCAGCCGCGCACTCACGAGCCACACCGCTGCGCTGGCCAGCGCCACAGGCGCCGGGATCCACCACAGCCACTGCGACCAACTCCATCGATCGTTGAGCAAGCAGCCCGCGGCCCATGCCAGGCAGACCAGCGCGGCGCCGGTACAGGGCACGATCGCCAGTCGACGCACCATGATCAGCCGCGCACGGCCGCGCGTTGAGTGCGCACGGCTTCGACCAGTGCTGTGTGCACGGTTGGATCGCACACGATGATGCCCTCGTTGGCCGTCATGTCCTCACCGAGCGTGAAGTCGAGCGCGCGCCCATCGGTATCGCTCGCCGCCGCGCCGGCCTCGGTCGCAATGAGCACGCCGGCCGCGTGATCCCACCCGTGCTCGGCACGAGGCACACTCCCCGGAACGCGGACGATGCAATCCCCGGCGCCGAGCGCCACCAGCGCGTACTTGAGCTGCGAATCCACCGCGATGGTCTCCCATGGGCGACCGAGCGACTCGACGACCGCAGCAGCACGCGCCGTGCGCCCGCCTGGCTCGACGCTGTTGAGCAGCCGCAGCGCGCCGTGCATCGGGCCACGCATCATGCGGCGCATCGGTGCCAACGTGGCAGGATCGTGCAGCCACGAACCGCCGCCGCGCGTCGCGGCGATCAGCACGCCCGGCGGCTCGCCGATGCACGACAGGTCCATGGACTCGACCAGCGTGGGGAGCCCGAGCACGCCGTGGCTGACGCCATGCGCATCCACATGGGCCAGGCACACCGCGTAGTGCCGGCTGCTTCGATAGCCCTTCGTGCCGTCGATCGGATCGAGCGTCCAGAAGCCCGCGCGTGCATCAGCAGGCGACTTCCATGCCAAGGCCTCGAGCGGATCGCCGTCGAAGCCACCGACCGCGCCGACCACTGCCTTGCTCGCCAGTGCTCGCATGGCCTCGGCGT
>Ga0208048_1001852_pt1 | contig 10597 bp, 3 predicted proteins | sample Malawi_45m_30L_FD_184163 | JGI IMG/M metagenome (GOLD analysis project Ga0208048, IMG submission 184163) | Freshwater microbial communities from Lake Malawi, Central Region, Malawi to study Microbial Dark Matter (Phase II) - Malawi_45m_30L... | ecosystem: Environmental > Aquatic > Freshwater >... | reverse complement strand
TACGGATGGCTGGCGGCGGGAGGATTCAGCGCGGGCGGATCCTCGGAAGGGGTGGTTTCCTATACCGCTCCATCGGGAGGTGTGGCGAAAGGCACGGTCTTGAAATGGACCTCCGGTGCAGGAGCCCCCTGGTCCCAAACCTCCGGATTTAATTTTGCCTCCGCAGAGGACCAGTTGATTGTGTTTCAAGGGCCCACTCCGACCGGCGTGCCTACCGCAGACCGTCTGGTCTATGCCTTGCAAAGCAAGGGCACGTGGGCGGGCAACGCCACCTCTTCGAGTACTTCAGCTGAGCCGACGGTTGGTGGGGGAAATCTCACCAGAGGGGTGACGGCGGTTTTGGTCCCCGGGAATGCTTCGGGTTACTACATCGGTCCCACCAGCGGGGATAAAAGTTATCTGTTGGCGGAAATTGCCAAACTCTCAAACTGGGTTTCCGGGACCGGGGATTATGCCAATACTCTTTGGACCAGTTCCTTTGCCACCACGTCTTTTGCCTCGGCGTTCGGCGGCGTTTCTGTCTGGGACGATTCGGACGGAGACGGGGTTTCGGCCTTGGTGGAGTATGCCCTTGGTGGAAGTCCGGGCGCCAACGATGCTTCGCGCCAACCACAAATCGTTTTACAGGGATCCGAGATGGTCATCACCGTGGTGGAGCGGGTCAATGATCTGACCCTCACGCTGGGGGCGGAAGCGGCGGCGGAACTTAGCTTTGCCAGCATCGTTAACCCCGTCCGGTCTGTATCCACGGACCAAAGCGGGGTGCCCGGTGGTTTCCAGCGGGTGAATTACAGCCTGATGACCACCAACGGCCCTCGGATGTTCATGCGGCTGAAAGCAACCCTGCTTCCTTGAGCATGAAAATCACCGGAAAAATTTCCGGTTTTCGATCCGCCTCTTGGTTGGGGCTGGGATTCCTGCTGGCCCTGACTTCCGCCCACGCCCAAATCACCGTGGTTTCCTCCAACGCCACCTCAAACCAGTTTTTGGCGGCCGCCACCTACAACCAGGACTTCAATACTCTCCGCACTTCGGGGGAGGCGAACTGGGCCAACAACAGCACTTTGCGTGCATGGTATGCGAGTTACCGAGGCACTTCGTCGGGCATTAATCTGCTGACGAGCGGTCCCAATATCGGCGATCTCCTCAGTGCCGGCACCGGCACGGAGCGGGCCCTCGGTGCCTGTCCCGGCAGCAACACGCCCATGTATCTGGCCTTCCGAATTGTGAATGGAACCGCAGAGACGCTGACGGGTTTGACCCTCCAGTACGACCTAGAGAAGTACGGAACGGGAAACAATTCCACCATCCTGGCGTACCAGGTCTTCAACGCCGGTGGGGGTTCCGTCACCGGAGGTACCTGGATCTCCATTACCACGGTGACCCAACCGGGGACGGGTCTGACGTCGACCCTGGCGAACCTCTCCGTGGGGGCGGGGAAGGAAATCTGGTTCCGCTGGCAAGTTTCGCGCACGGGTGGCAGTGCCACGGCCACCGCGGTCGACAATCTCACGATTTCCTCGCTGATTTGGGCTTCGGCTTCGGTGGCGCCATCGATCCAACAGCAACCAGCTTCTCTCATCACGGAGGACGGCGGGGCGGCGACCTTCAGTGTCCAGGCTTCCGGAAATCCGCCGCCTTCCTTTCAGTGGCGGCGCAACGGCTCCGCCTTGGCGGGGGGGACCAACTCCTCGCTGGTGATCGATCCGGCCTCGCCGGCGGATGCCGGCTCCTACGACGTTGTCGTGTCCAACGCCGCGGGGAGTGTCACCAGCACAACGGCCACACTCTCCATCCGCGCGGATTCCCCTTCCTTTGTGCCGGCGGGTGGACTCTTCACGAACTCTGTCCTGGTCACGATTCTCGCTCCCACCGCTGGCACCACCGTCCGCTACACCTCGGACGGCTCCGTCCCCAGTTCCACCCAAGGCACGGTCTACACCGCCCCTTTCGCGCTGACGGCTGATGCCTCCCTCAAGGCGGTGGCCATCGGCCCCGGCCTGACGGACAGCACCGTGGCCGTCGCCAACTTTACCGTGGTCTCTGCCCCTGCCGTGGTCACCCAGCCCCTGGCCCAAACGGTTCTGGAATCCGGCTCCGCCAGTTTTTCCGTGTCCGCCACCGGCAGTCCCACCCCGTCCTACCAGTGGAGGCTGGACGGGGTCGATATTCCCGGCGCCACCAGCGGGCTGCTGCTGGTAAGTCCCGCCACCGCAGCCTCGGCCGGAGTCTACGATGTGGTGATCTCCAACAGCGTGGGAGCCATCGTGTCGCAACCCGCCCTGCTCTCGGTGCAGGCCCGGGCGCCCACCCTCAGCCCGGCGCCCGGAACCTATACCAACTCCGTCACCGTGACTTTGACCTCTGTCACCAGCGGAACCTCCATCCGCTACACCCTCGATGGATCGGCCCCTTCGGCCATTCAGGGGGAACCCTACACCGGGCCGTTGAACCTGGCAGCAACCACCACCGTGCGGGCGGTGGCGACGGGCGGCGGCTTGATGGATAGCACCGAGATCAGCGGCGCTTACACGGTGACGGAGCCTCCGCCTTTTAGCGGCGGCATTCACCTGACCGCGGTCGCCGAACCCACCAATGCCCGGGTGGTGGCGTTGAGCAACTCCTATGTACAAAATTTCAGCGCTTTGGCCGGCAGCGGTTCCGGGTTGCCTTGGAACGATGATCTCTCCGCCACACCCACTTTGCCTGGCTGGTCGGTCAACCGTACCACCTACGGGTATATCGCCAACAACACCACCACCACCGGGCTGTACAGTTCCGGAACCTCCTCCGATCGGTGGGTCGGTGGGGTCCTTTCGGCCTCCGGAGGACCGGTTCATCTTGGGCTGAGGCTGGTGAACCGGTCGGGGAGCACGGTGCAGGCATTTCAACTTTCCTTTGATGCCCGTCGCGTGACCAATGCCGGATCCAACTCGATCGTGGTGTTGCGCAAAAAGTTCCCGGTGGGGGAGGGAAGCCTGACCAACTTGCCCGCGACGAACGGCAATGCCACCACCATCCTCTCGGATTTGAACGGCTGGACGGAAGTGTGGAGAACCAACGGGCTGGCGGCCGACACCAACAATCTCACGGTCAGCCTCAGCTCCTTGGGCCTGGCTTCCGGGGAGGAGATGTGGCTGGGCTGGATGCTGGTGAAAGCCGGCGGTGGCAACACCCTGATCGGGCTCGACAACGTGCGACTGGAGGGTTTTTCGGCTGGGGCGTCCCCGACTCCTTCGGCCCCGGTGGCCTCGCCCGCCGGCGGCACCTACACCGGTGCCCAGACCATCTCGCTTTCTACGATCACCGCGGGCACGACCATCCGCTACACGCTGGACGGATCCACCCCCGCGGTCGGTACTGGCACGATCTACAGCGGCCCCATTTCCATGGCCAACTCCGCGACCCTCAAGGCCATCGCGTACCTCGGCGACGGGACCGCCAGCGCGGTCGCCACCCAAAATTATGTCATCCAGTCGATCGTTCCAACGGCACCTGTTTTCAACAGTCTCCCCGTTTCCCAGGCCGTGACTGAGGGAGGCAGCGTAACGCTGGCCGCCTCCGCCTCCGGTCATCCCACGCCCACTTACCAGTGGTCCCGCAACGGCACGCCAATTGCCGGGCAGACCAATCCTTCCCTCGGGTTGGCGGCTTTGCAGGGCAACCAAGCAGGCACCTACCAGGTGACGGCCAGCAACAGCGAGGGCACCGCCTCCGCCTCGGCCACCGTGACGGTGCGGGCCGCCACGCCGGTGGTCAGTCCCAACGGTGGATCCTACGCCAGCGCCCTGACGGTTTCCCTGAGCTGTGCCTCATCCAACACTTCGATCCGTTACACCCTCAACGGTTCGGAACCCACGGTCGACACCGGGACCCTCTATGCGGGTCCGCTCCCAGTCACCAACAGTGCCACGCTCAAAGCGGTGGCTTACCGGTCCGATTTGACTGCCAGTCCGGTGGCCTCGGCCTCTTTTGTGATTGCCGGTAATACGGCCAACCCGGCTGATTTTCTTAGTCCCCGTTTCACCGGGGTGACGACGAACAGCAACATCCTGTTTCACACCACCAACAATTATCTGGGTTCCTCCGTCAACCTTTACCTGGATGTCTATCGCCCAGCCGGCGACACCGCCACGAACCGTCCGGTGGTCATGCTGGTCCATGGAGGCGGATTCCGGAACGGTTCCGGGACCACCGGCACAAAAATCCAGCGTTATATCGTTGCCTTTGCCAACGAGTTCGCCCGCCGGGGCTTTGTCGCCGTCTCGATTGACTACCGTACCCGGAGTGGCACGCATATGCCGACGACCGCGGATGAGTTGCCGGCACTGAAGGACGCCGCCGCCGACGGGATGACCGCGTTGCAGTGGATCCGCAGGGCGACCAACGCTGCCGCCTACGGTTACGATCCCAACGCCATCTTCCTGGCCGGGGGTTCGGCCGGGGGACGTACCACCACCGCGTTGGCCTGCCGCGAGACAGGCGACACCGGCGGCCTCCCCACCACGGATCCGTATTCGCCCACGGGCTCGTCGATCACCTCGGACGCCAACGCGGTGTATGACCGCACCGGTTGCATCGCCGCCGCCATCCTGTGGGGAGGACCCGAGCCGGAGTACCGGTGCTACACGGTGGACGCCTCGGATCTGCCGTGCGTGATCGTCCACGGAACTTATGACGTGACGCTGCAGACGGAGAGCAGCCCCACTCTTTATCAGGCGCTCATCGATGTGGGGGTTCCCGCCCAGTTGAACCTTGCGAACGGCTACGACCACAGCCTCGGGACCACCTCGGCAGCTTCCGCCGAAGCCAAGCCGCAGACCGCCGTCTGGATGGCCGAATTTTTCATCCAGCAATGGCAGCGGAAACTCGCGGGCGGGGTAGCGGCGGATCCCGTGCCGGGGATGACCAAACGTCCGGGGGAGAGCGCCACCCTGCAAGCCCCGTACACCGCCTCCTACCCTCCCACCGTCAAATGGCGGAAAGACGGTGTGGTGTTGGCCGGCAAAACCAACCCCACCCTGTTTCTGTCCTCCGTGCAGGCGGCTGATGGGGGGCAGTATGATGTGGTTCTCTCCACTCCGCTGGGATCCTGGAGTTCTGCCAGCATCGCGGCCCTGGAGGTGGAGAACGCGGAGATCGCCTCCGTCAATTATGACACCGGTGCCAACAGCTACTCCCACCCCGTGGAGGTGGTGGTCTCGGCGGCCAGCCTCTCGGTCGCATCCGCCGGAACCACCTTTTACGTGGACTCTGCCGCCGGGGACGACACCCGCTCCGGGACCAGCGAGGCCGAGGCCTGGAAAAGCCTCGACCGCGTCAACGCCACCACCTTCCTGCCGGGCGACAGGATTCTCTTCAAGGCAGGCGGGGTCTGGACTGGCACGCTCCGGCCCCTGGGTTCCGGGACCGCCGCCAGTCCGATCAGCGTGGACCGATACGGCACCGGCGCGAAACCGTTGATCGACGGCAACGGGGTGGAGGAGTCAGCCACCAACTCCGGCGCGGCCGTCCGGCTCCACAACCAGTCCTTCTGGGAAATCCGCAACCTGGAAGTGGTCAACGACGGCCCGGCCGATGGCCTGCGCCGCGGCATCCACGTCACTGCGGAGAACTTCGGCGTGATGGAGGGCATCCGGATCCGTGGGTGCACCGTTCGGAACATCCGGGGCAAGCTGGGGGATTCCGACGGCGACCTCGTCTCCAAGCGGACTGGGGGGATCATCGTGGAGACGCTTAGCGACAGCGTAACCGCTACCCGCTTCCACGACGTCCTCATCGAAAGCAACGTCATCACCACCGTCCGCAATCAGGGGATCGTGGCGGCCGGGAACCGGACCGGGCAGAGCGACTACCCCAACACGGCGGCCTGGCACGCCCGCAAAGCAACCCAGCTGGTCATTCGGGGCAACACGATCAGCGATGTTTCCAAAAACGCGGTGATCCTGCGACTGGCGGACGCCACCGGCCTGGTGGAGCGCAACGTCTGCTTCAACACCGCCACGCTGGACACCGGCAACACCATGTTCACGGCCTCCTGCGACGGGTCAGTGTTTCAATACAATGAGGGGTACAGCAACAATGCGGTTCTCAAGGACGGGAGCCTTTACGACGCCGACCTGCGCAGCACGGGAATCATTTTCCAATACAGCTACAGCCATGACAACGGGCACGGTCTCTTTTGGCAGTATCCGTCTGCCGCCGGGCCGAACAACAACATTGTGGTGCGGTACAACGTCAGCCGCAACGACCGGGGCAATATTTTCGCCTTCAGCGGGGACGCGGGCGGCGTCAGCAGCACCCTGATCCACAACAATGTCGTTTATCTTCCGGCCGGCAGCACCAACCGGATCATCGATGCCCGGAGCGGCACCCACACCTACACCATGGCCAACAATATCTTTTACCTCCTGGGGGAGGGGATCTCCTACGACACGGCGGGGCATACCGCCACCTTTGATGCCAACGTCTTTTTCGGTGTGCATCCCGCCAGCGAGCCCTCGGATCCGCGGAAAATCACCGCCGACCCAAAATTCGTCAACCCGCTGGCCGGCGGACCGGGCTTGGCCAGCCTGACGGGATTCCAACTGCAGGCGGACTCTCCATGCATCGATGCGGGAACCACCACGCTGGGGGTCAGTCCCGGCCCGCAGGATTTTTTCGGGAACGCCTTGCCGCTAAGCGGCTCGCTGGATATCGGGATTCAGCAAACCCTCCTTAGTCCTCCGGTTCCGACGATCTCGTTCTCGTCGTTGTTTCCGGGCCAGGCGGCGGACAGCGACGCGGATACGGACGGAGTGCCCGCGCTGGTGGAGTATGCGCTGGGTGGCGCCACGAACCGGGCCGACGGGGACCGGTTGCCGGCGGCTTCCTACCAGTCCGGCACCGCCAGCCTTGTTCTGGACTACGCGGTGCGCACCAATGACCCCAAGTTGGAGATCTGGCCGGAAAGGATTGATGACCTTGCTTCCACCAACTGGCAGTCCAACGGGATCACCGTCCAGGTCATCGGAAACACGAATGTTAACGGCCAGGTTTTGGAGCAGCGAAGGGCTAGTGTGCCGTCTGCCGGGACAGAGAGGCGGTTTTTGCGGCTGAAAATCAAAGCCAATCCATGAGGAACATTTCCAAACGTAAACTCATGTCTCACAACAGCCTCTTCGCCTCCGCTTCATGCAACAAGGTGCATTTTTGGCTCTTTGAAAAATGGCTAATTTTCTTTACAGTAAAGTATTGCAAATGATCTGTACCGCTCGGGTGCCCCGTAAAGTCGCCATTTGGCTGGGTGCTTTCGTTTTATCGGCATCGATTTCCGTGGGAGCTGAACTGGTTCGATGGGATCTTGGGACCAGCCTAAGCGGTTCTTCGGGGACAACCAGTGGAACATCCACGCTTGCTGCTGGCATCAGCGGTGCATCCCCCATCGCCCTTACCGGCAGTGTCGCGGGAACTGCCTCCTCATCAGGATGGCGATGGTATGATGGTTCAAATTCCACAACTTCATTTGCAACCGACCTGTCCTCGGCTTTGGCGCAGGGAAATTATTTTTCGTGGTCTGTGACCGCTGCCTCCTCCCACTCGGTTTCGATCCAGGGCATCGGACCAACATCTTTTTCACGCGGCAACAGTGCTTCCACAACGCTGGCCCTTCTTTGCAGCTCCAACAATACCTGGACGGAAGGCAACTATCGCGTGGTGGCCGCCGCGGTGACGATCCCGTCCTCTGCGACGGATTTGTCTCCGGGTCTTTCCGGCGATCTCGGCTCGGCTCCTCTTGAAATCTCCCCGGGTGGGACGATTTATTTTCGGCTTCTTTACTGGGGAGCCACCACCACCAGCAGCGGTGCGATCTGGATCGGAAACTCTGCCAATGATCTGTCTTTGCTTGGAACAGCGACGCCACTCATCACGATCCGTGATTTGTCTTGGGCGGGCGGCGATGGAACGTGGGCGCCGGGCCAGGCGGGGTGGACGGATGTCTCCAATTCCCAGGCTGCCAACTGGTCCAACGGTGACAACGCCTCCCTCGCCGCGGGAGGAGCGACGCTGACGGTGGATGCGGCGGGGGTCACCGTCGGTCTCTTCACCAACTCCCACGCGGACGGGACTCTCACCTTGACGGGTGGGCCGGTGTCTGCCGGCAGCCTGCAAAAAAACGGGGCGGGTCGTCTGGTTTTGGCCAACAGCAATGCGTTGGGCGCGGTTACGCTTTCCGCCGGAGCCCTTGAACTGGGACACCCCCAAGCCGCCGGCGCCGGCTCCCTGAGCGCCGCCAACAGCACGCTGAGCCTGAATTTCTCCGGCACGCTCGGCGCCAGTGCGTTGACGATCTCAGGGCCGCTTACTATGGAAGCCCCCGGCAGTTCCTCCGCCCAGATCGGCGCGGCCATCACGCTGGCGAATTCCGGGGCGACGCTCCTGACGAAAACGGGAACCGGCAGCTTGCTGTTTTCCAACGGGCTGGGATCTTCCGCCAACGCCGCCACACTCGCCCTCGCGCAGGGTTCCGTAACCCTGGCGGGCGGAAAAAACTACTACTTTTCGGGAACCAACAGCTGGGCGGGGGGTTTGACCTTGAGTGCGGCCACCCTGCAGATGGCGGGGCTATCGGGCCTGAACAACGTGATTGAGGGGACCGGCAGCTTGATTGTCGCCGCCGGCACCACCAACACCTTGAAAAACACCGGCACGGGCAAGAACGTTGCCGTGAACAAGGCCATCGTCCTGAACGGCACCCTCACCAATGACGTCCTGAGCGGGCAGGTCCTCAATCTCTCGGGAGGGATCAGTGGGGCCGGGGATCTGGCGATCGCCGGGAATGGCCGGGTCGACCTGGCCGGCACCAACTCCTCCTTCACGGGGAGAATCCGGATCCTGGGCGGAACCGCCGCGGCCTCGGCCATCTCGGGAACCGAGGCCCTGGGCCTGGCCTCGGAAATCGACCTGCGGAACACGAACTCCATTCTGCAGATCGACAACTCCTCCACCGCGGTAGAGCAGGCCTTCCGCGGCAAAATCATCGGCGCGGGTAGCCTGATCATCAACGGCTCCTCGCTGGCCACCCATGGGCTCTACGGAAGCAACACCTTCACCGGGGGCATCCGGCAGCTCAAGGGTTCCATCACCGTGACGAACGCCTCCGGTTTCGGGCGCGGGACAATCGCCGGAGAAACCGCCGGCGTGGACGACCGGATCCAGCTGAGCGATTTCGGCGCCTCCATGAATCTCACCAACGCCATTCAGACCGGGACGACCAACACCCATCTCTTGACCTTCAACGTGAATACCAACGCCTCCTTTCCGGCGTTGGGCCAGCCCGTGGCCACAGTTTCCGGGCCGATCTCCGGGCTCGGCAAACTGAAGCTCAGTGGTGGAGGAACCTTGGCGCTGGCAAACGCCTCCAACAGTTTCACCGGAGGCATTGAGATCGGCACCGGCAAGCTTTCCATCTCCGCGGCCGCCCAGCTGGCCGGGAACAACCCCAACTTCGGTACCGTGGGCTCGAGTTTCCTGGTCCTGACTGAGAACATGAGCCTCGCCGGCATCACCGGCACACTGGGGGGAGCCACTTACGCGGCCAACCTGGAGGTGGCGGCCGGAAAAACAGCCTCCGGCCTGAGAGTGACCCGCACGACCGGTGGAAACTTGGTGAAGTGGGGAGGGGGTTCGTTGGAGATGGCCCAGGCGGATGTCGACTATCACGGCACGACCGAAGTCAAAGAGGGAGTTTTCCGAATCTCCGGCACCGGATACACCGCCACCCTCGGGGCGACCTCGCTGGATCTCGCCTTTTCCTCCGTTCCGGCCAACGGGACGTTCCAGCTTCTGCCCGCCGCGCTGGTGAACGCTGTGACCTTTGGCAGCACCGGAGCCACCGGGAAAACGGTGGCTTTCGATGCCGCCACCGGCGCAGTGGCCGTGGCGGATGCCCCGGTGTCCGCGGGGTTCGGCTCCTGGATCGCGGGCTATCCCTCGCTCGCCGGTGCCTCGGCGGAACGCGGTGCCGATCCGGACGGTGACCGGATGAGCAACTCGGACGAATACGCCTTTGGTACGGATCCGACTGCGGCGGGAAGCCGTTCCGTGACGAGCACCTCCGGGAGCGGTCAGATCACGCTGACCTGGCTCCAGAGAAATGACGTCACCTACACGGTCCAATCCTCGGACACCCTATCTTCCGGATTTCCCAACACCGAAAGCGGTGCCGTGGCGAGTTCACCCCAGCCAATTGGCTTGCCTTCCGGTTATAGCCAGCACGAGATCAGTATCATTACTTCTGGGGCTCGAAAATTCCTCCGAGTTCAAGCGGTTGTGCCTTAAAGGCCCTGATATTTTTTAAATACATGACATTTGTTTTACTTAATAAGCATAAGTCTCTACGGATTACAGAAATGGGGTGCACCTGTGAGCACAGGTAGGTATATTTACTTTTGAGCAGACTGAAGCATATTTTGGTCAACAGGGCATGAAAAATAAAAAAAGGCAAGATCGAAGCCGGTTGCTAGCCAGGTGTTCTTGGGTGGTTATCTTGGCATTCCAGCATGCATCAAGCGGGTATGCAGCGGATGTTTGGTGGGAGGGTGCGACAAACGGAAGC
>Ga0208048_1001849_pt1 | contig 10599 bp, 9 predicted proteins | sample Malawi_45m_30L_FD_184163 | JGI IMG/M metagenome (GOLD analysis project Ga0208048, IMG submission 184163) | Freshwater microbial communities from Lake Malawi, Central Region, Malawi to study Microbial Dark Matter (Phase II) - Malawi_45m_30L... | ecosystem: Environmental > Aquatic > Freshwater >... | reverse complement strand
CGCTCGGCCAGCCAGACCGTGCCGAAGCCGCCCTCGCCAAGCTGCTCGATCAGCTTGTACGGACCGATCTGGTCACCCGCACGCTCGGTGGCGACGGGCTCGAAGGCCTTCGCGCCGGAGGAGTCATCATCCCCCGGCAGATCGCCCGCATAGGTCGGGTCATCCGTCGCCATGCGGTGCAGCCTAACAGGGGATGGTCAGAAGCCGAGCAGTCGCATGATCGGCGCCGCCGGCCCGATCACTTCACCTGATCCATCCGCACGAATCGGTACGGCCCTTTGACGGCGCCCCAGACCTGCTGGCCCGCGGCATCGAAGCCGCGGTCCCAGGTCTCGAGCACGCCCGGCAGCAGCACGACCTCGCTCGATGCCCAGCTCGCGCCGCGCAGCGTGCTCACGCAATCCTGTTCGTGCGTGCTGCCGGTCCAGCCGCCGGTCGCGCCGTCGCGCGTGAGTTCGATCGCACAGCCCTCGCGCGGCGTGAGTGCATCGGGTCCGATCGCCTCGATTGCGGCGCATCCATCCTGCCAGCAGTTCACGAAGCGCTCCGCACCATCCTTGAACTCGAAGACCTCGCTGCGCACCGTGCCCGCGCGAACGCCACCGAGCTCCGAGATGCGGTAGACGCGCTGGCGGTACGGCTTGTCCTGCGCCTCGGCCATGGCCTGCTCGACGTAGAGCCAGACCGCGTCGCCCGTTCCCTTGGGGTGGTCGGCTCCGGCCCAGATGCGCCGAGCGTGCAGCACGACCTCGCGGAACTCCGGATCCAGCTTGGCCTGCTCGGCACTCGAGAAGTCGCCGATGAGCAGATCGGCAACGGCCGCGGCCTTCGATGGCTGCGGCCCCGTTGCCACGCACGCGGAGCAGGCAAGAACGATCAGGGCCAAGAGCGCAGCATGAAGTGGTGGCATGGCCGGGACGATACGAAGTTCCCCTGATCCCCGGCCGCGCTACCATCAGCGATCCGAACGATCAAGGAGAACCCATGAGCACCGCAGCAGCACCCAAGCCCGTCGACACCCGCGGCCTCGCCGGCCAGACCGTTGGCGACACCTCGATCTGCGCCGTGACGCAGACCCAGTTGATCTACCGCGGCTACGAGATCGCCGACCTCGCCGAGCACGCGAGCTTCGAAGAGGTCGCCTTCCTACTGCTCATCGGCCACAAGCCGACGGCCGCCGAGCTCGACGCGTTCCGCAAGGAAGTGTCGGACATGCGCCAGGTGCCTGCGAGCGTGCGTGACGCGGTGGTGCGCATCGCCAAGGAAACCCCCGCTGCGCACCCCATGAGCATCCTGCGCTCGGGCGTGAGCATGCTGTCGCACCACGACCCCGAGTGCGAGGACAACTCGCCCGCAGCCGAGCTGCGCAAGGCCAAGCGCCTGCTCGCGCAGATCCCCACGCTCATCGGCATCTGCCAGCGCACGCTCGATGGCAAGCCGCCGGTCGATCCCGATCCCACGCTCGGCCATGCCGCGAACCTCATGTGGTGCATGAGCGGCCGCAAGCCGAGCGAACTCGAAGCGCGCATCATGGATGTGAGCCTGGTGCTCTACGCCGAGCATGACTTCAACGCGAGCACCTTCACCTGCCGCTGCATTGCGAGCACTGAGAGCGACATGCACAGCGCCGTCTGCGGCGGCATCGGCGCGCTCAAGGGCCCGCTGCACGGTGGCGCCAATGAGATGGCGATGGAGATGCTCAAGGACATCGACCGCGACTGCGCAGGCGGCGCCATGACGGTCGACGCCTGGATGCAGCGCGCCTTCGCCGAGAAGCGCAAGCTCATGGGCTTCGGTCACCGCGTCTACAAGAACGGCGACCACCGCGCGGGCATCCTGCGCTCGTGGGGCCTCAAGCTCGCCGAGCAGCTCGGGCCGACCGCCAAGAAGTGGTTCGACATGGGCGACCAGGTGCAGGCGATCATGCTGCGCGACAAGACCATCCACCCCAATGTGGACTTCCCGTGCGGCATGACCTACTTCATCATGGGGATCCCCGTGCCGCAGTACACGCCGATCTTCGTGGCATCGCGCATCACCGGCTGGTGCGCCCACATCATGGAGCAGCACGCAAACAACCGCATCATCCGCCCGCTGGCCGAGTACAAGGGACCGGCGCTCCAGCACTGGAAGGGCTGAGCCATGCCGATGAAGCAGGTCTTCCGGGTCACGGCCGTCGGACCGTGGATGGGCGGGCTCGAACGGGAGTTCGATGTGCCGGCCGACTCGCGCGAGGAGGCCTCGCGCATCGTGAAGGAGCAGTACGGCGCCACCTCGATCTGCTCGGTGATCCCGCAGGGCGCCTACCTTGATCCGGGTTCGGCCGGGCGACCGGTCCGGCGGCCCGGTTTCGACGCTGACAGCGTCGACTGACTTCTTCAGGACAGCCAGCGGCCGCTTGGCCGCCCCGCAATCACCACTCGGGTCCGCCCGAGTAGCGGCCGTAGATGTCGGCCATCGCCTGCACCATCTCGCCGAGCGTGCATCGATCGCTTGCAGCATCGACGAGTGCGGGCATCACATTCTGTCCGTCGCGGCACGCCGTGCGGATGCGGTCGAGCGCGCGCTTGACCTTGTCGCCGTCGCGCGTGCGACGGAACTCGGCGAGCCGATCGCACTGCTCCGTCTCGACCGCGTGCGAGATCTGCAGGATCTCGACCTGGTGGTCCTCGTTGCCCTCGCGGTAGGCGTTCACGCCCACGATCACGCGGTCACCGGCTTCCATCTCCTGCCCGAAGCGGTAACTCGCCTCGGCGATCTGGCGGCGGAAGTAGCCCTTGTGGATCCCCGACACCACGCCGCCCATGTCGTCGATCTCCCGGATGTAGGCGTTGGCGTCGTGCTCCATCTGGTCGGTGAGGCTCTCGACGAACCACGAGCCGCCCAGCGGATCCACGGTGCGGTGCACGCCGGTCTCGTGCGCGAGGATCTGCTGCGTGCGCAGCGCCACGCGCACCGCCTGCTCGGTCGGCAGGCCGAGGGTCTCATCCATGCTGTCGGTGTGAAGGCTCTGGCAGCCGCCGAGCACCGCGGCCATGGCTTGGTACGCCACACGCACGACATTGTTGAGCGGCTGCTGCTCGGTCAGGCTGCAGCCAGCCGTCTGCACATGGGTGCGCATGAGCCACGAGCGCTCCTGCTTGGCGCCGAAGCGCTCGCGCATGGCATGCGCCCAGATGCGGCGCGCCGCGCGGAGCTTGCAGATCTCCTCGAAGAACTCGTTGTGGCTGTTGAAGAAGAACGACAGGCGGGGACCGAAGGAATCGATGTCGAGGCCGCGCTTCATGCACGCCTCGACATACTCCATGCCGTCGCGCAGCGTGAAGGCCAGTTCCTGCGTGGCGGTCGAGCCGGCCTCGCGGATGTGGTAGCCCGAGATCGAGACCGAGTTCCACTTGGGCAGGTGCTGGCTGGCGAACTCGATCGTGTCCACCACGAGCTTCAGGCTCGCTTCGGGCGGATAGATGAACTCGTTCTGGCTGTGGAACTCCTTGAGGATGTCGTTCTGCAGCGTGCCGCCGAGGCTCGACCACGGGATGCCACGGTCACGCGCCATCGCCAGGTACATCGCCCAGATCACGGCTGCGGGGCCGTTGATCGTCTGGCTCACGGTGACCTCGCCGATCGGGATGTCGGCGTAGAGCCGGTGCATGTCGTCGACGGTGCTGATCGCCACGCCGCAGCGGCCGACCTCGCCCACGCTCAGAGCATCGTCGCTGTCGCGGCCCATCAGCGTCGGCAGGTCGAAGGCCGTCGAGAGGCCGGTGTTCGCCTTCGTTCCCTTGGTGTTCTCGAGCAGGTACTTGAAGCGGCGGTTGGTGTCGTCGGCGCTGCCGAAGCCCGCGAACTGGCGCATCGTCCAGAGGCGCGATCGGTACATCGTGCGGTGCACGCCGCGCGTGAACGGGAACTGTCCCGGCTCGCCGATGCGCACATCGACGCGGTCCTGCTCGCGGCGGTCGGTCGTGGGCGCATCGACCGGTCCGTAGGTCTCCTGCAGCACATAGCCGGACAGCGTCACGGTCTCGGGGTCGATGCGGTCGGGCTTCGCGCCCGCGGCGGGCTTGTTCGAGGCGTTCGTGGACATGGCGCCCCGATTCTAGTCGCGTTGCGCCGGAGTCCAAGCGGTCCGGGAACTCACTTCGCCGGGTACTCGAACACGCCGCGGCCGGTCTTGTCACCGAGCCGTCCGGCCTGCACGAGCTGCCGGAGCAGCGGGCAAGGGAAGAACTTCGGGTCGCCGAGCTCGCGGTGGAGCACCATCATGATGTCGTGGCAGACATCGAGTCCGATGAAGTCGGCCAGGCGCAGCGGACCCATCGGGAAGTTGCAGCCCAGCAGCATGATCTGATCGATGTCCTCGGGCTTCGCCACGCCTTCCATCCACGCGTGGAAGGCCTCGTTGATCATCGGCATCAGGACACGGTTGCTCACGAAGCCCGCACGGTCGTTCGCGGGCACGGGCGTCTTGCCCATGGCCTTGGCGAGCGCGATCGTGCGCTGCGTCGTCTCCTCGCTCGTGGCGAGGCCCTTGATCACCTCGACGAGCTTCATGATGGGAACCGGGTTGAAGAAGTGCATGCCGATCACGCGGTGCGCATCGGCGCCCACGGCGCTGGCGATGTCGGTGATCGAGATGCTGCTCGTGTTCGTGGCGAGCACGCACTGCGCGCCGAAGGTCGACTGCATCGCCTTGAAGAGCTTCTTCTTGATCTCCACATTCTCGGTGGCGGCCTCGACGGCCCAGTCGGCATCCTTCGCCTGCGCCATGTCGGTGCAGTAGCTGATGCGCGCGAGGGCGGCGTCGGCGTCGGCCTGCTGCATCTTGCCCTTCTCGACGAGGCGGGCGAGGCTCTTCGCATGGCCGGCCTTCGCCTTGTCGAGGGTGGCCTGGCTGAGGTCGACCTGGAAGGCCTTGATGCCCGACTGCGCGGCGGTGAGGGCGATGCCGGAACCCATGGTGCCGGCGCCGATGACAGCAATGCTGGAGACGCTCATAGGAACGGCAATCCTAGTCTCGACCCGGCAGGGCGGACTGAACTCCCCGAGACGTCCATTCAGCGATATGCCGGCACCACGATGCCCACGGTGTCGTCGTCGAAGCGGTCCTCGCGGCGCATCTCGCTGAAGAGCTCATGCAGCCGCTCGGCACGCCAGATCTGCTTGGCATCGCCCTGCACATCCAGCCACGGCCGGCCGCGATGCATGGCGATGAGCCGATCGCCAAGCGAGGCCGCCTGGGACATGCTGTGCGTGACCATGAGCGCGGTCAGGCCATCGCGCTCGATGATGCGGCGCGTGAGGGCGATCACGAGTTCCGCGCTGCGCGGGTCGAGCGCCGCGGTGTGCTCATCAAGCAGGAGCAGCCGGGGGCGAGTGAGCGATGCCATCACCAGCGTGATCGCCTGGCGCTGACCGCCCGAGAGGAGACCGATCGGGTCATCGAGCCGGGACTCGAGGCCCAGTCCGATCTCGGCGAGGGCATCGCGCCATCGCGCACGGGAACTCGACCGGATCAGTTGACGAAGCCCACGCCGCTGACCGCGCCGCTCTGCAAGCGCCAGGTTCTCCGCCACGGTCAGGCTTGGTGCGCTACCGGCGAAGGGATCCTGGAAGACGCGCCCGATCCAGCGCGCTCGCGCGTGCTCGGGTCGCTTGGTGAGTTCGATGTCATCGATCCAGATCCGTCCGTGATCGACGGGGAACGCCCCGGACACCGCACTCTGCAGCGTGCTCTTCCCGCTGCCGTTGGTGCCGATCACGATCGTCCACGAGCCCGTGGCGAGCTCCAGATCAACCGAGCGCAGCGCGCGCACTTCACCCAGCGTCCCAGGGAAGAAGGTTTTCGAGACGCCTTCAAGCCGCAGCACGAGGTCCTCCCTTCGCGCGCGGCGACAGGAGCTTGGACCCCGTCAATCGCGTAAAGAGCCCCGGTACCACCAGCACGATGAGCACGACGACCGCCGTGATCATGCGCAGGTCGTTGGGCTCGAGGCCCGTGCGGATCGCGATGGCGACCAGCATGCGGAAGAGGACGCTCCCCACCAGCACGCTCGCCAGGAGGATCGGCAGCGCTGCGGCCTGGCTGACCAGAGCGCGCCCGATGATCACGCTTGCCAGGCCGATGACGACGATGCCGATGCCCATGCTCGCATCGGCGAAGGCGTTGAGCTGCGCGAACGCGGCGCCGCCGGCAGCGACGAGTGCGTTCCCGAGCATCAGGCCGAGCGTCACGAGCCATTCGTGGCTCACGCCGAGCGCACGGATCATGCGTGGGTTGTCGCCGCCTGCACGAAGCGCGCTGCCGAGTTCGGTGCGCAGGAACCACCAGAGGATTGCCGCGACCACGAGCACCGCGACCAGCGCCGTGACCGCCTGCGCCACCACATCACTCGGCACGGCCTGTCCCCAGAGCATGACTTCCGCGCCGCCGGCGAGCCGGCGGACGAGCGCATCAGCGGGGGAGAAGATGGTCGATACGCCCACGAGCCCGAGGTTGCTGCGCCCCATCACGCGCAGGTTGATGGAGTACAGGGCCGTCATCGAGAGAATCCCCGCGAGGATGCCCTCGATTCCCAGTCGCGTGGCCATCAGCGCCGTGGCCAGCCCTGCGAGCGCACCGGCGAGCGCGGCGATCGCGGTGGCCGTGAGGGGATCCCAGCCCGCAAGCATGAGCGCGGCCGCCGTCGCTGCACCGAGCGTGAACGACCCATCGACCGTGAGATCGGGGAACTGCAGCACGCGGAAGCTCAGGTACACGCCGTAGCCCACGAGTGCGAGCACGAGCCCGAGCGCGATCGTCGAAAGCAGCACGGTCATCGCGCGCCTCCGGACAAGGGCGACCACCAGACGCACGCGCGTCGCACCCGGCTCTGGCCTGCACCATCGGGTCGCGGATCATCGACCAGGTGCACGATGCCGCGGATCGGCTGCTCGAGCACGAGCTGTCGTGCGATCGTCGCCAAGGGCGTGGCGGCCCGCGGCAGCGCCCGGAACGCGCACGCGAGTCCATGCAGGTGGGCGTGCACGCCATCGGCCAGGGGCACGAGGCCCGGCACGCCGCATCCGGGCGCACCCGCGATGCCGGCGATCAGCGCGCTCTCGCCGATCCACGACGGTTCGCCCGTGAACCGGAGCCTCTTGCGCACGCCGTCACCGTCGCGAGGATCCAGTGGCGTGGTCCAGCCGTCAGGGCTCGTGCGAGCCGCTGCACCGCAGAGCCCCGCGGACAAGCCGGCGATCGCGACCGCGACCGGGCCCTTTTCCGCAGCGATGCATGCGCGCACGATCGCGCTCACGGCTGCGCCTCGATCATCGACCGCTTCGACATGGGCGAAGTGCCGCATTGCACCCGAGACATCAAGGCCGGCGCGAATCCACGCGGGTATCGCTCCGTTGCCTTGGTCCATGAAGTCAGGCTCAGGGCTGTCCGTGGGCTGGACCGCGAGTGCACCGGCGATCGCCAGGCATTCACCAAAGCGTCCTCGTGCATCCGCTGCTGCGCTGGCCAAGGCAGCATGACCGAGGAAGACCATGCTCGCGCCGCCACGCCAGGCCTGCGGTGCACTCGAGGGCTCGATCGACTCCACGCGCGCCTGCGCTCGATCATCGAGCACGCGGCGTTCGCCGGTGAACCCATCTCCCGCGAACGCGGCAACGCTCGCAGGGGGAGCCACCGCGTTGCTGGTGGCCACCAGGAGCATCGGTCCGAGCCGCGCCAAGTCGATGACCTGCCGCACGGATTCACTCGGATCGGTGAGCCGAAAGCTCCCGCCGACGGCGCGCAATCGCTGGGACAGCGTGATCAGGCACCTGATCCCAAGGCTGCTCAGGAAGCTGAGCCGTGACGCATCGACCACGATCGTGTCGGCGCCGGCACGGACCAGCTCATCCATCCGAGCCGCGAAGGTGTCGGTCCATGCGGCATCGAGCCGACCATCCACGCTCACACGCGCGGAGCGACCCTGCTGCTGCACCTCGATCCGCATCAGCGCACCCTCCGGTCAAGCTGGCGCTCGATCGATGCCGGCAGCGTCACGCCGAGCTGCTTCGCGCGCCCCTCGTTCAGCAGCAGCAGGCTCGTGCGCGGATCCTCGATCGGGATCGTGGCGGGATCGGCGCCCCGCAGGATGGCCGCCGCCTTCTCCGCGCCCTGCACCCCGATGAGGTGATAGTCACGGGCCACGACGATGACCGCGCCCTCGTCGATGAAGCGGGTCAGCGTGCCGACCAGGGGCAGTCGTGCGCGATCGCACACCGTGCCGACCACCGGGAATGAACCGCTGGCGATGTTGTCGCTGATCTGGGTGAAGACATCGATGCCCTGCGAGATGACCGCCTCGGCCGCCGTCGCCATGTCGCTGCCACGCTCGGCGGGCGAGCTGATCAGCTCCAGGCCCGCGGCCTTGGCCAGCTTCGCCAGCTCATCGCGTGCGGCCACGCTGTTGTCCTCGCTCGGGCAGTACACGGTGCCCAGCCGCTTGGCGCCGGGCCAGGTTGCACGCACGACCTCGATCAGCCGCGGGAAGTCGCTGTGGCTGGTCACGCCCGTGAAGAGCGGGTGGTGCTTGGTCGGTTCGGTGCCGACGCCGGTCACGTAGGGATCGAAGACCGTCGTGAAGACGCAGGGGATCCGGTCGTTGCGCTTGAGCAGGGCCTGCAGGCTCGGTGTCGAGACCGACATGATGACGGCAGGCTGGGATGCGACGCCATCCACCACGAGCTGGTTGAGCGTGCTCATGTCGCCTTGTGCATTCACGATCGACAGTTCGATGCCCCCGCCCGGCGCGAGCTTCTGCTCGGTGAATCCGTCACGGATGCCTGCCAGCACCTCGTCGGTGAAGGCTGCATTGGAGTAGGCGATGACGTGGACTCGGGGCTTGGTGGTCAGCCGCTCCCTTCGCGTTCCATCGGCTGCGATCACGACCATGGCGCTGTCCACGATCGCCTCTGGAACGCTCCAGCCGAACGCAGCGGCCGAGGCCAGATTCACGGTCCACACCATCTCTGGCCGGTCAACGACCGGGATCGCCGATGGCGGCGTGCCTTCGAGGACGCGTGCAGCAAGCTTGCCAACCTGCGTGCCGATGCCCGGCCAGTCCATGCCGAGGTTCAGGATGCTGCCACCGTCCACGCTCTCGGGGAAGGTCCCGATGACTGGCACCTTGCGCTTCTGCGCAGCCTGCAGGATCGTCGACGAGGCGATCGTCACGCTGGTGTCGGGCAGGAAGAGCAAGCAATCGATCGGCTGCGCCATCACGCCGGTCGCGGCTTCGAGGATTCCGGCTGCATCGCTCGCGGAGGCACTGATGACCTTCATGCCGCGGCGGTCCGCCTCAGCGAACAGTCGCTTCGCGTACAGGTCGGCGTTGGCCTCCGAGGGGTTCCAGATCGTCCCGATGGTGCGGGCGCTTGGGGCAGCGGCCTGCAACGCGTCGAGCAGTCGTGGCAGATCGATCATCGCGCCCATGCCCGTCACATTGGGCGGGCGAGCACCCTCGCGCCAGTCGCCCAGGGCAACCCCGAACGAGGTGGGGTCCGCCACGACCCCAAAGACATGGGGCAGCGAACGCTTGTTGGAGCGAAGGAACGCCTGCGCACTCGTGGTGCCGATCGTGACGACGAGGTCGAACGGCGCGTTGGCGACTTCCGAGCAGAGCTGGTTCAGCGTGCCCAGGTCGGCTTCGGCATTGAAGCGCCTGAGCTGGCTTCCCCCGGCGCCCGTGTAGCCGGCCGACTCAAGGGCCGTGATCACGCCCCGCGTGGCAAGATCGAACGCGGGGATGCTGCTGGCTTGGATGATCGCCACCCGCCGCGCGGTCGTCGCCTGCACGGCACGGCGGCCCGACCGATCGGTCAGCAGCAGGACTGCACCCGCTGCCGCGACCAGCAGCATGCCCACCAGGAGTCCGCGCCAACCTCGCATGGACCCAAGCCTAGCGCGACGGCGGTTGCTGCTTGCAGTCCCTATCCTCCACCCATGGCATCCAGCCCGAAGTTCCAGGCACCCAAGGGCACGCGCGATTTCTTCCCCCCCGAGATGGCGGTGCGCCGCCACATCGAGTCGGCGTGGCGCTCGGCGAGCATCGACTGCGGCTTCGACGAGATCGAGGGCCCGATGTTCGAGCACCTGGAGCTCTACACGGTGAAGAGTGGACAGGCGATCGTCAACGAGCTCTTCTCGTTCCGGCGCGCAGGTGGCGAGAACGACTACGCGCTGCGGCCCGAGTTCACGCCCACGCTCGCTCGCATGGCCGCTGCCAAGGGCGCGAGCCTGGCGCTGCCGACCAAGTGGTTCGCGATTCCCGTGCACTTCCGCGCCGAGCGTCAGCAGCGTGGCCGACTGCGTGAGTTCGTGCAGTGGAACGTGGATCTGCTGGGCGTGGAGGGCGCGCCCGCGGATGTGGAGGTGATCGGCTGCGCGGTCCTGGCGCTCGAGCGCCTTGGGCTGAAGCCGACCGACGTGCGCGTGCGGCTCTCGCATCGTGGCGCGGTGGGTGCGGCGCTCGCGGCCGCTGGCGTAGACGCCGCCGAACTCGCGGCGATCGGCATCACCAACCAGCGGGAGACGACGGTCGTCTGGGATCGACGGACCGGCCG
>Ga0208048_1001848_pt1 | contig 10609 bp, 8 predicted proteins | sample Malawi_45m_30L_FD_184163 | JGI IMG/M metagenome (GOLD analysis project Ga0208048, IMG submission 184163) | Freshwater microbial communities from Lake Malawi, Central Region, Malawi to study Microbial Dark Matter (Phase II) - Malawi_45m_30L... | ecosystem: Environmental > Aquatic > Freshwater >... | reverse complement strand
CGCCGAGGACGCGCGCAAGGCGAAGACAGACTTCGACAAGCTCATTCCCACGGTCATGGTCATGGCTGAGATGGACAAGCCGCGCGAAACTTTCATTAAGGTGCGCGGCGCTTACGACAAGAACGGCGAGAAGGTCGAGGCCGCTTTTCCCGCGTTCCTGCCCAAGCCGGCGACGACCTCGACCAACCGCCTCACGCGCCTCGACCTCGCGCAGTGGCTCGTTTCGCCGCAGCATCCGCTCACCGCGCGCGTGGCGGTGAACCGCTTCTGGGCGATGGTCTTTGGCACCGGGCTGGTGAAGACGGTGAACGACTTCGGCTCGCAGGGCGAATGGCCGAGCCATCCCGAGCTGCTCAACTGGCTCGCCGCCGACTTCGCGCGCGACTGGGACGTGAAGCGCGCCATCAAGCAGATGGTGATGAGCCACGCGTTCCGGCAGAGCGCCGCCGTCACACCCGCGTTGCTGGCGAAGGACACCGAGAATCGCCTGCTCGCTCGCGGCCCGCGCGCGCGGCTGGATGCCGAGTTCGTCCGCGACAATGCGCTCGCCATCGCCGGCCTGCTCAACCCGCAGCTCGGCGGCAAGCCCGTTTATCCGTATCAGCCACCCGGCGTGTGGGAAATCAACGAAATGGGCGGCAGCGGCTGGAAGCAGCAGCGCGATGCGAGCCAATACCGGCGCGCGCTTTACATTTATCACCGCCGCAGCACGCCGTATCCGAGTCTGCTCACCTTTGACGCGCCGAACCGCGAGGTTTGCGCTGCCGGACGTCCCCGCACCAGCACGCCGCTGCAGTCGCTCGTGCTGATGAACGACCCGGTTTACGTCGAAGCTGCCCGCGCCTTTGCTGCCCGCGTGCTGAAGGAAGGTGGAATTGATGACGCAGCAAAACTGAACTACGCGTGGCGGCTTGCCCTTGCTCGCCCGCCGTCCGCGACCGAGCGCGCCGTGCTGGAGAAAACTTTGGCCAAGCAACGCGCCCACTTCACCGAGGAAAAACCTGCCGCCGAGTCCCTCCTGAAAGTCGGCGACTTCAAAAACCCCGACGGCGCCAATCCGGCCGAGCTCGCCGCGTGGACTGCGGTCGCCAACGTCATTTTGAATCTAAACGAAACGATGACGCCGTGAGCGCGGTTAGCCAGTCGTCGCCAAGGATATAAGCCGTGTAGTTTCCAGACGGTAGAAGCCTGTCAGCGGCGGGCCCGCCGCACCATGCCTCTCAAGAAGTTCATTGGGCTGGATTTCGTTGAGCGCCTGCCGAACGTAGAAGGCAGAAATCCCCTCCATTAACAGCACCCACGGCGGGATGTCCGTCGGGTTAGCTCGCGCGCGCCGCCTGTACCGTCGCGATGTAATCCGCTGCGAGCCTTTGCAGGGCTGGCCAATCGTTCTTTGCCAGAATTTCCGTGGTGAGCAGTGTGCTGCCGACGCCGACCGCCGCGCAGCCGGCCTTAATGAACTCGCCGGCGTTCGTGAGCGTGACTCCGCCAGTGGGCACAATGCGCAGGTGCGGTAGCGGAGCGCAGAAGGCGCGGACCCCCTTGGGACCATGGTTGTCGGCGGGAAAGAGCTTCACAAAGTCTGCTCCAGCTTCGTGCGCGAGTTGCGCCTCGGTGGGGGTGTAGGAGCCGAGCATGATAGGTCGGCCCGCTGCGTGCGCCAGCGGCACTAGTTCGGGCCGCAAGATGGGCGTAACGAAGAACTCCGCGCCCGCATCTAACGCCGATTTAAGCTGGAGCGCCGTCAGCACCGTGCCCACGCCGACCGTTGCGCGTCCGCCAAACTCGCGCACCACTGCCGCAACGACGTTGCAGGCGTTGGGCACAGTGAAAGTGATTTCCAGCGCCGTCAGCCCACCTTCGACAAGCGCGGCGCAAAGCGGCAACACTTGCTCTGGCCGTGGCGTGCGGATGACGGCGATGACGCCCGGCTGGGTGAGGTGCAAGGAGATTTCGGCTTGCGTGCGCATGCTAAGATTAGTTGTCACTACGGCAGGGGAAGTGAGCGAGGACTGTGGTGCTCGAAATCCGAGCCAAGAATCACTTGATAACTAGGGCTAAAGCCATCCGTTAAACGTGGATTCGCCGGCATTTTATTTGGGCAGGAGAATTTCGCCGCGCGGCGACACAGGCCCGTGACCAGCCTTGATTGAGTTGTCAGTAAGCCTCAGGGCCATCCCCTTTACACGCTTCATACATTACGCCGAGCGTGGAAAATACCCGGCGATTTGGCAAGGTGGGTTTCGTGGCGGGAAGCTGGGGACATGCCAGCGGGCAACTGGATTGAAAGAACGGCTGAGTGTGCTGGTTGCTGTTATAATCTGAGGCGACATGACGACTGATGACACTGCGCCGCGCTCGCTCCTCGATCTCACTTTTGCGGAGTTGGAACGGGAGTTCGTCACGGCGGGGTTGCCGCCTCGGCATGCGCAATCATTTTGGCGCGTGTTACACCATGGGTTGTGCCAGGACTTTTCTGCGGCGGTGGATTTCCCGCCTCCGCTGCGCCGGTGGGTGGCAGAGCAGGTGGGCGAGGGGCGGCGATTTTTCGTTGAAGCGCTGACCGCAATCACCGACATCGCCAGTGGGGATGGGCAGACGCGTAAGTTCCTGCTCCACCTCGCCGACGGGCAAAGCGTCGAGACGGTGGTGATGGGTTTCAAAAATCGCCACACGGCTTGTCTGAGCACGCAGGTGGGCTGCGCGATGGGCTGTGTCTTTTGCGCGACAGGTCAGATGGGCTTTGTGCGACATTTGCGGCCCGGAGAGATCGTGGCGCAAGTGCGACACGCGCAGCGTGCCTTGCGCGCTGATGGCGATGAGGGCCTGCGCAACCTAGTGCTCATGGGCATGGGCGAGCCGTTGCATAATTATGACGCGGTGATGACGGCACTGGAAACTATCTCTGACCGGCGCGGCCTAAACCTCGGCCCGAGCCGCATCACGATCAGCACCGTGGGCGTGGTGCCAGGCATCCTACGGTTGGCGGCGGAGCAGCGTCCTTATCGACTCGCCGTGAGCCTGCACGGCGCGACTGAGCAGGAACGTTCGGCGCTGGTGCCCGCGAGTCAGCGTTGGCCGCTTGCGGAACTGATGGCCGCTTGCCACACTTATTTTACCAAAACTGGACGACGCATTTTCTTCGAGTGGACGTTGATCGCGGGTACGAATGATTCACCAGCTCAGGCCAAACAGCTGGCCGGGTTACTGATTGGGCTGGACGCCCATGTAAACTTGATTCCACTCAATCCCACTGGTGGCTTTACGGGCATCGCCACGCCATCCACCCCCGTGAGGGCGTTCCAAAAAACCCTGCAACTAGCCGGTATCCCAAGCACCGTCCGACAACGGCGGGGTATCGATGTCGCTGCTGGATGTGGTCAACTGCGGTCGACCAGGCTCCGGGCCGAGCGTTTGCCGTCGGTCACGGTTTAGCACCAGTTGCCTCACAGAGAGTCCAAGTAATGAGGCCAAATGCCTTTGAATGCCGTTGGTTCTCGTGTATTAACCAAGGGGTTTTACGCCACCCAAAACTTCCCCATTGGCCACCCACGGCGGGCTTGCTACATTAAAGGTGTGAGTACTGTTGCCACTCTGACTGTCCCTGACGCCCAAGGCCACTTCGGCCCGTTTGGCGGGCGCTATGTCCCTGAGACGCTTGTGCACCCGTTGCAGGAGCTGGAGGATGAGTATTTCCGTGCCCAGCATGACCCTGAGTTTCAACGCGAGTTAAGTTATTACCTGCGCGAGTTTGTTGGCCGGCCGACGCCTCTCTATTTCGCTGAACGGCTAACCCGCGAGCTGGGCGGCGCGAAAATTTATCTTAAACGCGAGGACCTCAGCCATACCGGTGCGCACAAGATCAACAACGCGATGGGCCAAATCCTCCTCGCGAAGCGCATGGGCAAGAACCGCATCATCGCTGAAACCGGGGCGGGTCAGCACGGCGTAGCCACTGCCACAGTGTCCGCCATGTTCGGTATGAAGTGCGTCATTTATATGGGTGCGGTGGATTGCGAGCGGCAGAAGTTAAACGTCTTTCGCATGAAGATGCTCGGCGCGGAAGTGGTGCCCGTGCAGGCGGGACAGAAGACGTTGAAGGAAGCCGTCAATGAAGCCATGCGTGACTGGGTCACGAACGTCCGCAGCACGCACTACATCCTCGGCACGGCCTACGGCGCGCATCCGTATCCCGTCATGGTCCGTAACTTTCAACGCATTATCGGCGACGAGGCGCGGCGGCAAATCCTAGAGCAGGAGGAGCGGTTGCCTGATCTGCTCGTCGCGTGCGTCGGCGGCGGCTCGAACGCGATCGGTCTCTTTTACCCGTTCCTAAACGACGCCTCAGTGAAGATGCTTGGCGTGGAAGCCGGTGGGCTTGGTATCCAGCCGGAGCAGCATGCTGCGCGCTTCCAAGGCGGCTCGCTCGGCGTCCTCCAAGGCACGCGGAGCTACATCCTGCAGGACGAGTTCGGCCAGATTCAATCCACCCACAGCGTCAGTGCCGGCCTCGACTACGCCGCCGTCGGCCCTGAGCACGCTTGGCTCCGCGATGAGGGCCGCGTGGAATACGGTTACGCTACGGACGATGAGGCGCTCGCCGCGTTCATGAAGCTCGCCAAGCTCGAAGGCATCATTCCCGCTCTGGAAAGTTCCCACGCCGTCGCCGCCTGCTTCGAGCGCGCGCCGAAGCTCGGCAAAGACGGCCTCGTCATCGTGAACCTCTCCGGCCGCGGCGATAAAGACGTGGCCCAAGTGGCGGACAAGGTCGGCTTGCAGATGCCGGTGTGACGCCCAGCCTTGCGTCGCCTCACTCTGCGACCAACTGCACTTGGGCCATGGTCAGGTGGACCACTAGTTAATTCGCCTTCGTTTCGCCCTTCTTGACCGGAGCCTTGGGAGCGGCCGGCGGCGTGGCGGATTTCGGGTCCGTGGTGGTGGCGATCTCGCGAATGTAGAGGTTCCGGAAGTAGAGCGCGCTGCCGTGAGCCTGAAGTTCAATCTGCCCAAACGGGAAGAGCGGCTGGGTGCGGTCCCAGAAGTTCTCCATCGTCACGTTGTTCACCACGAGTTCGTCGTTGAGGAAAACGTGGATCTTCTCGCCGACGCAGAGGATACGGAAACGGTTCCAAAGGCCCGGTGCGCGGTCGGCCCATTTGAGGGGCTCGCTGGCGTTTTTCTGGTTGTTGTAGAGACCGCCAGAGCCAACGCGCTTAGGGTTGCCGGGCGTGTCGCGTTCCCAAATCTGAATCTGCGGCGTGCCACGCACGTAGATGCCGCTGTCGCCTTTTGGCTCAATCTTCCAGTCACAAAGCATTTCGAAATCGGCGTAGTCGCGCGCGGTGCACAAGCTCTGGCCCTTGCCGTCGAAGATGAGCATCCCGTCGGCCACGCCCCAATGCGCGGCCATTTGTTCGTCGGCCTTGGCCTGCGCGGCGGCGAGTTCGTCCTTCGACATCTTGGCGCGCTTGATGGGGTCGGCCACGAGGCCCTTCCAGCCTTCAAGGTCCTGCCCATTGAAGAGGCGCTTGAAGCCGGCGGGCGGAACATTGTTCACCTCGGCAACGGGCAGTTCCTTGATGCGCAGGTTGCGGAACTCGACGTAGTCGTTGTGGCCGAGAAAGCCGATGTGGCCCTTGGTGCGCAACATGCCGGGGTGCTTCTCCAGCGTCTCGCGGTCGGTGACATTGTTCAGGTTTGCGTCCACGATGACCTTGCCATTGAGCGTCACGCGCAGGTGACGGCCGCGGCAGTAGATCTCCTCCTCGTTCCATTCGCCGACGGGCCGGAGCGAGCCGCGCCGTGCGGGGGCGATAAGGTAGATGGAACCGTGATACTGAGCGGCCTTGAGCTTGGCGTATTTGGGATCGGTATCGTCGAGGATCTGCGACTCCATGCCGAGGTAGGCGAGGCTGCCGGCCGCGAGCGGGGCGCGCAAGGCGATGCCATTATTACTGCCCGCTTCGAGCTTGAACTCAAAGCGGAAGATGAAGTCGGCGTATTCGCGATTGGAGAGGAGGTTGCCACCGCCGCCCTTGGCGCAATAGAGCACGCCGTCCTTTACGCCGTAACCGCTCCCCTTACCGGCGAGGAGTTGCCAGCCGTTGAGCGTCTGGCCGTCGAACAGTGGGAGGAAGCCGGCCTCGCGGTCGAGCGCGGCGCAGCCGGGCAGTACTGCCGCGCTGACGGAAGCGGAGCTAAGGCCGAGGAGGAAATTGCGTTGGGAAATCATGGCTGAAATAGCGTCGGTCGATCCTTCGCAGGCTGTTGGAAAGCCAATAGAGTGTCAAGTGCCCGCCCGGCCGCACGCTTAACCGGGCGCCACGCGTGGATGAACTGGCCGCTCTCCACCGTTAGCCTCGTGCAACGCGGCCACAGCGATGCGGTCATTCGAAAAATCTTCGGGGAAAACGCGCAGCGGCTGGCGCCGATGAACTTCGCTTTGGCCTGAGTCATTTCACGGGCGGCAGCGCGAGCGCGAGCGCGGTAGTGGCCCAGCCGGCGGCGCTGATGGAAATGAACTGGTTCGTGCCGTGCGGGTAGCCGGATTCGTAATAGCTCTGAATCGGCTTGCTGCGTGACGTGACGAGCCACGAGCCGTCGGCGAGTTGGTTGTCCAACAAGTAGCGGAGGCCCTTCTGGTAAGGCGCGTCGGTCGTCGCCAGATCGCCGGCTTGATGCAGCGCGACCAGCGCGGTGGCGGTCGCGTAGGCATCCGTGCCCATGTCGGAGAGTTGCTTCCAGCCGCCGTCCGGTTGCTGCGCGGCGAGTAGTTCCTTCGCGGCTTGGCTGCGCTCGGCCTGTGACGCGTCCGCAACGTGCAGCGCCCGCAGGCGAAAAACGCGGTCTTCGTTGTCCTGCGCCGGCGTCTTTGACAGCCAGGCACGGACTCGCTCCGTGCGTTGGGTGATGCCCTCACGCTGCGCCCCTGTGCCGAAGGTCCGCAATCCGCGCAGAGCCACATAGGTGGACGTAAATAGGCTCTGCTCCGTGGGCGGCCGGCGCGACTGTGGACGCCAGTGAACGAGGTCGCGTTGCCATTGCAGCAAATACTCGGTCACGGCGGTGGTGGTGGCGTCGGGTTTCCAGCCACCATTTTCTAAGGCCCACAGCGCGTAGCCGGCGGTGTCGGCTTGGCCACCTTGACCTTTGCCAGCGAGATAATTGGTCCGGTTCTTTTCAAGGAAGTCGGCGGTGAACTTGACCTGCTTGGCGAACTCTGCCGCATCAATCTTGAACCCGCGCGACTGCGCCGTGGCGAGTGCCATGATGGGCAGGCCTTGGTTATGGCAGGTGAAGCAACGCTCACGTTTTTCCATCGAGCCATGTGCGCCCGCGGTGAGCAGCGGCAGGGATTTCTCAATGGCGGCGCGGAGGTCGGCAGGTGTGGGCGCGGTCTCGGCGGCCGGGGCGGCGATGCCGGCGGCCAGTCCAAACACTACGACGAGGAGGCAGTGCTGGATTCGACGGCGCGGCTTCATGGTGCGATGCGGCCATTGCTGCCACAACCCCGCGACCAGCGCACGCGCTTTCTGCTGGCAGTTACGGCGCGGCCTCTTGCTTGGCGACGTCCTCGGCGAAGAACTTCGCCACGTCCTTGAACTTCGCCGCGTTTTCCGGGTTCAGGTCCATGAGGACTTGATGGGCCTCGAGGCAGTTGCGGGACAGCTCCAACTTGGTTGCGCCGGTGGACTCGACGGCGGTGAAGCAGAGGTTTGCTAAGTCCTTGCCCTGCACGACGCGGAAGAGGTGCAACACGCCGAGGTTGTCGATCAGGTCGGCGACCTTGGGCGTGGGGTTGAGCAGCTCGATGGGGCGTTGCTCGGGTGGGAGGTCGTCGGCGGAGAGTTGGACACCGAGGCTGGCGAGGACACCGAGGAACGTGCTGTCCATGATAGGGCAAGCCGCGAGGTCCACGATGAAGCGCTGCGCGCCGCGGACACGGGCCTCGTTGATGAGGCGTTTAAAGTCAACGCTGGTGGCGAAGTTTGCGCGCCCGGCGAGCTTCACGCAGACGGTGTCACCGACGCGGGCGGCGAGAAGGGTGGAGGAAGGGGAAGTCATGGGGTCAAGGCTTCAGCGTGCTGGTCAAGCTGAGCCATAGTTCGATGTCGCCTTGGATTGGTAGTGCCACCGGTGTCCCGTGGGGGAATCGCCCGTTGAATGGTGAGTAAAACCCAACGACAGCTCTGGGCACCAAGCCACATTGGCAAAAGTCGCGCTGGGCCGGCGCTGGCCATAGAGCCAGTCTTGCCAGACTTATCGGTGGTTTCTTCAGTCATACTGGGTTTTATCTGGGTCGCTGAGGTCGCCCAAACCAATCAACACCCTTGCCGGCCCCGTGGCAAGGGGCGGCCATCGTTTGGAGCACACACGCCCGTTCTGCATTCCGCAATGTTTTCACTTAGCCGCCTCCTCGCGCCGGACGATTTGCGTGAGCGTCTGTTGCAGCACAAGCGATTCATCGAGCTGGCTGCTCACGAGCTTCATGTTGCATTGGAGCAGGAGATCCATCGCGCGGATGAGTTCGGCGGGCGTGTAGCGTTTCGCCTGCGGCAGCGCGCGGAAGAGCACGTAGGGGTTCATCGCCAGCGGGTTGATGCGCTTGTCCTCGGGCAGCGCGTCGGCGGGGACGCGTTCGAGCTGGGACTTGAAGCGGTTGTAATCTCCATCGGCCTTGAGCCAGCCGGCCTTGAGCATCTCCTGGAGGAAGATCATCACGCGCACCTTGGTGATGAGGCCGTAGAGCAGGCCGATCTCGGACTTCCGGTCTACCCCGACGCGGACTTCCCAAAGTTCTTCATCGAGTGTGCGGAGTAGCTTGGGCAGGTCGCGGTCGCCCAGCGCGTCGGCCAGGGCGAAAGCACGGGCCTGCTTGTTGCGCGTGACAATGGCGTTTACGTCGGTTAGCTCGATGTCTGTACGCGCACCTACGTAAGCGGCGAGCTTCTCGACCTCGCTGTGGAGCTGCGCCGCGTGCGGCCCGACGTTGGCGATCAGTTGCGCGAGGGCCTCGGAGGAAATCTCCTTCCTGAGCGCCTTGAGCTTCTTGTAGGCGAGGTCCTCGGCTTGGTCAGCCCAATTGCGGTCGTCGAGCGAGAGGGCGGCAAAGTGTTCAATGTTACCCAGCTTCTCCAGGGTTTTATAGAGCGTCTTGCGCTTGTCCACTTTACCGGCGCTAACGAGCAGGCGCACTCCATCCCAGCGGAAGGCTTTCAGTTCGGCGGCGAGTTCGGCGAGGCCAGTGGCAACGTCCTTCGCCTTCGCGGTGCGGTCATCGTCGAGGAAGTTGCAGTCTTTGAACCAGACGACCTTGCCACCGCCAAAGAAGGGGAGTGTCTGGAGCCCCTCGCGGAGCTTACTGAGGGCCTTGAGCGCCTCGCCGCTGTTGCCCACGGCGGCGTCAATCGTCTCGTGATCCATGCCGCCGACCTCGGCGCACCATTTGTCATGGAGCTGCCGCGCGCGCTGCTTCACTGCAAAGTCCTCGTCGCCGCAGATGAGGGCGACGGGGGCGGTGGGCTGCGCAGGAGCGGGGGGCATCGAGGGGAAAAGTATTCAGTAACCAGTGTTCAGTTTTCTGTGAGAGCGGCCGTGGTCAAAGGCTGATTACTGAATACTGAACACTGAAAAGTTGGCTGCGCCTCACGCCTCCGAATCGCCGCTGCTCTCGGTGAGCTTGTCGAGATACTCGGTCATGTCCTCGACCTGCTCGAAGAGGGCCTTGGTAACGTAGACAGGGCGCTTGTGCGCAGCAGCCAGGGCGAGGCAGTCGCTGGGGCGGGCATCTATCTCGACGATTTTTTTGCCCAGCTCGTTATCCTGTTTAAGGATGAGGCGGGCAAAGTAAGTGGAGTTGCGCAATTCGGTGATGACGACGCGCTCCACAGTGATGCCAAAGCCCCTCAAGACGTGAACCATGAGGTCGTGCGTGAGCGGGCGCTCCTTGGGCTGGTCGCGCAGGAACATCTGGATGACCGCGCCGAGGTTGTGCTCGACCTGGATGACGAAGACCTTTTCCTCGTTGCCGACAAAGATGGCGCAGCCGCTGTTGGCGGGTAGCAGGCCCCGGATCTGCACGGGCACCACTTCGTTCTTCATGACGCGAGCTTAGGCTGGAGCACGGCAGGTGACAAGCGGCGCGTGGGCTGATGGGGTCGCACGAGGCACCTCGTCCGCCTTGCGTGTGCGCTTGCCATGGCGAGAGCAAGCAAGACCCGCGACAGGAGCGCTCCTGGCAGCCCGTTAAAAGACTTTAGCGGCGCTTTACGAGCACCGAACGAAAGGCCAAAAGCGGCTTTGAAAGATTTTTGGGCGGGCGGCCAGCGATCCCGAGCCGCGCCCCGGCGCGGCGAAAATCCACCTTTGACAGCGCGCGTGGCGCGAGTAGCTTCTGCGCAGCCCGCGATAAGCTCTGCCGCCAGTTCCCGCCCCAACGGAGCTGGCCAGCACACGGTCGTAGCGGGCGTGAACCTAAACCAACCAACCCGATGAAACAGAGCGATCCCCAGACCGCCGCTCCGGCCAGGCGAGGCGACCACGGCTTCACACTCATCGAATTGCTCGTCGTCATCGCGATCATCGCGATTCTGGCGGGGATGTTGTTGCC
>Ga0208048_1001847_pt1 | contig 10617 bp, 10 predicted proteins | sample Malawi_45m_30L_FD_184163 | JGI IMG/M metagenome (GOLD analysis project Ga0208048, IMG submission 184163) | Freshwater microbial communities from Lake Malawi, Central Region, Malawi to study Microbial Dark Matter (Phase II) - Malawi_45m_30L... | ecosystem: Environmental > Aquatic > Freshwater >... | reverse complement strand
GGCATTGAGCGTGTGAGAAATCCTTACCTGCAAAGTGATTTTCTAGATCAGAGTGGGCGGTGAAGTTTTGAGTAAGTTTCAAGCGCCCAAAGGGGTTAGCGAGTACTACCCGCCAAATTCACAAGAATTTGAGTATGTAAGAGATCAACTTTTAAGAACAGCACGACTTGCTGGGTATAAGTTAATTGAGTTACCTGTATTTGAGGATACTGAGGTTTTCACCCGAGGTGTTGGTGAATCCACCGATGTGGTCAGCAAAGAAATGTATACCTTTGAAGATCGAGGAGGTCGCTCGATCACTTTACGTCCGGAGGGTACTGCGGGGGTAATGCGAGCCGTCATAGAACATAATTTAGATAAAGGCCAGCTGCCAGTAAAACTTTTTTATACCGGACCTTTCTTCAGAGCGGAGCGGCCACAAGCTGGAAGATATCGCCAGTTTTACCAAGTTGGAATTGAAGCAATTGGATTTAATGATCCAGAGATTGATGTTGAGGTTATAGCTGTTGCACAAACTGCATTTAAAGCTTTGGGTTTAAAAAAATTCAAGTTGAATATCACATCTTTGGGTGATTCAAGTAGTCGAGAAAACCATCGAAAGGATTTAGTTAAGTTTATATCGGGATTAAAGCTTGATGAGGCGACCTTAGCTCGAGCTCAGATTAATCCACTTCGCCTCTTTGATGATAAGCGAGAGGAGGTCAAAGCGGCTATGGCCAAAGCGCCATTACTTCTTGATTATTTAAACAAAGAAAGTAAACAGCACTTTGAAACTGTCCAGGGATTACTCAAAAATATAGGAATTGATTTCCAAATAAATCCAAGAATGGTCAGAGGTTTGGATTACTACACTGGAACTACCTTTGAGTTCGATCATCAGATGCTAGGTGCCCAATCTGGAATTGGCGGCGGCGGTCGTTATGACGGGCTGATGTCATCTCTAGGCGGGGCAGATGTAAGTGGAATTGGATTTGGGTTAGGGATTGATCGAATCTTATTAGCCTGCCAAGCTGAAAATTCTCTTCCAGCGGAATTAAATGAGATCGATCTATTTGTTGCCCCGATCACTGAAGCAGGTAAAGCGGCAGCATTTAAGTTGATCTCAGAGTTACGCCTATCTGGCGTTACCTGCGATATGGCTTATGGCGATCGTGGATTAAAGGGTGCGATGAAGGCAGCTGATAGAAGTGGTGCAAAGTATGGCTTAGTAATTGGCGATGATGAGTTGGCAACTGGTAATTGCCAATTGAAATCAATGAGCAGTGGTCAGTTGATCTCTAGTAACCTAGATGCTTTAGATTTACTCGAAAAGTTAGGTAAGAAATAATTAATGTTACGCACACATGATGCTGGATCTTTAACTGCCAAGTCAATCGGTACAACGGTTCGCTTGGCTGGTTGGGTTGCCCGCCGAAGGGATCATGGCGGTGTTGCTTTTATTGACCTTAGAGATTCATCCGGTGTTGTACAGGTGGTGATCAATGATGAAAAAATTGCAGCAGAGTTACGCGCTGAATGGTGTGTCTTGATCTCAGGTGCTGTCAAAGCACGCCCGGCTGGCAATGAAAATAAAGAGATCGCAACTGGTGAAATAGAGGTTGTATGTGACTCACTAGAGGTTTTAAGTGAGGCAGCCGCGTTGCCATTTCCAGTAGATAGTGGAGATATCTCAAATATTTCAGAAGAGGTAAGACTTAAGTATCGCTACTTGGATTTAAGGCGTGAAGGGCCAGCTAAGAATTTAAGGCTGCGATCCAAAGTAACCTCTGCGATTCGTGAGGTTATGGCGCAGGAAGATTTTTTAGAGATTGAAACTCCTTATTTAACAAGATCAACACCAGAAGGAGCGAGGGACTTTTTGGTACCAGTTAGGTTGCAACCGGGATCTTGGTATGCCCTTCCACAATCTCCTCAGCTGTTTAAGCAGCTGTTAATGGTGGCAGGAATGGAGCGGTATTACCAAATTGCTCGTTGTTTTCGTGATGAGGATTTTAGAGCTGATCGCCAACCAGAGTTTACCCAGTTGGATATTGAAATCTCATTTGCTGATCAATCTGATGTGATTGCGGTAGCAGAGAAAGTCCTACTTGCTGTATTTAAAAAAGTTGTCGATTACAAGATTCCAACTCCAATCCCACATATGACCTATCACCAAGCCATGAAAGAGTATGGATCGGATAAACCAGATTTAAGATTTGAAAATAAAATCGTCGAGGTCACTGAGTTTTTTAAAGATACCTCGTTCAGAGTCTTCCAAGCTCCATATGTTGGTGCTGTAGTAATGCCAAACGGAGCTAACTCACCAAGGCGTGAATTGGATGCTTGGCAAGATTGGGCCAAAGCACGTGGCGCTAAGGGATTGGCTTATATATTAGTTGGACAGGATGCAAGCTTATCTGGCCCAGTGGCAAAGAATTTGTCAGAGAAAGAAAGCAGCGGTATTGCTAGTTTTGTCGGGGCAAAAAATGGTGATGCCATCTTCTTTGCTGCCGGAGCTAGAGCTACATCCCAAAGTTTGCTAGGTGCGGTGAGATTAGAGATTGGCCAGCGCTGTAATTTAATTGATGAAAAGGCATGGAAATTTGTTTGGATAGTTGATGCGCCTATGTTTGAGCCAGTTGAACCAGAAAATCCATCAGCAGGATGGACGGCAGTGCACCATCCATTTACCGGTCCAAAACCTGAATTCGCACAAAGCTTTGATAAGAATCCACAAGATGCGCTGGCTTATGCATATGACATTGTCTTAAATGGAAATGAAATTGGTGGAGGATCAATACGTATTCATCAACGAGAAGTACAACAGAGGGTCTTTAATACTATTGGTTTAACACAGAGTGAGGCAGAGAGTAAGTTCGGCTTTCTACTGGAGGCATTTAATTATGGACCTCCACCACATGGTGGAATTGCACTTGGGCTAGATAGATTGTGTGCATTACTGGCTGGGGCACAATCGATTCGCGAGGTTATTGCATTTCCTAAAACAGCCAGTGGTGGTGATCCTTTAACTGGAGCGCCAACACCGATTACGCCAGCACAACGCAAAGAGTCTGGGGTAGATACTCCAGCCGTTACCAAATAGTTCTAACCTTTTCAGGTATTCTTCCCAACATGGGCCCAGGTGGAATTGCAACTATTATCGCAGCATCAAGTCTTGCTGTAATTGCCCTAGCAATTGCCTATACGGTGGTTCGTGCATCTAGATTGATAGATGAAATCACCAAAACAGTTGCCATGATCAATAGCCCGTTAAAGAGTTTAAGCAATGCAGGTAAGTCAATAGAGAGTTTGACCAAAAAAGTCTCTAATGCAACAGAATCCTTTCTGGATGAAAACCCAATAGCCATGAAGGCAGCGGCAGCTATCTTTGGTGCGGTTAAGCAGAAGAAAAAAGGTAAGAAAAAAAGCAAAGCGAAGGAGTAAGTATGAACTCCGCCGATATTCGCTCAAGATGGCTTAAGTTTTTCGAATCAAATAACTCATCAAAGTTAGCCCACACAGTTGTTCCGTCAGCCTCATTGATTGCTGATGATCCAAATTTACTGCTAGTTAATGCTGGAATGGTTCCATTCAAACCTTACTTTTTAGGAGAGGTAAAACCCCCGTATAAGCGGGCAACCTCCGTGCAAAAGTGTGTTCGTACATTGGATATTGATGAAGTTGGTAAAACTACTAGACATGCATCATTTTTTCAGATGTGTGGAAACTTCTCATTTGGTGATTACTTTAAAGAGGGTGCAATTGCGCTGGCATGGGAGTTACTAACTAAATCAACCTCAGAGGGTGGGTATGGATTTAGCGAAGACAAACTTTGGGTTACCGTCTATCAAGATGATGATGAGGCAGCCCAAATCTGGGAGAAGCAGGTTGGTCTACCTAAGAATCGAATACAACGGCGAGGAATGGCAGATAATTTTTGGTCGATGGGAGTTCCTGGTCCCTGTGGTCCATGCTCTGAAATCTACTTCGATCGCGGCAGTGATTATGGCAAGGAGGGTGGTCCAATTGCAGATGAGGATCGCTATCTTGAAATTTGGAATTTGGTATTTATGCAAAACATTCGTGGCGAGGGCGGGGATAAAAATACCTTTCCAATCGTAGGTGAGCTGCCAGCAAAAAATATTGATACTGGTTTAGGACTAGAGCGAACCGCAGCTTTGTTGCAAGGGGTTGAAAATATTTATGAAATAGATACCACAAGAGTAATTTTAGATAAAGCCTCTGAATTAACTAAGGTCAAGTATGGCAAGGATGCCAAATCTGATATTTCTTTACGGGTGGTGGCAGACCATAGTCGAACCGCAATGATGTTGATTGGTGATGGAGTAATCCCAGGTAATGAAGGTCGCGGCTATGTTTTAAGAAGAATGATGCGAAGAACTATTCGAAATATGCGTCTACTTGGCTCACAAGATCTGGTGATTTCTGAATTAATGAAAAGTTCAATCAAGGCAATGGGGGCACAGTACCCTGAGTTAGAAAAGGACTCAGAGCGCATTTTATCGATTGCCAAAGCCGAAGAGGATTCATTCATTCAAACACTAAAAAGTGGCACTAGCATTTTCGATACAGCAGCTGATCAATTAAAGAAATCTAAGCAAAAAGCAGTCTCGGCTGACACCGCATTTAAATTGCACGATACCTATGGCTTTCCTTTTGATCTGACATTAGAGATGGCTCGAGAACAAGGGTTAGAGGTTGATGAAGCAGGATTTAGGAAGTTAATGAATGAGCAAAGAGAACGAGCAAAAGCGGATGCAAAGGTGAAAAAGAGTGGTCATACTGATTTGACTGAATATCGTTCAATCATTGATTCAAGTGGCCCTACTAAATTTATTGGATATGAGAAAAATACTGCAGAGGCAAAGCTGACTGGCTTACTGGTCGGAGGTAAAAGTTCTACTGAAGCAAGTACCGGCGCAGAAATCGAGTTAATCTTAGATAGAACTCCATTTTATGCCGAAGGTGGCGGTCAATTAGCCGATGCTGGAAAAGTGAAATTAGCAAGTGGAGCGGTTGTTGAGATTGATGATGTCCAAACGCCATTACCTGGCTTAATTGTTCACCGGGGAACTGTAATTAGTGGGCAGGTACGAAAAGGTGATCAAGTTCTTGCCGAGATTGATTTTGAAAGACGGGTGGCAATCTCAAGAGCGCATACTGCAACCCATATGGTGCATAAAGCTTTTAGAGAGGCATTGGGTGAGACAGCTACTCAAGCAGGCTCTGAAAATGCACCCGGCAGATTCCGTTTTGATTTTCCATCAGTTAGTGCAGTTCCCGATTCAGTATTAAATGAGGTGGAGAGTCGAGTCAATCAATTATTGATTGCAGATCTTGAAGTTGATGCTCAAGTAATGAGTCAAGAGGCAGCCAAAGCAATGGGAGCTATGGCACTTTTTGGCGAGAAGTATGGCGATCAGGTTCGGGTTGTAAGCATTGGCGACTGGGCGAAGGAACTATGCGGTGGTACCCATGTTGCAAGCTCTGGGCAGTTGGGATTGGTGAAATTGCTATCTGAATCTTCAATTGGTGCAGGTGTTAGACGAGTTGAAGCACTAGTAGGCCATGATGCTTACAAGTTTTTAGCTCGCGAACATCTATTACTGAACTCACTTACCGAAATCATTAAAGGGGTAAGAAAAGAGGAGTTGCCACAGCGTATTTCTGAACTGGTTGAAAAACTAAAAAGCATGGAGAAGGAATTGGCGGTTGTTAATAGTGCTAAAGCAATAGCCGCTGCGGCTGAACTAGTTAAGAAAGCAAAGCAGATCGGCCAGGTGCAATTAATATCTGCTCAGCTTGAGAATGAGGTTTCGGTAGATAATTTAAGGTCTATTGCAGTGGATCTAAAATCAAAACTAAAGAGCGGAGTTGTGCTCCTTGCCTCTGTAAATAATTCAAAACCAGTGTTGGTCGCCGCAGTCTCTCAAGAAGCGATAAAGCATGGCATAAAAGCTGGGGAGTTAATGAAGATTGGATCAACGGTGCTTGGCGGTGGCGGTGGCGGAAAAGATGATTTCGCACAAGGCGGAGGAAGTGATCCCAAGCTTATTGGTCAAGCGCTGTCAGATATTTCCAAGGCGATATCTGGAAAAATACTTTAGATACCGGTTGTGATATGAGTTCACCAATCCCAGTGGGCCGCCGAGTTGGTTTTGATTATGGTGAGAAAAGAATAGGTGTGGCCACCTCTGACCAAGAGTCCATTTTGGTTTCTCCTCATGCAACCATTAAAAATGATAATGAATTGCCAAAGAAAATTGATGAAATTTTGACTCAGGTTCAACCCCTGTACGTTGTGATAGGTAACCCTAAACATTTGTCAGGAATGGATAGCAAAACATCGCAAGATGTGTTTGGTTTTGCATCTTTAGTTCGCAATTTTTTTGACGGACCGATTTACTTAGTAGATGAGCGACTTAGTACACAAATTTCCTATGCTCAGATGCGGCAAACAGGTAAATCGGAGAGGGAAAGCAAGCCTGTGATAGATCAAATTGCCGCAATTAACATCCTTGAAACTGCCATTTTAAATGAAAAAGCAAATGGTGCGATTGGTAGCATATTTTGAAGCGATTAATATCGGCGATCGCTATTGGTCTAGTATTCACTTTGCTAGCCATTTCTACTCACAATGCTTTCCTACTAAATGACTTTCGTAATCTGACCTCACCAAGCAAGGTGGAGGTTTTGATTGAACCCGGTGATACTGGAGTGGTCATTGCCCAAAAGTTAAAGCAGGCTGGAGTTATTAAGGCTGAGAAAGTTTTCTATAAAATTGCGATAAATGATAAAAGATCTAAAGGTATTTCAGCTGGCTTGCATCAGTTAGATTCACAGATCTCTGCCCAATCTGCATTTGAACAGTTACTTGAACCAAAAAGAAATTTGGGATTGTTTGGCTTTGTAGAAGGCTTACGTAAAAACGAGGTATTTTCATTGCTTTCTAACTCAAAGTTAGTCACTGGAAAGTACTCAGGAAAGGTAAAAGCAAATCCTGCCTACAAAACTTCGGACTTAGAAGGGTTTTTATTCCCAGCCCAATACTCCATTATTCCTGGGACCACATTTGATCAAGTTATAGAGAAAATGGTTGATCGTTTTGATCTAGCTGCCAAGCAGAGTGGAATAGATCAGGGTTACCTCGGCTACTCACCATATGAGTTATTAATAATCGCATCTATGATTCAAGCAGAGGGGGATGTAATTGATTTCCCTAAGATTGCTCGGGTTATTTACAATCGACTCAAGATAGGCATGCCGTTGCAGATTAATGCCACGATTGATTATGCGACCAATACCAGAGGCAAGATAAGGCTGCCTTATAAACGACTTGAGACTAACTCAAAATACAACACTTATAAGTATCGAGGTTTACCACCTGGACCGATATGCAATCCAGGAGAGCAAGCTATGAAAGCAGCTGTTAATCCTGCAAACGGGGATTGGCTGTATTACGTTACAGTCAAACCAAAAGACACAAGATTTACCAAATCATTTGATGAGTTTAATGTTTGGGCAAATGAGTTTAGGAAAAATGAGGATGCGGGGTTATTTGACTGATGAAGTTAGCAGTTGCTGGATCACCAATTTCGCACTCTCTTTCACCTTTACTTCATTCAACTGCTTATCGAATGTTGGGGGTAGAGGCAGAGTTTCTTGCCCATGAAGTAACTGAGCAAGATTTTGGAAACTTTTATTTTGAATCAAAAAAGGTGCAGTATCGTGGTTTGGCTTTAACAATGCCATTGAAAGAGATTTGTATTGGCTTTATTGATCGAGTAGATCCAATTGCCAAACAGATATCTTCCGTAAATACTATAATTTTTGAATCAACTGGGAGTATTGGAATCTCAACTGATTTACTCGCATTCAAGAATTTATTAAAACCTTATTTCGGGAAGAAGATTGCAATTTTAGGAGCCGGTGGAACTGCAAGAGCCGCAATAGGCGCACTTAGAGGCAGTGATTCAGAGGTAACGGTAGTTACTAGATCCATGGTTAGGCATGATCAACTTCATTCGGCAGCGGTTGATTTAGAGATTGATTTTTTAAACTGGCAAAACTTCGAGGAGATTCAAGATCGAGATTTAATCATTTCAACTACGCCGGCTGGCGCTACCGATGGTTTGTCAGTGATTTCAACAAAGGCAGACTTTTTTGAGGTTGTGTATCACCCCTGGCCAACTGAGTTAGCAAAGCGATATCAAAATCTGGGCAAACACGTGATCGGTGGCCTGTCTTTGCTAGTCGAGCAAGCTTTGTTCCAAATTAATTACTTCACCCAAAAGGATTTTGACTTTAACGCAATGCGAAAAGAGTTGTTAAAAGTTGCGACGGAGGCAGTCAAGAAGTAATTCACAGCCCTTAAATCCTTTTTTATAATCTTAAGTACTCTAACAGGATGATACTTGAAACCTTTACTTTACTTTGGTTTATTAGGATTGCTCGATACGATATTGCATCTCACCTGATTCGAAACTTTGATTTGATAGTTCTGGGTTTACTGGTGATGCCAACCAATTTCGCGAATTGGCCAATTGGCTTATTAAGCTTTTGTATATACCTACTAATCAACCTATTATCTGGTGAGAAAATTGGCTATGGGGATATCAAATTATCTTTCTTTTGTGCAGTTATGTTGCCCTCAATTAGCGCCTTATCAATTGCGCTAACAAGCACATGGGTGATGGCTGGATTACTTGCACTGGTCTATATCAAAAAGAGTATTCCGTTTGCTCCCTTCATGATATTCGGTACTTATTTCAGCAAGATTGTGCTCTACTTTGGGTAAATAAAGCGCAAGATAACTGCCAAATCTGAGAGAATACTTCCCTAACAGTTGAGTGGAGTTAAAGTGTTACGTTGGCTAACAGCAGGTGAATCACACGGTCCTGCTCTGTCTGCAATCATTGAGGGTATTCCAGCCCATGTGATGATCACTAGCAAAGAGATTGATGCAGATCTATCCCGCAGAAGATTAGGTTTTGGGCGGGGCGCTCGACAAAATTTCGAAGCTGACAAGATAACTATCACTGGTGGGATCAGACTTGGAAAAACTCAAGGTGGCCCGATAGCAATTCAAGTGGCAAATTCCGAGTGGCCTAAGTGGGAAAAGATTATGAGTGCTGATCCTGTTAATGATGACGAAATTAAAGATTTAGCCAGAAATGCACCACTGACTAGACCAAGACCTGGCCACGCTGATTTAGTTGGCATGCAAAAGTTTGATTTTGATGATGCAAGGCCAATCCTAGAACGTGCAAGTGCAAGAGAGACTGCAGCAAGAGTGGCGCTTGGTGCGGTAGCACGGGCTTTTTTAAAACAGAGTGTTGGTATTGAGATATTAAGCCATGTAGTTTCAATAGGTCAGGTGCGACTGCTAGATGGGTATCAATTACCCAAGATTGATGATCGCAAAAAAATCGATGAAGATCCGGTTAGGTGCTTTGACAAAAAAGTCAGCGATGAAATAGTAAAAGAGATTGAGTTAGCACATAAAGATGGTGACACTTTAGGTGGCGTGGTTGAAGTCTTGGCGTATAACTTGCCACCAGGTCTTGGCTCGTATACGCATTGGGATAGAAGGTTGGATGCAAGGTTGGCCGGGGCAATGATGGGAATTCAAGCGATTAAAGGAGTTGAATTAGGAGATGGGTTCGCATCGGCCACCCGCCGTGGAACAGTTGCGCATGATGAGATAGAAAAGAACTCCACTGGTGCAATTGTTCGTAGAACTGATAGAGCAGGTGGCACAGAAGGCGGGGTGAGCAACGGTGAGGTATTAAGAGTAAAGGTTGCAATGAAACCAATCTCAACCGTTCCAAAAGCACTAGATACAGTTGATGTAAAGACTGGCGAGCCAGCCAAAGCGATTAACCAAAGATCTGATGTGTGTGCTGTTCCAGCGGCTGGGATTGTGGCAGAGGCGATGGCAGCACTGGTCTTGGCAGATGCTGTGCTTGAGAAATTTGGTGGCGACAGTGTTCAGGAGACACGACGAAATTTTGAAAACTACATCGCAAATTTAGAGATTAAGTAATGTTCAAAAAGATTGTTTTGATTGGCCCACCGGGAGCTGGAAAATCCACAATCGGCAAAGCTTTAGCCAAAGAGATGAAGATTTCATTTATTGATAGTGACAGCGAGATTGAACGAATTTCCGGTAAAAAAATCTCTGATATTTTTGTTGAAGATGGTGAGCCAACGTTTCGTAAGTTGGAGGCCCAGGTAGTTAGCGATTTATTAAAGGATTTTCAGGGAGTCATCGCTCTAGGGGGCGGAGCACCTATGAATCCTAAAATTAAAGTGGAGCTAACCCAGGCTGACTTCCCAGTTGTCTTTATTGATGTTTCGATATCTCAAGCTGCGAATCGAATTGGGTTTAATAAGGATCGCCCATTGTTGTTAATTAATCCTCGTCAGCAATGGATCAATTTGATGAGCGAGCGGCGTCCAACATATGAAGGCTTAGCTACACAGAAGGTCTCATCAGATGGTCAAAAACCACACGAGGTTGCCAAATTGATTAATGAAAAGCTTAAGGCCAAGTTATGAGAACGTTGTCGGTAAATGCCGAGCACAGGTATGAGGTTGCGATTGGTGTGAATGCAC
>Ga0208048_1001844_pt1 | contig 10622 bp, 9 predicted proteins | sample Malawi_45m_30L_FD_184163 | JGI IMG/M metagenome (GOLD analysis project Ga0208048, IMG submission 184163) | Freshwater microbial communities from Lake Malawi, Central Region, Malawi to study Microbial Dark Matter (Phase II) - Malawi_45m_30L... | ecosystem: Environmental > Aquatic > Freshwater >... | reverse complement strand
GGCGTTCACGAAGTAGCCCGCGATGGCGCCGCAGATCCCGACCGCCGCCACGATCGTGGTCGCGACCCCGCGTCGATCAGGGGTGACGAGTTCGGCAACAAGCGTGATGCCGGCACCAAGTTCACCCGCGAGACCGATGCCAGCCACCACCCGGAGCACTTCGTACTGCCGGATCGCCGAGCCGCAGCCGATCCAGTGCAGGAACCAAAGCGGCCCCTGCTGATCCACATCCGTGATGAATCCGTTCAGCACGTTCGCCACGCTGTAGAGCAGGATGCTCCCGAAGAGCACCGAGAGCCGGCCGCGCCGATCGCCGAGCACGCCCCAGATCACGCCGCCGACGACCAAGCCGGTCGTCTGCAGCGTGTTGTCGAGCCAGACGCCCCAATCGCGCAGGAGCAGGTCTTGCGCCGCGCCGTCGAGGCCATCAAGACGCGAGCCCAGCACCTCGCGCAGCGAATCCTTGCGGACCATGGCAAAGAGCAGGAGATCGAAGATGTCCACGAAGTAGCCGAGCGCCGCAACGACCACCGCAAGGATCGTGGAGGTGCGCGTGATGCTCCCAGGCTGCGTCGCATCGTTCGCTGCGATCGCTGCAGGCGATGGGTGCGACTGGCCCACCTGCGGGGCTGCGGCGCGCGGTGACTCGGGCTTGTGGGGTCCACCCATGCGACCCAGTGTCGCAGCGCGTGGCCAATCGCGCCAGTCGGCGGCTACGCTCCGCGTCATGCACGAGCCATCGCCCTCGGTTGACCGCCGCGCGTTCCTTGCTGGCACTGCCGCCCTGGCGGCAACCGTCACGGGCGCCTCGACGATGGCTGCACGCGCCGCAACGCCGCAGGAGCCCGTGCCCGCAAGGGCCAAGCCCAGTCGTCACGCCGGAACGCCCTGGCCCATCTGCCTCGATACCGCAACGATTCGACCGGTCCCGCTGCTCGAGAAGATCCGCATCGCCGCCGAGGCGGGCTACGACGCCATCGAACCTTGGGAGTCCGAACTCGCCGATCACGAGCGCTCGGGCGGCAGCCTCAAGGACCTCGGCAAGCTCGTGCGCGATCGCGGCCTTCGCGTGCCCAGCGTGATCGGCCTGTGGAATGCGATCCCTGAGACGCAGGAAGCGTGGGACGCCCAGCTGCCTGCCTCGCGCGATCGCATGCGCATGGCGAGCGCCATAGGCGCCGAGCACATCCAAGTGATCCCGCAGCCCGAGCGCCCGCGCGAGCGATTCGACCCGGCGTGGGCCGCGGCGCGGTACCGGGATCTGCTTGAGCTGGGCATCCGCGACTACCAGCTCGTGCCCGCGATGGTGTTCGTGAAGTTCCTGCCGGGCGCGCGCACGCTCGGCCAAGCCACGCAGATCGCGATCGACTCCGGCCATCCGCAGGCCAAGGTCATTCCCGACACCTTCCACATGTTCATCGGCGGCACGCCCTTCGGCGGACTGCAGCACCTGCGCGGCGAGTTCATCGCCATCTTCCAGTTCAACGATGCGCCGGCGGTGCCGGCGCGCGATGCGCTCGAGGATCGCCATCGGGTCTACCCAGGCGATGGCGTGCTGCCGCTGCAGGAGATCCTGCGCGACCTCCAGCGCATCGGCTACACCGGCTGCGTCTCGCTTGAGCTCTACAACGAGGAGTATTGGAAGCAGGATCCGATGGTCGTGGCACGGACCGGGCTTGAGAAGACCCTCGCGGTGGTTCGATCGGCGTGTGGATGACGGCGGCCCATGCCCGCCGCGACGAGCGACGTGCGCGAAGCCCACGGGGCAACCGCACCGACTGATTAGCATCCACGCATGCTCTGGCAGCGACTCATCACGGGCCCCCTGCTGATCCTGATGCTCATCGGGCTCGTCTGGCTCGACGAGACGGCCTCAACCACGATGGTGCAGGCTAGTGACGGCGGCGAGATCCCCTTCGCACCTCGCGGCACGGTGCTCTTGGCGATGTGTGTGCTCGTGGTCGCTCCGCTCTTGGCGCGCGAGATCGCGGGCATGCTCTCGCGCGCGGGCTCAGCCGTGCACGAGTGGCCCTGCATGATGGCCGCGATGCTTGGGGCGTGCTCGATGTGGTTCCTGGGCAGCGCGGAGACGGTCTCGGCCAAGTCGGCTGGTGCCATGCTCGCCGCTCCGGTCGCGCTCATCACGTTGATGGCCTTTGCGCTCATGCAGCGGCGATCCGCCGCGGGAGCCTCGTCCACGATGGCCGGCGTGCTGCTCTCATGGGCGTACGCGGGCTTGCCGTGGGCGTTCTGGATCGCGCTCGACCGCGCGCAGGGACCGGCCGTGCTGGCCGGTGCGATCCTCACGGTCAAGTCGACCGACATCGGCGCGTACTTCACGGGCATGGCGATCGGGCGAACCAAGCTGATCCCGTGGCTGAGCCCCGGCAAGACGCGCGAGGGATTCGTCGGCGGACTGGTCACGGGTGCCGCAATGGGCGCACTCTTCGCCTGGTGGTCGGGCGACTGCTTGTGGGTCGCGACGCCGATCGATCCTGTGCGCGGTGCAATCACGGGAGCGATCTTCGGGATCCTCGGGCCGATCGGCGATCTGGCCGAATCGCTCCTCAAGCGCGAGGCCCGCGTGAAGGACAGCGGCCACCTGCTGCCGGGCATGGGCGGCGTGCACGACGTCGCCGACAGCCTCTTGCTGACGGCTCCAGCGGCATGGCTGCTCCTGGCCTGAGGCGAATCCGCTTGGCCCCCATGCGTTTGTGCGCGCACCCTTCCGGTAGGCTTGCCCAACCATGAGCGTCATTGCAGCCCTGCGCAACCTCCAGCGTGTCGACAGCCAGGTCCGAGCCCTCAGCACCCGCCTCGATGGTGCCGCCGATGCGCTGGCTGCACGCGAGCGCGAGGTGATCGCAGCGAACGCGAAGCTTGCCGAAGCCGAGTCGATCCATCGCCAGCTGCAGGCGAGCGCGAAGAACCTCGAAGCCGAGAGCGGAACCTTCAAGAGCCGCATCGAAGCGCTGCGCGTGGAACTGAACGCGACGTCGAAGAAGTCCCATTACGACACGATCCTCGCCGAGATGGGCACCCTGCAGGAGAAGCGCGACGATCTGGACAGCCAGGCGCTGGAGTTCATGACCAAGGCCGAGGCCCAGCAGGCGCGCATCACCGATGCGACCGCCCACCGCGACGAGCGCGTGCGTCGCCGCGATGCTGCCAAGGCCGAGCACGACCAGCGCAAGGCCGACATCGCCGATCGCCTGGCCGAACTGCGCCGCGAGCGTGAGGAAGCCGCCGTGCAGGTGCCAGCCAAGGAACTTGCCCTCTTCAACTCCGTCGCCGACGAGCACGAGGGTGATGCCATGGCCGAGGTCATCGAACTGAGTGCACGCCACCGTGAATACACCTGCGGTGCGTGCAACGTCGAGCTGCCGCCGCGCGCCTATGCCGCGCTGATGAGCAACCACGATGCGATCATCTGCTGCCCGAGCTGCCGCCGGATCCTGTTCCTTGATCTGGCGGCGAAAGTCGACTGATCACGCTGGGGATCGGGCCTAGGTCAGGCTGGGGATAGGGCTGCGATCACGCTGGCGATCACGCCGGTGCTGCATCCTGCGCGCAGTCCGGCCTTGGGCCGCTCACTCGTACCCCAGTGCCGAGAGGTCATCTTCGGAGAGCCCGAAGTGATGGCCGATCTCGTGGAGCACGGTGATGAGGATCTGTCGCATGACCTCGTCATCGCCGCCGAAGGCGCGCCCATCGTCGTCCGTTCCCGGCTCCCAGCCGCCGGCTTCGTCGATGATGCCCCGCCGGAACACGTGGATCGTCTCAGGGAGTTCCCCGCTCGCATCGTGGCGCCGTTCGGTCAGCGGGATGCCTGAGTAGAGCCCGCACAGGTCATCAAGGTCAGGATCCAGTCCCATCTCCTCGAGCAGCTCCGCCGTGGGGCAGTCGTCGACGATGATCGGCGCTTCCTCGAGCAGCTCGTGCAGGCGCGCCGGCAAAGACAGCATCACGCGATCCAGAAGCCGATCGAAGCGCTCGCGTTCCCAGTCCGGCAGCTGCTCGTTCATGGGCGGTCCGATCCCATCATGCTTCAGCGGGTTCCCCGATGCATCGCGCGAGCCTTACGAGAGATCGGGGGCACGCATGTCGACGGCACCGACGAGGTCGGCGATCGTGGAAGCTCCCTGCCGCCGTACCCAGGCATCGAGATCACGCGCGACCGAGGCGGGGCCCGAGGGATCGACGAAGAGCGACGTGCCCATGCCGACGAGCGTGGCGCCGGCCAGCACGAGTTCAGCTGCATCGCGCCAGTCCATGACGCCGCCGAGGCCGATGATCGGCTTGCCTGCATCGCGCGCGACCTGCGTGTAAACGTCATGCACCATGCGGACCGCGATCGGGTGGATGGCCGGGCCGCTGAGCCCGCCCTTGCCGCGCGAGAGCCGCGTGCGGCGGGTCTCGGGATCGATGGCCATCGCCTGAACGGTGTTGATGAGCGTGAGCGCATCGGCGCCACCCTCGATCGCGCCGCGCGCCAGACCGACGATGTCACCGGTGTTGGGCGTGAGCTTGACGATGAGCGGCTTGCTGGTGAGGGCGCGCAGCGTCGCCGTCAGGCCGCGAAGCAGTTCGGGCGAATCGCTGAACTGGAGCCCCGTCGCGGTGTTGGGGCAGCTCGCGTTGATCTCGATCGCGGCCATCTCCGCAAGCCCATCGAAGGCGCGCACGACCGCGGCATAGTCCTCGGTCGAGTGGCCCGCGATGCTGCCGATGATCCGGCACGGCACGCGCGACGCATGGCACCACTTCTCGCGCACGAACGCCTCGACACCCACGTTGGCGAGGCCCACGGCGTTGAGCATGCCCCCCTTTGCACCGATGATGCGCCAAGGCGCGTTGCCCTGGCGCGATTCACGGGTGATGCTTTTGGTCGTGACCGCGCCGAGCGTGCACAGGTCCAGCGCATCGGAGAGCTCGTCGAGGTAGCCGCAGGTGCCCGCCGCCGCCACCAGCGGCGAGGCGAAGTCCATGCCCAGGGCGTGCACGCGCAGGCGCTGCATGCGCGAAGTTCTAGCAGGTGCCGCACGGCTATGCTTCGGCCATGAGCACGCCCGACCGCATTGCGCAGTTCGAGAAGATGGCCTCGGCCGATCCGAGCAACGAGATGGCCCACTTCAGCCTCGGCAACGCCTACCTGCAGGTCGGCCGGCACGCCGAGGCGGCGCAGAGCCTCGAGCGATGCATCGCGATCAATCCGGAGATGAGCAAGGCGTACCAGCTCTGCGGCCAGGCCATGATCGGCGCGGGCTGGGAGGACAAGGCCGTGACCGTGATGATGGCCGGCTACGAGGTCGCCGCGCGCAAGGGCGACCGCCTGCCGCAGGAAGCGATCGCGGGCATGCTCCGATCGATCGGCCGCGAGCCGCCGAAGGTCGAGCGCCCCGCTGATCCGGCGGCCGACGCGCTGCGAGCCAGCGGTGTCTTCGTGTGCGGTCGCACCGGCCGGCCTGGCTCGAAGCTCCCGGCACCACCCTTCCGCGGCCCCGTCGGCCAGTGGATCTTCGACACGATCAGCGCCGAGACGTGGCGCGATTGGATCGGCCAAGGCACCAAGGTCATCAACGAGTTGCGGCTGGACTTCAGTCGCGACAGCGACCAGGAGATCTACGACCGCCACATGCGCGAGTACCTGGGCATCGATGATGAGTTGCTGGCGCAGCTGCGCGCACCTGCCTCGCAGGCGTGACCCGCGCACGAAGCACCACGGCGATCCCCATGCCGTTCACACCTTGCGCAGGTACACGAGCCACTCGAGCGTGAGCACCGCAAGCGCCGCGAGCAGGAGCCACGGCCAGAGTGCGCTGCGGGCCGACTCGCCGCCCTGCACGCCTCGCACGGTCTCCAGGCCGAGCGAGATCGACTCGAGCGTGCCGACACGGCCCTCGCGCGGGTCCTGCAGCGCCACCGCGACCGGGCGAGATCGCTCCTCGCCACCTTCCTGCCAGCGCACGGTCCAGATCCCCGCTTGGCGCAAGGGCCCCACGACCGTCTGTGCAGGATCGGTCACGGTGATCTCCTGCGTGCGCGCGGCGGGCGATACGAGCGCGATCGATCGCACGCCCGACGGCAGCCTGATGGGCTGCGTATCACCCGGCGCGATCGTGGGCAGCGCCGCTTCACGGCCACTGGCCGCCAGGAACTCGACGGCGTTGGCCATGAAGTTCACGAAGCCACGCTGGAAGGGCCAGTTGCTGTCGAGCGGATTGAAGGCGACCACGACCGCCTGGCCGCCTGCGCGGGCAAGCGTCATGACGAGCGGGCCATCGCTGCCCTCGACGATCGTCTCGACGTCGCTGGCGGGCGAGTACGCCACGGCGCGCGACACGCCGAGTTCATCGAGGTTCACGAATCGCATCAACGGATGCGTGGCCTGCACCGAGCGCATCGAGACATCGCTCTTCTCGCCGTAGGGATTCAGCCCCTCGAAGGGAACCGTCCCGCCGAGCACGAGGTAGCGGGCCGGGGGCAGCGCGGGCGGCGAAGCGCCATCGAGCACGATGACGTCGAACGCGTCGATCCATGCCGGGTTCGCGGTGGAACGCGTGGTGAACTCCTCGAGCGTGACGGCGTCGACCGACTTGACCGGAAGTGCCTGCGCCACGCCGCGCGTGATCGACGATGCCCCCACGAGCAGCACGCGCGCCGCGGCGGCCGGTGCAGCGACCATCGCCATGCGGTTGTCGGCGGGCTGGTCGTCCGTCTCGACCAGCCGAACCTCGACGATGCCGTCGGGCTTGACAGTGACCGAGGGGAACGACACGCGCACCTCGCCGGGCAGCCACGTCTTGCGCGATGGATCCTCGCCGGCAGCGGGCACATCCACGCCCTTGGGAAGCACGGCGCGCAAGGCGCCATCGACCCAGAGCTCGACGTCCGAGTGCAGCGGCGCCTCGTTCCAGTTCATGATGCGTGCGAAGACCGCGACCTCATCCGGATTGCCAGCCAGTCGCGAGACGCCTGCCCCCGCCACGCCCGCGTTGCGCGCGGTGGGCGAACCCATCGGGTGGTAGCGCAGGCTCTCGCCTGGCTTGACCACGCACCGCTCAAGGTCGGCGATGCGACCATCGGACCAGAGTTCGAGCGTGACGCCGCTTTCCTGAGGGGCGCCCTGCTTGTCGGGATTGGGCACCTCCATGAAGGAGCGCGCCACGTCGAGTGCGTCGACGAGCGTGGTCGTCTCGTCGGTGGCGTCGATCGCATCGATCGCATCGTGTGCACGCGCAGCGATGGTGCTGAACGGGCTGAGTACCGTGGCTTCGCGCGCAAGCCCCACCACCATGACCTCGGGCGCCTGCGAGAAGAGCCCGGCGCCGAAGAGCGCATCGACGCGCTCATGCGCCTCCCGCTTGGCCTGTTCGAGCCGCGATCGGCCATCGGCATCCTTCACGCCCATGCTCGCGCTGCGATCGATGAGCAGCACCACGCGCCCGCTCTCGACGAGCCCAAGATCGGCCTGCGGCTGCGCCAACGCGAGCGCGAGGAGGGCGATGGCAATCGCCTGGAGGATCAGCAGCCACGACATGCGCATGCGCTGGAACAGGCTGTTCGCGCGCAGGTCCTCGACCTGGCGGGTCCAGAGCAGCGTGCTCGCCACGGTGCGCTTGGGCCGGCGCAAGCGCAGGATGTAGAGCGCCAGCAGCGGCGGCAGCGTGGCCGCCGCCAGGATGATCCCCGCCAGCGGTGCAAGCCACGTCATCGCAGCAGCCCTCGCTTGCGCAGGTAGTCGAGCAGGAGCTCGTCGACCGGTGTGGTCGTCGGCACCGGAACGTGCACGATCCCGCGACGCACGCAGAAGTCGCGCAAGGCCGTTGCGTGGGCGACGGTCGCCTGGCCATACGCCTCGAGCGCTTTCGAGGTGATCGTCATCTCGACCTCGGCGCCGTCCTCGCTGTCGATGAATCGCAGGTCGCCCGTCAGGCCATGCATGCCCGGGTCGCGCTCTTCCGGGGCGATGAGCTGCAGCGCGTACACATCGAAGCCGCGGCCCGCGACCGAACGCAGCCCCTTCTCCGCGCCGTCGCGGAACAGGAAATCGCTGAGCACGATCATGACCCCGCGGCCCTGACGGCCCATGGCGATCGTGCGCATCGCGTCGTCGAAGCCTGCATCGCCGCCGGCCTTGCGATCCAGCAGCCACTGGCCGAGGTCGCGCGTGCGGCGGCGACCGCGCAGGCCCGTGAGCGGATGAAACCCATCGCCGCCAAAGCCGAACGCCGAGACGCGGTTGTGGTTGACCAGGCCGACATAGCCCAGCGCCATCGCCACGCGACGCGCGTAGTCAAACTTGTTGGGCGTGCCCCAGTCCATGCTGCCCGAGCAATCGATGGCCAGCACAAGGCTCAGGTCCTCTTCCTCGAGGAAGAGCTTCAGGAACAGGCGATCGAGCCGGCCGTAGATGTTCCAGTCGACGAAGCGAAGGTCATCGCCGGCGACGTAGGGCCGGAAGTCGGCGAACTCAACGCTCTGCCCGCGGCGGCGGCTGCGTCGCTCGCCCTGCACCTTGCCTTGGAAGATCTTGCGGCTCGTCACATCCAGCGCATCGAGCCGCGCCATGAGCGGGCCATCGATCAGCTGGTCCACGGTCTTCGGCGCATCAGCGCGCTCGCTCATGGCACCACCTCGGTGGGCGTGCGCCCGATGACGTGCTCGATGATGCGGTCGACCGGGGTCGCATCGGCCTCGGCCTCGAAGCTGGGCACCACGCGGTGGCGCAGTGCAGCAGGCGCCATGGCACGAAGGTCATCGCAGCTCACCGCATAGCGCCCATCGAGGAGCGCGCGGACCTTGGCGCAGGAGACGAGCGCCTGCGCCGCGCGAGGGCTGGCGCCGAAGGCGATCCATCGATCGGTCCATCGGTCGCTGAAGGCACCATGCGGATGCGTGCCGAGGACCAGGCGAATGGCGTAGTCCTGCACGTGCGGCGCCATCGCGACCTGCCGGGCGAGCCGCTGCGCCGCAAGGATCGCAGGCGCATCGAGCAGCTGGTGCGCTTGGGGAGCCTGGCTTGCGGTGGTGCGGTTGAGCACCTCGTTCAAGGTCGCCTGATCGACAGCCGGCACTCGGATCTTCAGCAGGAAGCGGTCGAGCTGCGCCTCGGGCAAGGGATATGTGCCTTCCTGCTCGATCGGATTCTGCGTGGCCAGGACGAAGAACGGGCGCTCCAGCTGCATCGTGCGACCGCCCACGGTCACGCTGCGCTCCTGCATCGCCTCGAGCAGTGCGCTCTGTGCCTTGGGCGTGGCGCGGTTGATCTCGTCGGCGAGGACCACCTGCGCGAAGATCGGGCCTGCACGGAACTGGATCTCGCGATTGCCGCTTGCGGCATCCTCGACGACGACCTGCGTGCCGGTGATGTCAGCCGGCATCAGGTCGGGTGTGAACTGGATGCGCGAGAAGCGCAGGCCCAGGATCTGGCCAAGCGTGCGCACGAGCAGCGTCTTCCCGAGGCCGGGCACGCCCTCAAGCAGCACATGGCCATCGGCCAGGAGCGCGACCAGGCACTCCTCCACGACCGCCTGCTGGCCCACGAGCACGCGCCCGACTTCCTGGCGCATGGCCAGCACGGTGCGACCGAAGGCTTCGGCCGCGGCACGGACCTCGTCGATCGTTGCGGGTGCATCGGGCACCGGCTGCAGTCGCGTCACGATGCGTCCTCCTCGCCTCGCGCGCGACGCTTGGCCGCACGCAGTCGTGCAAGGCTCGATGCATCGTCGGCGGGTGGCGCCTCGGAGGATGGTTCGTTGGGTTTCGCCTGCGTGCGATCGACGATCTCCACAGGCGCGCTCGGCGTGGTGCGGCGATCGGGCTTCGTCGGCGCGACAGGCGCGGGTACAACGGGTTCGGTCGGCGCCCTGCGTGCACCACTTCGTGCGCGCTTCCACGCCTCGACCGTCGCTCCGCCGGCTTTCGCCCCCTCACCCACCGCCATCGCCGCCAGGTCGCGCGCCGCCTCTCGGTCCAGCGTGATCCGGCGCGCGGCGACATCGATGATCAGGAACGCCGCCGCAAGGATTGCCAGCACGTTCCAGATCCGCTTCGCCGCCTCCGGCATCGACAGCCCGCTGCGGTCAAAGAAGTCCACCGCCGAGGCGTCCTTCAGCGAGATCATCCGACCGCCGCTCACCTCCGCGATCCGGCGCAGCAGCGCCGAGTCATCGCGCGTGGCCGCCAGTTCCCGCGGGTACGGCACGCTCACCACCGAGCGCGCCGAGCGATCCGCTCCCATCCCATCGCGTGCCGACACGCTCGCCAGATATGCGCCCTGCTCGCGCGCATCGAAGCTCGCCACGTATTGGCCCGGTGCCGTCTGCTGCAGGTCAAGCACCTCGACCGTGCCATCGGGCCGCATCAGCGTGGCCGAGCTGCGCAGGAAGTCCCGCGGCTCGCCATCAGCCGTGAAGGCCGACACCTGCACGCGACCCACGTCTCCATCGACCGACGTCGACACCAGGAGATCCTGCGCCGTCGGCGGGCGCATCATCCAGCGCAGCGCGCGCGTCCAAAACGGCTGATACCCGCTCCACGTCGCCCAGGACCGGCCCCACCGGCCACCGAGATCACTGGTGAACGCCATCGACTTCCCGAGCCCGTAGTTCCAGTACGCC
>Ga0208048_1001838_pt1 | contig 10643 bp, 8 predicted proteins | sample Malawi_45m_30L_FD_184163 | JGI IMG/M metagenome (GOLD analysis project Ga0208048, IMG submission 184163) | Freshwater microbial communities from Lake Malawi, Central Region, Malawi to study Microbial Dark Matter (Phase II) - Malawi_45m_30L... | ecosystem: Environmental > Aquatic > Freshwater >... | reverse complement strand
GAACGGCGAGTGGCAGTCCCAGTAGCGGTAGCGGGCCTTGCGAACGGCCTCTGCAGCGTGCATGAGCTCGGCCGGATTGGCGAAGCGGGCCACGAGTCCCCAGGTCTGCGCGACGGAGGTTTCCGTCGAGGCCGGGGCCGTGGTCGATGATGGTGTGGCGAACGTCGTCATGTCTTTGGTGCTCGTCTGGTGTGGTCAGGGTTGGCCCGGACGCGGATCCTGGAACGCGGGCAGGGAGCTGGCGGGTGCACCGCCATGGTGGCCATCGGTCGAATGCCCCTTGGCGTAGCCCTCCCAGTGGGGATTGGCTTCCGGCATCACGCTCTTCACTTCGGCGATGGCGATCATCGGCAGGTAGCGGCAGAACAGCAGGAACAGCACCCCGAAGAGGCCGAACGCGCCGAGCATGGTGGCGATGTCGACCCAGGTCGGGACGAACTGGTCCCAACTCGTGGGCAGGAAGTCGTTCGCGAGGCTGCTCACGATGATCACGTAGCGCTCGAACCACATGCCCACGTTCACGAAGAGGCTCAGGACGAACATCGCGGGGATGCTCGTGCGGACCTTCTTGAACCAGAAGAGCTGCGGCGTGATGACGTTGCAGCTCACCATGATCCAGTAGGCCCACCAGTACTGGCCGAAGGCACGGTTGATGAAGGCGAACTGCTCGTACGGGGCGCCCGAGTACCAAGCGATGAAGAACTCCATCGAGTACGCGTAGCCGACCATGCACCCGGTCACCAGGATGACCTTGTTCATGTTGTCGAGGTGGCGCATCGTGATCAGGTCCTTGAGCCCGAAGAGCTCGCGGGCCGGGACCGCCAGGGTGACCACCATCGCGAAGCCGCTGAAGATGGCGCCAGCGACGAAGTACGGCGGGAAGATCGTGGTGTGCCAGCCGGGCAGCTGGCTCACGGCGAAGTCGAACGACACGACCGAGTGCACCGAGAGCACCAGCGGCGTGGCGAGCGCGGCAAGCAGCAGGTACGCCACCTCGTAGCGGTGCCAGTGGCGGGCGCTGCCGCGCCAGCCGAGCGCGAAGAGACCGTACGCAAACTGCTGGATCGTGCCCTTGGCACGGTCACGCAGCGTGGCCAGGTCGGGGATCAGGCCGATGTACCAGAAGACCAGCGACACGGTGAAGTAGGTGCTCACCGCGAACACGTCCCACAGCAGCGGGCTGCGGAACTGCGGCCACATCTCCATCTGGTTCGGGATCGGGAACAGCCAGTACGCGAACCACACGCGACCCACGTGGATGCCCGGGAACAGGCCTGCGCAGATGACGGCGAAGATCGTCATCGCCTCGGCGAAGCGGTTGATGCCCGTGCGCCACTTCTGACGGAACAGGAAAAGGATCGCGCTGATGAGCGTGCCGGCGTGGCCGATGCCGACCCAGAACACGAAGTTGGTGATGTCGAAGGCCCACATCACCGGGTTGTTGAGGCCCCACACACCGACGCCCGTGAAGATCAGGTAGTTGACGGCCACACCCAGTGCACCGAGGAGCATGAGCGAGACGCCGAAGGCGACATACCACGCGAGCGGGACGGACGGGTGTTCCGTGACGCGGCACACCTGGTTGGTCACCGTGTGGAAGTCGCCCGTGCCCAGCACCAGCGGTGCACGCTGGCCCGGCGACTCGACGGTGTTGTCCATGCCACTGGCCGGCACGGAGTGGCCTTGCATCGACGGCGACGCGCTCATGATTGCTCCTTGTCATGCGCATCGTGGCCGTGCGTGCCGTGGCCATGACCGTCGTTCGCCTTGGGGCGCTCGATGGCAGGGTTGGTCACGCGTGCGACGTAGCGCAGGCGGGTCTTGGTGTTGAGTTCCTCGAGCATCTGGTAGCTCGTGGGCTGGCGGTGCAGCCGCGAGACCTTGCTGTTGGGATCGTTCAGGTCGCCGAAGACGATCGCGCCGCTCGGGCAGGCCTGCTGGCAAGCCGTCACGATCGCGCCGTCGGCGACCTTCCAGTCGGGGCTTCCAGCCGAGCCGCCCTTGCGGGCCCACTCGTTCTTCGCCTCGATGCGCGCGCGGCTGATGCGCTGCACGCAGAAGGTGCACTTCTCCATCACGCCGCGGATGCGAACGGTGACATCAGGATTGAACTGCAGCTGCAGCCAGCGGTCGGGGCCCTCGCTGATGTAGTACTCAGGCTGCGTCTTCAGCAGGCCTTCCTCGCGGTCTGGCGTGCGCTTGTGATAGTTGAAGAAGTTGAAGCGGCGCACCTTGTAGGGGCAGTTGTTGCTGCAGTAGCGGGTGCCGATGCAGCGGTTGTAGACCATCGAGTTCAAGCCGTCCTCGTCGTGCACGGTCGCCGCCACCGGGCAAACCTGCTCGCACGGCGCGTTCTCGCACTGCATGCAGGTGACCGGCTGCACGGCGAAGCCCGTGGGCGAGCCCTGCGGACCCTTGAAGTAGCGGTCGATGCGCATCCAGTGCATCTCGCGGCCGCGCTTCACCATCGCCTTGCCGACGATGGGGATGTTGTTCTCGGCTTGGCAGGCGGTGATGCAGGCGCTGCACCCGGTGCAGGTGCCCAGGTCGACGCTCATCGCCCAGCGGAACTTGGCGCCGTCGAGGTTTGACTCTTCCCACAGCGAGAGGCGGTGCACGACGTGCACGCGGTGCTTGGCGAAATCGGGGTGATCGCGATACTCGTCCAAGGTCGCTTCGCGCACGAGGCCGCCAAGGCGCTCGGCCACGCCATCGGCGGGCACATTGGGCTTGAGCGCGGAGACGGTGGCATCGAATGGATTGATCGCACCGTGGTCTTGCGTGTGGGCGAACTCGTACGAGCCCGGCTCCTTCGTGAACGTGCAGGCGCTGCTGAAGGCACCCGGAACCATGACGGCGTAGCCATCGAAGCCGCATCCCTCGGCGAGCCGGCCCGCGGCTGCGCCACGGCCGTAGCCCAGCGCCAGCGAGGCGCAACCGTCGGCATGGCCGGGCAGGACCCAGGCGGCGGCAACGACCGAACCCGACGGAGTGGTCACGCGCACCATGCTGCCGGCCTTGATGCCCATGCGCAGTGCCATCGGTGGCGACACGAGCAGCGCGTTGTCCCAGGTGATCTTGGTCACGACATCCGGCAGTTCCTGCATCCATCCGAGGTTGGCGAACCGACCGTCGTGCACCTTCGAGTCGAAGAACAGCTCCAACTCCCCGTCAGACGTGATCGACACGGGCGCGGCCGCCACCTTAGCCGTGTCGACCGCGAGGGACGACTGGCTCTTGGCGTTCGTCCCCGGCCACCAGCCCTCGCTGAGTGCTGCGCGCCAGGCCGCGTCGAAGTCGGCACCGGCGAGCCCACTCTTGCGGGCATAGACCTGCCGCGTGAACTCGTAGCCCGTACGCGGCTCGTGGCCGGCCACGCGCAGCAGCAGTTCCACGGCCGACAGGCCGCCTGCTTCAGCGCCCATCATCGGCATGATCAAGGGTTGCTGGATCGACAGCGTTCCATCCCAGGCGGCGCCGTCGCCCCAGCACTCGAGCGGGTGGGCCGAGGCAATGACCCAGCCGTGGCCGCACGCGACCGATGATTCGTCGTTGCGGTACGCCAAGCGGACCACATTGGGAATCTTCGCGATGAGTCCCGCCACGCCGAGCGACGCGGGCGCGTCGTAGGCAGGGTTGCCGCCGAGCACGACCAGCGTGTCGATCGAGGCAGCGTCGCGGGCAAACTCAGCAATGCCGGGAGCAGCGGCAGACGCCGGGATGTAGGTGACCGTGGTGCCTGCACCGCCGAGCTTCTGGTTGATCGCAGCGGCGATCGCGTGGACCGCCGCGGGTTGCGTCGGGCCAGCGACGACGAGCGCCCTTCCCTTCGCATCCTGCAGGTCCTTGATCATCGCCTCCGCAACCTTGGCGGCTTCGCCATCAAGGCGCGCACTGCCGGCGGTGGCGCAGCCGGGCACGGCGCCCAATCGGTCGGCGACCATGGCGGCGATCGCCTGGACCTGCGACGGCACGACCGCAATGCGTTCGTCGGCGTTCATGCCGGTGAGGCTCAGTCGGCTCTCCACGCAGTAGAGACGGGTGAGCTGCTGCTGCTTCGGATCGGTTGAGTCCAGACGACGGCCCTTCGCGTAGTCGCCCGCAAAGCGCACGCTGGCCGGGTGATCCGCCAGGAAATCGCTGCCGAACGAAACTACAACCTTGGCCTTGCCGAAGTCAGGCAGCACTCGCTTGGAAGCACCGAATGCGATCGCGGTGCCAGCCTGCTCGTGCGTCAATGCTGCGGGCGCATGCACATAGATGCGCGCCTTGGGGAATGCCTTGCTGACAAATTCGAGGGCGCGAGCGTGAACATCGCCGCCGATTGCTTCGGACAGGATCGCAAGACCTTCGCCCTGCTTGGCGCGAAGCGTATTCGCGTGCGTCGCCCACCAGCCATCAAACTGAGGCAGGCTCGAGGGAGCGCCCTTCTGCGTGGTCGAGCGGATTCGATCAGGGTCGTAGAGTTCCAGGATCCGAGCCTGCGTCATCGCCGACGAGCCACCGCTGCCCGAGGGATGCCGCTCGTTGCCATCGAGCTTGATGGGGCGGCCTTCGTAGCTCGTGGCCATCAGCGGGACGGCGACGCCATCGACCTGCAGGCAGGTGGCGAACGCCACCGGGTGGCCCGCGATGCGATTTTCGGTGCCGCGGGCGGCTGGAACGATCTTGGTCTCGGGCCAACGGAGGCAGCCGCTGCTCGCGACGCCAGCGAGCGCGAAACTCGCACCCATCACCTTGATGAACTGACGACGATCTTCCTCGGATGCCTCGCTCGCACCCTCAGGGAACTCGCGGTCGAGGAAACTGCGGAACTCCGGTGTCTGCTGCAATTCCTCGACACTGCGCCAGTGGGCGCGGCCCGTGGGGGCTGGCGCCGAAGGTGCCTCGGACGCTCGGGTTTCACAGGCGGTCGTGGTCTTCTGGTCCATGTCTGGTCGACTCCTGATGGTTCAAGGTGGACCGCAGCGTGCGGTCAGCGATGGCACGTCGAGCAGTTTTCGCTTGGATTGATGTGGTAGAGCTTCTTGAGCGCTTCGCGCTCTTCTGCGGTCATCTCGGTCCGCTGATCCCACGAGAGCTGGGTGATGCGGTCGAGCGGACGCAGGTTGTCGGTTGGGTTTCGGTGGCACTCGAGGCACCAGCCCATGCTCATGGGTGCAGCCTTCTGCACCACCTCCATCTGGTCAACGCGGCCGTGGCACTCCACGCACGACACGCCGCGATTCACGTGCGCACTGTGGTCGAAGTAGGAGTAGTCCGGCAGATCGTGCACGCGCGTCCAGAGCACCGACAGACCGCTCGCGTAACTCTCGCGCACGGGCTTCAGCTTCGGGCTGTCCTTCTGAACCTGCGTGTGGCAGTTCATGCAGGTCTGCGTCGCGGGAACGCTTGCGTGCGCGGCACGGTCGACCGTCGTGTGGCAGTAGCGGCAATCGAGCCCGAGCTGGCCGACGTGCAGCGCGTGGCTGTACGGGACCGGCTGCGTGGGCTTGTAGCCAACCTCGATCGTCTTGGGACTCCACGCGTAGGCGATGAGGAACACGATGTAGAGTGGAGCGATCGCGCCGCCAACGGCCACCAACGGCAGGACGGCGTTCGACCAACGAGGAAACAGGAATCGGCTCATGGGTAGAACCTCTTTGTGAAAACTTTCACGAAGAGGATCTTATAGGTTAGGGTGCTGCCCGCGGAGGAGTCAAGGCAAGGGAGGCCTGAAGCACGTTCTGTTGATTATTATAGGACGTTATTGGGCTGACCGAACCACCCACCGTTAACCTCGTCCCGTGATCGACACCCACTGTCATCTGACGTTTCCCCAGTTCATCGAACGGGTCGACGAGGTCATGGCGAGCGCAGTGTCGGCCGGGGTCAGCCAGGTCATCACGATCAGCACATCGAGCCCCGACGCCGTCGCCTGCCAACGGGTGGCAAACGCACATCCCTTGGTCTGGTTTTCGGCTGGCCTTCATCCCCTGCACTGCGACGATCCCAACGACTGGGACCAGATGCGTGCCTGCGGCACCGACCCACGCTGCGTGGCCTGGGGCGAACTTGGCTTAGACCGGTTTCACAAGGATCCCCCCTTCGATCGGCAACGCGCAGCCCTCGATGCCCACCTCGCGCACATCGCCCAGTGGACTGCCGAGGGACTGTCCAAGCCGATCATCATCCACTGCCGCGATGCCTTCGACGATCTCATCCCGGTCTTGCAGGCCAGCGGCCTGCCCCCCGCGCGCTTCGTCTTCCACTGCTTCACTGCCGGGCCCCGGGAAATGCAGTCGCTTCTGGAGTTCGGTGCGAGTGTGTCGTTCACCGGCGTGGCGACCTATCGACATGCCCCGGTACTTCGCGAGGCGATCACCATGGTGCCTCTGGATCGCATGATGGTCGAGACCGATGCACCGTTCCTGTCACCGGAACCGGTGCGATCGGTTCGCCCCTGCGAACCGGCCTTCGTCATGCATACGGCACGCGCCATCGCAGCCCTGCGAGGAGTGGGCGTGGCCGAACTCGAGTCGATCCTCGACCGCAACGCTCGGGCGTTCTTCGGCCTGCCCACGCCCGGCTCGGCCGAGGGCGCGTCGTAGGATCCCATTGTGCCCTTGGACCAACGCGAGCCCGATGACGCGGTGATGAGCTTCGGCGATCACCTTGAGGAACTGCGCAAGCGGCTCTTTCTTGCCGCACTGGTTCCCCTGCCGCTTGCCATCGGCCTGTTCTTCGTGGCCCCCCAGATTCGTGCCGCTCTGACAGAGCCCGTCCTTGCAGCTTTGCGTGCAGAGGGCTTGCCCGCCCAGCTTCAGGTGATGTCGCCGATCGAGTCGCTCGCGGTCGACATGAAGCTGTCGCTGATCGGCGCGATCTTGGTCAGCTTGCCGTGGGTGCTCTACCAGGTGTGGAGATTCATCTCGCCGGGCCTGTACGCACACGAGCGTCGCTTCGCGAACTTCCTCGTGCCGCTCAGCACAATCCTTGCCGCGTGCGGACTCGCACTGATGTACTTCGCGATCCTGCCGCTCATGCTGCGCGGCCTGATCGCCATGAGCGGCAACATCCCGACGCTTGTCGAGGTCACGCCATCGAGCGAGGCGGTCGGCCCCACGCTGCCGCTCCTCTCCACGGACCCGGCTTCACCAGCGCCCGGCAGTTCGTGGGTCAACACCACCGAGCACACCGTGCGCGTGGCGGTGCCGTACGGGGACTCAGGAACGCAAGCCGAGATCCTGTCGCTGCCGATGGTCCGCCCGGGAACGCTGATGCAGGTCTATCACCTGTCCAACTACATCAGCCTGATCATCATGCTCGCCCTGGGGACCGCGCTGAGCTTCCAAGTCCCGGTCGTCACCCTGCTTCTGGGATGGATGGGACTCGTCGACGCGCCGATGCTGCGGAAGTGGCGCAAGTTTGCGTTCTTCGGGTCACTCGTCGTTGCAGCGATCGTGGGCCCCGGGGACATCCTGAGCCTGCTGCTGCTGACCGGTCCTCTCTACCTGCTCTACGAGCTCGGCATCCTGCTGCTGGTCTTCGCCCCCGCGAGCCGCGTGGCCCGAGGTGCCGTGACGCGTGGATTGGTCGGGCTCGACCGTGGCGATGACGGCGAACGCTCCGACGAACGCTGATGCGCGACCACCAATCCAGGATCAGGCGACGCCGGCGCCGATTGCCGCCAGGCACCAAGGTGACCGATCTGCGCATGATGCAGCGAGCGCTCGAACTCGCGCGTTCGGCGGCGGCCGTCGGTGAGATCCCGGTCGGCGCGGTCGTCTACCGCGATGGCGAGGTGCTCGGCGAGGCCGCGAACAATCGCGAGGCGTCCACCGACCCAACGGGCCACGCAGAGGTCGTGGCGATGCGGCAAGCTGGCGAGCGCCTCGGATCCTGGAGGCTCATCGGCTGCTCCATTGCCGTGACGCTCGAGCCCTGCAGCATGTGCGCGGGCGCTTTGGTCAATGCTCGCATGGCACGCATCGTGTTCGGAGCCAGCGATCCCAAGGCCGGGGCGTGCGGCAGCCTCATGAATGTGCCCCAGGACACCCGGCTCAACCACCGATGTCTGGTCGTGGGCGGCCTGTTGCGGGTGCCATGCGCGCAGGAGCTCAGGGCGTTCTTTCGCCGCAGACGAGCCGAACGGCGGGCGGCCAGCGGGTCTGGATAATCAGATTCGCGTGAAAGAATCCCTTCACTGCAACTTGCGGAGCCCCCCTGCGTAACCGACGGTAGAGGTCGTCCGGGCGCAACGCCCGTACGGAGGGAGAGAGGGCATGGCACAACGAATGATTCGCGTCGCCACATCGTGGCGCCTTGCCTCGTGCTTGGGCGCCGCTGTTGCGTTGGCGATGTCCGTGAGCGATCAGGCTCCCGCTGATCTCATTACGCGCCCACAGGCGCCAACATCCGACCTGCCCCCGCCACCCATCGACGAGAACGGCATCATCGCCGAGCGTCGCCTCGGCGATCGGCTTGTGTCGTTCGGAGCCACTGAAGCCGCTGCGGAACGGATCCTCAAGCTCCAGTTGCCTGATGGATCGTGGGTCAGCGTCAATCCCGACGATGGCGTATCCGCCGGCACCGTGCTGCTGACCACGGCCGTCTCCGATGCCCGAGAGGATCTTGATGCATCGATCACGCCCGGGGCAGCCATGGCCAGCCCCAACGTGCACTACGGCGTTCGCGGCGTGGGGGTCAGCGCACTCGAGTACTCGATCCGCGTGTCGCCCATCTTCGATGACACTTCAGAGCCCGATCTCTTCCCCGAAGTCATTCTGGCTGGTCCCGCCCCGGCGGTTGGCTCGGTGATCAGGGTCATGATTGGAGGGACGCTCGCGAATCCGAAGTACGCCGAAAAGTCCATCACGCTTGATGCTGAGCGGATTGCAACCGGATCCATCGGCGCGGACGTTTCATTCGGTGGGCGCGTCATGCCGGTCGTGGCGATCCCCTTCGACCTGACTGAGTTCGGCGTTACGTTGGATGCCCCGGTCATCGGGCTTCAGATCACCGCGCCCCTCTCGGCCGTGTCATTGGCCGATGGCCGCATCAATGGAGATGGCGTGGCCTTCGCTGGTCGCGGGCCGTTCCAGGATGCGGGTGCCGGCGGCACCTTCGCCTCCCGATTCATCTCCGGCAGCAATCCCACCTTCGCCAGTGTCGGCGAAGGCGCGGGCTTCGAGTTCAGCGAGATCAGTTTCGCTTCGACGGCGACGCGGTCACGCCAAGCGCGCAGCGAAGCCCCGCTGAACCAATCGTCGCAGCCGAACACGAACCCACTGCGCCCACGGCCACAGTTCCCGCCAATCATCCCGATTGATCCCGATCCGCCGGACGATCCGGATGATCCGGATGATCCGGATGATCCGGATGATCCGGACGATCCGGACGATCCGGATGATCCAACCAATCCGCCCGATCCAACCGACCCGGATGGTCCAGACTGGCCCGATGGATCCGACCCGGACGATCCGGACAACCCGAATCCGAACCCACCCGATGGCGGTCCAGGTGATGGCCCGGACTGGCCGGACAATCCCGACGGATCCGATGGTCCTGACGGACCCGATGTCCCGGACGTCCCGGCACCCGGAGCGATCGTGCTGATGTTCGGGGGTTCGCTCCTGAACTCCCGCCGCCGGCGCTGAGGGCGACACCCATGTCGAACGGAGCAGGAGCCAACGCTTCTGCTCCGTTCTCGTTCGTGGCGCCATGGGTTGGTGGCGATCGATCGCACGTCGCACGAAGCCGCGCGAGGTACAACAGTCGCCATGCGTGAACGCGCGATCGATGCGGTGATGTTCGACCTCGGCGGCGTGCTGGTGCGCATCCGCCGCGAGTGGACGGCGCAGTGCGCGGCCGTTGGGATCGTCCCCACGCCGCGGTCGCTCGAGCCGCTGATGCGTGCGGAGCGGAGTACAGCCCTTGATGCGTGGCAACGGGGCGACCAGACCCTGGAGGCCTGCTCGGCGATCTGGGCCTCGTCACTTGATTCCGACGCGCCAGTGTCGATCGGCCGCGCCCTGCTTGAGTCGATTGTCGAGGCTCCCTATCAAGGCACGGTGGAACTCATTGACGACCTGCACGCACTCGGCGTCGTGACCGGCTGCCTCTCGAACACCAACGGTCTGCACTGGGAGCGGATGCTCCGCGAGTTCCCCGCCCTGAGCCGCTTGCATCACCGGCTCGCCTCGCATGAACTGCTGCTCGCCAAGCCCGACCCCGCCATCTATGCGCATGCCGCCGCGGTGCTCGGCCTGCCTGCCGAACGGATCCTGCTCTTTGACGATCTTGCGGAGAACTGCGAGGGAGCGCGCCGAGCCGGCTGGCAGGCGTACCAGATCGATCACGAGGGGCACACTGCTGCGCAGATGCGTGCCCAGCTCGTGCATGTTGGCATCGCCGTGGGGAGCGCATCATGAACCATGATCCGCACGATGATCCGAGCGCCGAAGGTCACGCTCGGCTTCCCTCAGCGGGGTCTTCATCCATCCACTCATCCGGGCATTCATCCGCGCCGTCGACCCAGCCGTCGTCCGTACAGCCAATCGCGCCGCCCTCTTCATCCGCATCGTCATCGTTGTCGCTCCCGTCACCGCTGCCCGCGCGCGGCTTGCTCCCCGCCGGCACGCTCGGGGGCCGCATCAAGGAAC
>Ga0208048_1001837_pt1 | contig 10647 bp, 10 predicted proteins | sample Malawi_45m_30L_FD_184163 | JGI IMG/M metagenome (GOLD analysis project Ga0208048, IMG submission 184163) | Freshwater microbial communities from Lake Malawi, Central Region, Malawi to study Microbial Dark Matter (Phase II) - Malawi_45m_30L... | ecosystem: Environmental > Aquatic > Freshwater >... | reverse complement strand
TACCTCCACCCCCGAGTCCGCTCCCGTTCGAGGGAAACCAAACATCGCGACGACCCGAGGGATAATAGACATGACCGCCCCGTGACTGACTGCGCCGGATGGAGATGATCACGAAGACAACAAAAACAATGAAAATGATCAGATTGATCGTCGCTTCCCGTCTGGAGAGTTCCTCGTCCGCCAACGTTCTTCCCGTGCCCGTGTATTCTCCTTTGGCTGCAGCCATCAACGCCTCGGCCCCACGCTCGATCCCGCCCGCCATGTCTCCAGCACGGAAGGAAGGAATGATGTCGTCTTGGATGATGATGTTGGCCAATCCATCCGGCACTGCTCCCTCCAGTCCGTAGCCGACTTCCACGCGCATTGTGCGCGACTCGGGAAAGACGAACAACACCAAACCATTTTCTCGATCTTTGCGGCCCACGCCCCAGGCTTCTGCGGTGCGCTGCGTGAAGTCCTCGACGACATAGTCGTCCGGCACACGAGGCAACACGCAGACCCATACTTGGTTCGACGTCTCGCGTTCGTATTGTTCCAACCTGCGCGCCAAGGCTTCGCGCTGACCCGGACTGAACACACCTGCCTCGTCGAGGACGTAATCAGCCGGCTTGGCTGGGAGCGGAGTGGACGCGGCCGGCGCGGTCGCGGCAAACACCGCGACCGCTGCAACGGCGAGGAAACTGCGAATAAACCGCACGGCAGCGGATCAGGATCCCTGCTTGTTGCCGAAATCGAAGTTCACCTCGGGCGCCTGGTCGGCTCCGGCCCGCGCGGCGAAATACGGACGCTCTTTGAATCCGAGGAAGCCCGAGTAAATGATCGTCGGGAACTGCTTGATCGCCGTGTTGTATTGCTGCGTGTCTTCGTTGAACTTGCGCCGCGCGAACGTGATACGGTTTTCCGCGCCCTCGAGTTGCACTTGCAGATTTTGGAAATTGGCATTGGCCTTCAGGTCGGGATAGCGCTCGACCACGACAAGCAAGCGCGACAAAGCGCTGGAGAGCGCGTCCTGCGATTGCTGGAACGCGGCCATGGCCTGCGGGCTGTCCGGCGGCGTGCTCGAATCCACCTTCACATTGGTCACCTGCTGGCGCGCTTCGATCACATCCTTGAGCGTCGACTTCTCGAAGTCCGCCGCTCCCTCCACCGTCTTAACCAAGTTGGGGATCAGATCGGCTCGGCGTTGGTAATTGTTTTCGACGTTGGCCCAAGAATTGTCGGTCTGCTGCTTGAGACTGACGAGACGATTGTATCCACAACCGGTCAGCATCGACGCGGCCACAGCGAGGAGGAGAAGGCGGGTGAATTTCATAGCACCGCGCTGTATCGCGAAAACACTTCACGCTGGCGAGGTAAAACCTTTCAGCCTCCCGGTGATCCGGCCAACTTCTGTGCCGACTGCAATGTGTCGATCTCGGCCACGGTTTTATCGCGACGCAGATTTTTGATCCGTGGAAAGCGGAGGGCCAGTCCACTCGGATGACGCGTGCTCGGTTGGATCGAATCGAAAGCCACTTCGATGACCATCTCGGGCTCGACTTCATGGAGGCGCCCCTTGACCCGCCGCACGCGTCCGAGAAACCACGGGGTCAGTTCGGCGATCTCTTTGTCGGTCAGACCCGAATAGGCTTTGCCGATCGTAAGCAGCGCGCCGCTGTGCTCGTCGCGCACGGCAAAGGTGTAATCGCTCAACACCTCGCGGCGACGGCCGTGGCCGTATTCCACGCCGGTGACCACCACATCCAAGGTGGCGAATTCCTTCTTCAGCTTGACCCAGGAAAGTCCGCGCCGTCCCGGCGTGTAGGTGCTTTCCGGATCTTTGCAGACCAGTCCCTCGTTGCCGCGGGCGCGTGCGGCGCGGAATTCTTCCTCGATCGCCTCGGCACTTCTCAATCGAGCCACGGACGCGAGCGACAGCGGGTTGGTTAGAGGCAACTTCTCGAGAACCTTACGGCGCTCTTTCCACGGACGCCGCACCAAGGTCTTGCCATTTGCCATGAGAACATCGAAGGCGACGAACTCGACCGGAACGTCTTCGGTCAGAAACAAGTCCGCTTCGACGCGATTGAGGCGTTTTTGCAAATCGAAGAAAGAAAGACGTCGTCCGGCCATCGAAGCGAGGATCTCTCCGTCGAGCACAGTGCCCGGAGGCAACTTGGCCGCGGCCGCCGCTATTTCCGGAAACTGGGCGGTGATGCGCTTGAGATCGCGGGAAAAAATTTCGCAATGTCCGTCGCCCACGTGCACCTGTGCACGGATTCCGTCGAATTTGTCCTCTGCCCAGACAACACCTTCTTCGCCGGCCAACCGTCCCCATACCGCCGCGCCATCGGGTTCCGATCCGGCCAGCATGCATTTCAAGGGATGCATCACTCGCATGCGCGCTTCCCCGAGTTCTTTCCGTTTCGCCGCCACAGCAAGAGCACCGGCATCGCCAAGAAGCATGGATGCTTCCCGTGCCGCCTCGGCATCGGCATCGAAAGCCTTCGTGATGGCTTCCTCGAGCAGACCCTCTTTCAGGCCGATGCGCAAATCCCCGGTCAGGATACGCGTGAGGTAAGAAGCCTCGAGCGCACTGCATTTGCCGAACAAATCCTCGAGCAAGGCCTGACGCTTGGTCGGTCCGCGCGCCTCGCTCAATTGGACAAAGACATTTTCCACCGCGGAAAAATCGAGCGATCTATCGCCGGTCCGTGACGCCATGATCTCCCTCGCAGCCAAACCCGCATCATTGCAGCGACGCGAAATAGCGCGGACTTCCGCCTCACCCATGCTGGCGACCGCACCAAGTGCCCGTCGTAGCACCGCCCAACCGGTCTGCGCCGAACGTTCTTCGGTCGAGGCAAAAGCATTTCCGGTGAACCACCTGGCGACGCAGCGTAGATCCGATTCCTCCAGAGTTCGCAAAAACTCGGCGAGCAAACCGACCTTGGCCAAGCGCCCGGTCGAAGCGGCGATTTGTTCCCCGGTGAGACAGAATTGTCCGAAGAGCGACGCGGCCGCCGAGTCGTTTGCTCTTTCTTCGCGGACGCGCGGACTAGGCCGCGGACCGAATCCGCCGAACTCTAGTTGATCAGGGCTGACCAGCGACCAAGCTTCGATTCCACTCTCACGCAGATCGCGGGCAAACTCGGAGGCGTATCCATGCAGGGTGAGCACCTGCTTTGGCTTCACCAACTCCACGTATTTGCGCAGATCGTCGTAATCCGCGTGATCGCTGAGCGGAAAGGCCGCATCGACTTGATAGCGATGCACCGCACCCGGAGTCATGGCCCATCCGGTCAGCATGGCCACGCGGCGTTTTTTAATCCGCTGGATCATGCGCGAACCGCGAACGCTGGGCGGACAAATAAGAACATGGCCCGCGACCTCCGATGCCTTGTATTCGGCGAATTTCGGGATACCCGGAACCAAATCTCGGTAGATACGCGTCATTTTGGCCACAGCACCGTGCAGCATTGGTTTCAATCCGGCTGCGGCCACGGCGCAGAGAATTTCCTGCGCTTTGCCCAGCGAATAGCCGAGCAGCACCGGAACCTCGTCATCCTCCAACGCTCCACGGCAAAAATTGACCACCTGCTCCAAAACCTCCTCGGTCGGCGGAAAAATAAACTCCGGTTTTCCAAAGGTCGTTTCCATGATGAGCGTATCCGCGTTGCGCCATGCGATGGGTTCGCTGGACAGTCCCGCCCTCAATTTGAAATCGCCGGTGTAGAGCAACGATCCATCGCTGTTCTCGAGATGCAGTTGCGACGAACCGTGCACGTGGCCGGCCGGCAGCAAAGTGAACCGCGCGCCGCGCAATTCGCGCGTCTCGCCGAACTCAAGGACATGCTCGAGTCCTCCCAGACCGATCCGGGCGCGCATGAGCCGCGATGTGCCGCGCGAGAGCACTGTTTCACGGTGCTTTCCCGTGTGGTCGCTGTGCGCGTGCGAGACAAAGGCGAACCCTCGCGGTAAGGGCGGATCCAACCACAAATCAATCGACGGCACATGCACGCCACCGGAGTAGACGACCGGTATCATGCGCCCGCCTCCCCGCAAAGCTGCTCGCCTCTCCGTGCCATGAGGCTATTATGCCCGAAGCGCACCCGATTTCCCATGTCCGTCCCGCAAAGCACCATCGCCATTGTTTACGATTACGACCAGACCCTGAGTCCGGCCTACATGCAGGAGGAGGCGATTTTTCCCAATTTCGGAATCGACGGAAAACAGTTCTGGCAGCGATGCCACGAGCTGGTGCAGAAGCACGGATTCGAGCACGAACTGGCCTACCTTAAGGTCCTGCTCGATTACCTCGATCTCGACCGTCCGACCAACGCGCATCTGCGCGAACTCGGGGCAAAGCTGAGCTTTTTCCCGGGAATCCCGGAAATGTTCGAGCAACTGAAAAGCGGACTCCTCACCGCCGAACACGAGGCCCATGGGATCGATATCGAGCACTACATCGTCAGCTCCGGCATGAAGGAGCTCATCGTCGGAAGCCGCATCGCGCCCTATGTGCGCAAAATTTTCGGCTGCGAATACGCGGAGGACGACGACGGCCGCATCACTTTCCCCAAGCGCGTGATCAGCCACACGCAGAAGACGCAATTTCTTTTCCGCATCAACAAAGGCATGCTCGATCTTTCGCAGGATGTGAACGACCACATGCCGCCCGAGCTGCGTCCGGTTCCGTTCCACAACATGATTTACGTCGGCGATGGACCGACCGATGTCCCCTGCTTCACCGTGATGAAACAGACCGGCGGACGCGCCATTGCGGTCTACAATCCGGAGGACAAATCGCGGGTCAGTTTCAAGAAAAGTTACCAACTCACCGCGCATGCCGACCGCGTGCGCCATATTGCGCCGGCCGATTACCGACCGGGCAGCCACCTGCGTCTCATCCTCGAGGAGATGATCACCGAGATCGCCGACAGCATCGTTGAGCGTCGCCGCGATGATCTCGAAGCGGCCACGGTCCGCGCTCCGAAACACTGATTGTAGCGGCGGTCCATGACCGCCGGCCGCATCCAATCGGCCGATGCCGTCCCTCCGCCGCAATCTCCCGCTCTTCATCGCATTCCGCGTGCTTTTTCACGCGCGGTTTTACTATCCGGTCATCGGCGTTCTCTTCCTCGATCTCGGTCTGACCCTCGAGCAATACGCGCTGCTCAATGTCATTTGGGCCATTGTCATCATTGTCCTGGAAATTCCCTCGGGCGCCTTGGCCGATGTCATCGGTCGCAAGCGTGTTGTGGTTTTGGCCTCCGCTCTCATGGTGGCCGAGATGGCCGTGCTCGCTTTCGCTCCGCGCGGAATGTGGCTGTTTTCCCTTTTGGTGCTCAATCGCATCCTGAGCGGAGCAGCCGAGGCCTGTGCCAGCGGGGCCGATGAAGCGCTGGCCTACGATTCACTGCCCGAAGAAGACCGCAAAACAACCTGGCCGCGCGTGCTCGAATCTCTCATGCGCTGGAAATCGGCCGGGTTCTTCGTCGCCATGGTCAGCGGAGCCGTGCTCTTCGATCAAAGCCTTGTCTCCTCGCTGTTCGCCTGGACCGGATGGCAACCGGCGCCGCAGGCCACGGTGCGCTGGCCGGTTTACGCCACTTTGTTCACGTCGGTCCTCTGCCTGTTCGTCGCGCTGAATTTCCGCGAACCGCCAAAACATGCGCCCGAATCCCATCACGCAATGGGACGCGCCTGGCAGAATGTGATCGAAGGCGCGGTGCATGTCTTCACCACGCGGCGCGTGCTCTTCCTCATGATCGCCGCGCTGCTCATCGACAGCTTCGTGCGGATCTTTCTCACTTTCGCCAGCAACTACTACCGGCTCATCGAATTGCCGGAGTTTGTCAATGGACTGCTTGGCTCGGGGATCGCTCTGCTCGGCTTTGCCGTGGCCCCTGTGGCCAAACGCATGGTCGCGCGTCATGGCGTCGTGGCCAACTACACTGCCATCGCGGGGCTTGTGCTCCTCGGTCTGATCGGCACCGCCACGGCCTGGCATTTCTGGGGCGCATGGGTCGTCGTGCCCCTCGGCATCTCGATGTCCATGCTGCAATTCTTCACTTCGAACTACCTCAACCAATGGACCGAATCGCACGTCCGCGCCACGGTGCTGAGCTTCCGCGGGGTGGCCTTCAATGTCGGTTATGCAGCGGCCGGCCTTCTCTTTGCGCAATTAACCGCGCGACTGCGCGTTACACATCCGGCCGCGGATGAAAACGGCATTTTCGCGCTGTCTTTGCCTTGGCTTCCTGCTGCATTCCTTGTCTGCGGTATTCTTCTGTGGATCGTGCTGCAATTGACCAAGCCACGGCGAAGTTAGCCTCTTGGCAAGGGCCGGGCTTTGCTTAACCTTCACAGGCAGATGACCAACCTTCTCCTTGTCGGTGCCGGCGGATTTCTCGGAGCCGTGACGCGCTATCTTCTCGGCGGTTGGATCCTGCATCACTCGATGACGGCGAAATTTCCCTGGGCCACTTTTGCCGTCAACGTTCTCGGTTGCCTGGTTATCGGCATGCTCAGTGGAATGGCGGAACGCTTCGATGCCTTCGGACACGAGGCGCGTCTCTTCCTCTTCACCGGACTTCTCGGGGGCTTCACCACATTTTCGGCCTTCGGGCTCGATACGATCTTCCTCATGCGGCGCGGCGAATGGTTTTTTGCCGCGTTTTATGTCGGCGCCAGTGTGGCTCTCTGTCTTTTCGCCGTGTGGGCCGGTTGGCGCGTGGTCAATTTCGCAGCACGATGAAGGGTCCGTTCGCGCTTTTCATTGCCGCAGTCATAACGTGCCTGCTCACGGAGGAGGTTTCCGCACAGCCGCAAGGAGTGGACAACACCGGCCAGACGGAGAACTTGCCTTGGCTGCAATGGGACGATGCCACGGGAGATTGGTGGCGCAACCAGCCTCTCATCTCAGACAACGGCTTCGGCTTCATAGCGACCTACACCGCGCAAGTTTGGGGCAACGTGGCCGGCGGACTCGAACAAAATACCGCCTACTTCGGATTGCTCCAATTCGGATTGGATATCGATCTGCAGAAAGCGATCGGGTGGAAAGGCGGTTCATTTAATACGACATGGATCTGGACGATGGGAGATCAGATCACCGTGCCATTCGTCGGATCGGATTTCGCGGTGAGCGGGATCGAGGCCCCGCGCGGATTCCGCGCGCTCGACCTTTGGCTGCAGCAGAAATTTTTCGGGGACAAGCTCACCTTTCGCGCGGGCATGTTCAATGCCGACCGCAATTTCACCATCTCCGAATATTCGAGCTTCTTTCTCAACAGCGCTTTCGGCTGGCCGATCGTTTACGATGGACGACTTGGCGGACAGCCGACCTATCCCTACGCCTCCCCGGGCATCTACGCGGCATGGCAGCCGGCCGAGGGTTGGATCTTCCAGACCGCAGTCATGCAAGGTGCGGCTTACACGCAAGACGCCAATTTCTATTGGAATTTCAACCGGATGAACGGACTGATGTTTCTCGGCGAAGCCATTTATTCGTGGCGCAAAGCAGAACTTCCCGGAACGGCCAAACTCGGTGCGGTTTTCCAAACCGGCTATCTCGATGTGGCGGGAAGCGACGAGGAATCTGAGTGGGGTGGCGGATTTTATTACGGCATCATCGACCAGTCACTTTTCGTCGAACCGGGCTCGACCGAGGACACACCGCAAGGTCTCGGATGGTTCGGACGCGGCGGCTTCGCCGCTCCGCAACAGACAAGTTCGGTCGGATTCATCGTGCAAAGCGGGTTGGTCTACACCGGTCCTTTCCCCGGTCGCGACCGCGATTCCATCGGGTTCGCTTTTGCCTGGGATCAGGAGTCGCGCGGCGAGGCAGTCACCCTGACCGGGAGCAACCGCGGCTTGGAAATGATCTTCGAGGCTTCTTACCAGTGGCAAATATCCCCGTGGTGCGCGGTGCAGCCCGACTTGCAATACATCGTCCAACCCAGCGGCAGCACGGCGATACCGAATGCCCTCGTGCTCGGGCTGAGTGTGTCCGTAGACTTTTGAAAGATGGATCCGAAAAACATACACAAAACCGCACGGTCATTTTCCAAACCTTTCCGCGTGGCCGATGGAAAGAAGTTCCGGCTCAAGGACCATGATCCGGCTGAAACGCTGGACTTCACCGGCAAGGACAAGCCCCGGGCCAAGGAAGCCCTCGCTGCCGGCGTGCAGGCTCTTTCGGAACTGCAGGACAAACTCTACGCGCAGGACCAGTGGGCGGTATTGCTCATCTTCCAAGCGATGGACGCCGCGGGCAAAGACGGTGTGATCAAGCACGTCATGTCCGGCATCAATCCGCAGGGCTGCGAAGTCCATTCCTTCAAAGCTCCGACCAGCGAGGAACTGGACCATGACTACATGTGGCGCTGCTCGAAACGCGTTCCGGAGCGCGGACGCATCGGGATTTTCAACCGCAGTTACTACGAGGAGGTTCTCGTCGTCCGCGTGCATCCGCAAATCCTGCAGAAACAGAAAGTCCCGCGCAGACTGCTGACTAAAACGATCTGGAATGAACGCCACGAGGACATCAAGTCGTTCGAGCGCTACCTCGGACGCAACGGCGTGCTCGTGCGCAAATTTTTTCTCAATGTCTCGAAGGAAGAGCAGAAAAAACGTTTTCTCGAGCGCATCGACAACCCGGACAAAAACTGGAAGTTCTCCACCACGGATTCGCACGAACGGAAATTCTGGAAGGATTACCAGAGCGCCTACGAGGACATGATCCGCGCCACCGCCACGGAAGAAGCGCCGTGGTATGTCGTGCCGGCGGACCACAAATGGTTCAGCCGTCTCGTTGTCGCCGCGGCGGTCATTGATGCCTTGGCCTCGCTCGATCTTGCTTATCCCAAAGTCGACGCTGCCCAACTGAAAGAGTTGGCGGCCGCGAAGCAGGAATTGATTACCGAATAGATTTCGCGCTGGCGGCTAAGCGCCTTGATTCGCGGACCGACTCGGGGCATTAGGCAAATTGCTTCTATGCCCCGCTGCGAAAAGTGCGGTTACCCCCGCGCCACAATTCAATGGTGCACCAGTTGCGGAAGCCAAAATCCGTTTCCGAAGAGGAAGTGGTTTCTGCGCGGGAGTTTGGCGGCGTCGCTTATCGTTATACTCGTCGGAGGAACTTTGTTCGCGCGCAAGGCGGCTTCCGAGCGCATTGCCAAGACCAAAGCGGAATCCGGATCGTTCCGCGTTGAGCGTCAAGCCACCCTTTTAACCCCGACGGCTACTGGCCGATAATTTTGACCAGCACGCGCTTGCGGCGAAGTCCGTCGAACTCGCCGTAGAAAATCTGCTCCCACGGACCGAAGTCGAGCTGCCCGTCGGTCACGGCCACGACAACCTCGCGTCCCATGATGCTGCGCTTCAGATGCGCGTCGGCATTGTCTTCCGCCCCGTTGTGACGGTATTGGCTGTGCGGTTTTTCCGGCGCGAGCTTCTCCAGCCATTTTTCGAAATCGGCATGCAGTCCGCTTTCGTCGTCGTTGACGAAAACGCTGGCCGTGATGTGCATGGCATTGACCAGACAAAGTCCTTCTTTGATCCCGCTGGCGCGAAGACATTTCTCGATCTGCGGCGTGATGTTGATCAACCCGCGGCGGGCGGGCACTTCGAACCAGAGTTCTTCGCGGAAGGATTTCATGGGGAGGAATTGAACAGAAGGTAACGAAGACCACAAAGGGGAAACTCGCGGAAGCAACCATCTTCGTTGCCTTCGTTACCTTCTGTTAAAAAAATCAGGACAACGCGTAGCGGGCGAACTTGGCCTCAAGCTCGGGAAGGATGTGGGCAATCACGGTGAGGAGCAGCGCGAGGCGGAACAGATCAAGAAGCCGGAAGGGATAACAGGGACTTAGGTTCAGACTCCAGCGGCAAGGCCGAGGAATAATTTTTGCCATGGAATCGCGAATCGTGCATGATATCGATCCTATGCTCCGGCTCCCCCTGCAGCCCGAAAGAAGCAAACGTCCAGTAGCGCGCCGCCCCAGCTGGCTAGGTCGGATCTTATGCGGAATGGGGATATTGCTTTGCCTGCTTGGCACCCATGCTTCAGGCCAAACCGACCCGAACCAGCAAGGCGAGCCGCGTGCTATGGGCCTGCGGCCCCCGACGGCGGAAGAGCGGGCGTGGATGGCGCGCGAACTGAAAGATACGCGGCGCGTTTTGCCCAACAAGCTGGCTATTGAACGATTGAATCGGGAGAGGCAGCAGCGCGGACTGATGTCGATCAGTGTTCCCTCAGTGCCGATGGGTGAGGAAGTGCAATCAACCGGTGAGCCCGCACTCTCACCGCAGGTGGAACCTTGGTTTCTCGCTGCGCAATCGACCACTACTTCATCCATTGGGACTGTTGGGCTACCCTCGGCAGTGGACAACAGCACCTTGAAATATTTTCCGCCGGTGGCAGATCAAGACCAGCTTGGATCATGTGTTTCCTTCGCGGCTGGTTATTATATCGGGACGCACATGTTGGCTTTGACAAGAGGAATTGACACGCGGGACATCAACGATAACTCGAATAAAATTAGTCCAAAATGGATTTATAATTTTCTTAATCGAGGAGATGCAGATGGAGGCTCCTCGCTGGCAGGACCGATCAACGTATTGCTGCAGCTGGGAGCTCCTTTTTGGGACAAGTTTCCATAT
>Ga0208048_1001830_pt1 | contig 10662 bp, 9 predicted proteins | sample Malawi_45m_30L_FD_184163 | JGI IMG/M metagenome (GOLD analysis project Ga0208048, IMG submission 184163) | Freshwater microbial communities from Lake Malawi, Central Region, Malawi to study Microbial Dark Matter (Phase II) - Malawi_45m_30L... | ecosystem: Environmental > Aquatic > Freshwater >... | reverse complement strand
GCCGTCGATCTCCAGCACCCAGTAGTCCTGCATTTGGTCGAGAATCTCGGCCCGCGTCCGCCGCACCAGTTCCTCGTTGTCCATCGACTGCCGGATGAGCGACATGATGGCCCGCACGTCCTTTTTGAAAATTTTCCGGACCTGCTGGTATTCGTTCGAGTAGATCATGGTGCCGATCCCCTCGTTGCTGAACACCTCCTCGAGAAGCGCCTCGTTGACCGCGCCGTCGAGGATGTGAATCCGCGGCACGCCTTGCCGGCAGGCTTTGGCACCGTAATCGATCTTGGAATAAAGATTGGGCGCATCGCCGTTTTTCCGCTTCTTGAGAAGCTCTTCCGCTTCGGCGATGCCGAGTTGCCGCGGGAGCGACGCACCGCCCGGCAACTTCGTGTCGGCGGAAAGATAGATGACCTTGGAGGCTTGGAGTGCTTCGGCCAACTCCGCGGCGGCGTGGTCCGAGTTGACCCGGTAAGTGTGGCCCTCGCCGTCGAAACCCAGCGGCGCAATGACCGGAATGATTCCCTCGTGCAGCAACATATGGAGGCACTTGGCGTCGATCCTTTCGATCCGGCCGGTGTGGCCTTGATCGACACCGCCGAGAATGCCCGCCGGGTGCGCGATGACCGCATTGGCGTAAGCAGCCCGCAAATCGACCGAAGCCAATCCCTCGAGAATCTCGTGGGTCAACCGCATCGCGGCGTCGATGCTCAGCTCCAGCGTGGCCGCGTCGGTGATGCCCGTCCCGTCGGTATTGCTCGCTTTGGTCCCGGCTTTTTTCGCCGCGACCTGCACCTGGTGGCTCGCGCCATGAACGAGCACGACCCGGACGCTCAACGACCGCAGGACCGCGAGATCGAGCAGGATGTTGGAAAAGTTGGGCGAAGCGGCAATTTCCCCGTCCACGGCGACCACGAAGATTTTTTCGCGGAACCGCGGGACGTATTGCAGAATTTCCCTCAGGTCGGAGACGTTCACAGAAGGAGAGTTAGGGGTTTTCCGGTGCAAATATCAACGCGGAATGCGGGACCGGCTCCTTTACAAGGCACAGCCGTCCTGCCATGTTGTCCGGTTCATGTCGATCCTCATCAACATCCTCATCGCCTTCCACGTCCTCGTCTGTCTCCTCATGGTCGTGGTGGTTTTGATGCAGCGCCCGAAAAACGAGGGCCTCGGCGCGGCTTTCGGCGGCGGCATGACCGAGAACATCTTCGGCGCGCAGACCACGCACGTTCTGCAGAAGTTCACCGTCTGGCTGGGCATCGTCTTTTTCGCGCTCACCCTCCTGCTCGCCATCCTCTACGCCAAACGCGGCACCGGAGAGACCGTCATCCAAAAGGAACTGCTCAGCCAGCCCGTGCCGGTTTCTGCCGAGGCTGCGGCGAAACCTGCGGCAAGTCCCGCTCTCGAAGTTCCCGCGGCAAATGAAACTGTGGAAGAAACTGCCGCGGCCGTCGTCACCACCGAACCGGTGGCGGTCGAGGCGGCGTCGCCTGCGCCCGCCGTCGCCCCGGCACCCGGAGCCGCCCCCTCGCCCGCGGGCAACTGACCTTCGCGCGCATCCCATGCGCACTCTCAAGACCATTCGGGAAGCCCAGCTTTTCCGGCGCAACGCGGGCAGCCCCGTCGTTCTCGTGCCGACGATGGGCGCGCTCCATGCCGGCCATGCGGCGCTGATCGACGCGGCCCGCGCGCGAGCCGGACAAAGCGGAACAGTCGTGGTGAGCATTTTTGTCAACCCGACCCAGTTCGCTCCGAACGAGGACTTCGCCGAATATCCGCGCTCCCCCGAAGCCGACATGGCGCTGTGCGACGCGCACGGGGCCGATGCTGTCTTCGCCCCTGATGCCGGCGAGATGTATCCGCCCGGCGACTCCACGTTTGTCGATGAAGGAACTCTCTCGCGCGGACTGTGCGGGGCCTCGCGTCCGGGTCACTTCCGCGGTGTGTGCACCGTGGTGGCGAAGCTTTTCAATATTCTCCGCCCCGATGCCTCAATTTTCGGCGAGAAAGATTACCAGCAGCTGGCCGTCATCCGGCGGATGGTGCGCGACCTTTTTTTCGATATGGAAATTGTCGGTCACCCCATCGTGCGCGAACCCGATGGCTTGGCCATGAGTTCACGCAACCGTTACCTCGGTCCCGAGGAGCGCGAGCGTGCCGCGAAGATATCCGCGGCGCTCCATGCGGCTGCCGCGAAGAATTCGCCGGGAGAAATAGCCGCCGCCGCCGCGCAACTTATCGAGCAAGGCGCCGGGGCTGCCCCCGAATATGTCGCCGTGGTCGATGCCGAAACACTGGAACCGCTGAAATCGCTCGACCGACCGGCCGTGCTTGCTGCCGCGGTGAAAATCGGAGAGACACGACTGATCGACAACCTTCGACTGGGGCCGGCGCATGCAAAAGTTTGACCACATCGTGCTGGGGTCCGGCATCGCCGGCCTCACTTATGCGCTCAAGGCCGCCCAGCACGGGCAGGTTGCCATCGTTACCAAGCGCGGCAGGGCGACAAGCAACACGGCTTGGGCCCAAGGCGGCGTGGCTTGCGTGACGAGTCCGGAAGATTCCTTCGATCTGCACGTCAAGGACACCCTCGAGGCCGGCGCGGGTCTTTGCCACAAGGACGTCGCCGAGATGGTCGTGCGCGAGGGACCGCAGCGGATCAAGGAACTGATCGAACTCGGAATGTCTTTCGATCTGCGCGAAACGCCCGACGGCGGAACCGAACTCGACCTCGGGCGCGAGGGCGGACATTCCAAACGCCGCATTTTGCACGCGCACGATTTCACCGGACTGGAAATCGAAAAGACACTTCTCGCCGCGGTGGAAAAACACCCTTCGATCACCGTGCTCGAAGACCACATGGCCATCGATCTCATCACCACGGGAAAACTCGGCTATGCCACCGAAGATCGCGTCGTCGGCGTCTATGTGCTCGATGAAAAATCCGGCGAAGTCCTCGCCTTGCGCAGCGACCGCGTGGTTCTCGCCACCGGCGGATGCGGGAAAGTCTACCTCTACACGACGAACCCCGACATCGCCTCGGGTGACGGCGTGGCCATGGCGTGGCGCGCGGGGGCGGCGGTGAGCAACATGGAATTCGTCCAGTTCCACCCGACCTGCCTCTTCCATCCCGAAGCCAAATCCTTCCTGATCAGCGAGGCGGTGCGCGGCGAAGGCGGCGTTCTCGTCGACGAGCGCGGCCGCAAATTCATGGAGCGCCACCATCCGCTCAAGGACCTGGCCCCGCGCGACATCGTGGCCCGCGCGATCGATGCGGAAATGAAACGCACGGGCGCAAAATGCGTTTACTTGGACATCACCCGCCAGCCGCGCGAATTCCTCAAAGAGCGCTTTCCCAAAATCTACGAAACCTGCGCTTCGGTCGGGATCGACATCGCCAAGCAGCCGATCCCGGTCGTTCCCGCCGCGCACTACCAATGCGGCGGGGTGAAGACCAACGAGCACGGCGAGACGACGTTGCGCGGACTCTTCGCGGTCGGCGAAGTGGCTTGCACCGGTTTGCACGGTGCGAACCGCTTGGCCAGCAACTCACTGCTCGAAGCCCTTGTCTTTGCCCACCGCGCATTCCTCAAGGCGACAAAGAACCACAAATCCGCGGAGGACATCGCCCTGCCCGAGTGGCGCCCCGGCAGCGTGAGCGATGTGGACGAGTTGGTCGTGATCTATCACAACTGGGACGAAATCCGGCGCCTGATGTGGGACTACGTGGGGATCGTCCGCACGGACAAACGCCTGCAACGCGCCGCGACCCGTCTGCGCAACCTGCAGAAAGAAGTGCAGGAGTTTTATTGGAATTTCAAAGTAACCACCGACCTCCTCGAGTTGCGCAACCTCGTCACCGTGGCCGCGCTCATCGTCGACTGCGCCATCGCCCGCAAGGAGAGCCGCGGCCTGCACTACACCCTCGACTACCCCCGGCCCGAAGAAAGATTTTTGCGCGACACGATTGTGAGAAGGGTGTGAGTAATTTGCGAATAACTTTGTTTTCACAAACTTATGTCCCCGAATGACATACGGCGCTTGGAGGGTGCATGGAGTGGCTTGAGAGCGCCCCGTAGATTGCGGAGATTGGCGGAAGGTTGACGGCTTTTTCTTCTGTTCTTCAGAGGTCGACCAACGGCATAGTAAAAGGTCCGAGTATGTCAGCAGCCCCTGGGAAACATCATTTGCCAGCCGTCGCGTTCTTGCTTTGCCTAACGGCAGGCGTGCACGCGCAAGAGATAGCGGCGGTCGTTCCGGAAGAACAGCCGCCGACCGTGGAGCGCTTCGAAGAACCAGCCGCCGCACCCGCTAGTCAGACCAACAGCACTGACTTTCGCTTTACCTATCCCGTCCGCGACACGCAATCCGACCAAATCTATACCGAGGCCAATCCTCCGGCGACCGGCGACGCGCGCAGTGAAGCAGCAGCCGCAGCCACCGCAACAACTCCCGCACAGCAATCGCAATCCGCGGCGGCAACTGTTGCCGAACAAGACGCCGAGACCAGCTTGGAGCTCGCGGAAGAAACTTTCATCGGTGAGGAGAATATGCCCCAGCAGTCTTGGGCCGACATCGGCGAGGGCAGATTCGAAAAGCGGCCGTTCCGCTACAGCTTCGCTGTCAACGAGGGCTACAACAGCAATGTCAACGGATCGACCACCGATCCGGTGGAGAGTCTTTACACCTGGATCGCCGCCGGTGTGGATTACGCGTTCGGTTCGTCGCGACTGAACCTCGGCATCAGGCTGGATGCCGCGCTCGCCTTCTACTACAACAACGAACAGCTGCAGAACGACGGATTGTTTCCGACGATCACCCTCGGCCTCAATGCGAACTACAAAGCAACGCCTCGCCTCGACCTGTCCTTCGTCAATTCTACCGGACTGCTCTCGCAGCCGAATTTCGCCTCCGCCACGGGCGGACCATCCACCTATCAGGGCGATTACATCACGAGTTCGACCACTCTGAGCGCTGTCTACCGCTGGGCCGAGAAGTTCAACACGGTGACGAGTTACGCACCCTTCGTCATCTACTACCTCCAACCCACCGGCAACAACTTCAGTTATTTCGACCAGACCATCGGCCAGCAGTTTGTTTTTCTCTGGAAACCCCTGACCCAACTGGTCGCGGAATACCGCTTCAATCTCCGCAATTATTTCGAACTCTCCGACTACAACAGTCTCGGCAACTACGCGCTTTTGGGCTTCAACCATACCCTGAATCCGAGGGCTACCATTTCATTCCGAGCCGGCGCCGAGCAGCGTATCAGCCAGAATCCGGTCGCAGGAGGCACCTACAACTATATCGGTCCGTTCGGACAGCTTGACTTCGCCTACGCGTTTGGCGACCGCACGTCGATCGGCCTGACCAGCCGCTATGGGACTACCGGCACGGGCGTGACCGACTACACGCAGAATCAGCAGTTTCTCGTCGGCCTCAGCGCGTCGCACCGCTTCGGACGCAGACTCAGTCTCGGGGTATTCGTCAACTACCAGAACAACGCTTACGCCCAACCCGGCGGCGAAGTCGACGGCGTCGATCTGACCCCTAACTTTTCCTACAATGTCTTCAACGCCGGCCTGAATGCCGGGTATTACATTTTACCGGACAAATGGTCGTTGCAGGCCGGCTATTCCTTCACTGCACAAGTCTCGGGCAACACCGAGCAGCAGGGCGACTACACGCAGAACGTCCTCTTCCTCGGCACACAGCTGGATTTCTAAACTGGAACACCAGCGGGCTGATCAATGCGTCCCGCCCGCCTGCGCTTGGGCCACAAACAGCAACGCCGCCAGGCTCATCGACCCGGCGGCGTGCTTGTTTTGATTTGCTGAAGTTTTTCTCTTACTTAATGAAGAGCATTTCCTGGTAGGTCGGCAGCGGCCAGATGTCGTCGGGCAGCAGGCCTTCCAATTCATCGACCGTGGCGCGGACCTTGAGCATGGCGGGCAGGACTTTGAAGGTCCAATCACCGACCTCGTGCGCGGAGCCGTGCACCGAGTGGAGCATGGCCAGATCGCTCTCGAGTTGCGAAACGAGTTTGGCCACTTTCTCCAGCGTCGCGGTGCTCGCGGCCACGCCGGCGGCTTTCATCTTGGCCACGCCCTCGGCGAGGCTCGCCGCATAGGCGGCCGCTACCGGGAAGACCTTGGTCTGCGCGATTTCGGCGACCAATTTGGCTTCGACGTTGACCACCTTCTCGTATTGCTCGCAAAGGATGTGATAGCGGCTCTTGAGTTCGGTTTCGGAGAGCACGCCGTATTTCTCGAAGACCTCGACCACTTCGGGTCCGGTCATGGCCGGCAGCGCATCGGCTGATGTCTTGAGGTTGGGCAATCCGCGCTCGGCGGCTTCGGCATGCCATTCTTCGGAATAGCCGTTGCCGTTGAAGATGACGCGGCCGTGTTTGTCCATGACCTCTTTCAGCGCGTCTTGGATCGCCTTGTTGAGATCGGATGCGCCCTCAAGTTTCGAAGCCATCCACTCGAGCGAGTCGGCGAGGATGGTGTTCATCGCGATGAGCGGACCGGAGATGGATTGGTTGGCGCCGACTGCGCGGAACTCGAAACGGTTGCCGGTGAAGGCGAACGGCGAGGTGCGGTTGCGGTCTCCCGCGTCCTTGGGCAGCTCGGGCAGAACGTCGACGCCGATTTTCAGCGTGCCGCGCTGCTTGGACGTGGTCGCTCCGCCGGCTTTGATCTGTTCGAACACATCGGCAAGCTGGTCACCGAGGTAGATCGAAATGATGGCCGGAGGCGCTTCGTTCGCGCCGAGACGGTGATCATTGCCCGCCGAGGCGATGCTCGCGCGGAGCAGCGGGGCGAATTTATCGACCGCGCGGATGACCGCGCCGGCGAAGACGAGGAACTGCGCGTTCTCGTGCGGCGTGTCGCCCGGATCGAGCAGGTTGCCCTGCGTCGAATTGCCGAGCGACCAGTTGACGTGTTTGCCCGAGCCGTTGATTCCGGCGAAAGGCTTCTCGTGCAACAAGCAGGCGAGGCCGTGCTTGTCGGCGGTCTTTTTGAGGACCGTCATGATGAGCTGCTGGTGGTCGGCGGCGAGGTTGGCCGACTCGAAAAGCGGCGCGATCTCGAACTGGCCGGGTGCGACTTCGTTGTGACGGGTCTTGGCCGGGATGCCGAGTTTGAAGAGTTCGCGATCGACCTCATACATGAAGGCCATGACGCGATCCGGAATCAGACCGAAGTAGTGGTCCTCGAACTCCTGGCCCTTGGGCGCGGGTGCACCGAAGAGCGAGCGCCCGGCCGAGAGAATGTCGGGACGCGCGTAGTAGAACATTTTGTCGACGAGGAAGTATTCCTGCTCGGGTCCGGCCGTGGCCGCGACGCGGGCGATGTCCTTGTGACCAAAAAGCTTGAGGATACGGCGCGCCTGTTTGTCCAAGGCCTGCATCGACTTGAGCAGCGGCGTCTTGGTGTCGAGCGCTTCGCCCGTCCACGAAACGAACGAGGTCGGAATGCAAAGCGTGGTGCCGTTGGCGTTTTCCATGAGGAACGCCGGGCTGGTCACATCCCACGCGGTGTAACCACGCGCGCTGTGCGTGGCGCGGATGCCGCCGGACGGGAACGATGACGCGTCGGGCTCGCCTTGGATCAGCGTTTTGCCTTTGAACTTCGAGATGGCCGAGCGTCCATCGGTGCCGGGGTCGTAGAACGAATCATGCTTCTCGGCCGAGGCTCCGGTCAGCGGATAGAAGACGTGCGCGAAGTGGGTGGCGCCGCGGCTCACCGCCCAATTTTTCATGGCTTCGGCCACTTCGTCGGCCACGCCTTCGGGAAGTTTGGTCCCATTTTGCACCGTCTCAACCACGGCGGCGTAGGTCGCCGGCTGCTTGAGGGTTTCCTTCATCGTGGCGAGACTGTAGGTGTTCGATCCGAATACGGTTTCCGGCGTCTCCTCGATGAAATTGACGGAGGCGTCCTGCGATTTGCGGGCCGCGATGGCGGCCACAGCGGCGGCACGTGCTGACATATTGCTCATGGTTAGTTTCAGGTTGTTGGTGTTGGGACTGCAAGGCTTCCGATCTCCAACAAAGGAGACCGGAAGCAGGTGGGGTTAACTTAGCACGAAGCATGCCAAGCGCCACGGTCAAAGGTGAGCAGGGAAGCTCTAGTTGCCGAATTCCGGGCCGGAATGGACGATTTACGACAGCCCGGGAAGTGCTGTTGTTTTTTGGCCAGCAGTCGCTTAGCGCCAGTAGCGACGGGTGGGAAACACCGGATCGGCCACCACGGCCCGCACCGGCCGGTAAGAGTAAACGGGCGCCCGCACCGGATAGGCGCAAGGATTCACGTAGACCGGCGGCGGACAGTAGTAGTTCACCGGAACCACCGGTGCGCAGTAATAACCCCCGCCCCAGGGCCGGCCATAGGACACCACCTGCGGGTAGGCCGTGCCGTAGGAGAAGGAGAATCCGTTGCCCGCATAGGAGACCCCGAAGCCGGAGCCGCAAGAACGGTTGAAGTAGATGGATTGGGCGGAGGCCACCGAACAGAACCCCGCCAGGACAAGCGCCAACAAGGTTGTTTTCATCGATGCAAGGCGAACAAAGCACAACGGCACCGGCTTGCAAGCGGGATTCTTTGCTGCGCCGCCCTCCGCGCGCTTGCCCGGCCAAAGGTCTGCGGTTGTCTTTTTCCCGGCATCGGAAAAGATGCGCGATCACATGCCGCCGCTTCGCTCCCACACCGTGGCCCTGACCGCCGATCAGGCGGACAAATTGCGCGGCATTCTGACCAACCAAGGGTTCAAGTTCGAACAGCGGCCCTACACCCTTTACTTCGCGCAGAAGCCCGGACTGACCATCGCGGTCTACGAGAAAGGTCCGAAGGCCGTGGTGCAGGGCAAGGACACGGAGAACTTCATCCAGTTCACCCTCGAGCCCGAGGTCCTCGGCGAGGCGCGGCTCGGCTACGAGGAACTGCATCACCCCGAACGCTTCGCCCCGCATTTCGGCATCGACGAAAGCGGCAAGGGCGATTTTTTCGGTCCGCTGGTCATCGCCGGCGCCTACACGAACGAACCCATCGCCCGCCACTTGCTCGAAGCCGGCATCCGCGACAGCAAATCGATCGGATCCGACGCCCAAATCCGCAAATTCGCCGATGTTATTCGCGCCACACCGTGTCTGGTCAGCGAGGTGATCGTCGTCTCGCCGGAGAAATACAATCCGCTCTACGAAAAGATCGGCAATCTCAACCGCCTGTTGGCCTGGGGTCACGCCCGTGTCATCGAAAACCTCTGCGACCGCCAACCCGACTGCCCTTCCGCCCTCAGCGACCAATTCGCCAATCCGCGCGTGCTGCAACGCGCCCTCATGGAAAAGGGACGCAAAATCGAACTGCGCCAGCAGACCAAAGCGGAGAGCGACTACGCCGTGGCCGCAGCCTCGATCCTCGCGCGCGAGAAATTCATCGATTGGCTGGCCGATGCGGAAAAAAAATGGGGCGTCAAATTTCCCAAAGGCGCGTCGGGCGCCGTCCTCGAATCCGCCCGCGCCCTCGTCCAGCAAAACGGACCCGACGCCCTCCGCGCCACCGCCAAACTCCACTTCAAGACCGCCCAGCAAGCCCTGGCCTGATTAGATTTATTGCTGAAAACTGAACACTGCACACTTCATCGTATGAAACTCCTCCTCCCTCTTCTCCTCACCATCTCCACCGCTCTCGCCATGGAAACCAACCAAGCTCCCGTCACTTTCCCCGGCAGCGCCTGGCAGGTAACCACCATCGCCGGACAGACCCCGCTGGCTGATCATCCGATCACCTTCGAATTCGACACCGAGGGCAACATCGCCGGCGACGCCTCGTGCAACCGCTTCGGCGCCCCCTGCACGATCGACGACAACACCCTTAAAATCGGCCCGCTCCGCAGCACGCGCCGCGCCTGCGAAGCGGAGGTCACGCAGCAAGAGCACAAATTCCTCGCGCTGCTCGGCACCGTCACCACTTGGTCGCTTGAAGGCGACGAACTCGTCCTCACCTCCCCGGACGGCGTGATCAAGGCGAAGCGGCAGAGCGCCGAATAGTCCCGCTCCATACCAAAAACAAAAAACCCCGCGATCTCACGATCGCGGGATTTTGTGCAAAGTTGGGAGTGGGGGCTCGCCACGCCCTCTTCCCCGGATACTGACATTTGGCGCTCAGCCTATGGGGGTTGGCTGTCAGTTCCCCGACGCTGTTCTCCACGGCAAGCGGAGTCTGCGGTCTCGCAGCAGGACCGTCCCACCTGTCACCAGGCGGAATTATCGGGTGAGGCCTCTTTGCCCGGTTCGGAAACCACCTGCCGGTGGTGTCTCGCCGGACACGGATCTGGCGCGTCGGCAAATCGTCGCCCCATCTCCGTTTGGTTCCCGGGTCGGCCCCCGCTTTTGGCGGGGCGTTGGCCCGGGACGACGGGTCTGACCTCTTATCCCTCAAGTTGCCTTTCTTTCGCCGTCGGGCGACCGCGTTTTCACGACCGCCCGTCTTCCGGAGGCTTTGCCAACTTTGCCAGGCTGGCTTTCCTCCCCGTCGCGCGCGCCCCTTTGCGTTTCCCCTGCGCAACGGGGGGATCTTTCGGCGGGGTTGTCCCGCCAAGGCGCGCTCGCCGTGCTGGTTCGCAGTAGCAACTCGGACCTTTTCTTGGTCAGGTCACTGC
>Ga0208048_1001829_pt1 | contig 10664 bp, 7 predicted proteins | sample Malawi_45m_30L_FD_184163 | JGI IMG/M metagenome (GOLD analysis project Ga0208048, IMG submission 184163) | Freshwater microbial communities from Lake Malawi, Central Region, Malawi to study Microbial Dark Matter (Phase II) - Malawi_45m_30L... | ecosystem: Environmental > Aquatic > Freshwater >... | reverse complement strand
TTTCTCTGCGGAGTTCAGGCACTCCACCCGCTATTTGGCAGCTCCCAACAAGCCCGGGACGATAAAGCTGCGAAGCAACATCGAGATATCGGCGTTCATCGCCTCAGCGTGATGGATGTCCCCGGTAAACACGACGACGGCGTTCTGCTCGGGGAACACAAATATGCTCTGGCCGCCCCATCCCCTGGCCGCCGACACACGTCCGACACCGAGATCGTGATGTACCCACATCTGGTAGCCGTACCCGGAATCCGGGCTGGCAGTGAACGCTTCCTCCATCGCCTGATCAACGAAGTGTTTAGGCATGATCTCGACGTCTTCCCACCGACCAGCGTCCACGTAGAGCCGACCTAGCTTGATCATGTCCTTGGGTCTGAGTTCGAGCTTCCAGCCACCCTGAGTCGTCCCGTCTGGATGTACGCTCCACTTGTAGTCGCGAATCTCAAGTGGGCCGAACAGCACCCTCTCGGCATACTCGCGAGCGGTCTGTCCCGACACGGACTGAATGATGGCCGAGAGCAAATGGGAACTGCCCGTGTTGTACGCCCACGTTTTGCCTGGATCGGTCAGCAGCGGCTCACTGAGAATAAAGTCGATCGAATCGTCGGCCTCCGCTATCCGCTCGAACGAATTGCGCGGACCAAAGTCGACCCACCGCAGGCCCGTGCTCATGGTCAACACGTGCCGCAAAGTGATTCGCGCCTTGCGCCCTGTCAGCAGCGGCTTGTATTGAGGAAGCAGATTCGCCAACGGTTGGTCGATACTCGCAATCAGCCCGTCCCGCATCGCGATTCCGATCAGCGTACTTGTGACCGTTTTCGTGGCGGACTGCAGATCATGCCGCGTGTCGGCGTCATATAGACCAAGATACCGCTCAGTGAGAATTCTTCCGCAACGACTGATCACCACGCTGTGAAGGTAGTTTCGGTTCTGCTCGATCCATTTCTCCGCTGCCGCAAATCCGGCCAACCCGTCAGGCGCGGGAGCTCCGCAGGCAGCGTGACCCAACGACGCACTGGCTGCAGACAGCAGCCAGAAGCCCACAACCGCACTGCGTTTGAGTGCGGCGCCGGAAGGATGCCGGGTCTCCGCATGACGCGCGAACACGTTGGGGGGCAAGACGTCGTTTGGGCGCGTCCTGGATCGCCATGGGCACTTCAACCAGTCGCAAAAGCGCTCCGCGACGGCAACTGGGGTCCCCTTGCCATCACGTGCAAGACAGGACGCTACGTCACGAGCTCGCACAGCCATCGCTAGTTGAAACTCTTGCTGACGCTGATCCCGATTGTGCGTGGGGGGAGTGTCGTTTCCTCATTTCGGAAGGCATTGGGTTCCGGATCCAGTGATATCGGACCCGTGAGAGACGGCCGCTCATCGAACGCATTATTGACGTACACGGCTACGTCCCACCCATCCCTTACGACCGCCCCGAGTCGAAGGTTCAGCAGGGTATAGCTGTCCGCGAGATTGGCGTTATTGCCAATGGCGACGACCGTGTCGTCGCGGTAGCTCAGCACTCCGCGAAAATAGCCGCCAAACGAGCGCGTCCACTCGGGACTGAAATCCCACGTCAGTGATCCTGACCACTCGGGGACTCCAGGTAACAGGTCGCCCCGTACTGCGATAGGAGTCACATTGGGACTGGTAGTCAGAGCGCCTGTCACTTCGGAGTCAATGTAGGCGAGGTTCAAGCCCACGCGCAGATTCTTGAACAACAACGCCTGGGCTTCGAGCTCGACGCCTCTGGACTCGACTGCGCCCGCGTTCACAGGGAATCCCACGATATTGCATACGGAGCCCGGGATCACTACCTGTGTATTGTTCCAGTCGATGAAGAACACGGCCGCATTTGACGTGGCGCGACCGTCGTTCCATGTCTGTTTCCAGCCAATCTCGTAGTTGACGAGGTCATCCGGTTCAAACCGGCGCGGTGCCGTCGGCGATCCAAATACGTCAATGATCTCCTGACGGCAGCTTGGTACGTCCTCAGGCAGCCGGAATACGGCTCCGCCCATACGAAATCCCTCCGCCACACTCGCGTAGAGCAGCGAATCACCGTTCACTCGGAACGCGATCTTTGCAGCACCAATCGTTCCACTCTGCTTGGCGTTGTCGCTACGGCTGCTGGTTCCCGACGCAGCCCCAACAAACAGCGGATTTCCCGTGAACGTGTCGGCTAGCTTGAACTCATGTTGGAAGTACCGACCCCCGACCGTCACGGCGAGTCGTTCCGATACGTCGTAAGACACTTCGCCGAATACCGAACGCTCCTTCCGTCCGCGAAATCCCTCGGTTGCCAGGGCACTGCCGTCTGCACTCAGGTTCGGCGCACCGTATAAAAACGTCCCGACGCCAAGTGGTGCGTTGGTTACGAAATCCTCATCGCGATCCGTATAGAACACGCCGACGGTGTAGTCGATCGGTCGGTCCCAATTCGACACCAACCGCGTCTCGTGCGTCAGCTCAGAATTCTCGAGATAACGACGAAATGCGACTGGTTTCGGCTGGAAGGCAAAGAACGGCGGGCTTGACGTCGGCACCGTGATATCCCGACCGAACGTCGCGCCAATAATGTCGGTGATTTCTGTCTGAAAAAGCCCCTCATCTGTGTAATAGGATGTGCTGGAAACGAGTTCCGCGTCATTCGGCTGCCAGCGAAACGTCAGGCTCGTCAGACTGAATGCCGTTTCTGACGGTGTTCTGAATCGGCCAAGCACGTTCGGATCGCTTCGGTCTGACGAACGTCCAGTGACCGCCGCGATCGGTGACATCGGATTCGGACACGCAGACTGATTGAACGCGAAGCAGCCAGCCACCGGAAGCCCATCGGGCGTTGGCTTCGTAAAGACACTGAGGTTTCCAACATCGACCTTGCTGTACATGTGGGCAAGCGACACCGACAAATTGGGCGACGCTTTCCACTCGGCTACTACACGGCCGCCAATAGCATCCGCGTTGTTTGCGTCATTCTCGATCCGACCGGTCGCCGCCGCCGGTACGTTGACCTCGATGAAATCAACGTACCCTGGGATGCGGTCCGCATATCCGGAGACCCGCAACGCGAGCGTGTCGGAGATCGGCGCATTCAAGGCGCCTTCGATCGAATAGCCAGAACCTCCGTCGGTCATGCTGCTCACATCAGCACGCAGCCGACCACCCCAGTTCTGGAAGTCCGGCTTCGCCGTGACCAATTTGATAGTGCCGGCAAGTGTCGCGGAACCGTACAGAGTGCCCTGCGGCCCTCTCAGAACTTCGATTCGTTCGAGGTCCACCAGTCGTGGGTTGCTGATCGGAACAACGGAGTCATCAATATAGAACCCCACCGTGTTTTGTCCGACGCTAAACGTGCCATTCAGCGACTGAACTCCGCGAAGGCCGACCGTACGGGGACCGTTGGTCTCCGGTGTGCGCTGCAGCGCGGTCAGACCCGGAACCAGCTCGATGTACTCATTGATCTCTCGGATGTTGAGTTTCTGCAGAGCGTCCCCGGAAATCGCTGTGACCGCGACGGTTGAATCCTGGAGCGAGATATCGCGCTTTTGCGCCGAGACAATGACCTCTTCCAAGACAGCGTCGTTGGTTTGCCCCCGTGCACTCGGTGCGAGCGAACACGCCAGAGCCCCGACTGCTGAAATCGCAACTCTTGAGATTCTTCGATTCATGCCCCCTCCTCGTCGCAACACGCGATACGCAGCCGATTGCAGCCACGCAGAGATGTTATCGACGCTTGCTGGGCGTAGATTGGCGACCAGCGCAGACGACATGTACGAGCCTGCAGACCGCAGCACCAGGATTGTGGCGCGGACGACACACAATGCGCAGAGTGTGCCCGCGCCCCGGTAACCCGGTCGGTCGCAGCGCGCATCGCTAGCAGCGGATGACGTCGTGTGCCTGCGCTATCGCGAACACGACTCGCGATCCAGGCACGATCGCGAACTGCTGCGAGGAGATCGAACGCCGACTCGAAAGCGAGTCCACGCGGCGTCGGCCGCTCGAGCTACAGCGTGCTTCGAGCTGCGCTCATTGCCTCTCGAAGCACTCGGAGGTCCCCGACGTGATTGGCCAGAATGAGCATGAGACGAAGCGTCAACCGGGCGCTCGCCTCATCGGACAGCCCTCGGTGTGCAGCCGTCAGGAGTTCGTAGAACTCGTCGCCGGGTTCGTGAGGTCTGGCTGGGACGCCCCCTGCGCTTCGGAAGTTAGGGTCAAGCACTAACGGCATGTCTCCTCCCGTGGTTTCGATGCAGTTGCGACTCGGAGTGCCTTCTCGATGTCCTCGATCGTCGGTGCTCTCCATCGAGCGGCGAGGTGCTGATCTGGACGGAACAGATAGACCGTACCGAAGCGCGCGTCGTATCTGCGCCGAAACAGCCCATCCATATCGACGAAAGCGGCGAGTACGAAAGTTTGAGCTCGCACGCCGGGTGTCGCCGAGACCACTGCCACACGCAGCGCGATGCCAATCGAGCCCAACTTGTCGCGAGCGCCAAGGAGCAGATCGCGAACCTGCGACTTTCCGTCGTCGTAGGCGACGAGCGCGAAGTCACTCCCCAGCAGATTGAGCAGCCACTCCTTTCCCAAGGCGCCCTGCAGAGGAACGTCGTCGGCAGCACAGCCGGGAAACAGGTCCCCTTCGAATGCATCGGAATCTGGGACGATGAGCGACGAGCCGGGGTAGCGCGTTGCCTCCGAAAGTCGTCCCGAGTTGACGAGTGCGCGAGCGAACGAATACTGCTTCGAGAGCGCGAGAATTTCATCGCGCAGCCGACGCATCCTGGAACATCTGGGCGCAATGAAATCAGTTGAACGGGTGGACTGCCGAATGTTTTCTTCGGCCGCGAGACCTCGCTCCTCGTCGTAGGTATCGAGCAGCGCCTCTGGCGCAGCGCCACGCAAGACGAGGCGCAGCTTCCACGCGAGATTGTCCGCATCTTGTATGCCGGAGTTGGCGCCCCGGGCTCCGAACGGAGATACCTGGTGCGCCGCATCGCCGACAAAGAAGACGGGCCCTTGACGAAACATCGACATTCGAGTGCACCGAAACGTGTAGACGCTCGTCCACACAAGATCAAAAGGACGATCATCACCGAGCATGGCTCGAATTCGCGGAACTACACGCTCCGGCTGCCGCTCGTCGTCCGGACTTGCGTCGGGTCCGAGTTGAAAATCGACCCGCCAGACGTCGTCTGATTGCTTGTGAAGCAACACTGATCGTCCGCGGTGGAAGGGGGGATCGAACCAGAACCATCGTTCTGCCGGAAACGGGGCGCGCATGGCAATATCAGCAATCAGGAACCGATCTGAAAAGGTCTCCCCCGACGACACAAGCCCGAGGGCGTCCCGCGCACGGCTGCGGACACCGTCCGCCGCGATGACGTAATCGGCGAGAAGAGTGTACGCGTGTGTCGAGGTGGATACGTCTACCTGAACTCCATTAGGCATGAGCTTCAGGCTGTTCACGCGCGAGCCAAACCTCAGATCCAGCAGCGGCAACGCCCTCGCCCGGGCAATCGCAAATTCCTCCAGGTAGTACTGCTGCAGGTTGACCATGCCGGGGTACTGATGAGCGCCGTCAGGGCTCAAATTGAACCGGTACACCTCGTCATCGCGAAAGAACGTCCGCCCAACGTCCCAGCTCACGCCCTTCGCGACGCACGGCTCCGCGAACTGCAGTCGATTCAGGATCTCCAGCGTACGCCGCGAGTAGCAAACTGCTCGCGAGCCCACGGCGGCCCCGTCACGCGCCTCCAGGACGCAGACGGGCACTCCATTCTGTGCAAGATCAATAGCCGCGGTCAGCCCGGACGGGCCCGCGCCGATCACGATCACTGGCAAGTTGGGCACCGCGTGCCCTAGAGCTCCTTGAACTCGCCCGTTTGATCACTCAGGGCCTTCAGAAACCTTACCAGCTGATCTCGCCGATCGGCCTCGCGAGCCTTGGCCGCCGGCGAGAACGTGCGCCCCGGCACCCGCGCCAGATTGTCCTGGATCATCTTCACCGCTGCCGGACCGTTGGGTTGGCCGCCCTTGGGGTCGATCAACGCGATCATCCGCGCAGCGCCGATCGTGCCCAGCCAATCGAGGGTATCGGCGTCATGCAGATAGGTCGCCTCTGGCCCAACGGGATCCCGGTAGTGCATATGCGTCCGCACTGCGCCTCGAACCGCTTCGACCTTCTCCATCGGGAAGCCTGTATCTCTGAGAATGGATTCCATGAGGTCCGCGCCAACGTCCGAGTGATCGCGAGCCGCGTCAAACCATGGTGGAAACGCTGCGATGTCGTGCAGGTAGGCCGCGGCAAACAGCACGTCATCGTCGACCACCGCCTTGTCCTCAGTGGCCAGCGCCTTGGCAAGCGCGTAGATCCGAATGGGATGCGAGATGCCCCAAGCCGGATTCAGGAACTTCTCGCTGGCGAACGCGGAAATCTTGGTACGCCAATCGCTTTGGGCAGCGGGCGCGGCCCGCACAGGTTCCGCAGCGCACGCGGAGATGGGACCTGCTACGCCGAGCACAACCATCGCAACGAGCAGCGCAGAATGTCCCAGACGAAGTGTCTTAAATTTCACGACGCACCTCAGAATCGATAGGACGCGGTGATACCCCACGTCGCCGGCTGGCCGTTCAGTCGAACGATGCAGCAATTGCTGGTGGACTCGGAGTGGTAGTAGTACTCGTCAGTGATGTTGCGGCCCCACGCGAACACGGACCATCGATCGTCGGCGGCCGACAGCCCGACCCGTGCATTGACGAGGGTGTACCCCTCGATGTTCTGGTTGACCGTGATGGAGTCGCCTTTGTACGACAACACGCCTGCGAGTGTCAGCTTGAGCGACTCACTCAGCGAGTGCGTGTACGTCAGCGCCGAGTTCGCCTGCCATTCGGGCGAGTTGTCGAGCGCATTGCCCGAGGCATCAAACGTGACGACGTTCGGCCAGACACTGGCGACGGGATCGATCTGTTGATACTCCGTGATCTCCGTGTCGAGGTACGCCACACCCAGATCCCAGATCAGACCCTTTGCGAGTTGCCAGCGACTCTCAATTTCCGCGCCGCGGATCTCGGATCGTGGCACATTGGTAACTGCCACCACGATATTGCCGACCGGCGTGACAGCAATGGTCCCTTCCTGCTTATCTTTGTAGCGGTAGGCAAATGCGGCGGCGTTCAGCTGCAGCCTTCGATCAAGCAGCGTGGCCTTCACACCAAGCTCAAATGAGGTCAGATCTTCCGGCCGATAAGGCAGCAAGCCTTGGTGAGTCTGGACAGCGGCGCCGTTGAATCCGCCCGACTTGAATCCGGTCGCCAAGGTGCCGTACACCAGCACGTCCTCGGTCGGCGCATACTCGAGCGTGAGCTTACCCATCGATTTGCGGGTTTCGATTTCGTCGGAGAAGATGGCGAAGGTGCCGAAGGTCGGCGACGTGGGAATGTCGTCGTACACGCCACACCCTCCCGGTTGCAGCGTGCCCGGATTGGGGGCGCCAAACGGTACGAGCAGGAACGGTGTCAGAATGTTGTTCCACAAGCCCGCGAGCGTGCCATCGCCGGAATCGTAGGTGCATCCGCTCCAGTCACGATTCTCCTGCGTGTAGCGGGCGCCCATCGTCAGCTTTAGCTTGTCCGCGAACTGCCATTCCGCTCGGCCGAACAGCGAGGTGGAGTCCGTGTCCTGTTTCCAGCGCGTACTCAACCCGTCGAGGCCCAGCGCGACGCCGAGGAATCCGCCGCCATTGATGAGGAGATAATCCTCGTCGATGCTGTCGTCGGAGTAGAAGAGTCCACCGAGCAGGTACCAGCCCGGCAAATCTGACTTCTCGAGTCGAATCTCCTGCGAGAAGACGCTGATTTCCGTCTGGTTGGTCGAGTCGGCATCCGCGACCGGAAGGCCGGACGTGCCATAGAGATCATTGCGCCGGAAGTCGTCGTACGCGGAAATTGAGGTCAGCGCCAACCCCTCGCTGAGATTCCACGTCAGTTTCGCCGATACCCCGGTCGCCTTGTTGTCGTTCTGCGGTCGGTGCGTGGGGGTCCAATCCGCTGCGCGCGCGTCTCCGGTCGACAGCGGCAGCGGCCCCAGCAGCCCGCCGGTGTTGTCTGTGAGCGCGGTGGCCGCCATGTTCTCAGAGTTGTTGCGATTGTGGTGGATATTGAGCAGCAATTCTGCCGAATCCGACAGCTCAACGTTCAGAAGCGCCCGGACATTCAGTTCATCCAGTTCGCCGAGCGTGTCGCCCGGACGGGTGAGGCTACGCTGCCACCCCTCACCCGACCGCACGTACTTCAGCGCGACACGTCCTTGCGCCGTCTCGGATAACGAGCCACTGACGAAACCCTCGAAGTCGACCACATCGAATCGACCGTAACCCAGCGCGACCCCGCCTTCGAATTCCTTGGTTGGCTTCCGCGAGACAAAGTTGATCTGTCCGGCAGTCGAATTCCGCCCGTACAGATCGCCTTGGGGCCCCTTCAGGACTTCGACCCGCTCAATGTCGAATATGGAGCCGCCGAACAGCACCGAGTACGGAATGTTCGTCTCATCGATGTACAAGCCCACCGTGCTCGAGGCACCTGCTGAGAAACTCTGAAATCCGACACCCCGAATCGTAAACGTGGGAACCCCGGACGGTTGCGCATTGGTAATTGTCAGACCGGGTACGAGTTTTTCAAGATCCGACGACGTCTGCACGCCGAAGTTGTCGAGCTGCGCTTCCTCGAACGCGTTGACCGTGATGCCGATGTCGTTGATGCCCTGCGCCCGCTTCTGGGCGGTGACAACTATCTCCTCGAGCTCCTGCGCGGACACGGCGGGAGAAGCAGCCGCGGCAATGATCAGAAGTGCGGCAGCCGAAGCTGTCAGCGCCGGTTCCGGATTGACGAATTTTCTCATGGACCCTTCTCCACCGATCATGATTCTGCGACCGATTATCGGCGTCTGCCCCTGAGGGTCTTGGCAATGGGTGCAACGTCCATGTACGAGAGCGCAGCCTTTGCAATGCCCGCGGGTGCCTGATCCAATCAACCCGAATCGTTGGACGCGGCAGAGGGCATATGGCGGAACACGGTCCCGAATACAGGGTCGACGAGATCGTCGACACGGCCCGCTTCGCGGGGCTGCCACTCGTCGTACTCGCGTGCACACTGGCCGTGCTGGCGCTCGACGGTTTCGACATACAACTCATCGGCTTCGTCGCGCCCGTCGTCACCGCAGAGTTCGGCGTCTCTCGGGCGGAACTCGGCCCGGTCCTCGGTGCGTCGCTGCTCGGCATGGCCGTGGGGGCCCTAGCGCTCGGACCGCTTGGCGATCGACACGGCCGCCGCCCGGCGCTGCTGGCGAGCACGCTCACCTTCGGGCTCGCCACACTGCTGGGCGCGCATGCAGGCTCGATCGGAGAACTCGCCTTCTGGCGCCTCGTGACTGGCGTCGGCCTCGGTGGGGCACTACCCAACGCCACCGCGCTGCTCGCGGAGTACGCCGCGCCGAAGTGGCGCAGTCAGGCGATCACGATCGCGATCGTGGGGGTGCCGCTCGGAGGAGTGCTCGGATCATTCATCGCCGCGGACGTGATCTCGGCCTTCGGCTGGCGCGCCCTGTTCGTGGTAGGCGGCGCGCTACCGCTGCTGCTGTTGCCGTTTCTGTGGCGGTTCTGCCCGGAATCACCACGATTTCTGGCGGCGGACGTGAGCCGTCGGACCCAGCTCATTCAGACCCTCGCAAGGCTGACGCCGGAACGACAATACGATGGGAACGCAAGATTTGTGCTCAGCTCAACGCTGGCGACAGGCCAGCGCCGCTTTTCGGCACTGTTCTCGCCCCTTCTCATTCGCGACACGCTCGGGGCGTGGCTCGCCTTCGCCACCAATATCTTTGCGGTCTACAGCTTTTTCAGCTGGTCGCCCGTCGTGCTGACCTCACTCGGCTTTAGCTTGCAGGAGGCGGTACGGGGCTCGCTCTACTTCAACCTCGCGGGCATCGCAGGCTCAGTCCTCAACGCCTGGCTGATCGCCCGGATCGGATCCAAGCTACCCCTACTTCTGATGTGTGCGATCGCGGGTGCCGCACTCATCACGTTGATGTTCGTGTCGGGCTCATTGCAGGAGGGCGCCGCGGCCAGCACAACTTCAATTCAGGGCATCATGTGGGGGATCGCGGCAGCGGGCTTCTCGATCACTGCGATTCAGATCGGGATGTACGCAGTGACCGCGCACATCTACCCCACGGAGTGCCGTTCAACCGGCGTCGGCTCAGCGCTCGGCGTGGGACGGTTCGGCGGCATCTTCAGTGCACTCGCAGGCGGTGCGCTGCTCACTCAAGCGGGCGGCGCCGGGTTCTTCGGTGGCATCGCCCTGGCCGTGGTGCTTACCCTCGTTGGCGTATTGATCATCCGGCGACATATCTGAGCGGATCTCGCCGAATCGCGCTGCGTTGCGCTCAGGCCGCGACGGGTTGCGATTCAAGATGCTTTCGCAGCTTGCGGATCGCCAGGTACGCCACGACTAGTGTCCAGCCCGCTTTGATTGGTCCAGTGTTGAAGTTAGTTTAGGCAGCCTTTTTGCCGGCTATAGAGATGATCCGAGGGCTGGGGGCGAGCCCCCAGGCCTCGGGCGCCGGGGGTCGATAGCCGAGAGCGCTGTGCGGCCGAACTCGGTTGTAGTGACATCTC
>Ga0208048_1001825_pt1 | contig 10678 bp, 6 predicted proteins | sample Malawi_45m_30L_FD_184163 | JGI IMG/M metagenome (GOLD analysis project Ga0208048, IMG submission 184163) | Freshwater microbial communities from Lake Malawi, Central Region, Malawi to study Microbial Dark Matter (Phase II) - Malawi_45m_30L... | ecosystem: Environmental > Aquatic > Freshwater >... | reverse complement strand
GCAGGGAACAGATAGCGGAAACTGTCGGCTCGCAGATCGAGCACCGATCCGATCAGCAGCCCCGCGAGCGCGAGCACAAGCGACTGCACAGTTGCCATGCGACCCGCAATGATGGCGCGGCTTGCACGTGGATAGTTGTTGCGCCAGACGACGGCGCGTACGGTGATGACTCCTGTCCATGCGATGCGCGAGATCATCACGAGGGCGGTCAACAGCAGGAGCCCGAGCGTGTTGACTGGCACGAAGGCTGCAAGAAGAACGCAAACGCAGGTGAGCAGTTGCAGTCCACTGATGAACGCGACCTTTGGCTTGCCATGTGCGAGTGCAGCCCAGACGAATGAACTGAGGTTGGCGACATTCGGGGCCGCGCTCACCGCGGCGACCGCGTAGTCGACCGTGGAGGGATCGACGCCCTCGACTCCCGTGAACATTTTTTTCACAACGATCGCCATCGTGCCGCCCTCGAGCGCTCCAAGCATGAGCGGCATCAGCATGCCCGAGTACAGCTCGTGTGCATAGTTGGCACGCAGCATGGTCGGCAGCGCACGCGGATGGAAGTCGCCGATAAATGCGCCGAGGCGCTGGAGGAGCAGTGGGGGAGAGAACACAGTCATACGAACGCAACGCTTGGCCGACGATCGCGCGGTCAAGCGTAGGAGGAAATCGGGCTTCGTTGGTCATGATTTGCTGCGGCTGATTCTTTCGCTGGCAACCGAGCGGCTATCGTTTACGGCGTCAGCGATTGGTCCTGTCGACGGAGGCCGGTTCGATATGCGCTCGAACCTTGCACGAACCCAAGGGATCGCAGATCTGCGACGAAGATCAAGCCTCCGGCGATGGCGCTGAGTGGAAGATCGGGATCGTCGGACTTCGAACCCACCTACGAGTTGGGTTCGAGGCCAATGAGCCGGCCCAGCCCTGCTTCGGCTTGGGCGCGAGTTCGCTCGGGCCGTCGGCAGGACCGATCGCTGCTTTGCTCACGCGCGCACGGCAGCGCGGAGCGCCTGCCAGCTGCACTCGAGTGAATCTGGGACAACTCGCACTTCGCCGATGGTCGCCATGAAATTGGTGTCGCCGCTCCAGCGGGGAACGACATGCACATGCAGGTGCTCGGGCAGTCCGGCGCCTGCGGCTCGTCCCTGATTGATCCCCACATTCACGCCTTGCGTATGGAGGGCGCGTTCCACTAACTCCACCGCGAAGTCGACGAGTTGCCAGAGATGCGCCCGCTGCGCCGCTGTGTAGTCCTGAAGCGTGGGTCGAGCTTCTGCAAGTGCCACCAACACATGTCCATTGGAGTACGGGTAGCGATTGAGCATGATCAGGCCGTGCTCATTTCGGTGCACGACGAAGTGCGCATGGTCGTTCGTCGAATCCTCCCAGGCGGCTCGCAGAAAGTTGCTGAGTTGCGGCACGCCCGGAATCTTCGCGTCACCGAGACGCGCCTCAAGATCGCGCAGGTACGCCATGCGCCAAGGAGCCCAAATGTCATGATGCGCCATCGGCACGAGTGTAGAAGCGCGACCGCACTTGACCTGGTCGTCACCGAGCGCGCGCCCAGCGCAGCAACTCGATTGGAGTCGGCGGCTTTCCCTGCATCAGGATGCCGATGCGGAAGATGCGCGCACCGAGCCATACGAGTCCAACGGCTCCGACGGCGTTTGTCAGGAGCGCAGCACCGACTTGCCATGCAGGGATTCCCTCCAGTGCGCCCGTTGTTCGCAGCACCATCACGAAGGGACCGATGGGCGGAATAAAACTGGCGACTGTTGCGAGGATGCCCGTCGGATTCTCGGAGATGGGAAGCCACAGCATCATCGGCATCATCATGAGAAGCATGACTGGCGAGACCAGCGTCTGAGCTTCGCGGAGGTCGCTGACGGCACTTCCGACTGCGGCCATCATTGCTGCGCACATGAAGTAGCCAAGCAAGAACCACACGACGAAAAGAAGAATGGTGGAAACATCCACCAGATCCGTGACGGCGAGGAGCGTGAGCCCGACCATCCCCGCAATGCCATACATGCCGAGCATCACCAAACTCACCAGACTTTGTCCCAGAATCTTTCCGGCGAGCAGTTCGAGCGGACTCGTGGCGGACAGCAGCACTTCGATCACCTTGCTCGACTTCTCCTCGATGGTGGAAGTCAGCAGTTGATTCGCGCTTGTGAATGACGCGATCCACATGAGGAACATGAATGCCCCTGGGAGAATCATGCGAATCTCGAAGCGTTCTCTCGAGCGTTGGCCCTCGTTGCTCACGCGTGCCGTCGCTGCACTCGGTGGACTGAGAAGTGCGCGCGCTGCCGCAAGATCGCCGCCCGCTGCCGCTACTCGGGCAGTGACCGTGGCTTCGCGTGCGACGCGTCCGATCATCGCCGTAGTCTTCGCCGGTGATGCTGTTGGGACGAGCACGCTGATGTCGGCACCCGCAGGCGGCGCAGACTGCAGTAGTACAGCTGGAATCTCCACGAGTCCAAGGATCTCTCCTGATTGCACGCGTGTCTGTTCGCGTTGGAGATCCGCACCGAGCGCGATGCGCATCACGGTGATATCGACGGGCGGGTCGTCTGGCATCGGCATGCCGCCAAGACCATCCATCGGCATCGATGGCGGCATCGTGTCGGATGGAGATATCGCCATCTTGCCCGCTGCACGCATGGCATCAAACGCCAATCGCATCTGTTCCGCCACCGAACCATCCTTGTCGGCAACGACCAGCGTTCCGATGACGGGAGGCGTGGTGCCTCCGACAAGCAGCGGTACCAGCGCGCCGATGCCGATCATGATGACGGGCAGCACGAGTGCACCAAAGATGAAACTCTTGGTGAGAACCGTCTGCTTGAACTCTCGCGCGGCGATCGCACGGATGCGCCCCATTCGACCTGATGTGGTGCGGTGTTCGCCCGTCATGCGGCACCTCGCACGGGCACACGCGAATGTCCACCATGGGCCTCCACCAGACGCACGAAGACATCATCCAGTGAGACGCGTGCCACTTCGATTCGGCGTGCAGGAACGCACGCAGCGATCGCGGCCAGTAAAGAGACCGCATCCGCGCGCTCATCGAGCGCGACATGGATGGTGCATGTTTCAGGTCGCCACTCGGCGCTTGCAACGCTTGGCAACTGCTTCAGCGCGGCGCAGGCCTTCTGAGGATCAGAGGCGGGTTCGAGTTCGATGGCGCGCGGAGAGAAGCGAGCGAGTGCTTCGCGGACGGGCGCATCGAGGATCTTCTCGCCACGATTGATGAGCACCACACGCTGGCACATCTGTTCGGCCTGTGACATCTGATGCGTCGAGAGAAAGATCGTCCGTCCCTCACGGTGGAGCGTTTGCACGGTCTGAATCAGCACGCGCGCATTCACAGGGTCGAGCCCTGAAAACGGTTCATCGAGCACGATGAGTTCCGGATCGTGCAGCAGCGCAGCCACGAACTGCACCTTCTGCTGCATCCCCTTGCTCAGCTCTTGGCAGCGCTTGTGCGCAACGCCCGGAAGTTCGATCCGCTCCAGCCAACCCGCGATCCTCGCGCGCAGTCCGCTCGAAGGCAGTCCCTTGAGCCGCCCGATATAGAAGAGGAAGTCTTCGACCCGCATGCGGCGGTAGACGCCCCGTTCCTCCGGCAGGTAGCCGATGCGATCCTTCATGTCGAGCGCGTCGCCACCAAGCACGCGCAGTTCGCCGGCATCAGGACGAATCAGCGACATGACCATGCGGATCAACGTGCTCTTGCCCGCGCCGTTGGGGCCGAGCAGTCCAATCAGTGCGCCGCGCTCCGCCATGAGATCGAGCGGACGCACCGCCTCCAAGTTGCCGTAGCGCTTGCAAACGCCACGAATCTCAAGCGCAGCGGTCATGGATTCGTTGGAGTGCCGCCCTGCGGTTTGTCCTTCGGGCTTGCCTTCTTCGGGGTGCTCTTCGGCGCTGCGCCCGGGTTCGTGGCTGCGCCGCCCTGCGTCAATGCCTTGATCTCGGGGGGAAGCGCGAACACAGATGCGTCGATCGGCGCAAAGGTCGCTTCCGTGATCGCCATGACTTGCTCTTGCCCCATCATGGCGTTGCTTGTTTTCTTCGGAATGGTTCGTCCATCGAATGTGGCAAAGTCGCTGAAGGTCGTGGTGACTTCAAACTCGCCTAGCGCCGACTTGACTGTCGTCGCTTGACCCACCATATGACCTTTGTCCTGCGCGTAGTAGCGGGTGGATCGGATTCCGTCGCACTGGAGCGTGACCTTCCAACACTTGGTGCCCGCAAATGTCGCCTCACCATCGACGATCACCGAATCGCATCCCTTGGCTGGGTCGATTGTCCTTTCGATGGAAATATCGCGAACCGTGCGAGCCAGCTCGTCCTTGTCCATGATGCTCGGTCCACGCAGCGGATCCATGGACCAACCGACCGTGCCCTGCACTCCCTGCAGGATCTTGCCAAAGCCGGGGATGTCCGTCTCAACGAGCAGCTGGTCTGGATCGTTGCTTCGGGTCACGATCGTTCCCTTGAGTCCTTGACCTGGCATCTCGAGTGTGCCTTTGAGCGTCTGTGACTTTTGCGAGCGGATAAGGTCCGCACCGCCTGCGGCAGTCGTTGCCTTTGCGAAGATGTCAGCGGCTGCGGGAGCTTTGGCCGCAGCTGGTGTTGAAGTGGTCGCCGCTGGCGCAGGAGTGGTCGGTGCAGGAGCGGTCGGCGCAGGAGTGGTCGACTTGTCCTGTGCAAGCGCGCACGGCGATCCGAGCAGCAGCGCACAGATCATTGAGAGAGGGAGTCGGTGGCGAGCAAGCGATGGGTGATGTTGCATGATGGTGTCAATCCTAAGGATGCGCTTCACTTCGGGGTTTCCTGAACGGTTGATGGCAGTTCGATTGGCTTCATCCGCGAGCGCTCGGCGGCGATCCAACGGAGCGCATCGAACAACTCTGCTTCGGGATGCGAAGCGTAGTCGCTCGCAGTTGGTGGGGGGCCGATGCGTTGACAGACGCCGCTGCCCTCGATCGAAACGCCGCTCGGAGTCCGAAAGTCTGCAATCGCGTGCAGGAGAATGTCGCCGTTCTTCAGTGGATGGGTGGTCGCTGGAAGCGCGGCACCTGCAGTGCAGTGACCGAAGACTTCCGCGCGTCCAATGTCGACAAGTCCACCGGCGAAAATTTCACTTGTGCTTCCCGAGAGGCTATCGATCAATATCGCCACGGGTGCACGAATCGTTCCCACCTGTACACCGCTGCCATCCACAAGGCGAGGATTCGCCTTGAAGTCCATACGCATCGACCGGCCCTGCATTTGACCGAGTGAGGTGGGCTGATCGAGCAAGTGACCTGCCACGCCACTGATCATCAGGGCGATGCCGCCCGGATTTCCGCGCAGGTCGATGACAAGCGCGTCGACGTCACGGAAGCCAAACAATGCCGCATCAATCTGCGGTGCGAGCGCGGGCATCCAGATTGTGAAGGTCAGCAGCCCAACTCGGCCGACCTGCGCAGGATCGATGCCGAGAGCGGCCACTTCCGCGTTCTCCAACACGCGCGCACTGAATGAGGCGGGCATCGGTGGAAGGTTGCCGAGTGTCACGACCTTCCCGGGCGGCTCATCGAAAGTAAATCGTGCGGTGTGGGCGACGCCGATCGTGTCGACGAATTCCATTTCGGGGCTCATGCCCGGTCGGCCCTGCAGAAACCCGTTCACGACGCGGTCACGAGTGCTGCGTTCGAGTGTGGTACGCGGCTGCGGGATTTCTGCAAGCAGTTCATCGATCGAGTCGCCTTCGCTTCGCAGTATGCGCCAACCAGGTCGAATACCGGCCGCAGCGGCCGGGCTGCCAGGCAGCACACTCGTGACGATCGCAGTGCCATCGAGCACTTGTACTGTCATTCCTGACCAACCACCGATGGCGGATCCACTGCCAGCTACCGCGCTGGAAAGGATCGCGAAGTGACTGTCGCCGAGCGTCTCCATCATGTCCTGGAGCGTTGTTCGGAACGACTCCAGTGTCGTCGCGGCGATGGCGCGCTCACGAAACACCAGGCGCGCCTCGTTCCAGGCCCCCTGATTGATGGAGGGGTCGGGGTGGGTATCGCGAATAATGGTCCACACCTGATCGAATGTCTCCGCCTGCAGGAGTGCATTGGACTCCTCGGTGGGGGGATTCGTCCTATGCGGGGACGCGTGGCTTTGCGGTGGTGCCTTTGGCTGTGGGGTGCACCCGAACAGGAGCGATAAAAGCAGTACGGCGCTCGAAAGCAGGCAGTAGGGCGCGGCGGAACACATGAGAGGCAGTGACATAGAGGGTAAGCCGCAGGCGTTGCGGCGACTCCCAATTGGATTCTATTCATCCGTTTATCCGGATGAACGGTTGAAGGCATCGCAAGACACTGCTATTCTTTATCTGTGCCGAGCACATTTTTGGCGAATCTCGATGCCCGAACGCTCGTCTTCGACGGGGCGATGGGCACGTCCATCCACTCTTGCGCGGACTGCACGCCTGCCGACTATCTCGGGCGCGACAACTGCACGGACATCCTTGTCCGCTCAAGGCCAGACCTGATCCAGCGGATCCACGAGTCGTTCCTCGCTGCGGGAGCAGATGTTGTAGAAACAGACTCGTTCGGGTCAAACAAACTTGTGGGGGCTGAGTTCGATGCGGAGATGGTGGCGTGGACGCGGGACCTGAATGTGCGTGCAGCACGAATCGCGCGGGCTGCGTGTGAGCGCTACGCCGAGCCAGGGCGACCACGCTTTGTCGCAGGGTCTATCGGTCCTGGTACGAAGCTCATCACACTCGGGCAAACCAAGTGGGAGGCGATGCTCGATTCCTACCGCGAGCAAGCTCTCGGGCTGATTGATGGCGGTGTGGATTGCCTCATGATCGAGACCTGCCAAGACCTGCTGCAGATCAAGTGCGCGGTCACTGCGTGCCTCGAAGCACTTCAAGCATCCGGCAAGACCGAGCGCGACATCCCCGTGCTTGTCTCGGTCACGATGGAGACCACGGGCACCATGCTGCTCGGTTCAGACATTCAGGCCGTCATGAATGCGCTCACACCGCTGCCGATTGCATCGCTCGGCCTCAACTGCGCAACAGGACCCGTGGAGATGACGCCGCATTTGGTGGCGCTCAGCAAGCAGTGGAACAGGCCGTTTTCAGTAATTCCCAATGCAGGGCTGCCGGTGCTGGTGGAGGGGCGAACCGAGTATCCGCTGCAGGCAGCGGACTTTGCGACCGCCGTCCGGAGATTCACCGAAGAACTCGGAGCAGGGATCGTGGGTGGCTGCTGCGGAACGACTCCCACGCACATCGCCGCACTGCGCGAGTTGGTGCCGTGGGGAACGCAGCGTCCGGCGCGAGCACCCGCCGATGCGCCGGCGGCGTGCTCGAGCCTGTACGGGCAAGTGGACTTTCGGCAGGAGAACTCGTTCCTCATCGTTGCAGAGCGGACGAACGCGAACGGTTCCCGCAAGTTCAAGACGCTGCTTGATGCGGAGGACTGGGACGGACTCGTTGCCATGGGCAAGGAGGAACTGCAGGATGGCGCGCAGGTACTCGATGTCTGCGTGGACTTTGTGGGGCGTGACGGTGTTCGGGACATGAGCGAGGTGGTTGCGCGCTTTGCGCGTCAGGTGAATGCGCCGCTGATGATCGATTCGACGCAGGCGGATGTGATCGAGGCGGGACTTCAGCATGCCCCCGGGCGATGCATCGTGAACTCGATCAATTTGGAGGATGGCGAGGAACGGATGAATCGCATTTGCCCGCTGCTGAAACGCTACGGCGCAGCATGTGTGGCATTGACGATCGACGAGGATCCGCAGGCTGGCATGGCAAAGACGGCCGAGCGCAAGTTGCAGATCGCCGAGCGCATCCACGATCTGTTCACGCGTCAGTGGGGCCTCGATGAGCGTGACCTGATGTGGGACCCGCTGACCTTCACGATCGCCACTGGAAATGATGATGATCGCCGACTCGGACTCGAGACGCTCGAGGGCATCCGCCTGATCTCCGAGCGCTTTCCGCGCTGCTCGATCATTCTTGGGCTCTCGAACATCTCCTTCGGTTTGAAGCCCGCGGCACGGGCGGTCCTCAACAGCGTGTTCCTGCATGAGGCGCGCGCGCGCGGGTTGACCGCTGCCATCGTGCACATCTCGCGCATCATGCCGCAGTCGCGGATCGACCCCGAGCATTGGCAAGCGGCGCAGTGGCTCATCTTCGATCGGCGGGGCGATCGTCGCCCGGAAGGACAGCCAGAGAGTTTCGATCCGCTCTTGCACTTCATTTCGCTCTTCCCCGATGGCGCTGCGACTGCGCCAGTGGTCGCGGCAGAGACGCTCTCACTCGAGGAGCGTCTGCAGCGTCACATCATCGACGGCAACGATCGAAATCTGGAAGGGACCCTCGACAATGCATTGCAGGTGTACTCGCCGCTCGCCATCATCAACGATTACCTGCTCGTCGGCATGAAGACGGTCGGTGAACTCTTCGGCGCAGGCCGGATGCAGTTGCCGTTCGTGTTGCAGAGCGCGTCCGTGATGAAGAAGGCGGTCGCACACCTGCAGCCGCATATGGAGCGAGTCGGCACCGATGTGAAGCCAAAGGGCTCGATCGTGCTCGCAACAGTCGCGGGTGATGTGCACGACATCGGGAAGAACCTTGTGGACATCATCCTCTCGAACAATGGCTTCAAGGTTCACAATATCGGCATCAAGCAGAGCCTCACACAGATCGTGGACGCATGGCGAGCCACTCGCGCGGACGCCATCGGCATGAGTGGTCTCCTCGTGAAGAGTGTGACGGTGATGGAAGAGAATCTTCGCGAGATGAACCGCATGGAGATTGAGGTGCCGGTGCTGCTCGGTGGTGCCGCGCTCACACGGCACTACGCGGAGGGACACCTGCGGAAGGTCTATCGCGGGTCGCTCTACTACGGCCGTGACGCATTCGAAGGCCTTGCCGTGTGCGAAGCCATGGCCAGTGGAACGCTTGCGACGATCGAGCAGGAGATCGATGGGCGCATCGCGAAGCGTGCAAGTGTGGAGGCGCGCGCCAAGGCGACGGCGCTGCGCACGGCTGCGACCGCGGAGGGTGCGGGCTCGACGGGAAGCGGTTCATCCGAGGGTGATGGTGCGGAAGCGTTCCCTGACACGACGGGCAGCGGTGGCGAAAGCGAATCAGCGCTGCGGCAGGACCATTCGATCCCCGATCCTCCATTTTTCGGCTCGCGGCTCGCCGAGGGAATCGATCTCGACCTGATTTATCCCTATATCAATAAGACGGCGCTGTTCCGCGGACAGTGGGGGTTCCGCCGCGGCGACATGGATGACCGGGCTTACGAACGGCACATCGCGGAAGACGTTGAACCGATTCTTGGTCGGCTGCGCGAGGAGTGCCGACGTGAGAAGATTCTCCGCCCTGGCGTTGTGTGGGGATACTTCCCGTGCAACAGCGAAGGCAACGATCTCATCGTCTACGACCCTGAGGAGCGTGATCGCGAAGTCGAGCGTTTCACTTTCCCGCGGCAGAAGTCGGGGCGCAAGGTCTGCATCAGCGACTTCTTCCGTCCCATCTCGTCGGGACAGAAGGATGTGCTTGGTCTTTCGTGTGTGACAATGGGATCGGAAGCGAGCCATCGAGCGCGATCGCTCTTTGAGCGCAATCAGTACACGGAATACCTCTATCTGCATGGGATGGGTGTGGAGTGCGCCGAGGCGCTCGCAGAAATGTGGCACAAGCGTGTGCGTGCGGAACTCGGCTTCGCGCATGAGGATGACCCGCAGGTGGAACGCCTGTTCCAGCAGCGTTATCGCGGTAGTCGCTACTCGTTCGGCTACCCCGCGTGTCCCGATATGGCGGATCAGGAAAAGCTCTTTCGACTTCTGCGGCCTGAGCGCATCGGCTGCGTGCTGACGGAGAACTTCCAGATCGATCCCGAGCAGTCCACGAGCGCGATCATCGTTCACCACCCGCAGGCGAAGTACTTCTCGACCTGACGCCTCGCGGTGATACCTGCCATACTGCGCGCGCATGGATGGTGCGAGTGTCATCGGACTAGCGGCGGTTGGAGGCAGCGTGGGATGCGTGCTCCGTGTGCTGGTGCGTGATGCGTGTGCGACTGCGGGAATTCCGAAGTGGCAAGGGATCGCCCTCATCAATGTGCTTGGAAGTGCAGCGGCCGGCGCGGTTGCGGCAGGGCAGGTTGCCGAGTGGTGGCAAGCGCTGCTGCTTGTCGGTCTGTTTGGTGGATTCACATCCTTTAGTGCCATGGCGCTTGACATCGTCGCGTTGTGGATCGCAAAGCGGCGCAAGTCGGCGGTCTTGCTTGGCCTGACGACGACCGTTGCAGCACCGTTTGCAGCCGCTGGCACCGGCATGGCAGCAACAGCTGCAGCACCCACGATCGCTGCACGCGGCGGCTGGCCGCGCATGGCAGCTTTCGATGCACTCGTCATCATCGCGGGCGGATCGGTGGGATGTGCAGCGCGAGCTGCAGTTGTCCTCGCTGTCGAACATGTGGCGTTCCCCGTGTGGGCTGCAACGACGATCTGCAATGTCTTGGGCAGTGCCGTGGCCGCGTGCGCCGCACGGGCCTTGATTTCACAGGTCGAGAGCGGCAAGCCATTGACGCATCCCGCGCTGCGAGCGCATCTGGATCGTCTCATGCTGCTCGGACTGTGCGGCGGTCTGACCACCGTG
>Ga0208048_1001821_pt1 | contig 10690 bp, 7 predicted proteins | sample Malawi_45m_30L_FD_184163 | JGI IMG/M metagenome (GOLD analysis project Ga0208048, IMG submission 184163) | Freshwater microbial communities from Lake Malawi, Central Region, Malawi to study Microbial Dark Matter (Phase II) - Malawi_45m_30L... | ecosystem: Environmental > Aquatic > Freshwater >... | reverse complement strand
GGACTTGCCGGTTGCAGTCGCGGCGTTCGTCGGCTAACACGTTGCCATGCGTTTCATCGGCAGCGTCGTTGAGCGCCTGCAGCGGCATCCCAAGCGGATAGTTTTCCCCGAGGGCACCGAGCCGCGTGTCTTGCAGGCAGCGCGGCAGTTCTGCTCGCTTCAGTTGGGGGCGCCCATTCTCCTCGGCGACCGCACTCGCATTAAGCGCGCCGCTGAGGCGCTGAATCTTTCTCTCGCTGGAATCCGCATCATCAATCCCGAAGAAAGCGAGGAACTCGACCGTTTCGCCACCGTCTATGAGCGTCTCCGCCGCGCGAAGGGCGTGCAGCAGGCCGAAGCCCTCGACGCACTACGCAAACCAAACTACTTCGGTGCGATGATGGTCGCGCTGCGCCAAGCGGACGGCCTTGTCTCCGGCGCAAGTGAGACATCCGGTAGCGTGTTGCGGCCCGTCTTTCAGATTATCCGCCTTGCGCCTGGATACAGTTCCGCGTCGAGTTGCATGGTGTTAGAGGTCGAGGACACGCGCTTCGGTCACCAAGGGGCGATGCTCATGGCGGATTGCGGCGTAATCCCGGATCCGACCGTCGAGCAGCTTGCGGATATCGCGGTCTCAAGCGGCTTTCTTGCTCGGCAGCTTCTCGGAATCCGCCCGCGCGTAGCAATGCTCTCTTTCTCCACCAAGGGCAGTGCCAACCATCCCTCCGCGCAAAAGATGGAGGCCGCCACTGCTCTGGCTCGGCAATTAGCCGCGCAGCGTGCGTTAGAAGCCGACTTTGAGGGTGAACTTCAGGTGGACGCTGCGCTCGTGCCGGAAATCGCCTCGCGCAAGCTCCCAGAGAACGCCGTCGCCGGCCTCGCGAATGTGCTCATCTTCCCCGACCTGAACTCCGGCAACATCGCCAGCAAACTTGTCCAGCACGTCGCTCGCGCGAATGCTTACGGCCATATTCTTCTTGGCCTGGATATGCCCGCCGCAGAGATTTCGCGCGGCGCGAACTCGCATGACATCCTTGGGGTCGCCGCCATCGTCGGCTTGCAAGCCATCGAGTATCGGCTGCTCTATCCCGACGCGGGAGCGCATGTATCAGGACCTTAAGCAGGCGCGTTTGCACTGCTTACCCAACAGCCTATTTTCTAAAGCGAGTTGCTGACCTAAGACTCTTTGCTGCCGAATGAACCTGACCACACCTCGTGTCTTTATCGCTGCCACGCGGCAGAACGACGGCAAGACGACCACTTCGCTCGGCTTGCTCTCCGCGCTGCTCGGTCGTTTTCCACGCGTTGGTTACATCAAGCCCGTGGGTCAACGTTTTGTCGAGATTGCCGAGCAAAAAATCGATGAGGACACGGTGCTCATGGACGCCGTTTACAAGCTCAACTGCCCGCTGGTGGACATGAGTCCCATCGCCGTCGAGCCGGACTTCACGCGTAAGTATCTCGCCGAGACGAACTACGATGCGCTCGTTCGCCGCATCCAAAAATCCTTTGACCGCGTCGCGTGGGAGAAAGACTTCGTGCTTTGCGAAGGCTCCGGGCACGCAGGTGTCGGCGCGGTTTTTGACCTTTCAAACGCGCAGGTTGCCAAGGTGCTCGGCGCGAAGGTCGTAATTGTCACGCGCGGCGGCATCGGCAAGCCCGTCGACGAGGTCGCGCTCAATCAGGCGCTCTTCGAAAAGCACGGTGTCGAAATAATCGGTGTCATCGTGAACAAGGTTTTGCCCGACAAGTTGGACTACATCGGCGAGTTTGCGCGCAAGGGCCTCAAGCGAAAGGGACTGGAGTTGCTTGGCGTCCTACCGCACATGCCCTTGCTTTCCAAACCCACCATGGCTTCCATCCGTGATGAGTTGAGCGCTGACATTCTCAACGGCCGAAAGCGCCTCACCAATGTCATTGAAGACATTGTAGTAGGCGCAATGGGCGCGAATAATGCGGTAAAATTCTTCCAACCCGGCACGCTCGTTATTACCCCTGGAGACCGCGAGGATATTGTGTTGGCGGCCGCCGCTGCCCGCACGAATCCTGGCATCGCGCTCGCTGGCTTGGTGCTAACCGGTAGTTTGCGTCCCGGCGATGCTGTGATGGATATCATTCGAAAGCTGGATTTTCCCGTGCTGCTTGCGGCTGATGACAGCTATGCAGTCGCCTCCAAAGTTCATGACATCATCGTCAAGACCCGCCCCGACGACGCCGAGAAAATTGCCCTCATCCGCGACCTGATAGCACAGCATGTGGACGTAGCGAAGTTGTTAGGTGCACTTTAACTTGATACGAGGCCAAATCCCGCAATGCCCACCTTACGCATCCAGGAATTCCTGAGGATCTGCTCGCAAGTTACTCATGAAGTGGCAAGTGTAAGTTTGCAAATCCTAGCCCAAATTTCATCGGTATCCAGGATCAGTGGTCTAGAATCAGCCGGTGAACACGCCTCTAAGTTTAAGGGGTGGCACAAAGAATTCATGGGCAGAGAGTCGGCGTTTAATTGCTCTGTCTTAGGACTCAATCCGGCCTGTTTCTCGCCTCGGACCTTTCCTCATGCACCACAATTGGAGAAGGAGCTTAGTGCATCGCAAACCTTATTCGCCATGTGCCTCCGCGACTCCGCGACCCAGCGTAAATCAATTTTCCCTCTGCCATGCCCTTAACCTTCCCCCTCAATCCTACCCTCGCCACGCTCCCCACCTACCAACCGGGCCGACCCATTGAGGAGGTCGCGCGGGAAATAGGCTTACCGGCTAGCGACATCATCAAGCTTGCGTCGAACGAAAACCCGCTTGGCCCGTCGCCTAAGGCCCTCGCTGCAATTCAGACGGCTGCGGCCAGCGTGCATCTTTACCCAGACGGCAACGCCTTTTACTTTAAGCGTCGCCTTGCGGAAAAGCTGTGCCTCGAGCCAAACCACCTAATCCTCGGAAACGGGTCCAATGAAATCATCGAATTCATTGGCCATGCGCTGATGGCTCCCGGCACGGACGTGGTCGTCTCGCAATACTGCTTTGCCATCTACTCCATCATCACGAAGATGGCTGGGGCAAACCTCATCACTGTACCGGCGCGTAATTTAGGCCACGACTTACCTGCTATGCTTCGCGCCATCACGCCGCAGACGCGTGTAATGTTCGTGGCTAACCCAAACAACCCTACCGGCACACTCGCCTCCCGCGCTGAAGTGGTGGAGCTTATCAATAATGTGCCATCGCACGTCCTGCTCGTGATGGACGAGGCTTATATCGAGTTCCTCGACGACCCGGTGAACTTGATTCCCCTAATCACAGGTGGGACGAAGTCGAACCTCCTGCTGATGCGGACATTCTCCAAGATATATGGCCTCGCTGGTACACGCGTCGGTTATGGTATCGGCGCAGCGGAGCTGATTGCCGCGTTAGAGAAAGTTCGCCAGCCGTTTAATCTCAACACCCTTGCTCAAGCCGCTGCCCTCGCCGCGCTCGATGATGATGAGCACGTTCGCCGCACCCGCGCGACGAACTGCGCGGGTGTGAACTTTTTGCAAACCGCATTTGAGCAGCTTGACATCGAGTTCGTGCCGACGGCCGCAAATTTTATCCTCCTGCGTGTTGGCGATGGGGCGCGGGTCTTCAGCGAGTTGCAGAAGCTCGGGGTCATCACGCGCGCGATGGCTGGTTATCATTTGCCCGAGTGGCTGCGTGTGAGTGTCGGAACGCTGGCGGAGAACGAACGTTTCCTCGCGAGTTTGAAAACGGTGCTAGGCAGGTAGCACCCGGTAGCCCTGCCGCTGCCGGCCGGGAGAGTTACGGTGGCGAAAGTTTCTCGTTGAATCTCCCCGTACGCTTGCCCCTTATTTAGTGCGCGACTGCCATAGCACCGCCACAGTGAAACCTACCGACCTCCGGGGCATACTCCAATACATCCCGCGTTTCCGCGAGAAGACCTTCGTCATCGCCGTGGATGGCGCGGTCGTCACCGACGAGAATTTCGCCAACCTGCTGCTCGATGTCGCTGTATTACGCTCGCTGAACATCCGCGTCGTAATCGTCCACGGTGCGGCGGCGCAGATCCAAGCACTCGGGGCCGAGCGCGGTGTTACGCCCTCGAACCTCGATGGCACTGGCATAACGGATGCGCTCACGCTCCAGCTTGCGCTCACCGCCGCCAACCGTCTTTCGCACGAAATCCTCGAGGGCCTCTCCACCAATGACCTGCGCGCCGCTACGCCCAATGCCGTAATCGTCTCGCCGCTGGGTATCATCCAAGGGGTGGACCACCTCTTTACGGGCAAGGTTGAGCGTATTGACACCGAACTGCTGCAGACCCTGCTCACAGCCGGTATCACACCCGTCATCCCCCCGCTGGGCTTCGATGGCGACGGCAAAACTTACCGCGTCAGCTCTGATACCATTGCCTTGGCCATGGGCACCGCGCTCAAGGCGGCAAAAATTCTTTTCATTACCACAAGCGACGGACTGTCCCACCAGGGCAAGCTGCTCAAGCAGGTGCTCGCCGCTGACCTGCGCGCTTTGATTGAGAAGAAGGAGCTTTCCCCCGATGACACCGCCCGCGCCCGCGCTGCCGCGGCCGCCTGTTTGCAGGGCGTCCCCCGCGTGCACCTCATCAACGGACGCACCGATGAGTCGCTGCTTGCGGAGGTCTTCTCCAACGAAGGCGTCGGCACGCTCATTTACGCCGACGAGTTCCAGCAGATTCGCCCTGCACAAAAGAAGGATATTCGCGCCCTCATGCGGTTGACCAAGAACTCCGTCCTCAGCGAAGAGTTGGTCAAGCGCACGCGCGTCAGCATCGAGAAACAGCTTGGTGATTACTACGTTTTCGACATCGATCGTAACCCGGTCGCCTGCGTCGCATTGCACGTTCACACCGAGGCAAACACTGGCGAGCTGGCCTTCCTCTTTGTTGCGCCCTCCCATGAGAATCAGGGTCTGGGCAAGAAACTCATCCAGTTTGTTGAGAGTAAAGCCCGCGAACTGGGCCTCAGCGGGCTGGTTACGCTTTCCACACAGGCCTTCACTTACTTCCAGAGCAAGGGCGGCTTCAGCGAGGGCACGCCTGAAGATCTGCCGCCTGCTCGGCGCGAGAAGTACGAGCAAAGCGGCCGCAAGTCCAAAGTGCTAGTGAAGAAGTTGGCGAAGACCGGTTAGCCGGTTACTTCTTCGCGGGCTTCGGAGCCAACTTGAAAAAAGCCTCGGCGTCCTGCTTGGGGTCAAAAGTCCCACTCACACCATACTTCTCCCGGAGATGGGCCACTGTGTTGGGTCGATAGTTTTCCTTGCCGGCCATTGGCAGTGTCACCGTCTCCCGCTTCGCGTCTATACGGCCAAAGCGCAGGCGAATCTCCCCGTTCTCGTGCGTCATTGTGCCGCCTTGTCGGATGAATTCGCTGATAAGGTGTTTCCAGTGTTTCGGATCGTCAGCCCCGAGTTGGTCGTATTCCGCGCGTGCAAGTGGATAACGAAAGTTTATTTGCTGGCCAGCTAGGGAAAAGAACGGTTCAGGGCGCGCCAAGGATGCCTTGATAAGCTCCCGTTCCTCGGCGGCTCGGTCGCCCTTTAACTCGACTTCCCACAACCTACGCGTGGCCTCGTTGCCCGCCGCGAGCAGTTTGCTGACATTGCGGATGGTCACGCGTTGCGTGCCGCAAGGCCGGCCCTCGTCATTCAGGTAAAATTCTCCATTCTCAACGCACACGTTGGTCACGAGTAGGGCCAACATATTAGTGGTGGCCCGGCGTTGGGTTTCTTTCAGCAAGTCTGTCTCCGGCTCTGCGTTGTTAGTAAGGGTTTCCTTAAAACTTTTTACGTTTAGTTCGAAAATCCAGTTGGCAAAAAAGAATGTGCGCTGGTTGCTCATCACGTCCGCAAGCTGCCCTTGCTCTTGCGCGTTCAGTTGCGAGAGGTCGGCGGCACCGTAAATGCCATGATAGGTTTGGTGAATCAGCAGCGTGTCCGCCGCCGCGTCGTGTTCGTAGGTCAACGTCTGCCGCTCAAATTCGATGCATCCGGTCAGGGCGAGTGTAACGGTGAGAAGAGCAAAGAATCGGCGCATCGTGTTCAAATAACGCAGGAAACTAGCTGTGCCAAGCAATAGTTGAGTTCATGTGCCGAATGCGCCTCCTCGGCGAACTGATGACCCAGCGCAACGTGGCATCCGCGTCTTACGCCATGCGCGACGCATTACCGTAAACTTAGAGGCCGATGCCTTCCTCTCGGTCCACCTATTCATGCGTACGATTTTCTAACGAGTGTCGAACCTACGTTGGGTCTTTCACTGCGAAATCAAATTTTGGCCCAAGGTTTGCTGAAGAATTTTGTAGAAACAGATGAAACAGATTCTTACATGAGTGAACCTCTAGATAGTCGACAGCTTCGAGCCTTTATTACCCTTGCAAACACAGGCAGCTTTACGCGCACGGGCAAGGACTTGTTCCTCACGCAGTCCGCTATCAGCCACGCCATCAAAGCGCTGGAAGAGGATGTGGGCTGTCGCCTTTTTGACAGGGTGGGCAAATCTGTGGCTCTCACCCCAGCGGGCGAGCAGTTACTCCACTACGCAAAAAAAATTCTCGAAGAAATGGCCCGCGCGCGTGCCTCCATGGAGCGGTTGGGCAAATGGGGCCGGTCGCATCTCCGGATTGCCATGAGTGAAGCCGTGTGCGAGGCGCTCTTGCCCAACGTGCTAGCGCAGCATAAGGAACAGTTCCCGCAATGCCAAGTCACCGTGGCCTCGGCAGACATGAGCGAGGCAGTCGATTTATTGCATAATGGTCTCGCCGACCTCGTGCTAAGTTTGGAGCCGGGACTAGAGACAGGCCTGGAGTTCGTGCCGTTGTTTACGGACGAATTGCAATTTCTGGTCAGCGCGAAGCACCCGTGGGCTGTCGCCCATCAAATTGGACGCGAAGAGATACCCACACAGCCCTACATACTCTACAACCGGTCAAGCCTCACTTCTCGACTGGTGGAAGGTTATTTTCGTCACGAGGATATGACCCTACTCACGATGATGGAAGTTGGCAGTATGAGTGCCATCCGTGAAATGGTTGGTCGCGGGCTAGGTGTGGCTATTCTCGCGCCTTGGGTAGCCCGTGATGAAATTGCTACTGGCGCGCTCGTTGCGCTACCGCTGGGCCGGCGCAAGCTCCTGCGCAACTGGGGCATGCTTCACCGGCGCGGTCGCCGACTCAACCTAGCCGAGGAGCAGTTCATCTCGGCCTGCCGCCGCGAGGGCGCCAAACTCGTCGGCAGCAGCAAGGTGGCCTAGGCAGATTTGCCCCCGGGAAGCGCAGCCGTTGGCTGGTTACTCTCTAGTTCATGCAGAGGGACTACCGTCTTCTCTACTTGTTTCCTCGACTTTGCTCAGGCTCAGGCGAATTGTTTTACTAAAGATCTAAATGAAAACTTTTTCACACCCGCTTGCCCTTGCCGTTGGTGCGATGCTCCTTTTTGCTGCTTGTAAGAAGCCTGAACAGCCTGGTGCACCCAGTTCCGGTTCGGGTTCCCCCGCCGCCACGTCCGTAGCCAAGCCGATGACCGATCCACCGCAGATTGCTGGCTGTGAGCCGGGTACGCGCGGCGGGCGGCTGGTCATCGCCACCTTTGGCGACCCGAAGACTTTTAATCCCATCACTGAGAATGAGTCATCTTCGCGCGACATCATCCGTCTGTTGTTCCTCTCACTGGTGGAGTTCGATTGGCAGACGGAGGAGGTCAAGCCGGGCTTGGCTCACGCTTGGACGGTCGAGTCGGACCAGAAGACGTGGACGTTCAAGCTGCGTCGGGGTGTGAAGTGGAGCGACAACCAGCCGCTCACGGCGGACGATGTGGTCTTCACATGGAACGACGTGATCTACAACCCGCACATCATCAACGTCACGCGCGACCTGTTCACGATCGATGGCAAGCAGTTCACCGTCAGCAAGGTGGACGACCACACCGTGCGTGTAGTGACGCCGGACATTTACGCGCCGTTCCTTGAGTACTTTGGCGGCGTGGCTATTTTACCCAAGCACCGGCTCGCGCAGGCGGTGACGGAAAAAAAGTTCGAGTCCGCCTACGGCATCAACACCCCGCCCGACCAGCTCGTGGGTAGCGGCCCCTACAAACTCAAGCAGTACAAGGCCGGCGAGTTCACGCTGCTGGAGCGCAACCCGCTCTTCCACGTGCAGGACAAGGCCGGCACCCAGCTCCCCTACTTCGACAATCTCATTTACAGCGTGGTGCCAGACATGAGCGCGATGTCCCTGCGGTTCTTGGCCGGCGAGAGCGACATCCATGAGAATGTGCGGCCCGACGAATTTGACCGCTTCAAGGCCGGTGCGGACGCGGGCAAGTTCAAGCTCGAGTCGTTGGGCGTGGGGCCAGAGCGAGCCTTTTTCTGGTTTAACCTCAACACCAACGCTGCCGCGCAGCTGCAGTTTGCTGTGGATGCGGCTAAGGCTGAGCTAATCGTCGAGAAGCGTAAGCTGCAAAAGTTGCCAGATACACATCGCGTTTTCATGGGTGCGGTGGATCTTTCGCTCAAGTTGGGCGGCGGCCCCGAGCAGAAGCAGACTGTCACTCTTGCGCACGGCATGGCGCTGCCGGTCACGGTGAAGTTCGACGGCGCAACAGTCACCATTTCGGGCGCAGGTAACGCCGCTGCCATTGCCGCCAAGCCCCTGGTGGATCCGAAGAAGTTTCGTTGGTTCAGTCAGCCCAAGTTCCGCCAGGCAATGCAGTACGCGGTGGACCGGCCTAGCATCATCAAGAGCATCTATGCTGGCCGCGCCGAGTTAGCCCACGGTTACAACTCGCCTGCACTCAAGCGCTGGCACAATACCAATGTCCCTCAATATGACTACGATCCCGCCCGCGCCCGTGCCTTGCTGGCGGAGATTGGCATCGCGGACCGCAACGGTGATGGGGTGCTTGAGGATGCGCAGGGCAATCTTGTCGAATTCGAACTAAATACCAATGTCGGTAACAACGTGCGCGAGAAAGTAGCCGTCTTTATCCAGTCTGATCTCAAGAAGCTCGGGGTGAAGCTCAACTTCAAGCCAATAGATTTCAACGCGCTGGTCAGCAAGATCGATGACACTTTCGACTACGAGTGCATCCTGCTGGGCTTGGGCGGCGGTGGTACCGATCCCGCGTCGAGCCTAAATGTGCTCAAGAGCGACGGTTTCACGCACTTTTGGTTTCCCATGCAAAAGCGGCCCGCCACCTCGTGGGAGGCGCGCGTGGATAAGCTGATGAATGACCAGCTTAAAACACTCGAACCTAAAGAACGCAAAAAACTTTACGATGAAGTGCAGATGATCCTCTCTACCGAGCTGCCCTTTATTTACACCATCCAGCCCCTTTCCTTCGCTGCTTACCGCGGAGACTTGGGTAACGTGCGTCCCACCGTCCTAAGCAGCTACCGCGTGACGTGGAACGCGGATGAGTTGTATCTTAAGAAGAAGTAGCAGTCAGCTCCTCTGCGCTTCCTTGGCCCAGGTGTCCTTGAGCGTAAGGGTACGGTTAAAAACCAGTTTCGGGTTTTGCGTCTCGGGTTTCCCGTTACCCGGTACGTCCACGCAGAAGTAACCGAGCCGTTCGAACTGGTAACGCGCCGCTGGAGTGGCTTGCATCAAGGATGGCTCCAGCTTCGCACTGACGACTTCGAGACTCCTAGGATTAAGCGTGGCCTTATAGTCGCGACCATCAGCCTCCGGTTCGGCTTCAGTGAAAAGACGGTCGTAGAGGCGCACCTCGGCATCTACGGCGTGAGCGGCACTGACCCAGTGTATGGTGCCTTTGATCTTGCGGGCGGCGTTGGCACCGCCAGTCCTGCTGTCGAGGTCGGCAGTGCAGCGCAGTTCAACAACATGACCGGCGGCATCCTTCACCACTTCGTCGCACTTGATGATAAAGGCGTATTTGAGCCGCACCTCGCCGCCGGGCTTCAGGCGGAAGTATTTCGGCGGCGGCACCTCGGCGAAGTCGTCGCGTTCGATGAATAGCTCGCGGCTGAAGGGAACTTTACGTTTGCCGGCGGTCTCGTCCTCAGGGTTATTCGTGGCGTCGAGCTCTTCGGTTTGGCCGACAGGGTAGTTGGTGATGATGACCTTGATGGGGCGCAAAACAGCAAGGCGGCGGAGGGCACGCTGGTTCAGGTCCTCACGGATGGCGTGCTCGTAGAGGGCAATGTCAGTGACGCTTACAAACTTGGTCACGCCCACACCAATGGCAAAGGCACGCAAGGCTTCAGGCGTCACGCCGCGTCGACGGATGCCGCTCAGAGTTGGAAGACGGGGATCGTCCCAACCGGAGACGAGACCTGCCTCCACGAGCGCGATAAGCTTGCGCTTGGAGACAATCATGTGACTGGGAATCAGCTTCGCGAACTCGTATTGGTGCGGAAGGGCGCGCGGGAGGTCGAGCGACTCCAAAATCCAATCGTAAAGTGGGCGGTGCACCTCGAATTCCAAGGTGCAGATGCTGTGCGTGATGCCTTCAAGGTAGTCACTGAGGCAGTGGGCAAAGTCGTACATCGGATAAATGCACCACTGCGCGCCGGTGTGGTGATGCTTGGCGTGGCGAATGCGATAGAGCAGTGGGTCACGCAGCCAGATGTTCGGCGCGGCCACGTCAATCTTTGCACGCAGCACACGGGTGCCGTCGGGGAACTCGCCGGCTTTCATACGGGCAAAAAGGTCTAGGTTTTCGGCGAC
>Ga0208048_1001816_pt1 | contig 10724 bp, 10 predicted proteins | sample Malawi_45m_30L_FD_184163 | JGI IMG/M metagenome (GOLD analysis project Ga0208048, IMG submission 184163) | Freshwater microbial communities from Lake Malawi, Central Region, Malawi to study Microbial Dark Matter (Phase II) - Malawi_45m_30L... | ecosystem: Environmental > Aquatic > Freshwater >... | reverse complement strand
TGGCTACGGCGAGCGAACAGGAAATGCTGACTTAGTCTCGATCATCGCTAATTTGCAGTTGAAGAAGAAGCAACAAGTCCTTCCGCGCGGAAAACTCGAAGAAGCATTTCGAATTTCGCATGCAGTCGCAGAGGTAACAAATGTCGCCCCATCAGCGCGCCAGCCTTATGTCGGCATCTCTGCTTTCGCCCATAAAGCAGGTCTTCATGCCAGCGCCATCAAGGTCGACCCATCTCTCTATCAACATGAGGATCCCGCATCAGTTGGCAATGACATGAGAATGCTTGTTTCGGATATGGCAGGTCGCGCTTCAGTAGAACTCAAGTCGCAAGAACTCGGTGTTGAGATCGGCTCAAACAAAGAGGCCGTTTCGCGAGTTGTCGAACGAGTCAAAGAGCTAGAACAACGCGGTTACACCTTCGAAGCAGCCGATGCTTCATTTGAGCTTCTACTTCGAGAAGAAATCGATGGCCAGAGAGCAAGGTTCTTTACGATCAAGAGTTGGGAGACGGTCGTTGATAAGAATGAGGCTGGCGAAGTCTCATCCCGCGCTTCCATAACTATCGTCGCACGAGGTAGAACCCTTGATGCGACCGGAAATGGAAATGGTCCGGTCAATGCCCTTGATAACGCACTCCGCTCAGGGTTAGAGCAGATCTACCCTGAACTCAATCGTTTGGAACTAACTGATTACAAAGTGAGAATCCTTGAAGGCAACGCTGGAACAGATGCAGTAACCCGAGTGCTTATTGAAACGAGCAATGGTCAGAAAGAGTGGAGCACTGTTGGGGTTCACGAAAATGTGATTATGGCTTCGGCGATGGCGCTCGAGGATGCCCTTACCTATGGACTTCTTGGGATGGGAACGAAGCCGGAGTAACCTAAAGCAGTGTCTCAGGACCTTGTAGATCAATATCGCGAGCATTTGGTCATAGAGCGCAACCTCTCAGAGAATTCTATAAGGGCATATCTGGTCGATCTTGATTCCCTCTTGATTCATATCAATGCGATGGGAATTACTGAGTTCAAGAAATTGGAGCTTGATCACCTTCGCTCCTGGTTGGCGAATCTTCAAACACGAGGCGCTGCGCGTTCATCGATTATCCGGAAAGTCGCTTCAATCAAGGCATTTACTCACTGGGCAGCAAAGAATGGTTGGATTGAGCGAGATATTGGGCTCGATTTGCAGTCACCGAAGCCAGAGCGGAAACTCCCAAAAACGCTAGAACAATCAGATGTAAAAGTTGCCTTCGCCTCTCTGGAAAGCGCAGTGAGTGATTCGCACGATGCAATGTCGATTCGAGATTTAGCAATAGTAGAGCTCCTCTATGCATCAGGGATCCGCGTCTCTGAGCTTGCCGGACTGGATTTGGGTGATGTTGACTTTGAAAGAAATACCGTGAAGGTGATGGGCAAAGGAAGTAGAGAGCGAGTGGCTCCATTTGGGATCCCGGCCAGAGAAGCACTTGAAGCATGGATTCACAATCGCACGGAATTTGCCTCCGATAGCGAAGCAGCTCTCTTTCTTGGAAAACGTGGCAAGAGAATTGACCCTCGTACTGTGCGTGAAGTCGTCTATCGGGCCACCGAATCAATAGACCCATCGCTTCGACTCGGGCCACATGCGCTCCGCCATAGCGCTGCGACCCACCTCATTGAAGGTGGGGCGGATATTCGCACGGTTCAGGAGTTACTTGGCCACGCATCTCTTTCAACGACTCAGATATATACGCATGTTTCGAAGGAGCGCTTGAAACAAGTCTACGAACAAGCACATCCACGAGCATGAAAGTAAGTATTGATAAGGCGCTAGTTGAAGCAGCAAGAAGAATCAGAGGTAACGATTTTGTTCGTGGCATTCTTACGGGAAAGCGTCGTTCAACTTCACCTAAATTTTCTCGCATAGATATCCGACCCGTCGAAATCAAGGGCAAGGTAGTGCTTCAGGTCGTCTCTCATGATGGCAAGAGGGATTTCACGAGCAATATTGATCTAGATTCAAGGGAAGTAGAGGAGCTATTAGATTCAGGATTTGCCAACATCATCGTTGATTCCACCGATGAGAGTTATCAAGTTCAGATCACCAAGAAGGAAGAGGCGATCGTAGGAACAAGCAAGACCCGGCTCGAGCGAACTCTCACGCATGATCGAACAAAAGAGCGACTCCTTCCTGAATCTGATCCAATCTTCTCTTTACTCGGGATGGCTGACGCCACGGGGCGAATAAAGCCAGCGCATCGCGATAAGTACATTCAGATCGATCAACTTTTGCGTCTTGTGGAACCGATAGTGGAATCCACCCCACCCGGTGAGCATCTTCGCATTATTGACCTTGCCTGCGGAAGTGCCGCACTGACATTTGCAGTACATACCTATCTTTCAAAACGCTTTACTGTCGAAACCCTTGGGATAGAGCGTGATCAAGAGCTGGTTTCCAAAGACACTAAGAAAGTGGCCAGTGAATCTCTCAAAGGTATTGAATTTCTAAATCAATCAATTGAGAGCGCGACTCGAGAGAAATTTGATTTGGTTCTTGCACTTCACGCTTGCGATTCCGCCACTGATGACGCAATCACATTTGTGATCGAATCAGAATCCACTGCTGCGTTAATCGTCCCTTGTTGCCACCAGAGCCGACCTAAGGACGTGAAGGATTCGTTATCGGCAGCGCCGATCCTTGCGAAAGATGGAATCCTTTACGAGCGCTTTGCTGACCTCATTACCGATGGACGTCGTGCTGAACGGCTTCGCGAGGCAGGCTATGAAGTTGAGGTAGTGGAGTTCGTCCCCGATGAACACACTGCCAGAAATCTCTTGATTCGAGCTCAGAATTCTTCACCGTGAAGCTGCTATGCCTTTGAAATAGCCGAATTAGATTGAAACGCAAGAAGTCATTAGACTCCGCCCCAGCACATCTTCGGATGTGACTTCGCGTGCCCGCTCTATTTGATCTCTTCAAGGTCATAAAGAGAACCACCTCGGTCCGGTCGTAAGACTGGTCGGTGTCGGGTGCCAGGGAACTGACAACCGTCAGTTCATCAACCGAGTGCCCGGCCCAGTGCTGGGTTTAAAGGAGTGTCCGCCATGGCGGTCGTAACAATGCGTGAACTCCTCGACAGCGGTGTCCACTTCGGACATCAGACTCGTCGATGGAACCCCAAGATGAAGCGCTTCATTTTCACTGAGCGCAATGGCATCTACATCATCGATATCCAACAGTCGCTCTCATTGATCGATAAGGCATACGAGTTCGTCAAGGACACCGTGGCCAAGGGCGGCAACATCCTCTTCGTAGGAACCAAGAAGCAGGCGCAAGAGCCGATCCAACAGCAGGCAACACGAGTTGGAATGCCTTATGTCACCGAGCGATGGCTGGGTGGAATGCTCACTAACTTTCCGACTGTCTACAAGCGAATCCAACGTTTGAAGGAACTTGAGGCACTCGAAGCACAGAACGATGCGATGTTCACCAAGAAGGAGTACCTCCTACTTCGTCGTGAGCGTGAGAAGCTCAATAAGAACCTCGATGGAATTCGTAATATGACCAAGACTCCAGCAGCGATCTGGGTAGTTGATACTCAGAAAGAACACCTGGCTGTTGCTGAAGCGAAGAAGCTTGGTATCCCTGTCGTTGCGATCCTTGATTCGAATTGCGATCCTGATGTCGTAGATTTCAAGATCCCTGGCAATGACGATGCGATTCGATCAGTTGCACTTTTGACTCGCGTCATTGCTGATGCAGTTGCCGCAGGCCTACAAGCAAGATCTGCAAATGTCGCCAAGGAAGCCGCAGCTGCAGCGAAGGCAGGCGAAGAGAGCGTTGCAGCAGGTGAGCCACTTGCTGATTGGGAGAAGGAACTGCTGGCAAGCAATGCTGCAGCAGAAGCTTCGACCGAGAAGGCGGGTGAGTAGTTCGTGGCCTCTTACACCGCAGAGGATGTGAAGCGACTTCGAGAGCTCACAGCAGCCGGCATGGTCGATTGCAAGAAGGCGCTCGATGAATCAGGCGGCGATTTTGATAAGGCCGTCGAGATTATTCGTGTCAAAGGTTTGAAGGGCGTGACAAAGCGAGAAGGTCGAACTACCTCCAATGGTTTGGTTGCGGCAAAGAGTGAGGGTGACGTTACCGCAATGCTCGAACTCAACTGCGAGACTGATTTCGTCGCAAAAGGCGATCGCTTCCAGCAGGTAGCGAAAGAGCTCATCGATCATCTCCATAAGACCAAGAGCGGCGATCTTGCTGCTTTCTTGGCGAGATCACTTCCAAGTGGCGCGGGCGTTCAGGCATTCATTGATGAAGCCAATGCAACGCTAGGAGAGAAGATCGAACTTCGAAAGATCGCTGTCGCAGAGGGGGCAACGTCGCTCTATCTCCACCAGACCAGCCCAGATCTTCCACCGCAGGTGGGAGTCGTTGTGCAATTCGATAAGGACCCAGGTGAGATTGGCCGTGATGTGGCACAACACATCGCAGCATTCGCGCCGCAGTTCCTTACACGGAGTGAAGTCCCTTCAGATGTCGTCGAGAATGAACGACGCCTTGCCGAAGAGACCGCTCGCAACGAAGGAAAGCCAGATGCGGCTTTGCCGAAGATCATCGAGGGGCGAGTCACTGGCTATATGAAAGAAGTAGTCCTACTTGAACAACCATTCGCCAAGGATCAGAAGAAATCGGTCGAAGCAGTGGTGAAAGAGGCGGGAGTGGCTGTGTCGGCCTTCTATCGCTTCAGGGTGGGGCAGTAACCTAAAGCGGTAACAAAGTTTCGATTCTCAGAGGAATCTGGAACGAACTAGCGGTAGATTGAAATAGAAGGGAGCACTCCCAGATGGCAGAACGAAGTAAGGGCTATCGACGAGTGCTCCTTAAGCTTTCTGGCGAAGTTTTCGGTGGCGAAAAAGGAATTGGTGTCGATCCAGATGTCGTCGCTGATGTGGCAGAACAGATCGCAGATGTCGTACAAAGTGGCGTTGAAATCGCAATCGTCGTTGGTGGCGGAAATTATTTCCGTGGCGCCGAACTACAACAGCGCGGTATGGAAAGAGCCAGAGCTGATTACATGGGAATGCTCGGAACTGTGATGAACTGTCTAGCGCTCCAAGACTTCCTTGAGAAGAAGGGTATTGATACCCGGGTCCAGACTGCGATCACTATGGGACAGGTAGCCGAGCCTTACATTCCACGACGATCGATTCGTCACCTGGAAAAGGGGCGAGTTGTGATCTTTGGTGCTGGAGCTGGAATGCCGTTCTTCACGACCGATACCGTCGCAGCGCAGCGCGCGCTAGAGATCGGGGTCGATGCCTTACTGCTCGCTAAGAGCGGAGTAGATGGTGTCTATACCGCAGATCCACGTAAAGATAAGAGTGCGACGAAGTTCGAAACCATCTCCTACGACGAGGTGCTTTCAAAATCTCTTGCTGTCGCCGATGCTGCGGCATTTAGCCTCTGCCGGGAGAACAAACTCCCCATCATTGTCTTCGATTTGATGCAAAAGGGAAATATCGCCAAAGCGGTGCGCGGCGAGAAGATTGGAACATTGGTCAACTAGGGATTTCCTAGGATCACAGGTAAGAAGAGTTTTCGGAAAGCCAAAGGAGCGAGAAGATGTCAGATCTCAAGTCAGTCCTAGCCGACATGACCACCAAAATGAATAAAGCGGTGGATGTCGCAAAGGAAGATTTCGCATCGATTCGCACCGGCCGGGCGCATCCTGGAATGTTTGCCAAAATCATGGTCGATTACTACGGGTCTCTCACACCGCTCGCTCAACTTGCATCGGTCCAAGTACCAGAGGCAAGGACTGCGTTAGTGACGCCCTTTGATAAAGGCGCTATGGCAAATATCGAGAAGGCGATTCGTGAATCGGATCTGGGCGTCAATCCCGGCAATGATGGTGGCGTCATTCGAGTGAATTTCCCTCAGTTGACCGAAGAGCGACGTAAGGAGTTTATCAAAGTTGCTCGTAACAAGGCCGAAGAGTCCCGTGTCTCACTTCGAAACATTCGCCGCAATGCCAAAGAGGCGATGGAGAAAATGGAGAAGGACGGTTTGATCGGAAAGGATGATCTTGCCCGCGCCGAGAAAGATATGGAGAAGGCGACTTCGGATCATGTGGCAAAGATTGATGAGATTCTGAAACATAAAGAAGCCGAACTTCTCGAAGTTTGATTGAAGCCTGAAAGATGTCTGACCTACATGCGATTAATGAGGCAATCAATAAGCGCGCTGGTCGAAAGCTCTTCACATCGCTCTTCATCGCGCTAGTGCTCCTCGCCATCATCTTCACTTCTATGGCGCTACTGCCAGTCACCTTCGCTCTTGTAGTGGCGCTCGCATTCGCTATATCAATCCATGAATTGGTGGGTGCGTACCGAGGATCTGGCATCTATCCAACGGGGCCCTTACTCATCATCTCGGGGCTTTCGCTCTATGCCGCGGCATGGAGGTGGGGGAGTGAAGGAGTTCTCACCGCTCTTCCGGTTGTAGCGATCATCAACTTGATTTGGCTCTTGAAAAAGGGACCAAGTGAGTATGCCTCTAGAGCTAGCTCATCCCTTCTTACCCTGCTTTATCTTGGGTTACTGCCTTCATTTATATTCCTCTTGGCGCGAGATAGCGATGGCTTCGCATTGATCTCAGTTCTTGTCATTCTTGTAGGCGTCAATGACACTTTCGCATATATCGCAGGCGTCCTCCTTGGAAGACACAAGATGGCGCCACTTCTATCGCCCAAGAAGAGCTGGGAAGGCTTCTTTGGCGGTCTTATCGCGACAGTAGTCGCATCGGCCGCTGCATTTCATTATTTATTAGAGCGATCCTGGTGGATTGGCGCATTGATGGGAGTAGTTGGGGTACTTGCCGCGACCTTTGGCGATCTCATCGAATCAGCGTTGAAGCGAGATTTCGGAATCAAAGATATGAGTTCATTCTTGCCCGGCCATGGCGGAATGCTTGATCGACTCGATTCGGCGACCGTGACTGCACCTGCACTCTGGATCTTCCTTGAAGTAACGCGAACCTTGGTCTAGTGAAATGACTACTAGTGGCATGACTACTAATAGGATGACGAGAGGCATAGAGATTGACTGAGCTAAAGCTCGTCTTCGATGCGCCAAAGCCACGTACCAAGGCGCCGTTACATCTTGCAGATCTCTCACCTGAAGAGCGAAAGGCACAAGCAAAGGAACTTGGCATCCCCGCTTTTCGAGTCAATCAGATCTCAACTCATTACTTCACCCATTACAACGATAATCCTGAAACCTGGAGTGATTTCCCGAAAGATCTTCGCGAGGTGGTTCGAAAGGAATTTCTCCCTGAGTTAATCACACTGGTTCGTTCAGTCTCTTGTGACGAGGGAATGACTCGCAAGGATCTCTGGCGATTACATGATGGCGTCCTGGTCGAGAGCGTTCTGATGAGATATCCAGAACGGACCACAGTCTGTATCTCATCTCAAGCAGGTTGCGGAATGAACTGTCCGTTCTGCGCAACCGGACAAGCCGGATTGACCCGCAATCTCACTGCAGGTGAGATCACTGCCCAACTTGTAGCAGCGGCAAAATCTGCGGCTCAAGGCGATTTACCGAGTGGGCCGACACGCCTTTCTAATGTGGTCTTCATGGGGATGGGCGAGCCGCTCGCTAACTACAACGCGGTGATGAGATCGGTGCGAAATCTCGTGACGCCACAACCAGATGGCCTTGGCATAGGGGCGCGTTCTATAACGATCTCAACTGTTGGATTGGTGCCAGGTATAGAGAAATTGCTGGCTGAGGGATTACAAGTGCGCCTTGCTGTTTCTCTTCACACCCCTGATGATGAATTGCGCGACTCACTAGTGCCGATTAATTCACGTTGGAAAGTGGGAGAGGTCCTTGCCGCTGCTGACAAATATGCAGATAAGACCGGTCGAAGATACTCGATCGAATATGCACTGATTCGCAATATCAACGATCAAGCTTCCCGTGCTGAACTCTTAGGAAAGTTATTGAAGAGTCGTCATGCTCATGTCAATCTCATCCCACTCAATCCAACACCTGGTTCGAAGTGGACAGCATCAAAGCCGGAGGACGAGCGACGCTTCGTGAAGATACTTGAGGATTATGGAGTTCCCGTCACGGTACGAGATACCCGAGGGCGTGAAATCGATGGTGCCTGTGGCCAGTTGGCGGCAGCGGTGAAGAGCGAGTCTTAACTCCGCTTCCAACTTTTTATATATCCAGGAATCGGGATACCAGGATTGAGATTCTTAGCCGGAATCGGTTCACCAAAGCTCTCGACTATCGGAACAATCCCGGCCCAGATAGGCGCTGATATATCTTCCGGCTTATCCTTTGGATCCGAGCCTGAGACTTTAATTGTGTAGTCATCAAGTGGAAAAGCAACGATTGCTGTTGCTTTCAATTCTTGTTCATAACTTGCTCGAAGTTCAGGAAGGCGATGCGGAAGAAGGTGCTCGACGAGGGCATCAAGTGCCGCCAACTTCTCCTGACCTTCAAGGGCGCGAGCTCGACCGAATGCGACCAGGGATTTGTAATGCATTGATGACTCATATGAGGACCGGGCGAGAACCAATCCTTCAAGCAAGGTCATCTCCACGCAGGCATCGACCCCTTCTTCGAGGCTATTGAAGAGGCGCGATGCGGTCGATCCGTGGAGCAAGAGCTCACTTCGATCTCTCGAGGGAGCGCATGCAACCGGGATGATGACTGGGCCACCATCGTCAATGGCGACATGGGCGACGAAGGAACGTCTCAGGATTTCTTCAAGATGGGCGGGATCCCCACTGCCCTTATGGGGAGAGCGTTTGATGGCGCTGGATCGTTTGGCAGAGGGGTTGCTTGTCATAAGGGAAAGGGTAATCTCCCTGTATGAACACGCTCAATAACTTCATCAACGGCGAGTCCGTCGCATCATCTGCTGATAGCACCTATGACCTAATCAATCCCGCAACCGGCGAGACATTTATGAAAGCGCCAAACTCCAATGCGGCAGATGTAGATAGTGCGATGAAAGCCGCTGCTAATGCCTTTGAAGGTTGGCGTGATTCGACGCCAGGTGAGCGACAGAAAGCGATCAACAAGATTGCCGACGCAATCGAAGCGAGAAGTGAAGAGCTGATCGCCATCGAATCAGAGAACACGGGCAAGCCTCTCGCTGTAACTCGAGCCGAAGAGATGGGCCCGATGCTTGATCAGATCCGATTCTTTGCCGGTGCTGCGAGAAACCTCGAAGGACGTTCAGCCGCTGAGTACTTCAAGGGACACACCTCTTTTATCCGTCGCGAACCAATCGGAGTCTGCGCGCAGGTAACGCCGTGGAATTACCCGATGATGATGGCCGTCTGGAAGTGGGCGCCGGCGATTGCTGCAGGAAACACAGTCGTCTTGAAGCCAAGTGATACCACTCCAGTTTCCACCGTTTGGATGGCAGAGTTGATGCAAGAGTTCTTGCCGGAAGGCGTCGTCAATGTCGTTGTTGGCGGTCGAGATACTGGTCGCCATTTGATCGATCACGAGATTCCACAGTTCGTCTCCATTACTGGTTCGGTACGTGCAGGTATGGAGGTAGCGCAGAGTGCGTCAAAGGATCTCAAGAAACTTCATCTTGAATTGGGTGGCAAGGCACCCGTTGTGATCTTCGATGACGCGAACCTTGAAGCAGCATGCGAGTGGATTGCAGTCGCGGGATACTTCAATGCAGGACAGGATTGCACCGCCGCAACTCGCGTCATTGTTGAGGCAAGTGCCTACGAGGATGTCGTCACTTTGCTAAGTGAACAGGCAAAGAACAACATCAAGGTAGGTATGCCCAATGATGACGTTCTTGTTGGACCTGTAAATAATGCAAACCAACTCGCTCGGGTACAAGGGTTCTTGGATCGAGTACCCGCACACGCTCGGGTTACTGCCGGTGGTACAAAGGTCGATCGCCCTGGATATTTCTGGACACCGACTGTTGTCGCGGATCTCAAGCAGAGCGATGAGATGATTCAGACTGAGATCTTCGCTCCCGTTATCACGATCCAGAAGTTCACCGATGAAGCTGAAGCAGTTCGGATGGCAAACGGCGTCAAGTACGGCCTCGCCTCAAGTGTCTGGACCAAAGATCATGGACGAGCGATGCGGATGGCGAAGGCTTTCGACTTCGGCTGTGTCTGGATCAATACTCATATTCCGATGGTCGCTGAGATGCCTCATGGCGGCTTCAAGCACTCTGGATACGGCAAGGACCTCTCCGGATATGCATTCGAGGAGTACACCCGTATCAAGCACGTGATGACCAACCTCAACGCATAAATTTCTGAGCGGGAATTCCCCATTCAGAAGGGCGCGGCGACTAAAGTTGCGCGAAATGGAAAGCACGGGCAAGACCGCCCACGGATAGAGAGTCGAGAGTGATGGACGCCAAAAGAGAACGTTCACTGCCAAAAGATCCTGCAACGAGGGCACTCATTCGTGCTCAGATGTCACGACGTGGATTTCTTGCGGCAACCGGTGGCGTCGCTGGCGTAGCGCTCCTTGCTTCATGTGGTGCAGGTGAAGAGGCCGCAACCAAAACTTTCCCTGAAGATGTCGGCGGAACGGTCCGTTGGGCAAATTGGACCGCATACCTTGACCAGAAGAAGGTAGATGGAAAGCGAACCTACCCATCGCTCAATCAGTTCATTGAACGAACCGGTATCGAAGTTGATTACTTAGTCGAATACAACGATAACGATGAG
>Ga0208048_1001813_pt1 | contig 10745 bp, 8 predicted proteins | sample Malawi_45m_30L_FD_184163 | JGI IMG/M metagenome (GOLD analysis project Ga0208048, IMG submission 184163) | Freshwater microbial communities from Lake Malawi, Central Region, Malawi to study Microbial Dark Matter (Phase II) - Malawi_45m_30L... | ecosystem: Environmental > Aquatic > Freshwater >... | reverse complement strand
GTCGACATCGGCACGGAGTTCGTCGCGGTTCACAGACGGGCCTCCGCGGTCTTGCGCTCCATGCATTCGAGCAGCGCGTGTCGGATGCGCTGGAGCATCTTGTAGATCGCCTCCGCGCTGCGGTCGTGCCGCTGCGCCAGGGCCTCCACAGCCAATTCATCGACGTAATAACCGTGGAGGATCCGGCGCTGCTCGGGCGCCAGCTGCGCCCGGCAATCGGCCAGATAGCGCTCGCGTTCCTCGTGCCAGGCGGCCTGCGTCCGGTCGCTTTCCATCAGCGCCAGCGCCGCCGCCTCCGACAAGGCGCTCTGCCGCTGGTGGCGGCGCAGGAAGCGCCGCACTTCGATGCGCGCAAAGCCGCAGGCCCAGTTCACGAAGGGCCGGTTGGGATCGTACTCCGCGAAGTGCCGACACAGCGCCACCGCGGTCTCCTGCACGATGTCGCGCGCGTCGGCCCGCTGCGGCACAAACACGAGCACCGAGCGCAGGATCGCCGGCTCATGCTCCAAGAGGAGGCGCATGAAGCGCTCGTGGTGGTCGTCGGCCGGAGGCATCGGGGGTCTACCCATATTCCACCCCGGCGAAGGAAATTGGACACTATTTTTCCCGGCCAACACTTGCCAACCGTCGGCGGCTGGGGAATCTCGTGCCATGTCGGCAACGTCGGCGCCCAGGCGCGGATGCCGCAGATGCTGAACAAGCAGGGTTACAAAATCATGAGAACAAGATCATGCGGAAACCCGGCATGATTCTGTACCCATGATTTTGTGACAGCGCCGGGTTGAAGTAAACATCCCCGGAGCAAGCTCCGGGGCATTTCATCAAGCCCATGCCATTCGTGTTTCGATTCCATTTCGGGGAGCGCACCCGTCTCGGGTGCCGGCGTCGGCGTCCCGCCGACGTCTCCGGAGTCTTTGGCGAGACGCCAAGGACAGCCTGCGAGACGCAGGCGCTCCCCGAAACCACTCTAATTCCAGCCAAGCCGAAGCAAGCTTCGGGGTATCGGACCCATTGCGGAATGAACGGAACGAGCCTTCGCAATCACCTGAGGCCCGGTTTCAGAGGGGCCCACGGGGTCACGTCCGGAATCCGGACCATTTCGGCCCCCCTCGGCCCATGTGTAAAATCCTACCCCGTCGTTTTGCGAACGACGGCGACGTTACAATGTCGCCTGGCCGCTCCGTGTTTAATCGGCACCCTCCCCTTAAACTCCTCCCGGATCCGATCCCCCTGAAAATCCAGTTTCCTTTCAGTAACGCGCAGGACCGCGAGCCCACGCACAGCCAGGCGCAGACCGGCTACACCGGTAGCATAGGCTCCAGCCTCTGGGTCGGCCGCGCCTACTCCCTCACCTGCGGCCGGGAATTCTGAGCGGAGAGGCGGCGCGGCGAGGCAAGGGGTCGAGCCACGGGCGGACGTTCTGCCGGCGATTGTGTAAGGCGCGCCACAGATCAGTTAGGCCACGCGATCTCTTCAGCGAGAAAGCGAAGGTGGGCCATAGCAGTAAATGCACACCGCCGACTTCCCGCTGAGGGCGGGGATCGCGGTTTCACCGCGTCAGTCTCGAAGCAGGCGAGATTCGCGTTCACCACCTCGCGGATCTCGTCCAAAATGCGACCTCCTTCGACATTGGCCTCCGCGGCGGATTTGCCCGCCACCCGTGGGCCCAATTCAACCTCCAGCTTTAACCGCAGCAGCAGGTCGAGCTTCTGGCCCAGCAGGCCGAGCATCTCCCGGACGGTCTCGCGGGCGACCACGGCCTCTTCTTCCCGGCGGTTCTTGGCGCGGGCAAGGTGGATTTGCTCCCGCAGCAACTCGACCTTGAGCTCGTTCAGCGTGGTGTTGCCCGCCGGGGCTAGGCCCAGCCGGTCGACGAACCCGCGCCATTCCTCGACGCTGCAGCCCTCCGGCGCGCCTTTGAGCTTCCGGTAAAGGCGGAGCGATTCGGTCGACAGGTTGAGCGCGGTGCGCGCCCGCCGGAGAACATGATGCCAAGATACTCCTCCTCCTTCACAGCTGAGAACGGCACGTCCACGTCGATGGTGTATCCCTCCCATTCTTTCGTGATTGTCCAGCCCGGCTTCACTTCGTGCATCACCATCTGGTAGCGACGACGTTCGGGGCCGGTGACGACCGGTTGGATGCCGGCTTCGATCAGGCGGTAGTAGGGATAGAGGGTGTCGAGCGTCTCGGCCGCGTCGCCCACCACGATGAGTGCCTTGCCTTGGAAGGGTCCAGTCATGGAACGTAGCATAATAGGATTGCCTCTCGCCGTCACTGCACTGTTTAGACAGAAAAACTCAGGTTTTTCGTCACTCTATTCTTAATGGCCTCCCGCCGTCGGCGTCCACCCCATGTCGCTATTCTGGTCGAAACCACGCGCACCTACACCCGTGAACTCCTCGCCGGAGTGCGGCTCTACGTCGCGGCGCACGGCCCTTGGTCATGTTTCATCGAGCTGCGGGCACTGGAGTCCGGTCCACCGCCTTGGCTGAAGAATTGGGACGGCGACGGCATCCTCACGCGAACATCCACCCAGGAAATGGCCGACGTCATTGCCGCGACGGGGCTCCCGGCAGTCGAACTGCGCGCGACCTCGCTGAGGAGTGAACTCCCGTTTGTCGGGATGGACAACCGGCTGATCGGGCAGATGGTCGCCGAGCACTTCTTCGACCGCGGCTACCGGAATCATGCCGCTTACAGTCTGCACACCGAGCGTTTCTTTGAGGAGCGCGTGCAGAATTTCGTGGCGTCCGTGGTGCGGCGTGGCGGCCATTGTTCGCTGCTCCCAGAACCGAAATCCGATCGCGTGGCCGACTGGGAAAAGGGCCAGGCTCGGCTGATCTCATGGCTCACGGCGCTGCCGAAACCAGTGGGTGTCTTCGCCGCCAACGACCAACTCGGCGTCCGTTTGCTCGATGCCTGCCAGCGCGCCGGCATCCCGGTGCCGGAGGAAGTCGCCGTGGTCGGCGCGGAAAACGAGGAGACGCTGTGCGCGTTCGCCAACCCGCGGCTGAGCAGTGTGCGGTTCGACGGCGCGACGGTCGGATTTGCCGCGGCGGAACTCCTGGCGCGCTTGATGCGCGGTGGCGCGCGACCGAAGGGCGAGAAGTTGTTTCCGCCCAAAGGCATCGTCGTGCGGGAGTCATCCGATGAGTTCGTGATCAATGACCGCCTTGTCGCCCACGCTGCACGGTTAATTCGCGAGAATGCCACTGCGGGAATGAATGTCGACAACCTGTGCCGGAAGCTGAACGCCTCGCGCAGCACCCTCGACCGCCGGATGAAAGCGGTCCTGAACCGCACGCCGAAGGAGGAGATCCTGCGCGTGCGCTTCCGGGATGTGAAACGACTTCTCCGGGAGACCGATCTGACGATCGAGGCCATCGCCGAGCAAACGGGGTTTGCCTACAGCCACTACCTGCAGGCCGCGTTCAAGAGCGAATACGGCCAGACGCCGGGGGAATTTCGCGCCAACGAAGGCGCCTGAGCATCCGGCGTGGCCGCCTCGCCGAGAGGTGATCGCGGCCGGGCGAGGACCTGCGTGCGGGCTGGGGCGACACGGGACCACCAACGGTCACGCGACGCAAAACCTGAGGAATGTCGCCTCAAAACTGCAGTGACGGGATTTCCTGAAATGCTATGCTCGAGGGGCTCCGCGTGTCATCCGACACTGCTTTCTCACGTCGGCGCACTTTCCGCCTGCATCAGTGCAAACCCCAGCCGCATCCCCTCTGAATTCCCAACCTCTCCCCGTGACCGCCCTGCGCGCCGCGCTGGCGGCCGCATCATTGCTCACCGGCGTGTTCGCGCAGGCGCCGAGCCCGCGCACGCCGGCGGCCTCGGATCCGGCCAACTCATCGACGGTGACCCTCAGCCCCTTCGAGGTTACGGCCGACGCTTCCGACACCTACCAGGCGCTCAACACCTCGTCGCTCACGGGCACCAATCGCTCCCTGGACCGGCTGCCCATCACCGCCGAGATTTTCAATGCACAGATGATGTCCGATCTCGCTACGTCCGACGTGACGGCGCTGCTGACCAAGCATTTCACCGGAATCGGCCTGCCGGACAATGGCACGTCGAACGCCACGGGGCTGCAGAGCGGCGACGTTATCAGCATGGGCGCGTTCACCTCGCGGGGACTCGGAACCAAGTTGTTTCGCAACGGGCACCTGTTCCTCGGCAATCTCGGCGAGGGTTACTCGTATGAGCGCATGGAGGTGATCCGCGGGCCCCAGTCGCTGCTCTTCGGAATTTCCCCGGCAGGTGCGATCATGAACGCCAACACCAAGCGGGCGACGATGGGTCGGAACAAGGGGAGCATCATGGTGCGGGCCGACTCCCACGGCACTCGCCGCTACGAACTCGACGCCAACGTGAGCGGCAGACTCGCCCAGCGCCGCGTCGCGCTGCGCGTCGCCGCCTTCGACGCCGACACGCGGTTCTGGCGTGAGTTCATCCGCGCCGACGGCCGGGGCGTCTATGCCCAGCTCGCGGCTGAATTGCTGCCCGCGAGCCAGACCACGCTGCGCGTCACGTTCGAGGAGCGCAGCATGCTTTCGGTGCAGCCGAGGGCGCAGAGCCGCGTGACCGGCATCCCGACCATTGTGCCCAACAATACGCCGCTGTCGGTGCTGCTCGGGACCAAGAACCCCGCCCTGGCGCAAATCGCCAACGGCCGCCTCACCTGGGAGAACATCGATACGTTTGCCGGCAACTCGATGTATCAGTTCCGCCGCGAGCGCTTCGATGAGATCGCCCTGAGTTCACGAATCCTCCCCTGGCTCCACGGCCAGGTGCAGGCCTACGAAGCCTACGGGTTCAACGACAGCGCTGGCCCAAACAGTTTTCAAGACCTCCGGCCGCCACTGACCCTCAACAATCCCCTGAACGCCTGGGCCGTCGGCTACCTCCCCTCGGTGTTGCGCAACGAGGGCGTGACCCGGGGCGTGCGCGGCTTGCTGACCGCCGACTTCAAGATCACCTCCAAGCTCAAGAACCAACTCGTGATCAACTGGGAGAAAACCACGAACCCCTATAGTTCCAGCTTTGGCGCACGCTGGTATCAGGTGGACGCCAGCGGGAACTTCGTGCGCAACCCGGCGCAGCTGAACAACACGGACGGCGGCCGGACCATCATGCCGGTGCAGTGGGTCGACGTGCTCTCCAACCCCGCGGGCCATGTGGTGGCGCGGCAGCGATCCTACACGGTGGATGGGATCACCTATGTGCGGGATTGGCAGAAATACCCGAATCCCGCGAATGCCACGCCCGACAATCCGCTCGGCTTCAATGCCGGTAATGCCAGCGCGACCCTCTCGAAGGGCCACACGCCGGCCTATGCCGCCGTCTTGTATACCGATTGGTTTGGCGACCGAGTGTCTTCGATCATCGGCGTGCGGCACGACGAGTCCTTCGTAACCGCCATCAGCCAAGGTCGGCGTTTCCAGGGTTCCGGCACCACCGGCAACGTCGGCGCGGTCTGGAAGTTCTCGGAGCCGGCGTCGTTCTACGTGGGGGCCTCGTCCAACTTCAGCCCCTATCTGACCAACATCCGGCGCTGGGACGGGGTGCCTGCCCCCAGTGGGCGCGGTGAAAGCCTCGAGGCGGGGTTCAAGGTCAACGCGCTGGAAGGGCGGATCTCTGGCTCCATCACGGCCTTCCAGACCCGCGCGATCAACCTCACCACGGCGCTGAGCGCGGAAGTTCGCACCGTGACCGATCCGGCAGGAATCAACGGGCGCTGGTATATCTTCCAGAGCCCGGTCTACACCTACAACCGCACCACCAAGGGCGTGGAGGTGACCTTGAGCGCGCGGCCGACGAAAAATTGGCGGACCATGTTTGGGTTTTCTCAGGCGAATGGCGTCGAGGCCGATAACCTGACGCTGCCCTTCTTCTACAACGACGAGTTCCGCACCAACGCCCAGGGCCAGGTCCTGCTCGGTGACGGCACACCGCTGCTCGTGCCGGTGAGCACGGCGACCCGCGTCGCGACGGATGGCAAGACCTATCCCGCCGGAACCGCCGTCCAGCCGCTCACCGTCGCGATCCTGCGGAGCGGCGACACCAACGGCAATTACCGGGCCCAAATCGCGGCGGACAGCGGGTTGATTCAGAACGCCGGGGCGCTCGGGTTGACGGTGTCCGGCGTCGGCACCGGCCGCACCGGGCTCCCGATCAGCCAGCATCAGCTCGGCTTTGTGCCGGTCGTGCCCGGCATCCAGGTGCGCAACGGCGGCGAGGCGACCTCCGGATTTCCCCGACATTCATTCACCGCCACCAGCATGCACACGTTCTCTCAGTCGCGGTTCAAGGGGCTGAGCCTGGGACTCAACGGCCGGGCCGACCTGAAGTTGCTGCGTTATTATTACAACAACGCGGCCAAGGGAAACACCCGCACGCCCTACTTTTGGGAGGACCAGATTGCGCTCAACGCGATCGCCGGCTACGAATTCTCGATCGGCCGCCGGATGAAGTGGCGCATGCAAATCAACGTGAACAATGTGTTCGACCGGCGGAGCGTAGAACTCGCGCCCAACGTCGCCACCGGCGTGATCGACAACGCCATCCTGCGCAACGACCCCCGCACCTGGGTGTGGACGAACACGCTGAGCTTTTGACGCCGGTCCGATTGCCATGGCACCACGAGCGCGACCGGAGATTTTCCCCCCAGCCTGACGATGAATCGCCGGAATTTTATCCATACGTTCGGCGCCACGGCGCTGAGTTTTCCCTGGTTCTCGCCCCTGGCTCTGCGCGGCGCCGAGGCAAAGGCGGCGCCGCGCCGGCTGGTCTGCATCGGGCTGGATTTCGGGCTGCGGCCGGAATCATTTTTCCCGGCGAACCAGGGACCCGGGCTGGAACTTACTCCGCTGCTAAAGCCGCTGGCGCACTGGCGGGAAAAGATGACGGTCTTTTCCCAGCTGGATCACCCGAGTGTGCAGGGCGGCCACTACGGCGTGCATGCGTTTCTCAGCGGCGTGCGCCGCGAACAGGCGGGCAGCTTCGCGGACGGCTGCGTGTCGCTGGACCAGCTGGTCGAGGAGCATTGCGGCGGCTTGACGCGGTTTCCCTCGCTCTGCTTCGGCGTGGGCGGTGGTGATGCCATCTCGTGGACGCGCTCGGGCATCGCGGTGCCGAAACTGGAGGACCCCGGGGCGGCGTTCGACCTCCTCTTCAAGCCACCCCGCGGGGCCGCCACCTCCGCCCGGCGCGCGGCGCTGGCCGAGAATGAATCCGTCCTCTCGCTCATCGCGCAGGATGCCAAGCGCCTGGCCCCGCAGCTGGATCGATGGGATCGCGAAAAAATCGACGAATTCATGGGTGCAATGCGCGACTTCGAGCGGGCCAACGCCACGAACATCGCCTGGCTGGACAAGCCGCTGCCGGTGACCGCCGGCCCGAAACCCACGTGGTCCAATGATGGTTGCATGGACAAGGTGCGGGCGAACTTCGATCTCGCTGCGCTCGCGCTGCAGGCCGATGCCACGCGCATCATCACGCTGAACATCGGCGGTGGTTTGCCGGTGACCAAGATTGCCGGTATCAATCGCGGCTACCACGATCTCTCGCACAGCGGCCAGGATCCCGAGAAGCTGCGGCAACTGCACGTCATCGAGTCCGCGCTGATGGGGGAATTGGACCATTTTCTCGGCCGGCTCGCCGCGATGAAGGACATCGGGGGCGGCTCCGTGCTCGATCACACCGCCGTCGTCTTCGGCAGCGGCATGGGCAACGCCAGCTCCCACGCCAATACCAATCTCCCCGTGCTATTGGCTGGCGGCGGGTTCCGCCACGGTCGCCACCTGTTTTTTCCCAAGCAGAACCGGCAGCAGACGCCGATGTGCAACCTCTTCGTCACGCTCCTGCAGCAAATGGGCGTCGAGCGCGACCGCTTCGGCACGAGCAACGGCAACCTGAACCAACTGCTCGTCTAATATGCGCCTGTCGTTGCTCGCCGGCCTCATCGGCCTCGGTCTCCCCGGTGCACTCCCCGCGGCCGATCTGGCGGCTGCGAATGCGCAGGCATTTCTCGACCGCTATTGCCTCGGCTGCCACGACGACGTCGAGCGCAAGGGCGACCGGCGGCTGGATGACCTGCCTTTCCAAATCGGCACGGACCTAGCGATTGCGGAGCGCTGGCAGGAGGTGATGCACCAACTCCAGCTCGGCGAGATGCCGCCGGCGAAGAAGCCGCAACCGACCGACGAGGAGCGCCGCGCCCTGCTCGCGTGGATCGAGGGGCAGCTCACCGAGGCCCGGGCCGCGGCCCAGTCCCGGGGCGGGCGGGTGGTGCATCGCCGCCTCAACCGCGCGGAGTATCTGCACACGATGCAGGATCTGTTCGGGTTCGCGGGCGACTTCGACCCCACCAGCCGCTTTCCAGGCGATGAGGAGCTGGAGGGTTTTCGCAACATCGGTTCCGCGTTGCGCACCTCCCGGCATCATCTGGAGCAGTATCTCCAGGCTGCCGACGCGGTGCTCGATCACGCTTACGATCTCGCGGAAGTGAACGACAAACCCGAGGCCAGGCAATGGCGGGACAACCCTGACGACGGCGCCGGCCTCTCGCGCACCACTCAAGGAGCCTTCGGGCTGGGCGTCATCAGCGCCGAGAAAGCGAAAGGCCCCGCCTACATCCACCTCAGCCAAGGCTTGCGTAACCGGGAACTCATCTACGACGGAAAACTCTTCCTCGGCCACCTGGGCGCCGCCGGTGTGCCGCATTCCGGTTGGTATGAGGTCGAAGCCGAGGCCACCGCCGCGAACCGGCATCACCCGTATGGCAAGGATCTCATGCTTGGACTCCTGGCGCCTTCTTACCAAGACCTGAAATCTTACTATGACGATTCGCAGCCGATGCAGCTCGGCATCGGACGGCAAGGCGAGGGGATGAAAGTGGGCGGCAACGGCTGGCGGCTCGTCCCGCCGAACATCGTTCACGCCATCGAGCTGCCGGATGATCGCTACACGACCGTGCGCGCCCGCATCTGGCTGGATCGCGGCACCCAGCCTTACCTCTCCTGGATCGACGGTCCGCCCAAGGGCACGCGCGGCAATTTCATCTCCACCAAGCTCTACAAATACGACGCCAGCGTGCCGCAGATCGAACCGCACGTCTGGGCGAATCTCGCCCTGCGCGCCGAGCGCGACCAACTCTACCAGCACCTCTACCAAGGCCCCGAAATCCGCCTGCGTTACTGGCAGGTCACCGGCCCGCTCCGTGACGACCAACCGCATCCCGCCCGGTCGCTGCTGTTTGCCACTATCGCACCCGAGGAGAAACAAATCGAGCCCGGCCGACTTCGAACCGAGCTGCAAAGCCTCGCCAGCCGCCTGTTTCGTCGCGAGGTAAAGGAGGACGACCTCGCCCCGTACGTCAGCGCCGTGCAGGCGCGTCTCGATGGCAAGACGCGCTTTGCCGATGCCGCGCGGCCTGTTTTCAAGGCCCTGCTTTGCTCTTCGGAGTTCTTGTTTCTTACCGAGCCGGAAACCGACGCGAAGACGATCACCCCGACACAACTCGCCACGCGCCTCGCCTACTTCCTCATCGCCGGGCCGCCCGACGAATCCCTCCGTTCACTCGCGGCCAAGGGCCTGCTCGATCCCGCCGCCATCCGCCGCGAAACCGACCGCCTGCTCGATTCGCCGCGTGGCGATCGCTTCCTGCGCCTCTTCACCGAGCAGTGGCTCGGCTTGAACAAGCTCGGCACCATGCCGCCCGCCAAGGAGACCTTTCCCGCCTATCACATCGACCGTCTCGAAACCGCGATGAAGGAGGAAACCTGGCGCTTCATCGCCGAACTTGTCCGCACCGACCGGCCCATCACCGCGATCGTCGATGCCGACTTCACCTATCTCAATGCCGGCCTCGCGCGCCTCTACGAACTGCCCGACGTCCGCGGCGACGCCCTACAGCGCGTCCGCCTGCCCGCTGATTCAGCGCGGCGCGGGTTGCTCGGCCAGGCCAGTATCCTCACCGTCACCGCCAATGGCGTCGAGACCTCCCCGGTCACGCGCGGCGTCTGGCTGTTGGAAAAACTCTTCGGCACACCGCCCAGCCCGCCGCCGCCCGACGTGCCGCCCATCGAGCCCGACATCCGTGGCGCCACCACCATCCGGCAGCAACTTGAGAAACATCGCAACGTGCAGGCCTGCGCCGACTGCCATGCCAAGATCGATCCGCTCGGCTACGCGCTCGAAGCCTACGACCCCATCGGCCACTTCCGCCGCACCTACCCAAACGGCGCAGCCATCGACACCACCGGCGAGTATCGGGGCCAGCCCATCCGCAGCCCCGCCGACATCCGCGCCTACCTCGTGCAGCACCCCGGCCTCCTCGCGCACAACCTCGCGCATCGTCTCCTCACCTACGCCCTCGGACGCCCGCTCGGCTTTGCCGACCAACCCGCCCTCCGTCGCTTGCAAACCGAGTGGAAATCGAAAGGCCACACCCTCCGCGAACTCATCCATCTCATCACCGCCAGCGAGCTGATGCGGCAGCCGTAGTAAGCGCGGCGCCACGTCATCGCGCAACCCGGTCTCACCGTCCTTGCCGCCCTGCGGCTCGCTGCGCCGGGCGAGCAGCACGCCGCCCGATTGCCGTCCACCCTGCTGGGCGCAGGGCAAGCGTCTGCGACCCGCTGCGGTCACTCCGGGCTGTCTAAGTTCGAGTGACGAAAAACCTGAGGAATGGTGCCCCATAAGTGTAGAGACCGAACTGGCGCATTTGATAATAT
>Ga0208048_1001810_pt1 | contig 10748 bp, 11 predicted proteins | sample Malawi_45m_30L_FD_184163 | JGI IMG/M metagenome (GOLD analysis project Ga0208048, IMG submission 184163) | Freshwater microbial communities from Lake Malawi, Central Region, Malawi to study Microbial Dark Matter (Phase II) - Malawi_45m_30L... | ecosystem: Environmental > Aquatic > Freshwater >... | reverse complement strand
TCATCAAAGCACGGCGAGCAACCTTATGCGCTTGCTGATGGAGGGGGGCTTTATCGAATCGCTCCGCTCTGGCGTTGATCGTCGTAAGGTCGAACTCAGGATTACTGCAAAAGGACGGCAGCTCTTGCGCAAAGCGCCCAAACCATATACCGGAGTCTTACCTCATGCGTTGGCTGCATTACCCGCTAATCAGCTCAAGGGTTTGCGTACTGCTTTAATGGCTGTAAGCCATGAGCTTAATGTAGCGCCAGCGCTGGCTAAAAGGCCTCTGGCAACCTTGTGACTGCCAGATCCATCCAGTCAGCAATTTTGATCAAAACTCGTTCTTTTTCTGGATCGTTAAGCATTTCATGAAACATCGTTGACTCGCGATGAACGCTGACCAGATCGGGCGATAAGAGACTCGCGAATCGCTCGCTGACCCTGTTATCGACCATGCTGTCTTTAGTTGCCAAAAGCATTAGTAGCGGTATGGTCCAATCACGAGCAAATTGATCGCATCGCTGGGACGTCCTTAGCATCCATCCGGCAAGTCGTATGGAAATCTTTCGGTGCACAAGCGGATCATCCACATAGGCTCGGGTTACCGCCTTGTCCCGGCATAGGTCCTTGACGTCGATGCCATTATCCAAGCACAAGTTTGGCGCAACAAAGGGTAGCGTGTTGAGTAGGCCCGTTTGAATCCCGCTCAGATGAATTCCTAAGGCTGGCGAACTCAACACGGTGGCGCGTACGTCTGGCATCTGCTCACGTGCCGTGGCAATCGCTTTGGTGACCACTAAGCCGCCAAGGCTGTGTCCAAGCAGGATCAAAGGCAATTCCTGCGCGATTTTGCTCGGCATTTCTGCAATCACATGCTGCGAAACATGCACGAGGCCTTCAACAAGTGCGTCCGGAAAAGGGATCTTTCCACGTTCGCCGTCTGATAAGCCATGACCAAGGTGGTCATATCCGACACAAATCCAACCCTCTTGTTGGAAAAAATGTGCGGTTTCACTGTAACGTCCCATATGCTCGCCGAGTCCGTGGACCAGCAAGAGTACGCCTTTTGGTTGGGATGGCAATGTTGAGAACCATCGATAAACAGCAAGATTGCCCTGAGGCCAGGGAAGCGTTTCAATCGTTGGAGAGGAAGCATTCATAGAGAAAGTTTATGGGTTTATTAAGGAGTCTGTGTTTTGCTTGTTGAATTTGGATCGGCATTTGTCATGATATTCGGCGTCGCCCTGGGCGTTTGTATAGGTTACTGGGTTCGCTCCTTGATTGCGCGTTCGCAGCAAGATGCGTTGAGAATACAGCTCGAGTCTGAATCCGTAGCAACAAAAAAGGTTCAAGTTGAGCGAGAAAAAGTATTTGAGCAGAACCGGCAACTCCTCCAGGACCAATTCAAGCTACTTGCCGCGCAAATCCTTGAAGATCGTGCCCAGCAATTCAGTTCGCAAAGTGAGCAACAACTTGGTCGCCTGATTGAGCCTTTGAGGGAACGAATGTTGGAATTTCGTGCCAAATTGGAAGAGACCCAGCTTAAAGATAGCGAACGCCAAGCGCTGCTGAGGGCCGAATTGACACAACTTAAAACACTCAATCAACAGATGTCTCAAGAGGCGCATCGACTTTCGACTGCCCTTCAAGGCCAGTCAAAAATGCAGGGGCATTGGGGCGAGTTGGTGCTTGCGAATGTCTTGGAGCGTTCTGGTTTGCGAGATGGCATTGACTTTAAAAAGGAAGTCAGCTTTCAGACCGATAAGGTAAGAAAACGCCCTGATGCAATCATCTACTTGCCACAGAATAAACATATAGTCATTGATGCGAAGGTATCGCTCAATGCTTATACGCGCTATATCAACGCGGACGATGAGCAGATCAGGCAGATCGCGATTCAAGAACATTTGCGCGCAATTTCTGATCGTATTCAAGAGTTGTCCGCTCGTACTTACCATGAATTGCCAGGCCTAAACACACCAGAAATCGTGTTTATGTTTATGCCTATCGAGTCAGCTTTTGCCGATGCAATGCGCGCCGATCCCAATCTTTTTCAGCAAGCGCTTGATCGGCAGATAGTCATCGCAACGCCAACTACCTTGTTGACGAGCCTTCAAATTGTGCGTCAGCTGTGGCGGTTTGAAGATCAACACCAACATAGCGCTGAGCTTGCTGATCGCGCCTCAAAGGTTTACAAAAAACTTGTGTCATTCGTGTCAAGTTTGGAGGCGGTAGGACAGTCACTTGATCGAGCGCGCGAGGGCTACGATAAGGCAATGGGTCAACTTGTTTCGGGGAAAGGTAATTTGATTCAGCTGGCCAAGGATTTTGAGCGACTTGGTATTGCCGTGCAGACGAGCCTGCCTGATGCATTGGTTCAACGTGCCGAGCTTGAGCTTGAGCATACAGTATCGACTTCGGCAGTGGGATCCGAATCGACATTAACGCCGTCATCGGCATCAGACGATCAAACGCGAACCTATTGACATACAGTCTGGAGATGAACAATGCATGATCTTGTTATCCGCGATGCACGTGTAGTTGACGGCAGTGGGCGGGCAGCCTTCGATGCTGATGTTGGTATCAGCGGCTCAACCATTATGGAAATAGGATCGATAAAGTCGGTAGCTAAGCGTGAAATTCACGCCTCAGGCCGCTACCTGATGCCAGGTTGGGTCGATATTCACACTCATTATGACGGGCAGGCACTCTGGGATCCGTATTTAAGTCCCTCCGGTTGGCACGGCGTGACAACGGCGATCATGGGTAACTGCGGTGTCGGATTTGCACCCCTGCGGGAAATCCAACGTGATTGGGCCATCGAACTGATGGAAGGTGTTGAGGACATCCCAGGTGCCGTGTTGCGTGAAGGGGTTCGGTTCACCTGGGAGGATTTTCCTGGCTACCTCGATGCACTTGATCAGGTCCCTCACGCCATGGATATCGGGACACAGGTGCCACATGCTGCAGTACGTGTTTATGTGATGGGCGATCGAGGGCGTCGTCGAGAGAAGGCGAGCAGTGAAGATTTGCAAACCATGAAGCTCGTGGTCAAACAAGCCATCGAGGCTGGCGCACTTGGATTTTCAAGTTCTAGAGCGCTTGTTCACAAATCGAGTCGCGGCGAGGCGGTTCCAAGCCTTGACGTTTCGGGTGATGAGTATCGTGCCATTGCCTATGGTCTTGCCGAGGCAGGAAAGGGTGTAATTCAGATGATTTCCGATTTCAGCGATCTGCATAGCGAATTCGGGATCATGAAGGATGCTGCAGCCATCAGTGGCAGGCCCTTATCGTTTACCTTGCTTGAGCAGGGACAGTATCCCGACCGATGGCGAGAGATTCTGGGCATGGTCGATCAAGCCCAGGCACAGGGCTTGAACATGCGCGCTCAGGTGGCCTGTCGACCAATTGGATTAATGCTTGGATTGCAGTGTTCGATGAGTCCATTTATGAACGCCCAAGCCTATCGTGCGCTTGCACATCTTGACTTACCGCAGCGGGTGGCCGCGCTTCGCGATCCAACAGTAAAGGCTGCCATTCTTGCCGACACACCAACACCTGATACGTTGCGTTTGCAACGACTTTGTCTGGCACACGATCGCCACTTTCCTTTACATGAGCACTTCACCTATGAGCCTGAACCTTCGGAAAGCGTTGCTGCTTTAGCGCAAGCCGAGGCAAGGGATCCACGAGAATTTATGTATGACTTTATGCTGAAAAACGAAGGCAAACAGTTGTTCTACTTTCCGCTGCATAACTATGAGCACGGCGATCTTGAGTCTGTGAGAACCATGATGACGCATCCATACAGTTTGCTGGGCTTGGGTGATGGTGGTGCCCATAATGGGTATATCTGCGATTCGAGTTTTCCAACTTTTTTGATTACCCATTGGGCGCGTGATCGGAAGCGGGGAGCGCAGCTTCGTCTTGAAGACTTGGTTCGAGCGCAAAGTTATAACAATGCGCAAGCCCTTGGTCTTCGGGACAGAGGTTTGATTGCCACTGGGATGAAGGCGGATCTTAATCTGGTTGATTTTGAGCGGCTCCGATTAACGATGCCTGAGCAGGTTAGCGACCTACCGGGCGGGGGCAGGCGCTTTATACAGCGATCCGAAGGCTATGATTACACCCTGGTCAGCGGCGTTATGGTCTATGAGCATGGGCAGGCGACTGGTGCAATGCCCGGTCGTTTGATTAGGGGGGCTCGGGTGTCTCGGCATTAAAGCGAGATGGTCACGGTTATGATTCGCATAGTGAAACGCAATCGTTGAAATCGACCACCAACAGCAAAGCCTGAGCTACCTAATCATCCTAGCTAAGTTTACTTTGTACGTAGAGGGCCCTCGCTTTTGCCAGGGTCTCAATGAGCTTGCGGCGAAGTATTTGAGGTCGAATCACCTCCACGTGATCGCCATGGCGCAAAACATCCATGATAAGTTCGCGATCATCGCTGTAGGGCACGTCAAGCAAAAGGTAGCCATCTTTATCGATCGTTTGCTTTTGCTGGGGATGCCATTGTTCGCTTCGAACCCAGCGTGCTCGTTCGGGGGAAAATCTTAGGCGGGCGGTAGCGATGACAGCACCCGAAAAAATGCCGTAACCCCCGACAGCATGATCGTCGAGCTGCTTTTCAGATAATTCTTTGCAGCTTTGCGTGAGGGTCTGGCAGTCCAGGATCAGATCCAGGGAAAAACTTCGTAGTCCCTTGCGCAAATGACACCAGGCGTCCAGATACCAGTTTTCTCGATAAAGAATCAAGCGTTGCGGAGAAATCTTGCGTTCACTCAAGGCTTGTTTGCTGCGAGATTCATAGCGAATCAGCAGGCGTTTGCGCTCCAATAGCGCTTTCCCAATCTGTTGAAAGGCACTAAGTTGACTCGTTCGTTTGCCATGGGCGATTAAGCGCAGACGCTTGCGAAGTTCGTCGCGCGGTGTCTGGCTGCCACCAAGCGTGGTTTCCACGCGATCGATCAGCGGATTCAAATGTGGGCCGATGAAACCGGCCTGATCGAGCTGTAATAGCATGCTGTGCATTGTGATTAGGGCGAGCGCCTCTTGTTGGTTGAACCACAAGCCAGGGAGCTCAAATCGCGGTCCTACCGAGCCTTGGGGTTCAAGCTGATAGGCGCGTTCAAAGGCTTTGTAGACAATCGGCGCATGGAATCGATCGCGCAGGATTTCAAGATCGCGCTTAAAGGTCGCACGGGAAATCTCAAGTTCACGCAAGAAACTTGCAATCGGCACCTTGCCCCGAACCTGTAACATATCCCTAATCCGGTAAAGTCGATCGAGTTGGTTCATGTCAAGACCGTGGTGAAGATGACGCATTATTGCCTGAACAATCCAGACTTGGTCTCGATCGATGAAAGTCCCAAATCAAGGCTTTTTGCTTGTACAACAACGTGGAGATCGTGATGAATCGTCGCAATGCGCTTCAAGTCATTTCAGCCGCAGTAGCTGCTGCAAGCCTGCCAGTTTCGGTGTGGGGGCAAAGCTACCCAAGCAAGAGTATCCGCCTTGTCGTTCCATTTCCTGCAGGATCTACTACCGATATGGTAGCTAGAACTTATAGCGTACAGGTGTCACAGGCGCTTGGCCAACCCATTGTGGTTGAAAACAAAGCCGGTGCTGACGGCTTGATAGCAGGCCAGGAAGTAAGCCGGGCAAGCGGCGATGGATACACCTTGTTTTTGGCCACCAACAGTCCGATGGCGGCGGGCCCTGCGATGAAGAAAAATCCGCCTTACGATCCCTTGAAGGATTTTTCTCCGATCGCTGATTTGGGGCGTTATACCTTCTTTATGGTAGTTCACCCTAGCGTTCCAGCGAACAGCTTGGCTGACTTGGTCAAACTCGCCAAAGAATCACCTGGTAAGTTGAGCTACGCAACCGGCAATACAACCGGTATTTTGGGCGTGGCACAGTTCTGTTCGCTTGCAGGCATCCAGATGACCCATGTGCCCTATAAAGGCGAACCCCAGGCGATGCTCGATTTACTTGCAGGGCGCGTGCAAGCAATGATGGTCTCCTCCGGCACATCGATCGCTCACTTGCGAGAGGGTAAGATTCGCGCACTTGCCGTAGCGACGGCGAGCAGAAGCCCGCTCCTGCCAAACGTGCCGACTATGGTCGAGGCAGGCGTGGCTAAGTTCACGATTACGTCCTGGGCCGCAGTTTACGGTCCCCCCAATATGCCCAAAGCAATTGTTGAGCGGCTTAACAAAGAGTTCATGACAGCAGCGCAGCGCCCTGAGGTGAAGGCGGCAATGGAAAAGATCGCTTTTATCCAAACTGGTTCTACGCCAGAAGGGCTTGCGGCACATACGAAGGAGCAATACGACTCGTACCGCGCTGCGCTACGTGCTGCCGGCATTGAGCCGGAGTGATTTACCGACCTTGATCAGGTAAGGAGTTTCAAGCGATGGAAATTAGGCAGTTGCGGGAGAATCAGGCTAGCGCCTTGCAAGACAAAGCTGGCGCAAGGCGGAATGATCAACAAAGCCAATCGCTAGGGCTTGCAATTGTTACAGGCGCAGGATCAGGCATCGGAGCTGCGATTGCATTGCAACTTGCACAGGACGGCTACGCGCTTGGCATCATTGATTTGCGCGAGGCTGCTGCCAAGGAGGTGGCGGCGGTAATCCAGGGCCGAGGAGGACTTGCAAGCGCTAGTGCTGCCGATGTTAGTAATTCTATTGAGCTAGGCCAAGCGATCGATGCATGCGTTCGTAGCATGGGACCGCTTGAGGTCATGGTCAATAACGCAGGGGTACTCGATGGCTACTTTGATGTGCATGACATGGACGAAACGATCTGGCGACGTGTGATCGATGTCAATTTAACCAGCGTTTTTATCGGTTCGAAAAAGGCTCTCGAGCACATGTTGCCGCAAAGTCGCGGTGCAATTATCAACATGGCCTCGGTCGCCGGCCTAAATGGAACAGGAGGTGGCGCTGCTTATATTGCTGCAAAGCACGGTGTTGTAGGTATTACAAGGCAGATGGCCGTTCGCTACGGCGCCATGGGTATAAGGGTAAACAGTGTTTGTCCGGGGGCCATACCAACGGCTCTGCGTGAACACTCGCAAGCGATTCTAGGGCCTGATGTCCCTGATATGAGCCAACGTGGCGTTGCGGTTAACGACGATCAGGTTCGCGCATTGGTGCCCATGGGTAAGCGGGGCGATGTGTCAGATATCGCACAAGCGGTCTCTTTTCTAGCTTCCCCAGCTGCTAGCTATATTCAGGGGCATGCCTTAGTGGTTGACGGTGGCTGGCGCGCAAAGTGACAGTAGCCAGCGCGCATGAAGCGCGACGGTCTTTCAAAACTACATACAGCACATGTTGTGACTTCGTCCTGTGACACGCTTGTGGTTGGCGCTGGACCGGCAGGGTCAAGTTGTGCACACTGGTTGGCACGCCATGGTCGCGAGGTCTTGCTTGTTGATCAGCACCGCTTTCCTCGTCACAAGATTTGTGGCGATGCGCTGATTCCCGATGCACTTGAGGTCTTAGAACGCTTAGGTTTACTGAGCGATGTGATGGCGCATTCGCAAGCCACAGACCATGTGCGTTGTGTTGCCCCAAGTAAGCATTGGGTTGATTTAAGTGCACCTATGGCGGTGATTTCGCGTTTTGTGCTCGATGAGATTCTCCTTAAGGCTGCCGTGAAACAGGGCGTTAGGTTTCAGCCCGGTTTGTGTCTTGAAGCGGTTTCGCGAGACCCTAATCGAGCAAACGCTGTGAATGGTGCTTGGTTTCGCAAAGCTGGCGAGCGTGTTTTTATCCCAGCCAGACAACTTGTACTGGCAACGGGCGCATCGTCGTCGGCACTCGAGGCAGCAGGCGTTACTTATCGGCGTACACCGAGCGCTATGGCTATGAGAGCGATTATCAGACACCCTGGCATGCGAAAGGAAGTGGAGGGTTTGCAGATTTTTTGGCATCGGGCGCTCAGGCCTGGCTATGCCTGGCTGTTCCCGATGCGAGACCATACGTATAACCTCGGTGTTGGGGTATTTGATGTCGAAAAAGACTGGCCTAACCAGAAAGTAAATCTACGCAACATTTTTAATCGTTTACTTGAAGTCAACCCGCTTGTTGCCCGACTGCTGCGGGAAGGTGAGACGATTGGGCAGCTCAAGGGCGCGCCATTACGAAGTGGCCTGTCAGGTGCCCCGCCTGCCCAGGATGGTTTATTAATTTGTGGCGAGGCGGTAGGTAGTACCTATGGTCTAAGCGGTGAAGGTATCGGGAAAGCCATGGAAACAGGGCTGATGGCTGCTACGAGTTTGCTGACATCGCATGCATATCAAGGCCTTGAAGCGATGCGCCCCGGCCCCATTTATGAAGCTGCGCTTGACGCTCTACGAATGCGTTATGCCCAGTATGAGAAGGCAAATCGCATCAATCGTCAGCCTTGGTTTGCCGAGTTACTGATTCGGCTGGCATCGCGGAGTGCGCACTTGCGCTTTCAAGCTTCGGAAGTGCTTAATGAGCGACGCTCGCCTGAAGACTTAGTCACAATTGGCGGGATACTAGGTATGTTATGGAAAAGATCATGATGGAGTCAGTCAAGTGATTGAATTAAGTGAATCAATGTTTGATGATGAAGTCCTTGAGGTCTCCAAGCAACAAGTGGTGTTGGTGGACTTTTGGGCGCCGTGGTGTGGTCCGTGCCGCATGCTCGGGCCGATTCTTGAAAAGCTCAGTCAAGACTATGAGGGTAGGGTTCGCATGGTCAAGGTTAATGCAGATAATGCACCTCAACTCTCCAATCGTTATCAAATTCGCAGCATACCGATGGTCATGCTCTTTAAGAATGGTCAAACAGTTGACCAGTTCATGGGAGTGAGGCAGGAGTCGGAAATCAGACGCTTTATCGATGGTCATTTACCTCGGGTTGAGGATAAGGACCTAGCCCAAGCAAGAAGACTTTCAAGCGAGGGAAAGCTTGTTGAGGCCAGCCAATCTTACAAGACCGTCATTGCACTGAATCCTGGTCAAGAGTCAGCAAGGCTGGAGTTAATTCAAATTTTATTGCAGTTGTCGTTATGGGACGACGCTGCCCAATGTTTTGAGATCTTACGATCGAAAAAGCTTAATGATCCGAAAATTGCAGCGATTGAAGTTTTGATTGACGCTGCGCAATCCCTGGCAGCGACCTCATCAAAGTCCAATCAAACGACTGAGAGTTTGATTGATTCTAGCGCGAATCCCCAGCAATGTTTGCAAGCTGCCCAACTTGCCATGCTTTCGGGTCGCTGGACTCAAGCCATGGATTTGTTCTTGGATTTGCTAGCGCGCGATCGGCGATTTGCTGGAGATCTTGTACGTCAATCGATGCTCGCAATCTTTCAGCTTTGTCCCGATTCGCAGGTGGTTAGTCAGTACCGTCGTAAATTAGGACCGCTATTGAACTGATGTGCTAAGTCATCCCACCATTAACGAGCGGGACGCATGATCACCACGCTAAATCTTTGACTACCACCATCGCCAAAGCCTCGCTGCTAGCGTCTGGTCGCTTATGGTGCAGGTTTGGCCGCCTGCGTCGAGGACGCATCGCCTTGTTTGGGTTCGCAATCTGGCGGATCTTTTTCGAGCGTGCCGGTTAAGATTACTGACTCTTCAGCGGGCTTGGCGGGAAGCTGCGCCTTGCGTCTTGCCATGCAATGCGCACAAATAAAGCGCCGAACTCCACCCCGGGTCATTACCCATTTACCCTGGGATTCATCTCGGTCGACGCGACAACTCGAGCAAAAACGTTGCTTGGGACTTTGCTGCATTTCAAAATTTCCGCCGTCCACGGCGGTCCTGACTTCTTGTTATGAGGAAGAAGTATGCCTGAATCAAGGATTACGCCCTTTCGAAACTGGAGCAAGCCGCCAAGTCATTGATCAAAGGGGATGACCGAATGGGGAAATCCTCAATCGTTTATACGAGGAAGGGTGAATGTTAGTTTTGACTTTCATCGGGCCTCCTCGATAATGTTGATATGTTGCAGGCCAGATAATGCCATCATTAGGTATTTACGCAGTCGATTTGAGGCAATCCCGATCACGACAATGATTTTCCCTCTTGAATGTTTGACTTCCGCCATTAGGTAAAGCTTATGTCTAGCAACTCGAAATCTAGGATTCGCCATTACGAGGCGGCTATTGAGTCTTACGAGCAAATGATCGACTCATACCGTGAAGCAATCGAGCACTTGCAAAAAGAAGACAGCGCAAAGGCTCATTTAGCGTCGTATCAGGCAAAAAAGCATCGCCAGGAGGCCGATCGCGAGCTCTCACAGGCAGAGCATGTTGAAGCGCCCCCGCCACTGAAAGCACGTCTCGCAGAAGAGGACGAAAAGCAGACCAAAATGGCGTTCGGCAAGCTCACCGTTTTTACCGTAGTGGTCATCGGTGCTGTGCTTGTTGCAATTTTCGCTGGCACGACCGGTGATTTGAGTAAGACTTGGAAAACAGACTCGGCTGGGGATTTTGCAAAATCGGTGCAATACCCAAGGCAATAGAGCGCTTGGTGCGAATCGTCGCTTGGTGCGAATTGTTGCTTGGTGCAAATGTTCCTTGGCGCAAATTGTTGCTCTGGGCGATTAGTAAGCTTTTGTATCGGTATAGGTGCTTATCAATGCTGAGATCTGGTGCTCACAGACTGATTTTTGCCCGTCGAATCACGGTCGCCCATTTTTCAATCTCAGCTTTGTTGTAGTCTTTAAAAGCATCGGGAGGGCTTCCTACAGGGTCTGCACCCGACCCGATTAGC
>Ga0208048_1001808_pt1 | contig 10762 bp, 11 predicted proteins | sample Malawi_45m_30L_FD_184163 | JGI IMG/M metagenome (GOLD analysis project Ga0208048, IMG submission 184163) | Freshwater microbial communities from Lake Malawi, Central Region, Malawi to study Microbial Dark Matter (Phase II) - Malawi_45m_30L... | ecosystem: Environmental > Aquatic > Freshwater >... | reverse complement strand
TCAGCCGCAGCCACAGCCCTGATTAGAGCAGCAACTGCCGTCGTTCATGTCCTCGACCGTCGGCACGCGGCCCAGCTCGATGGTCTTTTGCAGGTGCTTCATGATGTTGTCCTGTACCCGGGACACCTCCTGCTGCGCGTCCAGAAACTCCGTGGCCACCGGGTTCTTCATGAAGCTATCACGCAGCGCCTCGAAGCGGCCGACCTCCTCAGCCGTGATCTCGACACCGTATTGCTGCTTTTGCTGTAGCAGCGCCCCGGAATCGTTGAGCATCTGGTATTCGTATTTGGCTTTCTCGTCCGCCATGAAAGCGTCAATGCGGCGGCGCAGGTCGCTAAAGTCAGGCCGGGCGAGGATGGCCTGGCAGAGATCTCGAATTTTCTCGTCCACGGCGGAGGTGGGGGCAGCAACGGTTTCCATAAACTAGGTTTGTGACGACCCGCGCATTGGTAGTGCCGCGAGTTGGCCGAAACTAGCAGCGTAGCAAGGCGGCGCGAGGATTTCTTTTTGAGATTTTGCTCATTGACCCAGCGCGACAGCATGGGCTTATTCGCACCGATGCATCCGCTACCCGTCCTGCTTTTAGCCGGCCTGCTGGCTACCGGCTGTGCCTTGCTGCCCGCTGCGCAAGACGGCTCTGCGCCCGAAAAGGCGAAGCCCAAATTCACCAGCCCGCCTAAGCCGAAGAGAGAACAAGCTGTGCCGGGGCCCGTTATCGAGCCGGTCGCTGTTTTTACCGGCAAGGTCGTGCTCGTTAACGCACCGCTAAAATATGTAGTTATCGAGGGCGTCATCGGCCGCCTGCCACCGGTGGACCTATCCCTAAACGTCTATCGCGACGGCCAAAAAGTTGGCGGAGTGATCGTCTCGAACCAGTCGCGCGGTGCAAACTTTGCCGCGGACATTTCTGTAGGTGAAGCCCAAGTGGGTGACACGGTGCGCAGCGATTGAACTTATTTCGGTTTGAAACGATCACAAATCGCTTGATGAAGCCCACTCCGCTGCTTCAAAAGGTATGGTTAAACGAATGAAACTTTTCCTCTTCACTCTTGTGGCCCTGAACATCGCGGTCTGCGCCTCTCTGCAAGCCGCCGCACCAAACCCGCCCAAGGGCTTCCGCGCGCTCTTTAACGGCAAGGACCTCACCGGCTGGTATGGCTGGAATCCGCATTCCTCAGCCAAGCTCACCGGAGAGAAGAAGGATGCGAACCTCAAGCTACAGCGCGCCGATTTTCCGAAACACTGGACCGTTGAGAACGGCGAACTGGTCAATGGCGGCACCGGGCCTTATGCGACAACGGACGCTGAGTTTGACGACATTGAATTGCTCATCGAATACAAAACTGTCGCAAAAGCCGACAGCGGTATCTACCTGCGCGGTACGCCGCAGGTACAAATCTGGGATCACAACCAGATATTCGACGAAAAGAAGCCCGACCGTAAACCCCACCTCGGCTCTGGCGGCTTGTTCAACAACACACCCGGCAAGCCCGGCCGCGACCCGCTCGTGCTGGCGGACAAGCCGTTCGGCGAGTGGAACAGCTTCCGTATCCGTCAGGTCGGCGACCGCACTTGGGTTTGGCTCAATGACAAGCTCGTCGTTGCCGGCACAGTGATGGAGAACTACTGGGATCGCGCCAAACCCCTGCCTGCCAAGGGGCCGATCATGCTGCAAACTCATGGCGGCGAGATTCGCTGGCGCAATCTTTTCGTGCGCGAGATCAACGCCGCGGAGGCGAAACAGTTGTTGGCCGCTGAAGTTGCAAAGTGACCGAACTTACTTTTCATGAGAACGCTTCCACTTTTGCTCGTGTCCGTCCTGCTAACCTGCGGCCTTACCCGCGCCGCGCAGCCCAACCTCATCCTCTTCCTCGCCGACGACCTCGGGTGGGGCGACCTCGCGTGTTACGGCCATCCCGTCATCAAGACGCCGAACCTCGACGCGTTCGCGAAGCAGGGCGTGCGGCTGACCCATTGTTACTCGGCGAGCGCAGTGTGCAGCCCGTCGCGTTCGGCGTTGCTCACCGGGCGCACGCCGCACCGGAACGGCGTTTACACCTGGATAGCCGAGGGTGCGCCGGTGCACTTGCGAACCAGCGAAGTCACGTTGCCCAAGCTGCTCAAGGGCGCGGGCTACGCGACCTGCCACAGCGGCAAGTGGCACTTGAACGGCCTGTTCAACAACCCCGCACAACCGCAGCCCGGCGACCACGGCTACGATTGGTGGATGGCCACGCAGAATAACGCCGGCCCGTCGCACGAGAACCCGAGCAACTTCGTCCGCAACGGCCAGCCGGTTGGACGCCTCGAAGGCTACTCTGCGCCGCTCGTGGTTAGCGAAGCCGTGACGTGGCTGAAGGAAAAGCGCGACCCGGCCAAGCCCTTCTTCCTGGCCGTGTGGACGCATGAGCCGCACTACCCGATCAAGTCGGACCCCAAGTTCAAGGCGCTCTATCCCGACCTCGCCGACGACGTGCAGCGCGAGCATCACGCGAACGTCACGCAGATGGATTTCGCCTTTGGCCAGCTCATGAAAGCGCTCGAAGAACAAAAGCTCGCGGACAGCACGTTCGTCTTCTTTACCTCTGACAACGGCCCCGAAGGCGACGGCATCAAGTCGCCCGGGCGTGGCTCGACGGGCGGGTTGCGCGACCGTAAACGCTCAATGCACGAGGGCGGCATCCGCGTGCCGGGCCTCGCGCGTTGGCCTGGCAAAATCCCCGCCGGCACCGTGAGCGATGTGCCCGTCATCGGCAGCGATGTGTTTCCGACGATGCTCGGCATCGCGGGCGTGAAACCACCCGCCGGCCGCGTGCTCGACGGTGTGGACGTGCTGCCCGCGCTCACCGGCAAGGCGACGAAGCTCGACCGCCCGCAGCCGCTATTCTGGCGCTTGCACATGGCCCCGAACGCGAAGATCGCGATGCGCGTGGACGATTGGAAAGTTCTGGCGAACGCCGAGTTGACCGAGTTCGAACTCTACAATCTCAAGTCCGACCCGGCGGAAGCCACCGACCTGAAGTCTGCCGAGCCGAAACGCTTCGCCGCGCTGCGCGAACAGCTTCTCAAGCACAATGCTGCCGTCGAGGCTGAAGGCCCCGACTGGTGGAAGACCTTGGGTCCGAACGGTGGCAAGGCGAAAGCCAACGAGGGCGCGCCAAAAAAGAAAGAGAAGCAAAAGTGAGTCCTCTCCGTTTCACCGCCGCTTGGCTTCTGCTATTCGTCTGCGGCTCATCACCCGCGCAGGAGGCCGGTGGATTGCGCGTGCTCTCCGACCTCGCCTACAAATCCGGCGACACGCTCACCGATTACGAGCGCAAGCGCTGCAAACTCGACGTCTATCTGCCACCGACGGGCAAAGGTTTTGCCACGCTCGTCTGGTTTCACGGCGGAGGGTTGAAAAACGGCGACAAGGGCGACACGCAGGACGACTCGGTGAAGACAGTGAAAATTGCCCGCAGCCTCGCGGCCAATGGCCTTGCAGTCGTCGCGCCGAACTACCGTCTCAGTCCGCACGCAAAATATCCTGCCTACATTCAGGACGCCGCCGCTGCCGTCGCGTGGGCACAAAAGAATCTCCCCCCACATGGCGCCGACCCAACGAAGCTCTTTGTCGGCGGCCATTCTGCGGGCGGCTACCTCGCGCTGATGCTGGGCATGGACGCGCATTTTCTCGCGGACGCGGGGGTGAAGCTGGATCGCATCGCGGGATTCATCCCCGTCAGCGGACAGACCATGACGCACTACACCATCCGTGAGGAACGCGGCTTGGCGAAGAATTCCGTTATCGCCGACGAAGCCGCCCCCGTGCATTTCATCCGCAAAGAAACGCCCCCCTTCCTCGTCCTCTACGCGGACCGCGACATGGCCGCACGCGCAGAGGAAAACCTGTTCTTCGTTGCTCTGATGCAAGGCGCGGGCAACAAAGGCGTGGCGGGCAAGATGGTTGCCGACCGCACCCACGGCACCATCGCGAGCAAGCTGGCGGAAGCCTCTGATCCTGGCCGCGCGGCGTTGCTGGAATTCATCTCGGCCCACCGGGCGAGATAGCCTCACCGAGACCCGGCGCATGGCCATCTACGGAACTGCACTTCTCTCGCTCTGCGTGCTCGTCGGGTTGGCACTGGGGCGTTGGCTCGGCGCGTTGTGCGGGCTGGACGCGGACATCGGCGGCGTGGGCATCGCGATGTTGCTGCTCATTTTCAGCACGGACTGGCTGCACCGCACGGGCCGCATGAAACCGCCCACGGAGTCGGGCATCGTGTTCTGGAGTTCGGTCTATATCCCCGTGGTGGTGGCGATGGCGGCGAGCCAGAATGTGCGCGCGGCGTTGAGCGGCGGCTTGATGGCGATAGTCGCGGGCACGCTGGGCGTGGTGGTGTGCTTCGCGCTGGTCGGGGTGTTCGTGCGCGCGGGCGGCGCGGGCAGACAGGAGAATTCCGAGGAATGAATTCGCTGCTGCCCGCCTTCGAGTCGGCGTTCACGAAGTATTCGCTGCTCACGGCGTTCGCGCTCGTGGGCGCCATCACGTGGGGTTCCTACCTTGTTGCGGACAAGCTCACGCGCGGGCGGCTGCATGGTTCAGCCATCGCCATTTTCATCGGGCTGGTGCTGGCGTATCTGGGCGGCGTGTTCACCGGCGGAAAAAACGGCGCGGCGGACTGGCCGGTGCTGTCGGGCGTGGGGTTGATGGGCGGCGCGATGTTGCGCGACCTCGCCATCGTGGCGACGGCGTTTGGCGTGCGGATGGAGGAGTTGCGCAAAGGCGGCGCGGTGGGCGTGGCGGCCTTGTTCACAGGCATCTTCACATCGTTCGTAGTCGGTGGCGCAGTGGCGGTGGCGTTCGGCTATCGCGACGCGGCGAGCATCACGACCATCGGCGCGGGCGCGGCGACTTACATCGTGGGGCCGGTGACGGGCGCGGCGGTGGGCGCGAGTTCGGAGGTGATGGCGTTGAGCGTGGCGGCGGGTTTGGTGAAGGCGATTCTGGTGATGATTGCCACGCCGTTCGTGGCAAAGGCCATCGGCCTGAACAACCCGCGGGCGGCGATGATTTTTGGCGGGTTGATGGGCACGAACAGCGGCGTGATGGCCGGCCTCGCCGCGACAGACCCGAAGCTCGTCCCCTACGGCGCGATGACCGCGACGTTTTACACGGGCCTCGGCTGCCTGCTCGGGCCGTCGGTGATGTTCTTCATCGTGCGCCTGATTTTTCCAAGCTGACCCATGACTGAACTCCCGCTCATCGCCCGCGCCCGCCAGCACGCGAACCGCATCGCTTTCAGCACCGCAACGACTTCGCACACGTATCAACAACTGCTCGACCGCTCGGCCACGCTCGCGTCGGCGTTGCTTGGTGAGGCGAAAGATTTGAACGAGGCCCGCGTGGCGTTGCTCGTCGCGCCGGGGTTCGATTACGTCGCCTCACAATGGGCCATCTGGCGCGCGGGCGGCGTCAAGGTGCCCATTTGCCTTTCGGCCACCGAGCCGGAGTGGGAGTATTCGCTCACCGACTCCGGCGCGAGCGCGGTCCTGGCCGACGCTCCGATGGCCGCGAAGATCGCGCCACTTTGTCAGCGGCTCGGCTTGCGCGTGGTGAACATGGATTCCATCTCATCGACGCCGGTGAAGGCATTGCCGGAAATTTCCCCCTCCCGTCGCGCGATGATTCTCTACACCAGCGGCACGACGAGCAAACCCAAGGGCGTCGTCACCACGCACGCGAACATCCAGGCGCAGATTGAGAGCCTCGTGACCGCGTGGGAATGGAGCGCGGCCGATCACATCCCCCTGTTCCTTCCGCTGCACCACATCCACGGCATCATCAATGTCACCTGCTGCGCGCTTTGGAGCGGCGCGACCATCGAGCCATTCGCCAAGTTCGACGCCGCCATGATCTTCGACCGCGTGCGTGCCGACGCCTACACGCTCTTCATGGCGGTGCCGACGATTTACGTGAAGCTGATCCAGGCGCTCGAAGCCGCGTCGCCCGCCGACCGCGCGGCGTTCGTGGCTGGCTTCGCGAAAATGCGCCTCATGGTTTCCGGCTCCGCCGCTTTGCCCGCGAGCGTTCACGAGCAATGGACCGCGCTCACCGGCCAGAAACTTTTGGAACGCTACGGCATGACCGAGATCGGCATGGCGCTCTCGAACCCGCTCCACGGCGAACGCCGCCCCGGCGCGGTGGGCGTGCCGTTGCCCGGCGTGGACGTGCGGCTCAAGACCGAGGCCGGTGCGCTCGTCACACGCGAAGATGAGCCGGGCGAAATCCAAGTGCGCGGCCCCGGCGTCTTCCGTGCTTACTGGAATCGCGATGCCGCCACCGCCGAGTCGTTCGATGACGGTTGGTTTCGCACCGGCGACATGGCGGTGATCGAGCGCGGCTACTACCGCATCATGGGCCGGCTCTCCGTGGACATCATCAAGAGCGGCGGCTACAAGCTCAGCGCGCTGGAGATCGAGGCTGCGTTGCTCGAACACCCCGACATCCGCGAATGCGCCGTGCTCGGCCTCCCCGACGACACCTGGGGCGAAGCCGTCACCGCCGTCGTCGTCCTAAAGCCAGGAGCGTCGCTCGAACTCCCCGCGTTGCGCGACTGGTGCAAAGGCCGGCTCTCCGTTTACAAAATCCCGCAACGCCTCCGCGTCGTCGCGGAACTCCCGCGCAACACGATGGGTAAAGTCACCAAGCCAGCCGTGCGCGCCCTTTTTTCGTAACTCGCATCAGGCTCATGCGCGCATTATCTCCAGCTTCCAGCATGATTGCAGTGCCGCCCCCGCGCATCAGTGCGGAGTGCACGCTGCACCTCCAGCACCTCGCCGCATTCGGCGCCGATCGCGCCGGAAACGCAGGAGACCCAAGCCCCGGACTGTGGCCAATTGTAGGCGGAGGCGTGGAATCGCCTCCTAACAAAAGCCAATGATGGAGCGGGAATTTTCGTCATTCAACCCGACCATACATCACCATGAAACACACCATTGTCACCACCTCTCTCCTCGCCGTGTTGCTCTTGCCCGGAGCTGCCTCGGCGCAGAACACCGCCGCGCTCAAGCAGGCGCTCACCTTCCACGCCTCGTTCGACCAAGGCTTCGATGCCGATTTCTCGCGTGGGGAGAAGGGCGCGCTTTCCCGCACCAAGCAAGGCACCGTGCCGCTGGCGGCGAACGAGGAGCTGAAGCTCGTGCCCGATGGGCGCTTCGGCGGCGGGCTGCATTTCACGAAGAAGGGCTCCACCCAGCCGCGGTTCAAGGGCGCGGGCGTGCTCGGCTACAACGACAAGAGCTGGAGCGCGAGCGTCTCCGTCTGGCTGCGGCTCGATCCGGACAAGGACTTGGAGCCGGGCTATTGCGACCCGGTGCAGATCGTCGGCGACGATACGAAGAAGGGTTTTATCTTCTTGGAATGGTCGAAGGACGAGACGCCGCGCGAGTTCCGCTACGCCATCCGGCCAAAGATCGAGCTGTGGAACCCTAACGGCCTTGACTGGGCGAAGATGACCGATGCCCAGCGCCCGGCGGTGAACCTCAAGCGCGCGCCCTTCTCCCGCGAGGCGTGGACGCACGCGGTCTTCACATTGGAGAACGTGAACGACACATCAAAGAAGCCCCTCGGCAAGCTCTACCTCAACGGCGCGCTCATGGGAAAAATCGAAAACTGGAACCTGTTGTTCGGCTGGAATCCCGAAGCCGTGCAACTCGTGCTCGGTGCAGCTTACGTTGGCCAGTTGGACGATCTCGCCGTATTTAACCGGGCGCTGACCGACGCGGAAGTGAAGGTGCTGAACGGCCTCAAGAGCGGCGCGCGTGAGCTGTATCCGTGACGGGGCTGGCCGGCGCGAAGCACGATTCCTTTCCGGGTTGTTCCAACACCACGACTTGCATGCGAATTAGCCACCTGCCCCGAACCATCCTTGCCGTCGCATCGCTTGGGCTCCAAGCCAACGGAGCGGACGCGCCTGCTTGGGCACGCGTGGATCAGCCGCTTGTCATCCCCGCAGACCGCGCGCCGAAGCTCGGCTCCGGCGACTTCTCCATAACCGTCTGGGCCAAGGCGGATGTCACGGACCGGGTGACGGGTGACTTGGCGAGCCAAATACCATCCCCGGAAACGCCGGGGCTTTCACCTCACGCTGAAGTGCAATCCCGGCAACACCTCGAATCAGGCGAACTGGCGGCACCTGCAGTTCGGCATAGATGACGACCGGCCCGGCGCATGGCGGGATTGTGGCCGTCCGGGCAAGACTCTGTTTGCCTTCGCCTTGGCGACGCATGAGGGCGCCTTCTATGCGGGCACCTGTGAGCCTGACGCGGGCGACAGCGGGCATGTCTATCGCTACGACGGCGGAGAACGGTGGACGGACCTCGGCAGTCTCGATGGCTGCGACGAGGGCGTCGCAGCCACACACGGGCAGACTCACCGCATGGCTCCGGCTAGCGGACATGAAGCTGCTCCTCGGGCACGGCGTCAATACCCGAACTTTGGTTCTTCGGCATGAAGTCTTTTGCTGTCCTGATACCCGCATTGGTGCTCGCGCTGGTGGGAACCTGCCCGCAGGCACGGGCTGATGCGTCGGTCTTGCGTGAGTTCCTTTCCGGACATTGCACGCGTTGCCATGGTCCGAAGAAGGCGAAGGCCGACGTCACTCTGCACACGCTCGATCTGAATGGGATCCAGCCGCACCAGGTGCTGCTTTGGAAGCAGGTCCACGAGCAGATCGAGAACGGTGCAATGCCGCCGGAGGATAAACCACAGCCAACGACCGCTGAGCGGCAGCGGGTGTTGAACTGGATTCGCGCCTCGCTCCATGCGGCAGGCGAATATGTTGATCCGTTCAAGCGGCTGCAGCCTTCGCGGGGAAACTGGGTGGATCACGACGCGCTCTTCCAGAGCAAGCCTGCCTCTGAAGCGAGCTCGCCCGATCGCGTCTGGCGCGTGACCGACGCCGCCTATCTGCAATTCATGCACCGGGTCATCCGGGACTTCCGCATTGATCTCAATCCGCGCATGATCATCCCGCCGTGGCGCCTGGAGGCCTCGCGGGAGTTCTCCGACTACTCAATCTCCCATCGGATCGGGGAGGCCGAGATCGAGATCCATCAGCGGAATTGTGAACGCATCGCCACCAAGGTGGTGACCATTTCCAAGAGGAACCCCCGGGTGCCGATCAACCCTGTCCTGCTTGCGGGCAAGGCGGCCTCCCGGGCGCAGGTGGAGGCCATCGTCAGGGCGCTGGGTGAGAAACTGCTCGACCGGAAGCTCGATGCCGGGGAATTCGCCCGTTACACCGACTTTCTGCTCGACGCACTCCAAGTCCACGAACCGGAGCAGGCCGTCGCGCAGTTCATCATCGCCGCGCTCAGCCATCCGCAGGTGCTGTATCGGGTCGAGCCCGCCAGCGGGGAGTCGCGCCAGATGCTGCCGCCAGAGCCGCTTGCACGGGCGATCGCGTTGACGCTGACCGACCGCGATCCGGACCTGGCGTTGCGCCAGGCCGCCGGGGGAGGTGCGCTGCAGTCGCGCGACGATGTGCGGCGCGAAGTCAGCCGCATCTTGAGTGATCCGAAACTGGAGAAGCCCAAGATTATCGGCTTCTTCCGCGAATACTTTGGCTACACGTCCGCGCACGAAGTCTTCAAGTGCCAGTCCACCCTGCGCCTTATGGGGGTGCCCAACAAGCAGGACTACCAGCCGCAAAACTACGTTGCCGACACCGACCAGTTGGTGATGTCCGTGCTCTCCGCTGACCGCCAGGTGCTGCGCGAGTTGCTGACGACCCGGCGGACTTACGTGCTCTCCAGCCGGCTGCCGGCGGTGTCTTATCTCCCGCAGCGCACCGCCGCCCTGCGCCAGGAGGCGGCCGGGAAGTTCGGTTCCGAACCCGGGCACCAACTTGCGTTTACGACTTACGGAGCAACCATCAGCGCCGAGGATTGGCTCGCGCGCCGGACCGTGGACATGCCCGCCGACCAGCGCATGGGAATCCTGACGCATCCGAGCTGGCTCATCGCCTTCTCGACCAACTTCGAGAACCACGCCATCCGGCGCGGTCGCTGGATTTTTGAAAAACTGCTCGGCGGAAGAATCTCCGAGGCTCCCGTGACGGTGAACGCGGCGCTGCCTGATGAGCCGCACAACACGCTGCGGGAGCGCATGCGCGTGGTGCGCGAGTCCTATTGCTGGAAGTGCCATCAACGCATGGATCCGCTGGGTTTGCCATTCGAGCAGTTCGACCACATTGGCCGCTACCGCACCACCGAGCAGGTGGTTGACCGTGAAGCCACCGCGCGGTTGGAGAAAGACCCCCGGGCGCGTGGCAAAGGGCCGGTGATGACCACGGCGCCGCTCAACATTTCCGGCGGCATTGAGAACAGCGGTGATCCTGCGGTAGATGGCCCGGTGAGCGGCGCGATGGAATTGATTCGCAAGCTCTCACACTCCGAGCGCGTCGAGCAGGTTTTTGTGCGTCACGTCTTCCGCTACTTCATGGGGCGCAACGAAACTTTGGCCGATGGGCCGACACTGGTGGCGGCGCATCGCGCCTACCAGTCGAATGACGGCAGCATGAATGCGCTGCTTCTTTCGCTGCTGACTTCGGACACGTTCTTGTATCGGGTCCAGACCCCCGCCGGGACCGCCGCCGCGAAACCGTAGTCACGCATCATGCGCCACCTACCCATGAACCTGTCGTCGCCCAGCCACCCCTCAACCGCCCTCCTGGCACCCTCTCCCCTCCTCGGAGGAGGGGAGGGGGATGGGGTTAGG
>Ga0208048_1001807_pt1 | contig 10769 bp, 10 predicted proteins | sample Malawi_45m_30L_FD_184163 | JGI IMG/M metagenome (GOLD analysis project Ga0208048, IMG submission 184163) | Freshwater microbial communities from Lake Malawi, Central Region, Malawi to study Microbial Dark Matter (Phase II) - Malawi_45m_30L... | ecosystem: Environmental > Aquatic > Freshwater >... | reverse complement strand
GCCCCCGTGGAGGCACGGCAACCGGAGCCCTTGAAACCGGAGCCCGTCCCGGTCCCGGAGGCCGCATCCCCCGCCGCCGCGCCGGCCGGGCCTTCCGATGGATCGCAGACATCCCAGCCGCCCATCCAGTACTCGGAGACGATCCGCATCGTGACCCGGGTGGGCAAGGTCGCGCGCAGTCTCGAGCCCCAATCCCCCTCCTACTACCAGCTGCGCAGCCCGCGTCGCGGCGAGGGCATGCTGGGATTCCTCGTGGCCCAGGACCCGGCCGCCACCCCCCTGTCGAAGTTCCGCGGCCGGACGGTCCGTGTCGTCGCCGAGGAGTACGTCGATCCCCGCAACCGCACCCAGGTGCTGCTCCGGGTCCAGTCGATCGAGGAGTCGCCGGAGCCCTGAGGCCGCGGTCCCCGGGGATCCGGTCCCGCGGATCGGAGTGCCCGCCGCCGCGGCCGACGGTCCCTGCAGGGGGTCCCTTCTCGCCCTTTCCCGACCATGAACAACCTCATCGACGGTCGCAGAATCGCGGCCGACATCCATTCCGAGACCGCCGGCCGGGTGGCCGCGCTCCTGCGACGTGGCGTCCAGCCTGGCCTGGTCTTCCTCCGGGTCGGCGAGGATCCCGCCTCGCAGGTGTACGTGGGCATGAAGGAGAAGAAGGCCCTCGAGCTGGGCATCGGGTCCCGGACCTTCGTGCTGCCCAAATCCACGTCGCAGGACGACCTGCTCGCCCGCATCGCCCGACTCAACGCCGACCCGGCCTGCCACGGCATCCTGGTGCAGGCGCCGCTGCCGTGTCACATCGATGCCGCCGTCATCTACTCGGCCGTGTCGCCGGAGAAGGACGTCGACGGGTTCCATCCGGTGAATGTCGGCCGACTGCTGCTGGGCGACGGCGGGGGATTCCTGCCGTGCACCCCGGCCGGCGTGCATGAACTGCTGGTGCGCACCGGCGTGAGGCTTCCCGGCGCCGAGGTGGTCGTGCTGGGCCGTGGGAACATCGTCGGCAAGCCGATGGCGTCGATCTTGGTCCAGAAGTCCCCCACGGCCAACTGCACCGTGACCTTGTGCCACAGCGCCACGCGCGACATCGCCGCGCACTGCCGGCGTGCCGACGTGATCATCGCGGCGATGGGCGTGCCCGAATTCCTCAAGGCCGACATGGTGCGCGACGGAGCCGTGGTCATCGACGTCGGCGTCAACCGCGTGCCCGACGCCACCCGCCGCACGGGCACGCGCCTGGTCGGTGACGTGGCCTTCGCGGAGGTGCAGCCCAAATGCCGTTGGATCACGCCCAATCCTGGAGGGGTCGGCCCGATGACCATCGCCATGCTCCTGGCCAACACGGTCACGGCGGCCGAAAGGGGTTCCTGATTTTTTTTGAAAAATCCGTTGACGCTCCCTTGCAGGCCTGACACAACGTTTTCACACACGGAATCAATCAAACCACAATGAACACCAAATCGCTCCTCTTGGCCGCCGTCGTCGCGGCTGTCGGTGCTGTCTCCGGGTCCGCCCAGGTGACCAGCCAGAACATCGTCGGCTACGTCCGCCTGAGCCTCACCAAGGGTTTCAGCCTGATCGGCAACCAACTCAACAACGGCAACAACTCCATCGGCACCGTCCTGAACGTCCCCGAGGGCACCACGGTTTACAAGTTCTCCGGCGGCAAGTATTCTGCGAACTCCTTCGTCGACGGCGCTTGGGATGATGCCGCCATGAAGCTCTCCCCGGGCGAGGGTTTCTTTGTGAACGTGACCGCCGCCACCACCATCACCCTGATCGGTGAGGTCAGCCTGAGCAACAGCGTGAACATCGCCCAGGGCTACAATCTGGTCTCCGTCCCCCTGCCGCTCGCCGGCAGCCTGACCGATGCCGCCGCTGGTGGCTTCCCGGCCAAGGAGGGTGACAACGTGTTCCAGTGGACTGGCTCCGGCTTCTCCGCCAAGTCGTTCGTCGACGGCGCCTGGGAGCCCTCTGTCCCGACCTTGAAGGTGGGCGAAGGCTTCTTCGTCCAGGGCGCTGCGCGCACCTACACCCGGAATTTCTCCGTCAACTAATCAGTCCTAACAGTCAACACCATGAACAAGTTCGCTTACCTCGTTGCCGCCTCGGCGTTTGCCGTGACGGCCTTCGGTCAGGGACAGATCAACCTGAACAACCGGGGTCTCGCCCTGGTCAATGACGCCTCCGGCAAGCCTCTTACCGGAACAAGCTTCGTGGCTCAGGTCTGGTACGGTGCCAACGCGGCGGCCATCCCGTCAGCCGGCCTGTCCTTCGCCCCGGCTCCGTTCCGCGCCTCGACCACGACCTTCCCTGGCACGTGGAATCCGTCGGGTGCGGGTGGCCCTGGCAACATCGGCACCCTGACCGGGTTCGGCCCCGGCAGCACGGTGACGCTGCGCGTCGCCGTTTGGGATTCCTCGATCGCCGGGGTTGGTGCCGCTCAGGCGGTTGCCGGCGCCGCTGGTACGGGCATCTCCGCTCCGTTCACCTACACGATCCCGACCGATCCCCTCGCGATCCCCGGCGGTCTGGAGAACATGGCGTCCTTCAGCCTCGTCGCTTCTGGTGGCCCTGTGATCCCCGAGCCGACCACGATCGCTCTGGGCACCCTCGGTGCCGCTGCGCTGCTCTGGCGCCGTCGCAAGTAATTTTGGTTTGAGTGTTCAAGGCCACCTTGGGAAACCAAGGTGGCCTTTTTCATGGGTGGACCCTCCGGGGTTTCTCCGGCCGGGCACCTCGCTTCCTTGCAGGTGCCCCTATTTTTGGATCTCTCGGTCGAAATCCCGCGTCCCGTGTCGGGCGCGTCCCGCATCACGCTCTCCACCATCTACTAAGCCTGTCCCCAGACCCTGTCCCCGGTGTATCCGGTGTCCCCACGCTGCCCGCTCCATTCGTTCTGTTCCGAGCCTGTCTCGACCCTACTGATGCACGAGCCTGTCCCTGCGGGTGACCATCCTGCGGCTGAACGCGAACGAGTCTGTCCCTGTGAACGTGCGCGAGCCTGTCCCTGAGGGGGCATGTCCGTGGGTACGGATGGGCCGATGCTGGGAATGGAAGGGGACTCGGGGAGCGATTCAGGATGGCCGCTGGGGTTGCTCGGACCCTTCGGCACCCATCGCGATGCGGGCAGCCCCGTAGGCGCCGGCCAGATCCCCGAGGGCGGCTGGCAGCAGGCGCACGCGGTGGCCCATCGGGCGCCACTCATGCCGAGACAAGGTTGCCTCAAGACGGTCGAACAGGGACGCACCGGCTTGAGCGATACCTCCGCCCAGGATCACCGCCTCGGGATCGAGCACGTTGATGAGCGAATTGATGCCCACGGCAAGGGCGTCGACCGACCCGTTCCAGAGACTCAGGGCCTCGGCGTCGCCCCCCAGGGCGGCCTCGACCAGATCCCGGGTGGAGGTGTGCCGGCCCCGGCTCCGCGCGCGCACCGTCTTGTTGCCGATGGCCTGCTCCAGCGACCCGGGCGTGCCCACATCGTCGTTGCCCGCATGCCTGTCGATGGTGATGTGTCCCAGGTGCCCGGCCCGGCCGAGGTGCCCCCGCAGGAGTCGACCGTCCACAATGGCAGCACCCCCCACCCCGGTGCCGAGGGTCAGGAGGATGACGTTCTCCAGGCCGCGGGCCGCGCCGATCCAGGCCTCGCCGAGCAGCGCCGCGTGGGCATCGTTGAGCACCGGGATGCGGCCTGGAAACCCGAGATGATCCGCCCAGTCGAGGCCCTCGAGACCCGACAACCGACCCGGCATGTGGACGACGCAGCGTCCGTCCCGCGATGCGAGTCCCGGGGCGCACAGACCGATCCCCGAGGGCCAGCCCCGGCGGGCGCGCAGGTCCTGCACCCAGACGTGGATGAGCCGCGACCATTGCGCGTCGATGTCCTCGAAGGGGAGCGTGCGCTCCTCGAGGGTCTGTCCCTCCCGGTCGACGACCACCGTCTTGATGCGGGTGCCGCCCAGGTCGATCCCGGCGAACCATGGCGGGCGATCCGTGGAGGGGCTCATGGGCGGGGAACTGGTGCGGAAACGGGGGAGTCCGGGCCCGGCTTGGGCGATGCGTCCGTGACCGACCATCCACCGTCGATCGCCAGCACCTGTCCCGTCACGAACCGGGAGGCCTCGGAGAGCAACCAGACCACCGCCGCGTCGAGGTCGTCCGGGCGCCCGATGCGGCCGCCGTCCAGCGGTTGCTTGCGGCCGATGAAGTCGAGGATGGCCGGGTCGGATTGCGCCCGGCGCGACATCGGCGTCGCCATCAGTCCCGGAGCCACCAGGTTGGCCCGGATCCCGTGCGGCGCATAGGCGGCCGCGATGGCGCGGGTCAAGCCCTCGAGGGCGCTCTTGGCCGTGGCGTAGGCCACCGTCCCGAACAGCGCCGGGGAAGGGGAGCTGGCCAGCACCGAGCCGCAATTCAGGAGGCTTCCGGGTCGACCCCGCTCCAGGAACCATCGGATGGCCGCGCGGTTCGAGAGGAAGGCCGTGGTGAGATTCAGCTCCAGGGTCCGGTTCCAGCCCTCGAGCGGGAGGTTGTGCAGCGCGCCGTCGCCCCATCGCCTGCCGCTGCCGCCGGCGACATGGTAGAGCCCGTGGAAGTCGCCGAACCGGCCCGCGCACCGCTCGATGGCCGCCTCGGCGACGCCGGGTTCCCGCGCATCGGCCACGAGGGTCTCGAGGCAGGGCGCGGTGCCGGCAGGGCCCGGCTCCGATGGCCCGGGGTCCACGGCCGCATCCATGGGGTCGACACCCACGGCCACGACGCAGGCCCCCTCCCGCAGGCAGGCCCGCACCGCCGAGGCCCCCAGACCCCGGGTCCCGCCGATCACGACCAGACAGCGCCCCTGCAGCGCCTTCCCGGCGGGCCGTTCAATCCCGGAAACGTCGCGTGAGGTCTCCATAGGCATCGATGCGGCGGTCGCGCAGGAACGGCCAATGCGTGCGGGTGACGTCGACCTTGGAAAGATCCACCGTCACGAGAAGGTTCTCCGGTTGGTCGACCGCAGCCTTGCCAAGGATCTGACCGCTGGTGCCCGCCACGAAGCTCTGCCCCCAGAACTCGAGTCCGTCGCCGCCGACGGGACGTTCATGGCCGATGCGGTTGACGGCCGCCACGTAGCAGCCGTTGGCGATTCCATGGGCGCGCTGGATCGTCTCCCAGGCCGAGTGCTGGTGGGTGCCGTAATCGGCCTTCTCGGAAGGGTGCCATCCGATGGCCGTGGGATAGAACAGGATCTCGGCCCCGCTCATCGCGGTGAGCCGGGCGGCCTCCGGGTACCACTGGTCCCAGCACACCAACACCCCGATCCGGCCGAAGCGCGTGTCCCAGGTGCGGAAGCCTGTGTCGCCCGGGGTGAAGTAGAACTTCTCGTAGAAGAGCGGATCATCGGGGATGTGCATCTTGCGGTAGATGCCCAGCAGGGAGCCGTCGGCGTCGATGATCACCGCCGTGTTGTGGTACAGGCCCTCGGCGCGTTTCTCGAAGAGCGAGGCCACCACCACGACGCCGCGCTCCCGGGCCAGTTCCTGGAAGGCCCGCGTGCTGGGACCCGGGATCGGTTCGGCCAACTCGAAGTACCGGTGCTCCTCCGACTGGCAGAAATACTGGGACCGGACGAGTTCCTGCGTGCAGAGGATGTTCGCACCGTCGTCGGCCGCCCGGCGGGCCGCCCGCAGGCACACCTGGAGGTTCTCCTCCGGGTCGGGGCCGCAGGCGTGCTGGAGGAGTCCTAGGGTCACGGTCCGGCGCTTGGGCGAGGCGTGCATGGGTCTCTTCTGGGGTTCTCTGGATGGGGGACGTGTCCGTTGACGGTGTGCTGCCGGGTCCGCGCCGGGCGTCACGGCTCCCGCGCGGGCGTGGGACGATGGTGTTGGGGAGGCTCTCCAAGTCAAGGGTGCCGCGGGGCGCACATCGGGGCGCCGGGTGCCATAAAAACCCGCATTCATTGGGTTTTTCTCTTGCGACGTGTCGGCACGCATTGCTAAATCCGCTACGAAGTCACCGGCGGAACCCCAAAAGTTCCCAACGTCACAACCTCCGAATCGCATCCTTATGGCCAAAGCCGCTAAAGCCCTCACCAAGTCCCAGATCACCGCCGCCCTCGCCGAGAAGGCCGAGATCACCAAGAAACAGGCGCTCACCGTGCTCGAGACGCTCGCCGAGCTCGCGTACAAGAACGCCAAGAACACCTTCACCTTCCCCGGTGTCGGCAAGCTGGTGCTCGTGAACCGCAAGGCCCGCATCGGCCGCAATCCCGCCACCGGGGCCGAAATCAAGATCCCCGCCAAGAAGGTCGTGAAGTTCCGAGTGGCCAAGGCCGCCAAGGACGCGATCCTCGGTTCCAAGTGACCGGCTCCGCCGGTTCCCACCTCTCCTCCGGCTTTTCGCGAAGCGCCCGTCCCTCGGGCGCTTTTTTCGTTCTGTCACCTTCCGGGGCGCCGCGCCGTCGGTTTCATGTTGAAACGGCTTTGCCTTTCCGGGGTCGTGGCCGAATGATCGGTCAACCCTATGGATGAGGCACCCGTATCTTCGAGGCTCTTCGTCACCCGGAAACTGCCCTGGATCCTGGCCGCGGTGGCGTTGGTGGTCTTCGCGCTCACCCGTAATCCATGGCTGGGTCCCAACAACCTGCGGCCCGTCGTCGAGGCGGCCGGTTGGGGCTTCGAGAACCACTTCGCCCAGCCGCTCCACCAGATCTTCGGCCGCCTCGTCGCCCCCTGGACCGGGCCAGGCTTCCCTGGGCAGGCCAACCTCCTGACCGCCGTCCTGGCGGCGTGGGTGGTCTTCCTGCTGGCCCGCTCGGTCGCCCTGCTGCCCCACGACCGCCGCCACGAGGAGCGTATCCGTGAATTCTCAGACATCGCCTTGCTGACGATCCCGCTCTCCTGGGTGCCTCCGGTGCTCGCGGTCGGGTTGATCGCCTTCCAGTCCACGTTCTGGCGGCACGCCACGGCCTTCACCGGCGAGATGATCGACCTCGTCCTGTTCGCGCTGGCCGTGCGCAACCTGCTCGAATACCGCCTCGATCGCCGCGAGTCCCGCCTGTGGGCCGTCGCCTCGCTGGTCGGCCTCGGTGTCGCCAACAGCTACGCGTTCATCGGGTTCGTGCCCATGTTCATCATGGCGGTCGCGTGGATCCGGGGCTGGAGCTTCTTCAACCTCGGGTTCCTCGCGCGGCTCTCCCTCGCAGGACTGGCCGGCCTGGCGTTGCTCCTGTGGATCCCGTTGTCCGCCCGCATGAGCGGCCGCTTCGACGACGGATTCTGGACGCTGTTCGGCAACGCCATCGCATTCAAGGCGGGCCAGTTGCTGATGTACCCGAGGGGCCGCTTCCTCTTCCTGGCGCTGATGATGATCGCGCCGCTCGTCGGCATCGGGGTCCGCTGGCCCTCGCGCATGGGTGCCGGTCTCGACACCCTGGCCGCCAACGTTGCCTGGCAGGTGCTGGCACTGGCCTGGTTCGGCCTCTGCATCGCCGTCGGCTTCGACGTGAAGTTCAGCCCGCGACAGCTCGGCTACGGCGTGCCGATGCTCACCTTCTCGTTCTGCGCATCGCTCGCAGTGGGCTACTTCGCCGGGTACTACCTGCTGCTGTGGACCGGAAGGCCGGACGCGCGCCACGCCCACGGAATCCGCCCCGCCACGGCGGCCCTGTCCCGCCTCGCCGGGGTCGCGGTCGTGGCCCTGGCGGTGCTGGTCCCCGGCGCCCTCATCGCCCGAAACTGGAGGCCCGTGGTCGCCGACAACGGGCCGGCCCTGCGCGATTATGTGCGCACGATGATGGCTCCGCTGCACCGGGCTCCCGCGCTGGTCTTCGCCGATGATCCCACCCTGGCCATGGCGCTCGTCGCCGGCAACCGGACCCTCGGGGGCAACGTCGACCATCTCGTCGTCAACACGCGGATGGCCCCGGCGCGGGTGTACCGGCAGTTCCTCGCAGACCGGCAGGGCGATCGATGGCCGGCCCTGCGCACCATCGCCGGTGCCAACGACAACATCGCCGGTCTCTGGCTGACCCTCGCCACCCAGGCCGCGCAGAGCAACCAGACCTTCTTCGCCTCGCCGGTCTTCAGCTTCTTCGCCGAGCCCTTCGACTTCGTGCCGGTCGGTTCCCTGCATGGCGCGTTGCTGAGGAAGGCGCTGCTGCCCAGCCCGCCGGGTCAGGCCGAACTGGATCAGGTGCGCCGGTTCTGGTCCGAGGTCCAGCCCTCCCTCGATGCCGTGGTGCGCGACGCGGGCCTCGGGTCCTCCAATTCGGTCGATGTCGCCGCCCTGTGGTCGCGATCGGCCAACGCCTCCGGGGTCTTCCTGCAGGAGGGCGGGCGGCTGAAGGAGGCGTCGGCCCTGTTCCGCGAGGCCCAGCGGCTCAACCCCGAGAACGCCTCGGCCCGCGTGAACCAGCAGGTCAACGAGGCCCTCGTCGCCGGTCGCCCGATTCCCGCCGACCTCGTCCGGATCTGGGACGGCAAGCCCGGCCTGCTCGACCTCCATGGCCCGGTCGACGAGCCGGAGTTCCTGCGCATCTTCGGCTCCGCCCTGCTGGCCCAGAAGGACGACATGGTGCGCCGGGCGGCCGTCGGTTTCGCCCGGGCCTACCGTCTTTCCCCGACCAACCTGTTCAACCGCTTCGGGTTCATCTCGGCGGCCCTGGCGGTCGGCGATCTCGGCTCGGCGACGCAGGCCCTCGACGCCTTGAAGGCCGATCCGACCCGGGCCCGCTGGAGCCCGATCGAGAAGGCGGGCCTCGCCGAGGCGGAGGGCCGTGTGTTCATCGCCAGAAACGAGCTTCCCGCCGCCGAGGCGCCGCTGCTCGAGGCCCGCCGCCTCAACCCGGGCAACCCCGAACTCTGCGACTACCTCTCGTACCTGTACCTGCTCCTAGGGAGGCCGGAGGAGGCCATCGCGATGACCGAGGCCTGGGAGAAGGTCTCCAAGGCCGACCCGGCCGCGCTGTCCCGGCGTGCCCTGATCCTGATGCAGTTGGGCCGGCACGTCCCGGCGGCGGAGGTCCTCACCCGGGTGCTCGACCAGGAGCCGGCCAATGTGGTCGCACGGGTCAACCGGGCCATCGCCCGGCTCCTGCTCAACCAGTTCGCCGAATCGAAGGCCGACTACGACCGCCTGATGAAGGATGGCCGTGAGACCTTCCAGGTGCGCTTCGGCCTCGCCGAGATCGCCCGCCAGTCGAAGCAGACCGCCGAGGAACTCAGGCACCTCGAGCGATACCTCGAGCTGGCCCCGAAGAACACCGCCGAGCACACCAATGTCGTCGGCCGGGTGGCGGCGCTGAAGCAGGCGCGGTGAACCCGCCGTCGACCTTGAGCGGGCCCGCGGTCGGGACGGCCTCCGCCTCGATGCGGCCCGTCCGGGTGAGCCATGTCATCACCCGGCTCATCGTCGGTGGAGCCCAGGAGAACACCCTCGCGTCGGTGCTGGGCCTGGGACGCCGGCCGGACTGGCGGCTCGAGCTGATCTCGGGTCCCACCCGGGGGCCTGAGGGATCCCTCGAGCCCTTGGCGCGATCCGTGCCGGGCCTGCTGCGGCTCGAGCCCTGCCTGGTCCGTCCCGTGAACCCGCCCCTGGACCTCCTGGCCTACCTCCGTCTGCGGGCCCATTTCCGGCGGACCCGACCCGTGATCGTGCACACCCACAGCGGCAAGGCGGGCCTATTCGGCCGGTTGGCCGCACGCCATGCCGGCGTGCCCCTGGTGATCCACACCGTGCATGGACCGAGTTTCGGCTCCTTCCAAGGGCCTCTGGCCAACACGGTCTTCCGCGCCGCCGAACGGGCTGCCGCGCGGTGCACCGACCACTTCGTCGTCGTCGCCGAGGCGATGGCCCGCCAGTACCTGGCGGCGGGAATCGGTTGGCCCGGACGCTTCACCCGCGTCTTCAGCGGGTTCGACCTGGCGCCATTCCTCTCGGCCGGCGGCGGCGAGCCGGCCCTGGCCGCGCGCCTGGGCCTCCGTCCCGGGGATTTTGTCGTGGGCAAGGTCGCCCGCCTGTTCCGCCTCAAGGGTCATGACGAGCTCTTCGCCGCCGCGGCCGGCATCGTCCGCCGCATTCCGAACGTGCGCTTCCTGCTCCTGGGGGATGGTCCCTGGAGGGCCCGCTTCGAGGCGCTGGCCGCAGCGAGCCCGGAACTGTCGGGGCGCTTCGTCTTCGCCGGCCTTGTGCCCCCGGCCGAGGTGCCGCGCCACCTCGCCCTCATGGACGTGCTCGTGCACCTGTCCCGCCGGGAGGGATTGGCCCGCGTGCTGCCACAGGCCCTGGCCTGCGCAAAGCCCGTCATCGCGGCCGACTGCGACGGGGCCGCCGAGGTCTGCCGGGACGGGGAGACGGGCTTCCTGATCGCCCCGGGCGATGCCGCCGCCCTGGTGGACCGGTTGGCCCGACTCGCCGGGAATCCCGGGCTGCGGGACGACCTGGGATGTCGCGGACGCGCCTGGGTGGCCCGGCATTTCTCCGAGGGAGCCATGGTCGAGGCGCTCGACTCGCTGTATCGCCGGTTGCTGGGGCAGGGGGAGGAGGCCTCCGGCCGATGAGCCCATGGGAGCGGGTTTCCCTCGGCGTGTTCATGGTGGCCGCCGCCGCCACCGCCCTGTCGCTGCCGGCGTGGAGATCCCTGTGCCGTCGCCTTGGCCATGTCGACGACCCGGGACACCGGAAGATCCATGCCCGCCCGATCCCGCTGGCCGGCGGATTCGCCACGGCCACCGGATGGGCCGCCGGCGCCCTCGTGGCCTGGGCCTGGCTGACGTGGACGGCGG
>Ga0208048_1001805_pt1 | contig 10784 bp, 9 predicted proteins | sample Malawi_45m_30L_FD_184163 | JGI IMG/M metagenome (GOLD analysis project Ga0208048, IMG submission 184163) | Freshwater microbial communities from Lake Malawi, Central Region, Malawi to study Microbial Dark Matter (Phase II) - Malawi_45m_30L... | ecosystem: Environmental > Aquatic > Freshwater >... | reverse complement strand
CGCGGCCAGATAGCTGGCGGTATCCAGTTCACACCACCACGCGGCATCTCCGGCGACTTCCGGCAAGCTCGCCACCCGCGAGCAGATCACCGGACAGCCACGGCCCATAGCTTCGAGCACAGGCAGGCCGAAGCCCTCGTATTTGCTGGGGAAAACCAGTGCCAAAGCTTGCCGATACAGTCGGTCCAGCTCCACGTCGGACACATGCCCGAGGTAATGCCAGTCCGGCGGCGGGGCCCCTTCCCCCGGCACCCCGGCCCAACGCGTTCCGGCGATGAGCAAGGGGGGGAGGTTTTGGCCGGCAACCGCAGCGGCGGTCCACACTTCTCGTAGGAGCGAGAGGTTTTTCCCCGGTTCCAGCGAGCCGACGAAGAGGAAGAATTCTTTGAATGCAATCGCAGCAGCGGGAGGCTCGCTGGCTTCAACCGCTGGCGTGTCGTAACCGTTTTGCACCACCGTGAGTTGGCTCGCGGGCAGTCCCAGCAGCCGCATTGCTTCGTCGGCGGTAAACCGGCTGATGCAGATGATATGGTCAACGTCGGCCAGCCGCCGCAGGCGGCGTGTGCTGGCGAGGAGTTGCCAGCGGCGGAAGCGCTCCGGGTGGCGGAGCAGAGCGAGATCGTGAAGCGTTACCACATGGGGTAGCCCTACAGGGGGCGAGATCATCGCCTCGGATGTGGAATGCAGAAGCTCAATGCCCGCCGAGAGAAGTTTGCGCGGTGCCAGCCACCGCGCCCAGATTAATTCACGGAAGGCGGTCTTTAGCGCCCGAGTGGGTTGATCGTAACTAAAATTTTCCACTTCCCAAGCCAGCGGCAGCCAGCAGCAATCCGATGGGTTTGACTCGCGCAACCCGCGCAGCAGGCCGCGCACATACCGCGCCACGCCCGCCTGCGCGACGTAGAGTGGATTGGTGTCAATCGCTACCCGCAGGGTCTTCATCCGGTGGCTGGCCGCGACGCGGCTTGGGTTGGCTTAGGGCCGGGCGGACGGCACACGCCGCCGTTGAGCGAAACACTCAATCCCACCGCCCCGGTGAACACCATCAAATCCAAATCAAACTGACCATATAAACCCAAGTAGAACACCAAGCGAGTCGTGAAATAGGCGAGAAGAAAGGTGTTGATCCGCTTCAGCTCCTTCGGCCCGTAAAGGTAGTTGCGATGCAGCACGCGCCAGCCGACAAACACGAAGGCGGCAAAGGCCACCGTGCCGGGCAATCCGAAGGGGATGATGAGGGTGAGCAGGCCATTGTGATAGTTGCCGCTGACCAGGGTATCCTCATACGAGTTAAACATGCCGCGCCGGATGGACTCCTGCATGAGCATGAAATCGGTGCCGCTGAAAGTGTAGCCTTTCCCCAGCCAGAGATACTGGGGCACATCACGCAGCACCACACGCCACATCTGGAGCCGCCAGTCCAACGAACCCTGCGCGTCCTGCCGGGCCGAGGGATGCACCTGAATCGGCAGGAAGCTCACCGTGCGCTGCACGGACAGCGGCAGCCGCTCGGCGTAGCCCACAATCACCGAGCCGATTAACAGGCCGCCCAGCACGACGACCGGGAACAGCTTGGTGCGCAGCAGCCCCTCAAACCAGAACTGCACCAGAAACAGAAGCCCCAGCAGAATCAGGCTCGATCGGAATCCGCCCAGAAGGCTGAGCAAGATCATCGCCACAAAGACGGCCAGCCGCCAGGGATGCCGCAGGTCCACCAGCCCGCGGATGCCATAGCGCAGCAGCATGAACCAGTAGGTGGCCTGGGCCATCCAGGTGACGCCCGCGAGCCGGCGCAGCGTGTCCTGCGTGGTGAACTGCGCCGACGCCACATCCGTTGGAAAGAACATGAACAGGAAATAAAAACTTGGCCCCAAGGCAAAGGCCAGGTCGCTCATGATTGAAGTCACCGCCGCAAGGAAGAACAGGCCTGCATACAATTCCGCGCGCTCCCGGGGGATGGTGGCTCCAGTGAGGGCGAAGTAGCCCACGATCGCTCCCAGCACGCCCATATACCGCTTCGCCCCCCACATCTCGCTGCCGAAAGCGCGCCCGCCAATACCGCGAATCGCAATCGTGATCAGCACGACCAGGGCCAGCAGCAGCAGGGGGTAAGCCAGGGAGGGCACCCATACGAAAGAGGACTTCGCTCGCAAGGTGCGGGTGACGATGGCCACGCCCAGACTCACCCCCGCCAGCGCGGCCCACAAGGGCGGCTGGCCCGGCAGGAAAAAGACGACGATGGCCGCGTTCCACAGGCACACCAAGGCGGCGTGATGCCAGCGCAACACCAACGGCAAAAGGATCAACCCCACCAACAGGCCCACCCCCAGAATCGTCAGCTTGGAAAATGGATTGGTTAGCAAATAGCCCACCATCAGCGCCAGCGGGACGACCACGACGCTCATGAGAACCGCCTGAGGCAGCTTGCTGTCTCTATCCATTAGTGGTCAGCCTAGAAAAGATTTCGCCATATTGCGCGGACATTTTTTCCAGCGTGAAGTCCGTCGCCTGCCGCCGGAAGGTGAGTTGCCCGCACCGGGCAAACTCGGTCGCGGACTGGCCGGCCAGCCACTCCAGCTTCGCGGCGGCACCCGACCAATCACCGGGCTCGAACAGCCAGCCAGTCTCCCCCGGCACGATGATTTCCGCCACGCCACCTACCCGGGCGGCCAGCACCGGCACGCCGGCCTGCCCGGCCTCCAGCAGCACGGTGGGAAAGGGATCAAACTCAGACGATGGGACCACCAACACATCCACCAAGCCAAGCAAGCGTGCGGGCGTGTCCATCCACCCGTGCCAGTGGACCTGTGGCCACCACGGTTCGGCGGCGTGCTGGCGGCGCAGGTCCGCCAGCATTTTGTGCCCGCCCGCATCCTGCGCCTCGCCCGCGAGGTGCAGCTCCCACGGTTGGCTTGTGCGTGCCGCAAACATCGCAAGGGCGGCGAAAAATCCCCGCAGCCCCTTGCGCTCCGAGAACGCTCCGAGAAAACCCAGCCGGAGGCGGCCCGCCGTGCGCCAGGAACGCTGGAGCGGTGCCGCCGGAGGCAGGCCATTGCGCACGACTGCCAGCCGCTCCACCGGATAACCCGCAGCGACGCACGCCAGCCGGACCGCTTCAGACACGCACACCACCCGTTGCAGCCCCCGGCGGGCAGCCAGCCGCATCAGCCGCCGACGGGAGCCGGTGATGAAACTCGCGAGTGGATGGTCGTGCAGCGTGCCCAGCGCCGGCCGGCCCAGCAGCCGACCCGCCAGCCCCGCCAGCTCCCAGTCCCGCGAGCCCCAGCCATGCACCACGGCAAAGGGAGTCTGCGCGTGCGCCCGGCGCAGGATGGCCAACGTGCGGCCCAGAGTGATCAGCGAGAACCGGCCATTCTCCGGCACCGGCACCACGGCACAACCCGCCGGCACCACCCCGGCGGTGCGGCTCCCGGGGGCGACCGCGAGCGTCACCTGATGATCAGCCGCCAGCAGGCCGGTCAGAAAATGCCCGAGCATCTTCTCCGCGCCGGCAAAAAAGCGCGCTTCGGGATGCACGATCAACAGCCGCATCCCGCAGAGTAGGGAGAACCCAGCCTGCTTGGCAAACGTGGCGTGACCATGAGGCGCATCTTGGCACTGCCCGGACCGCCAGTCTCTGAACCGGCAGGGGCAGCCGCCAGGACCCCCAAGCCGCGCCTTGGGGGCCGTAAAGGTCCACATGAATTGAGGGCGGAACACGAAAGGAGCCAAAGTTGGCAGTCCTGCGCTTCGTGCTCCGCCCTCAATTCGTGTGGCGCTTCTGGACGCAGGTCCAGATGCGCCGCGACCATGCCCGCCCGGGATTCACGCTTGACGGAGGGGGCGCGGTTCGGCAGTGCTGCGCGGACATGCTTGATGTCGTCATCACCACCATCTTCCCGCCCACCCCGGCCATGCAGGTGCTGAGCGACGGGCTGGCGGCCCGTGGCGGTCGCTTGTGGGTGATGGGGGACCGCAAGGGCCCACCGGCTTACGACCTGGCCGCCACCCGCTTTTGCGCGATAGACCAGCAGCTCGCCCTGCCCTTCGAACTGGGCCGTCAATTGCCGGAGCGGCATTACACCCGCAAGAATCTCGGCTATCTCCTGGCGATCCAGCAGGGGGCGCAGACGATCGTCGAGACCGACGATGACAACGCGCCCACGACCAGTTTTTGGGAGCCCCGTCAGGCGCACGTGCAGGCCCGGCCCGTGCAGCGGTCCGGCTGGTGGAATGTGTATCGGGACTTTTCGACCGCGCGGATCTGGCCGCGCGGATTCCCGCTCACCCACCTTGCCGCTTCGTTCGCGGAACCGCCGACCACCGCCGGGCTGGTGACGGCGGAATGTTTGATCCAGCAGGGACTGGCGGATGACAACCCGGATGTGGACGCGCTTTACCGCCTGACGGCTGAACTGCCGGTGCGGTTTGACCCGACGGCACCGCCCGTGGCGCTGGGGCGCGGCTGCTGGTGTCCCTTCAACAGCCAGAACACGACCTTTTTCCCCGCCGCCTGGCCGCTCCTGTATCTGCCTTCGCACTGCTCGTTCCGCATGACGGACATCTGGCGTTCGTTCGTCGCGCAGCGGTGTTTGTGGGAGATGGACTCGTGTCTGAGCTTCGCCGGACCGAGCATGCGGCAGGACCGCAACGAGCACGATCTGCTCCGCGACTTTGAACAGGAGATTCCCGGCTACCTGCACAATGAGCGCATCCGCCAGTTGCTGGCCGGGCTCGCGCTCACGCCGGGCCGGGCTCAGACGACGGTGGCAGCCAATCTCACGGCCTGTTACACGGCCTTGGTGCGGGCTGGCCTGCTGCCGGAAGCCGAGCTGAAGCTGGTGGCAGCGTGGCAGCGTGATCTGGCGCTAGCCTGCGCCTGACCGGCGGTCCACCCAGTTGGCCAGCCGGCTGGCCGTCTGCCACAGCTTGGCTCGCAGGCGGAGGCCCCAGCCAGCTAGCAGCGTGCGCTGACGCCGGTGCGCCTTCAGCACCGCCTCCGGATCCACCTCGCCGGCGGAGAGCGTGATCAACGGCAGCGCCACATCGCGCAATCCCCAGTCAGGCGGGTTGCGGGATTGCGGTCCGGTCACGTTCTCCACCCAACTGTTCCAATCGTTGTTGGGCAAGGTGCCTTGATGGGCGTTGCCCACGCCGAAGCTGTGATCCAGATGTGCCACGCACAGTTGGTCACCCAAATCCGGCGTGCGCCCGCCGCCGTTCAGCCAGTTCAACCGGCGGGCGTTGTTCGCATCGCTGTGGCCCCACAGCTTCATGCCTTCCTCACAACCACCGATTTGCAGCCATTGCTCGCGCGGTGCCAGTTGGAAATCACCCACTGAAGCGAAGCGCAGCCAGGCCTGCGGCTTCTCCGGTGGCTGCCGCACGCCGGCGCGGATCACCGCGTCACAGAAAGCCTGCCATTGAGGGACATTGGCGCGGTCCAATCGCTGCCACTGGGCGGGCGGAATGCCAATGCGCGGGCACAGGTAGAAGCGGGGTGGCAGCGTGCGCAGCAGCTCCGCGAAGGATTGGGAGCCCAGCGGATGCACGAGCACGTCACAGTTCGTGGAGAGCAGCCAGGTGTTGCACGGGTTGCTCCGGCGGATGCCGACGTTGCGGGACAGTTCGTCCGAAAAGGGCAGCGGCGTCTCGCCAAGCGCCGCCCGCATCTGCTCCCCGCTGATGCGGTAAATTTTCAGCCGCCGCCGCGTCTCCGGGGTGAGCGTGTCGGCGATGGCCTCGGCCAGCGTCACGTCCGGGGCCGGGGTGTTGCAGTCCACGTAAATGATTTCATCGTCGGCATCCGCACAGAGCGAGGCGAGGCAATTCAGGCTGGCCGCCGTCCGCTTGGGCAGGTTCACCCCGTAACCATCATTGCGGCCCACGACGAGGAAGGTAATCACGCGTCATACCTTTCCCTGCCGGGCCGAACGAGTGCAAGCATCCTCCGCCACACGGCCCGCCGCACGGGCACGGCGTGAAGGCGGCGCGCCCCTGCCAGCGATGCGCGGCGGCCATTGGGTTTCAATCCGGCCAGCCCGGTCATCAACTCGGTCCACTGTCGTCGGGCTTGAACTGAGCTGAACTCGCACACGGCGGTGGCGCGTGCCGCCGCCCCGCGCCGCTGGCATTCTCCGCGATCCGCCGTGGCCCGCAAGAGCGCCTGAACCGCCGCCGCCGGCGTTTGTGCCGCATAAAGCCAGCCGCCCCCCGCCGCGAGCGCGTGCCGCATTCCCGCCGGCAGATCCGGCACCACGCACGCGAGGCCGCAAAACATTCCCTGCACCATCGCCAGCGGCAGTCCTTCCCATCGTGAACAGAGGAAAAACACATCATGCCGGGGCAATGCCGCCGCCAGCTCCGCCGCCGGACGCCAGCCATGAAAGCGCACGTTGCCCGAGGTCCAGGCTGATCGCAGACCCGCCAGTGCCGGGCCATCTCCGTAGAGATGCCACTGGAGCGGACGTCCTGCCGCCGCGCAACCAGCCGCGATTTCCGGCAGCCAGTGCGCCCGCTTTTGCTGCGCCTCCAGCCGCCCGACAAAACAAATTTCCAACGGCAAGTCATCCTTGCCGCGTGGCTCGGCGGCATTCCTCGACGCCTGCTCAAATTCGGGTTCCACCCAATAAGGCACGCACCAGCCTGCGGTCTGGCCCGCCCGATACGGCATCACCTCCGCCAGCGTGTCCGGAGTGCTCGTGGTGATCGCTTCCGGGAAGGCCCCCGCTTGTCGCAGCCAGTGGAACATGTCGGCGTAAGCGTGCTGCTCCAGGGAGAAGACATGCCGCACCCGGACGCAGGGAAGAAAACGCAGCACATCAAACTCATCCTTGCCGGAAAAGGAATACACGACTTCGGGCCGCGTGGCCTCAATCGCCTCCTGCAGCCGGCGCAACCGTTCCCGCCAGGGCGCGGCCACCGGCACCCCGGCCACGACATAATCGGTCAGCACCGGCTCCGCATCGTCCCGCCCCACGACCGTTGCGACCGTGTGCCCGGCAGCGCGAAAGAAGTCTGCCAGTTGCCGGAGCAGTGCATTGCTGCCACCCCGGCCGGGATAATGGGCGAGGAAGGTGATGCGCATAGCCTCACTGCCGCCGCGCGAGCACAAACACCCCGACGTAAAGGCTCGCCGGGTCCGAGCCCGTCACCCGGGCTTGCGCGGCAAACCGGTCGGCGAACCAGTTCAGCACCGGCATCGCCAACCAGCGATACGCGTGCCGGAACACTGCCAGCGGGTAGTGCAGCAGCGGCCGGCTATCCGCCCGCAAATGCGCGACGGCGTGGTGGGTCAACTGCACCGCCGCCCGGACCCCCGTGGTCAGCTTGCCGGCTGACACCACCTGAAAACCGCCGCGCCCGATCAGTTCCTCCAGCCCGCGACAGGTCCAGCGCTGGTAATCATTTGGGCAGCCGTGCTCTTGAATCAGCCCGTGGGTGGTGAGGAGCAGGCGGCCGCCCGGGCGCAGCAAACGATGGCACTCCGCCAGGTAGAGCGCAGGATCGGCCACGTGTTCCAGCACTTGGGTGGACAGAACCCAGTCATAACTTCCCGTGGCCTCCTGGGTCAGGCCGGCGGGCGTCAGCAGGCGATCCACCGCCACCCCCGGCGTCACGTCCGCCTTCACATACTGCGCGCAATGGGCAAACCACGGCGTGTAAGGAGCCCCGCCGCAGCCGTAGTCGAACACCAGCCCGCTCATTTCCGCCGCGCAGGCGGTGATCCAGTCGCGCAGATCTTTCAACTGCAGGTAATCTTCGTCGCGCCACCGGGGTTGCTGCCGCACCCGCAAATAGTCTTTGCGGGCCAGATCCTCACCCAGCGCGTTAGAGGAGGGTAGGGCGGGGGCCTTCATCGCTTGATCAAAAAGGCCTGGGTGGTTTCGGGCAGGCAGATGACCTCCGCACCCCGCGCGACGCACACCTCGTCAATCGCCGTGCGCGCTCCGAAGGTGGCTGGCCAGCCGTAATCATCGAACACCATGACTCCGCCGGGCACGAGCCGGTCCCAGCAGAACTCGGTCGCGGCGCGCGTCGGCTGGTGGAGGTTCACGTCGATGTGCGCGAAGCAGAGCGACGTGGCGGATACCTGGGCGAGCGTCGCGGGAATCCGGCCGGCGACTACCCGCACATCGACCTCTGGGTTGGCAAGCAGGGCGGTGACTTCCGCCTCCGAGTTGCACTGGCATTGTTGCGGGCGGACGTGCTGTCCATCGCGTGCCACGTCCGCGTCCGGATAACCCGCAAAAGTGTCCAGCACCCACATCCGTTTCTTCACCCCGCGAGCGAGCAGGCTGTCCAGCATCAGCCGCGCGCTGCCCCCGCTGCCGGCCCCGGCCTCGAACACGTCGCCCGGCAGGCCCAGCGTGCTCACGAACAACTTCCGCAGCAGATACAATTTTTGCGGCGAAAGCATCGTGTTCGCCCGCACCGCCGGCGTGAGGCACTTCAGAAACTCAGCCCCCTGCCAGGGCCGGTGCAGCCGGCTGAAATCCTCCGGGCCGGCATATGTCTCCGGTTCCGGCAGCTCCACGGGAATCACTTGCCCCCGGTTCAGGCGGTTTGCCCGCCAGCCCAAGGTGGCCAGCGTGGAACGGATGAGGCTTTTGAACATAGTCGAACAGGACCAGCCCGTCAGAACACCCGCAGCATGGCGCGAAAGCGCGGCCACGACAATCCTCCCTCAGCCGGGGCTGTCACGCGGCTCCAGGCCACCAAGCCGCCCATGCTCAAGCCGGCCACCGCCGCCACCGTGCCAACCAGAACCAGCCAGGCACCGCGCCCCGCCAGCGGCATCAGGAGCGCGGCGACGCCCAGGCTGACGGCCAGCCCGGTCAGCGCCCGCCACCAAAGCTCTCCCGCCAAGCTGCCGGGCGACTGCGGCACCGAGCGTGCATACCGTGTGAGAATGGGGCCCAGCGTGCCCGCCACCGTGGCCAGCAAAAACCCGGCCGCCACGCCTTCAACTCCCCACGCAAGACCCGCCGCCACCGCCAGCAGCACCGCCACCACCAGCTCACGCTCAACGAGCTGGGCAAGGGACAGGAAGTTGCCTTGGCCGATCAGATAATACGCTGCCGGAGCCGACACGCCGGTAATCAAAAAACGGGCGGTCAGCAAAACGACCAGCGCCGGGGCGGGCAGCCACTCCGGCCCCATCCACCAGCCCATGAACGGTCCCAGCGTCAGGCCCATGCCCCCCAGCGTCGCCCCATACACCCAGGCATTTGCCCGCAGGACGAAATCTGCCAGCGACTGCGTCCCGGCCACATCGCGCGCCATCATCGGCCAGACCACCTCCGCCGTGGCCTGCGTCAGGCTGCGCAGAATGCCAAACAACCGCGCCAGCACGCCGTAAATGGCCGCCTCCTTCGTGGCCCCGCAGATCAACCCCGCCAGCACGACGTCAGCCGTGAACAGGAGCATCGTGGCCAGTTGGCTCCGAAAACAGTCCCACGCATCACGTTTCAACTCCTGCAATTGCGCTGGATAATCCGCCTCCGCCTGACGACGCCACCAGCGAAAGTCCGGCACACTGCGGCGAATCAGCCAGATAGTGAGCGGCATTCCGACCGCCAAAACAACCAGGGCCGCCAGCGGGAACGCCCACACTCCCGCCCCCAGACGCAAGGCCAGCCAGAGACCCAGCACCGACAACCACGCGGCCGCGCCGTTCACGAGGAAATACCGTGTCTGCTGCCCCAAGCCGACGAGCAGGGCCGCCTGGGCACCCGCCAGCATCGTCAGCGCCCCTGTCACTCCCACCGCCAGCCAAAATGCCAGCGGGCTGTCCACCAGCCGGCCCGCAGGCGTCAGCGCATAAGCGCCCATCAGCAGGACCGCCACGGCCAGGACCACCGGTGCCAGGCGCGAGTAAAACACTTCTCCAAATCGCACCAGCCGGGCCTTGGCCGCCGCCTCTGGCAGGGCGAGCATCCGCCGGTTGCTCACCGTGCGAACACCTCCATCCAACAGGGGCAGGAACGCCGTGACCTGCATCGCCACCAGCACTGCCCCATAGGTTTCCGGAGCCAGGTGATGGCCAATCAGCTTCAACGAAACCAGTCCGCAGACCAGGCTGGAGGCCGTGGCAAAGATCCGCCCGCTCACCGCCTGTAAGAAGTATGATGTCATTTTCGGACAAACCGCGGCTCGGGCCGGGAACAGGCCAGAATTAAGCGGATTCAGCGGGGCTGATACAACCGCTTTCGGTCACGCGCACGGTTTCACCAGGCAGCGGCAAGCTGAGGAAGACGCGCGGCCCAAGTGTGTTCTGCCAGCACGCGGCGGCGGCCGGCCTGGCCGATCTCCGCCGCCCGGCGGGGTTCGCGCGGCAGTTCCCGGAGCCACTCGGCGGCCTCTTCGATCGAATGGTAGGTGAGCACTTCGCGGCCCACGTCCAGGGCGGCGGCCACGTCATCGTTGTGCTCGGTCAGGTGGCAGCCGCCGGCGCCAGGGAATTCAAACCCGCAGGGATTCATACATATCAAAAACAGCTGTGGCGATCGAGGCCTCGGTTCGAGCCCGGCACAACTTGGCAAGTGCGCGGTTGTGAGGACAGTTTCTCGTGACCAAACCGGATTTCAGCCTGCGCTTGCACTTCAGGTAATTCCGGTTGACTGCTATGCTTCCATGAAAAACACATTGCCGAGCCGGGCCATGTCAGTCGTTCCTGCGACGCTGTCGCGCGGGCAGGATGGCACAGGCGTCCTTGCAACCGAAGAGTTTGCTCAGAAGGTAACGGTTGCGGCTGACCTGTCGGTAGATGAGCTCCGCGATCC
>Ga0208048_1001803_pt1 | contig 10787 bp, 9 predicted proteins | sample Malawi_45m_30L_FD_184163 | JGI IMG/M metagenome (GOLD analysis project Ga0208048, IMG submission 184163) | Freshwater microbial communities from Lake Malawi, Central Region, Malawi to study Microbial Dark Matter (Phase II) - Malawi_45m_30L... | ecosystem: Environmental > Aquatic > Freshwater >... | reverse complement strand
GCGCAGACTTTTCCGGCGGGCGTGACGCCGGGCCAGTTCACGATGAATGGCACGAGCGCGCCGCCTTCGAGCATCGCGCCTTTCTGGCCGGAGAGCCGCTGACCGCCGATGGTGGATTTGTCGGCCCACTTCGCGCCGGTGCCGTTGTCGCCCATGAAGACGAGCAGCGTGCGCTCGCGCAGTTTCAACTCGTCAAGCTTCGCGACGAGCTTGCCGACGAGCTTGTCCATGTAGGCACAGTTCTCAGCCATGAGGTCGGCGGGCTGTGGCGCGCTGTCGGGCGTGCGCTGGAGTTCGCCGTGAACGTGCGACAGCGAGTAGTAGATGTAGAACGGCTGCTCGCGATGCTTCCTGACGAACTCGACGAGATGCGCGTGCATCAGCTCGGGCATGTATTCGCCGTCGCGCAGCGTCTTCTCCGTCCCGTTGACCCAGTATTTTTCCGCCTTCGCGTTCGGCTGGGCCCAATACACGCCGCTGCCGCGAAACCTGAACTCATCATCGAAGCCGAACTCCCTTGGCCCGAGCGGCAGTTGGCCCCACTTGCCAATGCAGGAGCTGATGTAGCCCGCGCTTTTCAGATACTGCGGCATGAGGGTCTCGACTTCGCGCTTCATGCGGCCCGTCGCGTCTTGGTTCGTCGCGCCGGTGCGGAACGCGTAGCGGCCCGTCAGGATGAGCGCGCGCGACGGCCCGCAAAGTGGCGCGGTGTAGAAGTGCGTGTAGCGCGTGCCGCCGGCGGCGAGCTTGTCCACGTTGGGCGTCCGGTAGTTGTCTGCGCCGTAAGCGCTCACGTTGCCGATGCCGAGGTCGTCGGCGAGGATGAAGATGATGTTGGGCTTCGCGGGCGCGGCGAAGAGGTGGCAGCAGAGCGCGTAAAACAGCGCGAGCAAAACGGTGAGGCGTTTCACGTTCACTTCGCGTTTAGGTTCTTGCCGCCGCCGATGATGAACTCCTCGCGGGAGACGGAGCCGTCTTTGTTCGCGTCGAACTTCGTGAAGCGTTCCTTAGCGGCCTCCTGGTCGGACTGTTTGGCGAGATACTCGGCGAGCGTCAGCTTCGCTTTGCCGGGGTAGAGCCGGTCGAAGCGCGTGCCGCGTTCTTCATCTTCCGGGGTGGATGGATTCGTGGTTGCAGCTGATTTTGGTTTGCCGCTGCCCTTGGCTTTCTTGCCACCTTCATTGGCAGCCGAGCCGACGGGTGGGAGGTGTTTCGCGAAGGATTCGATGAGCGACTTGTGCTCCGGCTTGTCGGCCAGGTTCACGGTCTCAGCGGGGTCGTTCACCTCATCGTAAAGCTCCGTGGCGATGATTTTTTCGCCATTGCGCTGACGCCAGAAGGTGCAGCGCCAGCGCTCGTCGCGGATGCTGTAGCCCATCACCGGGCCTTCCGGCGTGCTGCGCGGGTATTGGCTGATGGCGATTTTCTGCTTCGCGGCCGCAGGGTTTTCGATGAACGGCTTCAAACTCTTACCATCGAGCCCCGCGGGAATCGCAAGCCCGCACACGTCGGCAAGCGTCGGATAAATGTCCACGAACTCAACGGGCGCGTCGCACTTCCGTCCAGCGGTCTTCGCACCCGGCACGCTGAGCAGCAAAGGTGCGCGGGCGGCGAGCTCGAAGTTCGTGTGCTTGTGCCAGAGGCCGTGGTCGCCGAGCTGCCAGCCGTGGTCGCCCCAGAGAACGATGACCGTGTTGTCGGCAAGCCCTTCCTTCTCCAACGCGTCGAGCAGGCGGCCAATTTGCGCGTCGGTGTAGCTGATGGCGGCGTAGTAGCCGTGGCGGAGTTGCTTCGCAAAGTCGGCAGGAATCGGATTCTCCTTCGGCACGCCGGGATAATTGTGCAGCTCGCCGTTGCTGTGCCCGGCGAACGTGGGCGCGCCCTTGGGCAGGTGGCCAATCGCCGGCAACGGAATCTTCTCCGGGTCGTAAAGGTCCCAGTATTTCTTCGGCGACACAAAGGGCAGGTGCGGCTTGAGGAAGCCAACGGCGAGGAAGAAGGGCTGGCCCTTCTGCTTGAGCGCATGTAGGCGTTTCACCGCCTCGGCTGCCGTCGCGCCGTCGGGAAGTTCATCGTCGGACTTCGAGCTGGCCTCGAACGCTGGCCCGCCTTTGGCCGACTTGCCTTTTGCCGCGCGCTTGTCGTTGTCCGCCGGGGCGGGCGCGGATTTGTCGGTGTATTCCTGCACGCTCACGCCGTGGCGGGTGACGGTGCGCTTGGTCCAGTCCACGGGGTCGGTGTCCACCGAGAAGCCGCGCGGATACCAGTGCGGCTCGCTCCACGAGCGGCCGTCCTCGAAGCCGACGTGGTAAATCTTGCTGAGGCCCGCGCAGTGGTAGCCGTTCGCCTTGAAGTGCTGCGGCAGCGTGACGGCGTTCGGCAGCGCGACGCGGAAATGCGTTTCCAAATCCCACACCTTCGTCGCGTCGGGCCGGCGGCCCGTGAGCAGCGAGGAGCGCGACGGCGAGCAGACCGCCTGCTGGCAGTAGGCGCGGTTGAACGCCATCCCGCGCGCCGCGATGCGGTCCATGTTCGGCGTCCTGATGATCGTGTTTCCGTAGCAGCCGAGTTCCGGCCGCAGGTCATCCACGGCGATAAAGAGGACGTTGGGTTTCGTTGGCGCGGCACCAGCGAGGGAGGCCCCGAGCAGCAACAGGACGGGCATGAGGAATGGTCGCATGTTGACCCCACCAGATGGTTTCTGACGTCGAAAGGTGACAAGCGTCCAGGGAATCAGCACTTCGCTGCCGGGCTTTTGCCGTGACCTGACTGCCGGGCCTCGCGTAAGTCACGTTCAAGCCCGCGCTGCTCGAGACGAGATTTCGCTCCCGGGGCGGAACAGGAAAAGAATTTTGAACCAATCCGCCATTCCCTCACACCCACTCCAAGCGCACGAAGTTCAGCCCCGGCCCATTCCACGCCGGTTGCCGGGCAGGTCGCGGTCCGCGCTGCGGGGGCTAGTGAACGAGTTGCAGCTGGTGAATCAAGGCGATGGCCAGGGAGACGGCGAAGAGGACGAGGCAGGGAACGCGCTTAACCCAAGGGGTGTTCACGCGAAGGTGAACGACAAAGGCGCAGATCATCAGGAAGGCCATGCCGGCTCCGCCCACGACAGCCAGCGGGGAACGTTCGATACCTAACACAAGCAGCAGTGCGAGCGTGAGCTTGCAGATGCCGACGATGTCGCGGAGCCAGTCTGGCAGTTTGTAGTGATGAAATTCATGGATGATATTTTCGTAGCGCACGACCCAGACATAAAAGATAGAAGCGGCAACGAGGGACTGGAGGGTGTAGAGGGCAGTAGCCATCGAGGTGATGAAATACCGGACTAGAGAACCGGGATCAAGCCGGGTTACCAGCAAGCGGCCGGGCGGGATTTGCCGGAGTGATCAAGCGGCGGAGAGCCAGTTGGCGATGGGCGAAAATTTTCTCAATATCCGGGCGAATAAACCAGCGGTGCAGGAGCCAATCAAAGGGGACGGCATAACGAACGATATCGCGGGCGAGCGTGCCACCATCGCGTGCCTCGAAGGTGTGCTCGTGCAGCCACTGGCGGTAAGGGCCGCGAAGCTGCTCATCTACGAAGCGGTAGGGCGGCTGCCACTCCTTGATGAGGGTGCGCCAACGCATTGGCAAGCCGTGGACGCGCAGGCGGTAATCAATGAGCGCCCCAGCTTGCATGGCGATGGGCTGAGGCGTGACGATGTGAAAATGGAGCCAAGGCGGGGTGATGGCATCGAGGTTCGCAGCGTCCGCGAAAAAGGGAAAGAGCTGCTCGGGTGTGCGGGGCAGCCAAAGTTCGCAACGGTATTCGCGGAGGCGCATACAGAATCGAGGTTCAAGGGGCGACGGCCAGGCGGAGCATGACTTCGTTGCGCCGCAGCGGAGCAGGCGTCCACGGGGGATCGAAGTAACCAAAGACGGGGGTGGCAGAAGATTGGAGTGCCTGAGCTGTCAGCCACGTGCGGAGCTCGGCGAGTACCTCCGCTTCCCGCGTGGCGGAGCGCCCGCCCCGAAAACGCAGCACGGCAAATCGACCCGCCGACGATTCGCGGACGGTGACTGTGCCGGCGGTGGGCCGGGGCACAGTGGCGGTGGTGAGGCTGGCTGGCATTACGAAGGCCATCGCGGCGTTGGTTGGTTCACCGGACATGAATACGGGCGTGGTCATGGCAATTTTTTGGCCGGCTGCGTTCGCCCCGGTGATGAAGTTGAACAGCCGCATGAAACTACCATCGCTACCGTCCCGGCGTGAATCAGTCATGGGGGTCTCCACCAAGGTGAGGGCGGGGTAATCGCGCAGTTCGAAACGACCCTCCGCCCGAACCACCTTGTAGGGGGCAGATTCGTAACCAGCTCGCGTGAGCTGGCAGCCACCCAACAAGGTGCCTAACCAGCCGGCAGTGAGGATGGCGACCATGAAAAGCCAAATTTTGCGGCGCTTCACGGGATCCTCGCGGCTTGGCGGATGGAAGGCGCGGGCGGCGTGGACCAATCGTAAGCCACCAAGGCATTGAGCTCGCGGACTAAAACCTGCTGGTCAGCGACGGCTAGGTGGGCCCAAGTTTCGCTTTTAGTCAGCTTACGGCGATCTAGCAGTTCAGGTTTTTCCTTGTTGGCATTAAACAGCAGCAATTCCCCTCGTTGATCCAGCGCGAGGAAACGGTCTCCGCCGGCGACGAGGCTCCAGTACTTGCCGAAGGAATCGGGCGTGGTCCACAACTCGCGGCCGGTGGCGACCTCGATGGCCATGGCGCGTTGACTCTTTAAAAAGGTGTAAGCAACACCCCCGATTACCACTGGCGTGGTCATGTAACCCTGCGCCTTGTGCTGCCAAGCTTCTGTCACGGTGAAGCCGCCATCCTGACGGGCAACCTTGAAACCGATGGTCTTGCCGCCGTAGGTACTGGTGAACAAAAGGTCATTCAGAACGACCGGCGTCAGAATGTTCATGCCCCGGAACGCCTCAACCGCCTGTTCCCAAAGGACCTTGCCATCAGCGGGATTCACGCCCACAAGTTTGTTGCGAGTCTGCACTAGGAGCTGCTGTTGGCCGGCCAACGAGGCGAAGGTGGGCGAAGAGAATACGCTACCCCACATTCCGCCGCCGTCTTCAAGCGCCCGCCAAATCACCTTACCAGTGCGCTTATCAAGCTTCACAAAACTAGCCCCAGCCTGGACATACACGGCTTGGTCATCAACCAAGGGCGAACAAACGAAGCCGAACTCCGGCAGCGGGGCTTTTAATTCCTTCACGAAGTCAAAGCGCCACCGTTCCTTACCGTCTTGCACGTCCAAACAAACGAGCACGTCACGAATGCCGGCAACATAAAGGCTTTCACCGTCGCAGGCCGGCGTGGCGCGTATCCAGTCACCATTGGACTTGGCGAAAAACGGGACACTGAGCGCTCCTGGCCACTCAACACGCCACAATTGGCGGCCTGACTGGCGATCATACGCGGTTACAGCTTCCGTCTTTTTGTCCTGCGTTTCAGTGGTGAATACGCGTTTCCCGCTGATAATCGGTCCAGAATAGCTGGGGGGTAATTCGACCCGCCAAGCTTGCCGAAGGTGGTTAGTGTCCAATTTCGCGGGCCAGCTGATGCCGGCCACGTGGCCGTCACGCTGGGGGCCGCGCCACTGAGGCCAGTCCGCTGCGGAAACAGAGAGGAGCGACCCGATTAATGAGAGGGCGATGTGTAGTTGGTTCATGAGTCGGAAGGGGTTTAAGCGGCCACGGGGAGTGTTTCTCGCTGTTGAATTAGCACGCGGAGTTTCTGCAAAGCAAGATTCTGCAGTTGACGGATGCGCTCGCGCGTGACGCCAAAACGCCGACCGATACGGCGGAGCGTGAGCTTGCCGGAATCGCCCAGCCCAAAACGCTGCTGCAGAATTACCCGCTCGCGTTCAGGCAGTCGGGGAACCAATTCGCTGACCAGCTGCTGAAGGTCTCGGCGGGCCAAGTCCACTGCCGGATCTTCATTAATGGTGTCAGGGACAATTTCGGCTAGACTGCTACTGTCGGTATCACCCATGGGGGCATCTAGAGAGGCCGGCGCCAAGGCGGCATTTTGGATTTCCACGACACGCTTAAGACGCATACCCGTCTCGGCAGCCACTTCGGAGGGCGTCGGTGGACGCCCAAGTTCGTCTTCGTAGCGAGTCGCCAAGCGGCGCATGCTCCACATTTGTTCCAAAGTGTGGGAGGGCACGCGAATGGTTTTGGACTGATTGGACAAGGCCCGGCGGATCGATTGTTTAATCCACCAAGCGGCATAAGTTGAGAGCTTGCCACCCTTGGCAGGGTCAAAGCGTTCGACGGCTTTCATCAAGCCCATGTTACCCTCGTTGATCAAATCTAAAAGGGGCAAACCGAAGCCCTCATATTCGCGGGCGATTTTCACCACAAGGCGCAGATTCGCGCGGATCATGTGCTCGCGGGCGGCACCGTCACCCCGCCGAATGCGCCGGGCAAGTTTTACCTCCTCCTCGACGGTTAGGAGCGGCACCTCGATAGCGTCGCGCAAGTAACGGGCCAGCGGGGTGACCATTTCCGAGCGATCCAGCGAAACTTCAATTGCAGCCGGCAACACATCGGGATCACGAGGAACTTCCGGCGGCTTCGCGCCGGGAGTGAGGCTGCTGCCCAAACTTTCTAGCGAGGCGGCAACTGAGCGCCTCATAGCCTGAGAGGAGCCACGATAATTGCGCGTTTGAAGCTTTGACAGACGAGCGTTAGCACGGCGGTTTGAGCGGATTGCGGGGAGACGTTTAATTTTCATTGTCTATATCTTGTCTCGTTTTTTAGCACTTGTCTAGATTTTGTTTAAATTATTTTCAATCGGTCAATTTTACCCGACTTTTTGTTGTTTATCTGGCATGTAGCAAAAATTTAGCGCTTTATTTTATTGCGTCTGTCCAAATTCTGTCTACATCTGGTACGTGGATGAAATTAGTCATTCAATTGGTGTGGCCGCACAGCGGTCAGGGCTTACGCCACATGTCATTCGAATTTGGGAAAAGCGTTATGGGGTGGTAGAGCCCGGGCGGACGGATACTAATCGGCGACGTTACTCGGATGAAGAAATCGATCGCCTGACTTTGTTGCGGCAGGCTACTGAAGCCGGCCATAGCATCGGAACCATCGCTGAACTCGCGAGCGAGAAAATTCGCGGGGTGTTGGCAGCCGACCGCTCAGTTCCATCCATTGGTCCAGCACGACGAACTTCAGGAGAATGGGTGGCCCGCGCGTTAGAAAAAGTGCGCCAATTAGACGGCGCAGGGTTAGAGGCCGTGCTGCAAGCCGGTGCGATTGAACTAGGACAACAGGGCCTGCTCTGCAAGCTGATCGGCCCGCTGGCCACTGCACTGGGAGAACACTGGCAAAGGGGCGAACTTACGGCGGCTCACGAGCATTTCGCCAGTGCCCTGGTTAAGGGATTCTTAAACCGCACCAATCGTCCATTTGCGGCGCGAGAGGACGCGCCAAGGCTCGTGGTGACCACGCCTGCCGGGCAGCTTCACGAACTGGGTGCCGTGATGGCCGCTTCGGCCGCAACCAACGCCGGTTGGCACATCATATACTTAGGTCCTAGCCTGCCGGCCGCAGAAATTTCCGGCGTGGCGCGGCAATGCCAAGCACGTGCGGTCGCATTAAGCGTCGTTTATCCGGCTGATTGTGTTCGCTTGCCGGAGGAACTACGACAGTTACGCCGTGTGCTTCCGCCTGAAGTAGCTATTCTCGTAGGAGGCCGATCCGCTTCGGGATACGCCGATTGTCTACGTGAGATCAATGCAGTACTGATCCACGATGTTGCCGGCTTGTGCATGGAATTGGACCGCCTGCGGTAGACTTTTCATCTTTCTCTCCCTCCCGCTACGCACACCTTATTCGCCAGAGAGGTGCTGATTTGTAGACCTAAGGTCTCTCCGTTTGCAAGTTGACGCTTAATTACGCGAGCGAGCTTCCAAGCAGGGAACCTCTGACGATTCCTCTTTTCCTAGCCAGTTTAACGAGTCCGGCAAACCCCTACGATTTATTCCCTCTTCCCGAGGGTGAACCTCATGGGGCGGCTGAAATCAGGCGGCGCCAACTCAAGCAAACCAGCACATTGGCAATCGGCGCACGAAGTAATGAGGACTCCATCCACTCAAAGGGCTGAGACCACAAGCGCGTGCTTCACGGGCAATAACATTAGGCGCGCCTCGGCGTCTAATTGCTGCTGACGGGCTTGGAGCTTGGCCTTGACGGTGTCGAACGCCTTCGCCAGCTCGGGGTCAGCTTTTGCATCGGTGCTGAACTGGCGGAAGTTGGTCACCAGGCCCTTGATCATCGCGGTTTCGAACTGCTGCTTGCGCCCGAGTGCGTCCACGAGTTTCGTGAAGGCTCCGTCAAACGGCGTCGCCGGAAACTCGGCCGCGAGGTTTACGCCCACCTCAAGCTGCTCCCTAGTAAAGTCCTTGCTCATCGTGCCCCAAGTCACTTTGGCCTTCGCCGCGCCGAGGTTCTTCACCTTGAGGGTGAGGCGGTTCAAGTCCTCGTTAAACGGTGCGAAGGGCAGGATGCTGCGCGTGCTGTTAGCGCTCTTCGGATCGACATCGAAACAGAACGGCCAGCGGGTGCTTTCCAATTCCACTTTGCCTGCCGCACCGCCGAGCACTTTGTGGCCGGTGGTCGCAGTGGCCGCGCCCTTAAAGTCCACGGTGATGGTGCCAATGTCGCCGTCCACACCGAGCGCCTTTAGGAACGCGTAGGCCATGAGGAGCTGGCCGTTGGGGCCAGGATGGAAGCCGTCGCTGCCGCAGACGGGGTAGTTCTCACCAAGCGCGGCCTTGGCCTTGGGCATCGCATCGAACATGGCGTTGTGGACGTTCGCGAAAGTCTGGTTGCTCTCGGCGGCGAGCTTCTGGGCGATGTCACGGAGGTGGGCCAGCGTGTCGTTGTAGCCGGCGGCGGAGTCTTTGCCACCGAAGCTCGCGCGCGCCCCGAAGGTCTTCGAGTCCACCGCACCGGGCGAGCCGACGGCGATGTGCTTCACGCCGACGGCGGTAAGCTGCTTGATCACGTTGCGCATGTTCGCTTCGTAGCTCTGGCCGATGCTGTCCTTCCACGGCTGGTAACCGCCGTCGTTCATGCCATAGCAGGTGGTGGCGACGTTCGGCGCGAAGGCCGCGAGGTCGTTGAGCGCCCGGTTGGCGAAGCCGCTGGCGGTCTCGCCACTCCACCCAAACTGCATCACATGGATGTCCTTCCGGCCGGTGCAGGCCAGCAGGTAGGCCTCCATGTATTTGCTGTAGAGCCTCTGCTCGGTGATCGAGTCGCCGATAATGGCGACGCGGGCGTTGGGCGGCAGCAGCGTGGCAGCAGGCAGCGCGGGCGCGGCGAGCAGGAGAGCGACGAGCAGGGCGGAGAGACGGTTCATGTTGATGCGGTGGTTTGTGACGCGGAGAGAATGGCATAAGACCACGCCTTGCGCTAGCCCTCAGCGATCTCCTACTGCCTTCGCCCGCAGCCAACGAAACCCGCCTTTACAAATACTCCTGCAACGCCGCCAGCACCTGAGGATCGCGCACGTCCACCCAGCGGCCGGCGATTTGCAGGCCGGCCAGTTGATGGCCCGCGCCGAGCATCGCCATGAGCGCGTCGGTCAGTTCGTATTCGCCCCGCGGGGATTTTTGCAGCTTCGCAGTGAACTCAAACAGCACTGGGTCAAAGAGGTAGATGCCCGCGTTATACCAAGCCGTTTCGCCCGGCTTGAGCCAGCCTTGCGCCCGCAACTCGGCAAGTTCCGCGGCGCTGGGCTTTTCGACGAGATGTTTCAGGCAAAAAGCATGGTCAAAGAAGAACAGCCCGCCCTTGGTCACGTCCTCGCTGCCGGTTACGGTGACCAGCCCGGAGAATTTCCCGCCGGACCAGCGTTTGAGCATGTCCGCGTATGTCTCGGGCTTCACGAGAATGTCGCCGTAGGTCAGCAAGAATGGATCGGAGCTGGCGAAACTCTTTGCCAACTCGGGGGCTTTGCCCGTGCCGTCCTGCACCACTTGCCGCACGTAGCCGATGTGCGCGCCGAACCGGGAGCCGTCCCCGAAAAAGCCCTCGACCACTTCCGCATGCCAACCCGTCACAATGCAAAACTCGCGGATGCCGACGCTCAGCAACCCCTCGACGATGTGCTGCAGGATCGGCTTGCCCTGCACTTTAAGCATGGGTTTGGGGATTTCGTTGGTGAGATCACGCATGCGCGTGCCCTTTCCGGCGGCGAGGATGACGGCTTTCATGGCAGGCGATGGATTTGACCTGACGCGTTGGCGGGGCAGGGAAAACAAGAACAGCAAGGCCAACTTAAGCCCGCGCAAGGAAAGCTTTCGCTAAAACTCGCCATCGGCGATGAGCATGCTTTGCTAACCGCAGGCGTAAAAGATTTTTTGGCAGCTGAACCGAAAAGGAAGGTTCAAAACGATACCCTAAAAGCTTGTGCTAAATGCTATTAACTAAATGACCCCGGCGTAAGTATTCGCTTTATACGACGGTCGGTTGGGAACTTCACCTGACTGCGAGACGGGCGAGCTAGCACCCTGAGAATCCTGCGAGGGCAGCCGGTAGGCACCACCACGCTAGCAACCTGTCAGCGGCCTGCACCCTAGGCAAACGAGGCTGTAGACCGGGGCGATTAGAAACATGCGTATGAACGTCAACTCGACACCCCTCCAGCCGATACCAGCTCAGGGAATGGCCGTAGGCGCAAGATGTTCTGAAGGTTTGCAATCACCCATGCGAATCGCGCATT
>Ga0208048_1001794_pt1 | contig 10836 bp, 11 predicted proteins | sample Malawi_45m_30L_FD_184163 | JGI IMG/M metagenome (GOLD analysis project Ga0208048, IMG submission 184163) | Freshwater microbial communities from Lake Malawi, Central Region, Malawi to study Microbial Dark Matter (Phase II) - Malawi_45m_30L... | ecosystem: Environmental > Aquatic > Freshwater >... | reverse complement strand
GGGCTTGCCCGCCAGCGCTTCGGTGCCAAAAGCGAGGGGCGGGCGCTGGCGCGGTTGCTCGGTCGCGTGGGTCTCGTCTTGCCAACGCTGGCCGAGCGCGCCCTGCAAGAACCCCTACTCAAAGATTGGCAGCAGACGACGCTGCAGACGCTGCGCGCTACCGAGCGAAAGGCCGGTGAATTTATTTGGTGCGGCGAGCTGCGTGTACATGACGCACGCCTGTTGATTGCCCAGACTCTGCGTGGTCGCCTGGGATGGCTGCCGCTCGCGGCGCCTTGTCGCATCGCGAGTTGGCTCGATTTCCTCGACCGTTTGCTCGCCACCTCACCAAAGATTCGCGGTGTGCTGCTGCACGGCGTCGATGTCGCCCGGCCTGAGCTACAAGCTTGGGTCCAGCGACATCCGTCGATCGTGCTCTTGGCTGCGCCGGCGGCCCCGGGTCCGCGCCGCGAGGCCTCGATCGCAACGCAACCTCGAAAAAACCGTCGAGATCCCATGAGACTGACCCACTTGCAGCGCCTCGAAGCGGAAAGCATCCACATCATGCGCGAGGTGATCGCCGAGGCCGAGCGCCCGGTCATGCTCTACACCGCAGGCAAAGACAGCGCGACCATGCTGCACATTGCGCGCAAGGCTTTTTTTCCAGCGCCGCCGCCATTCCCACTGCTACATATCGATACGACCTGGGAATTTCGCGACATGTACGCGATGCGCGAGAAAGTCGCGCGCGACTACGGTATGGCGCTGCTGGTGCATCGCAATCCTGAGGCGGTGCGTCTTGACATCAATCCCTTCACCCATGGCTCGCAGTTCCACGCCGATCGGTGGAACACCGAGGGTTTGCGACAGGCGCTCGATGCGTATCGCTTCGACGTGGCTTTCGGCGGGGCACGACGCGATGAAGAAAAATCACGCGCCAAAGAACGCGTGTTCTCTTTTCGCAACGCGCATCATCGCTGGGATCCTAAAAATCAGCGGCCCGAGCTATGGAACCTTTATAACGCGCGCAAGCAGACGGGCGAGTCGATTCGGGTCTTTCCGCTCTCCAACTGGACCGAGCTGGATATTTGGCACTACATCTATTGGGAAAACGTGCCGATCGTACCACTCTATCTGGCCCGCGAGCGCCCCGTGGTCGAGCGCAATGGCACGTTGCTAATGGTTGATGACGAACGTATGCCCCTGCAGGATGGCGAAGTACCGATAATGCGCAAGGTGCGCTTCCGCACACTCGGTTGTTATCCGCTGTCGGGTGCGATCGAGAGCGAGGCCTCGACGCTGCCCGAGGTCATCGACGAAATGCTGCGCTCGCGACAGAGTGAGCGACAGGGTCGGCTGATCGATCACGATGGTTCGGCTTCGATGGAGCGCAAGAAGCAGGAGGGGTATTTCTGACATGGCTACCCCAAAGAAAAAGACAGTCGCGGTAGCTCGCTCGAGGGATATTGACGCCTGGCTGCAGGAACACGAAGCCAAGGATCTGCTGCGCTTTATCACCTGCGGCAGCGTGGATGATGGCAAGAGCACGCTGATCGGTCGCTTGCTTCATGAGTCGAAGATGATCTTTGATGATCAGTTGGCTGCAATCGAAGTCGATAGTCGCAAGTGGGGTACGCAAGGCGAGGACATCGACTTCGCACTGCTGGTCGATGGTCTCGCCGCCGAGCGCGAGCAGGGCATTACTATCGATGTCGCTTATCGGTTTTTCGCGACCACGCGCCGCAAGTATATCGTCGCCGACACCCCGGGTCACGAGCAGTACACCCGAAACATGGTCACCGGCGCCTCGATAGCGGATATCGCAGTCATTTTGATCGATGCCCGCAAGGGCGTACTCACGCAGACTCGACGGCACAGCTATCTGGCAAGCCTGCTCGGCATCCGCAAGGTGCTGGTAGCGGTCAATAAAATGGATCTGGTCGATTACGCGCAGCGTAGCTTCGAGCATATCGCCAATGAGTATCGCGCCTTCGCAGCGCAGCTCGGTTTCGAGAGCATCATGCTTATTCCGCTCTCGGCGCTCAAGGGTGACAACGTCATCACCCCGAGTGCCCGCATGCTCTGGTATCGCGGTGCGACACTGATGGCTTATCTCGAGACCGTCGAGATCGAGCGCGGCGGCAGCGCAGCGGCGCCTTTGCGTCTTCCGGTGCAGTGGGTCAATCGACCGCACGCCGATTTCCGTGGTTACGCCGGTTTGATCGCGAGTGGCAGCGTGCGCACGGGCGAGCGGATCTGCGTGCAACCATCGGGTCAGGAGAGTCGGGTAGCGCGTATCGTCACGGCCGAGGGCGATCTTGCGCAGGCGCTTGCCGGGCAATCGATCACGCTCACCCTCGAGGATGAGCTTGATATCTCACGCGGCGATGTCATCAGCGCCGCGGCGAGTCCTGCCGAGACCGCCGATCAATTTGAAACCACACTCGTGTGGTTGGGCGAAAAGCCGATGCTTCCTGGCCGCTCTTATCTTTTGAAGGCAGGCGCACGCACGGTGGGCGCGAGCTTTGCGACCCCGAAGTACAAGGTCAACGTGAATACGCTCGAGCAACTCGCGGCCAAGCAGTTCGATCTCAATGAAATCGGCGTCTGCAATGTATCGCTCGATCGCTCGATTGCCTTCGATCCTTATGGACAAGATCGGACGATGGGCAGTTTCATCGTCATCGATCGACTAAGTAACGCCACGGTCGGTGCCGGGCTCATTCATTTCGCGCTGCGCAGGGCGAGCAACATTCACCGCCAAGCGGTGAGTGTCGACAAGGCGGCGCGTACCGGCATTAAGGGCCACAAGCCGATCGTGATCTGGTTCACCGGGCTCTCGGGGTCCGGCAAATCGACGATTGCTAATGCGCTCGAGCAACGCCTGTTGACGCGCGGTTGTCACAGCTATCTGCTCGATGGCGACAACGTGCGTCATGGACTCAATCGCGATCTCGGCTTCACGGCCGCAGATCGTGTCGAGAACATCCGGCGGATCGGCGAGGTCGCAAGGCTCATGGTCGATGCCGGGCTCATCGTGCTCACGGCCTTCATTTCTCCCTATCGTGCCGAGCGCCAAATGGCGCGCGCGTTGTTCGCGGAAGGCGAGTTCATCGAAGTGCACGTCGACACGCCGCTGGCCGTGGCTGAATCGCGCGATGTGAAAGGCCTTTATCGCAAGGCGCGGCGCGGTGAACTCAAAAACTTTACTGGCATCGATTCACCCTACGAGACGCCCGAGTCGCCCGAACTCAGGCTCAACACGGTCGATTGCACGGTGGATGAAGCCGCCGAGCGTGTGCTCGCCTTGATGCAGGCTCGCGGTATATTCGCGGCGGGGGTATGAAGATGAAGCATTCGGGCCAAGAGAGCTACGCAGAAATTCGGCAGGCCGTGCGCGCGCTCTGCGCACAGTTTCCGGATGAGTATTTTCGCAAGGTCGATGCCGTGCGCGGCTACCCCGTCGAGTTCGTCGATGCGTTGACCGCCGCCGGTTGGCTCGCAGCGCTGATTCCGCCGCAATACGGCGGGTCGGGGCTGTCGCTCGCCGAGGCCTCGGTGATCATGGAAGAGATCAACCGCTCGGGCGGCAACTCCGGCGCCTGTCATGGGCAGATGTACGTGATGAATGTGTTGGTGCGTCACGGCAGCGAAGCGCAGCGCAGCACGTTGTTGCCAAAGATTGCCTCGGGCGAATTGCGTATGCAGTCGATGGCGGTGACTGAACCCACCACGGGAACCGATACCACCAAGCTCAAGACCACGGCCGTGCGCAAGGGTGACCGCTACGTCATCAACGGGCAAAAGGTGTGGATCTCGCGGGTACAGCACTCCGATCTCATCGTGCTGCTCGCGCGTACCACGCCGCTTGCCGAGGTGCAGCACAAGTCCGACGGACTGTCGGTGTTTTTGGTTGATGTACACGAGGCGATGGGCAAGGGTCTTTCTTTGCGCTCCATCCTCAATATGGTTAATCACGAGACCAACGAGCTTTTCTTTGAAAATCTCGAGCTTCCGGCAGAAAACTTGATCGGCGAGGAGGGCAAGGGCTTTCGCTACATCCTCGATGGTCTCAACGCCGAGCGCGTGTTGATTGCGGCCGAATGCATCGGCGATGCCTACTGGTTCGTCGAGCGCGCCACCAAGTATGCCAACGAGCGCGTGGTGTTCGATCGTCCGATCGGCAAGAACCAGGGCGTGCAGTTTCCGATCGCCGAGAGCTACATCGAAACCGAGGCTGCCAGCCTCATGCGCTTTCGGGCCTGCGAACGCTACGATGCGCAGCAGCCCTGCGGCACCGAAGCCAACATGGCCAAATATTTAGCCGCCAAAGCTTCGTGGGAAGCCGCTAACGCCTGTCTGCAGACTCATGGTGGGTTCGGCTTCGCGGCCGAATATGATGTCGAGCGAAAGTTTCGCGAGACGCGGCTTTATCAGGTCGCGCCGATTTCGACCAATCTCATCCTCTCGTACATTGCCGAGCACGAGCTCGGCCTGCCGCGCTCCTACTGATTTCTCAGGCGGTCGGGCAGTCTTCGCAGCCGCAGCGCTCGAGCAGATATCGGGTCGCCTCGGCGCCGGTTTCGGCGAGATTGCGCGCGCGGCCACCAGGTTGAGGGGTTCATAGACTTCATCAAGCGTGCCAAAACCACCAGGTAGGGCGAGGAGCGCGCGTACGAAACATGAAGTGCATTTTGCGTAGTGCGAAGTATCGAACCTTAAACGCGAGCCCGGGCGTGATGTAGGGATTAGGGAATTGCTCGTGCGGCAGACGAATATTGAAGCCGATGGTGGGCGCGCCGGCTTCGCTCGCGCCGCGATTCGCTGCCTCTATGAGTCCCGGACCGCCGCCCGTGGCGACCACAAGCCGACAATAATCTGGCGTGTGCAGCGCGCCACAGCTCATTTCATGGCCGCATCGGCGCGCTTTCTCGTAGTGTCTGCGTTGTTGGTCACTGGGACCTGCGGTTTCAGCGGGGGGCCACTCGTGTGCTGCCGAATACGACGACGGGGCTTCCGAGCCCGTACGCACTTTGGTTAGGTGGCGGCGCGGTGAAACTAAAATACGAGTCGCATGGCACGCACGTGATCGCTCTCGAGAAAATCGCGATCGGCCTCGGGCAAGAAATAGCTCGGACTGGCCAGAATCTTTTTGAGGCGATCGTAGTTCATCGGTGGGCCGCACTCTCACATGCCGGCCCGGGAGCCGCCGCTTACGACCTAAGCCTCTGATCGGATGGCGCTCCTTACGGGATTCGAACCCGTGTTACAGCCTTGAGAGGGCTATGTCCTGGGCCTCTAGACGAAAGGAGCGTGAGTGCTGAACAGCAGACCAGGTAAAGGCGTTATTATAGATTGCCGCCGGGGTTGCTCAAGCGGCCGTCAGCCTAAAACCTCAGATCTCAGCCCAACGCGGACGACTACAGAATTGACTTCCCAGCACGCCTCGATTGAGGCCGTTCCCCGTCTCGCGAACATCATTCCGCGAGATTCCCATCCGATCTCGCGTTCGAAAATCTCGCCTAATGCCCTGCGAGTGCTCTACCGCCTGAGCGAAGCCGGTTACAAAGCCTATCTCGTCGGCGGCTGTGTGCGCGATCTCACCCTCGGGTTCGAGCCCAAGGATTTCGACGTGGCGACCAACGCGCTGCCCGAGCAGGTTCGGCGCCTCTTTCGCAATTGTCGATTGATTGGACGGCGCTTTCGGTTGGCACATATTTTCTTCGGTCGCGAGATCATCGAGGTCGCGACGTTTCGCGCATCTGGCGCGCCGCCGCCGGGCGAGGATGTCGTGCTTGACGAGGGCGCCGACGATCTCTCAGGCGATGAAGAGGTCAGCGATGAAGCGGTCAGGGGTGCATTAGCGGTCGAAGATTCGCGTGACCTCCACGATTTCGATGAGTCGCTCGAGCGTGTAGTCGATGAAAGTGGCCGTATCTTGCGCGATAATATTTACGGCACGATCGATGACGATGTGTGGCGCCGCGATTTCACTTGTAACGCGCTTTATTACAACATCGCCGATTTCTCGGTCTGGGATTACGCTAACGGTTTCGAGGACGTTAAAGCCAAACGTCTGCGTCTGATCGGTGACCCCGAGACGCGTTACCGCGAGGATCCGGTGCGCATGCTGCGCGCTGCACGCTTCGAGGCCAAACTCGATTTTTCTATCGAACCGACCACCGCCGAGCCCATCCTCAGGCTCCGTGAGTTGCTCGCGGGCGTACCGCCGGCGCGGCTCTTCGATGAAACTTTGAAGTTGTTTTTGACCGGTCACGGCGCTGCCAGTTACCGCGTGCTGCTCGGTCGCGGCTTGCTCGATATACTGCTGCCAAATGTCGCAACTTTCGCGCGTCGTCACCCGGGTACCGCACCACAGCGCATGCTCGTACAGGGACTCATCAACACTGATGAGCGCGTACGCGCCGGTCGACCGGTCACGCCGTCCTTTTTGTTTGCCCTGCTGATGTACGGGCCGATCGGGCTAGAGATCGAAAAGCGCCCGCGCAGCGAGTGGCATGAAATCTCGACGATTCTCGAAGCGGTCGATTCGGTGGTCCGCGAGATCTACGGCCGCGTCGCCATCCATCGACGATTCATTTTCGGGGTACGCGACATGTTCGCGTTGCAACCGCGTCTCGAAGTGCCGCGTGGGCGGCGTGCCTTGCGCACGCTAGAGCATCCGCGTTTTCGCGCCGCTTTCGACCTTTTGCAGCTGCGCGCGCAGTTCGACATGGCTGATCGGGCGCTCGTCGAGTGGTGGTCGCGGATGCAGGCCGCCAATCCGCAGCAGCGCGTGACGATGAGCGAAGCGCTCAGCCGCGAGACTTCGGGCGCTGACAGTAGTCCGGGTGGTGGCGGTCGCAGGCGCGTCGGAAGACGTCGTGGCCGCGGTCGCGGCGGTCGCGGGCGTGGCGGGCCAGCCTCGGGCTGAGTCGCAGCATGCGCGCAGTTTGGCATCCGGCCTACATCGGGCTCGGCAGCAATCTGGGTGAATCGCGAGGCTGCATCGAGCGTGCCATCCTCGAGATCGATCAATTCGCTGAGACGCGAGTGATCGCACGCTCGGCGTTTTATCGCAGTGCGCCCTTCGGGCCGGTCGCTCAAGCGCCGTTCATCAATGCCGTTGTCGGGGTGCTGACGGGCATGGAACCGCTAGCTTTGCTACGTGCCTTGCGTGCGCTCGAAGTTCAGCTTGGTCGTAGCTCGCCGCGACAGCGCTGGGGTCCGCGCGAGATCGACCTCGACCTGCTGTTGCACGGCAACACCCGTCTCGATACCGCCGAGCTAGCCCTGCCCCATCCCGGGATACCAGAGCGGGATTTCGTTCTGTATCCTTTCCGTGACATCGCTCCGCCGTTGCAGATTGCAGGTCTCGGTCGTGTGACCGAGCTCGCAGCGCGGGTGTCTAATCGGGGGATCGAGCGGCTCGACTGAGACATGGCGGACAACGTCTCACACCGGTACATCGTCATCGAAGGGCCGATCGGCGTTGGCAAGACCTCGCTCGCGAAGCGCTTGGCCGAGACGATCAACGCTGAACTGATCCTCGAGCAGGCCGAGACCAACCCCTTTCTCGAACGCTTTTACCGCGATCCCGTAAGCGCGGCATTGCCCGCGCAGCTACATTTCCTATTCCAGCGTGTGCAGCAGTTGTCATTATTACGGCAAGACGATTTGTTCGCCACCGTTCGCGTGTCCGATTACCTCATGGAAAAAGATCGGCTGTTCGCCCGGGTCATTCTTGATGAATCGGAGCACGCGCTTTACGAGCAGATTTATTCGCGGGTGGTGTCCGATCCGCCGCAACCGGACCTGGTAATCTATCTACAAGCCCCGGTCGATGTACTGCTCGAGCGTATCGGTCGCCGCGGCATCAAGACCGAGCAGCTGATCGAGCGCGCTTATCTTGAGAGGCTGAACGAAGCTTATGCGCGCTTTTTTCACGACTACGACGCGGCGCCGCTGCTGATCGTCAATGCGGCGGCGATCGATCCTAGTACGAGCGAGGGCGATTACGCCGAGTTGCTAGGAGCTGTCCGCCGCATGAAACACGGACGACTGTACTTCAATCCGCTGCGACACTCGGTGATATGATCGTGTGGTTCAAAAAGACCCTCCGGAATGCCACCACAGCGACCCCATCGTTGTGCACTTAGTCGCAGTTTGGCGTGCGGGTCGTTGTTTTTACTGACTGTCGGGTAGCGTCGATCCGATAGTCAAATTGCAACCCGCGTCACGGAGGTCCGTGAAAAAGTAATAGAGTGGCGCTTTGCACTGCGTAAAGTGGATTTCGTACCGACCATGCGTAAGTTGCATGACGGCCACCTGTCCCTGTGCTGATCGGCACGCAAGGTCACTCGTCACTACGTCTTCACCACCTGCAACACTCCGACCGAGTTGGGATCCAACGAGGAGTTTGACCATCAGCCGCGTACGCCGGAGAAAGACGAGTAACCACTGCGTAACGTGAGCTACGATCTGCTGTATCGCCCGAGAGCTGCCGAGCCCTACCCGAATGACCTAGTGAATGCTGTGCGTATCAACATATCGGGTCTTGCTAATGTCTTATGCGGCGGCGTGCGGCTGGGGCATTTCGAGGCGCTCGCGGGCTTGGGTAATAGGCTTTTCAACATCATGCAGCCGGACATCGCCGTTCTCGGCAAAAAAGATTTTCAGCAGCGGGTACTGATCCCTCGCATGGTCGACGAAATGCGGATGTCCATCAACATTGTCGGTGCGCCGGCGGTGCGTACGCCCGATGGGCTTGCCATGAGCTCGCGCAATCAATATCTCAACGAAAGCTGAGCGCAAGCTCGCATTGCGAATTTACGAAGACCTCGGTAAAATAGGTAAACGATTGAAACCGAGGCATCCACGCTCTCTGAGATCATGCAGCTCGAACCGAAGGCGCGTTCGGCGCTCAGCGCAGATGGCTTCAAGATCGATTATTTTTCGGTGGTAAGCATCCCCCCACTGCACAAACCGAGTATTTCAGAAAGCGATCTCGTCGTGATGAGCCCGACTCGGCTCGGTCGAACGCGACTCATCAATAACCAGCGCTGTACGCGCATCTAGTTTTTTGTCGAACCCGCGAGCTGCGCACGTTGCTCGAGAGTCGCGAGCGCCCATTCGATGTGTTCACTCAGTAACGGCGAGGCACTCTCGCGCCGATGCTCAAGAGCCATGCGCGCGCGTCTTCCGGCTTCCCCTACCGCCGGACCATTGCCTAGAGCCACGGCAATGTTTCGCAGCCAACGCTCGTGGCCAATACGGCGGATGGCTGAGCCCCGCAGTCGAGACTCGAATTCTTCGGCGGTCCAAAGAAATAGATCGGCAAGCGCTGCGGCATCGAGGCCATGACGGACTGTCCGTAAATCGGGATGGGCTGCCGCCTGCGCGAATTTGTTCCAGGGGCAGACGAGCTGGCAGTCGTCACAGCCGTAAATACGATTCCCCAGCAGCGGTCTGAATTCGATCGGGATCGCGCCTTGCAGTTCGATGGTGAGATAACTTATGCAACGTCGCGCATCGAGTTCGTACGGTGCGGTGATGGCGCCGGTCGGGCAGGCGGGCATGCAGGCCTCGCAGCTGCCGCAGTGTGCGCCTGCGGCGGGGTCTATCGGCAGCGGCAGATCGGTATAGATCTCGCCCAAAAAAAACCAGGAGCCGGCATCGCGGGCGATCAGGTTGGTGTGTTTGCCGATCCAACCTAGGCCCGCATTGCGCGCCAAGGCTTTCTCGAGTACCGGACCTGAGTCCACGTACACGCGATAACCGAACTTGCCGACGCGCACCTCAACGCGATCCGCGAGGTCTTGCAGCGCGTTGCGCATGATCTTGTGATAGTCGCGCGTCAGCGCGTAGCGCGAAACGTAGCCGAGATCATGACGTGCCAGTACCGACTCGGCAGGGGCTGCGGCGGCGGGCCAGTAATCGAGGCGCACGCTGATCGCACAAATCGTCCCGGGCCGCAGTTCCGTCGGACGCGAGCGTCGCGTGCCATGGCGGGCCATGTAGTGCATGTCGCCATGGCGACCAGCTCGCAGCCAGCGCAGCAGGTGTTGCTCGTCCTCGGCGAGTTCGAGATGTGCGACACCGAGTGCCGAAAAACCGAGTTCCGCGGCGAGAGAGTCGAGTTCGCGCCGCAAGGCACGCAGGTCTGCGCTCGGCATGTCGCGAGTATATCGGGGCCCGTATACTCCCCGCGCCATCCGACAGGGCTGCGATGAACGGACTTTATTCCATAGACGCGGTACGCGCTTTTGATGCAGCCGCGATCGACTCGGGCATTCCCGGCTACGAGCTCATGACGCGTGCGGCGGCGGCGGCGCTGCGCGAGTTGCGTGCGCGCTGGCCGGTCGCGCGCGATCTGCTGGTGCTCTGCGGGGCTGGTAACAACGGCGGTGACGGCTACGTGCTGGCGCGCCTCGCCAAAAGCGCTGGTTTGTCGCCGCGTGTGGTGGCGCTCGTCGGCCGCGAACGGCTCAAAGATGACGCGGCGCGCGCAGCGGATGACTGCCTCGCAGCAGGCGTGCCGGTGCTTACCCATCAGCCGCAGGAACTCGCGAGTCGACTCGGGCGCAGCGACCTTATCGTCGATGCTTTGCTGGGTATCGGGCTCAACACCGACGTGCGCGAAGAGCTGGCGCGCGTCATTTGTGCGATCAATGAATCGGGGCGCCCGGTGCTCGCCATCGACATCCCCTCGGGTCTTTGTGCTGATACCGGTACGGTACGCGGCGTCGCGGTCATTGCCGATCTCACCGTGACCTTCATCGCGCGTAAGCTGGGGCTGTGCTTGCATGAAGGGCCAAGGCATGCAGGAAAAATCCGTTTCGATTCTTTGAGCTGCAG
>Ga0208048_1001793_pt1 | contig 10840 bp, 8 predicted proteins | sample Malawi_45m_30L_FD_184163 | JGI IMG/M metagenome (GOLD analysis project Ga0208048, IMG submission 184163) | Freshwater microbial communities from Lake Malawi, Central Region, Malawi to study Microbial Dark Matter (Phase II) - Malawi_45m_30L... | ecosystem: Environmental > Aquatic > Freshwater >... | reverse complement strand
GCCACGGAGGTTTCCATCTGCCAGGGCGCGAGATTGGTCCAGAAGCCCCACGTGGCTGGAGCGTCGGGAACCGGTATGCCAACTTGGGAAACCTTCGCTGACACACGAGCCTGTTTCGCCCCACCCCATTTCGTCTTAAGTAGGGCGACCTGCGTTTCGGCGTCGGCGGCTAGCAACTGCTTGCGAGTGGTTGCGAAGATAGCTTTGCCGGTCAACCTGCCCTCAGCCAGTTGCGCCCATTCGGATTTCAGCCCCGCCGTACTCAAGTTTAGGCTCGTCAGTAGCTCATCCGGGGTCAGAGGAAGCGGTGTGGTCTGGCCGGAAAGTCGAAACAGCGCGGCTTCTGCCCACTTCGATTTGCCGTCGCGCACCGTCACCTCCCACGCGGCATCCCAGTCGTTGGTGCGCGCGGACTGGCGGTTCAGCCGCGCAGTGAGCAGGAGACGTTCGGCGCTAGCGTTGAAGTTGGTGGTGCGCACCCGGTCGGCTTCGAGGCGGAAGTCCGCGCTGGCCGCGCCGTTGGTGCCCGGTGGCTGGATGATGCGCACGGTGAAGTTGGCAGTGCGCCCACTGCCCCATGGGGTACGTAGGTCCGGCGCCTTCACCTTTAGGTCTGCCTGCAAGCCGCGCTCTAGCTGCGCGTCGGCGCGGAGCGCCAACTCGATTTCCGGCGGATCGGCATACTGCACGCGCGCCAGCTCGTGCAAGATGCGGTGCAGGATTTCTTCCGCACCCACCCTGAGTGTTGTTAGAGACGTGTCAGAGTCGGACGGCCGTCTCCGTTTCTTACCCAGCGCACTCGCATTGGTGACGACAGCACTGACCTTCATCTCTATACCTTGCACGGTAGCGGTGAGTTGCGGCAGTTCCCAAACATCACCGGGCAGGAAACGCACTGCCGTTGCCAGATTCGTGACTGTTAGCGTATGGGGTGGAAGATTAGTCGGGGCGAGCGTCCACTTCAGCGCGCCTTGACGCAGCGCGACGCCGCTGACGACAAACTCGAAGCGTTGCAACGCCTCGTGGTCGAGTTGCACCTCGGCCTCAGCTATGGCGAATTGCGGTCCTGCTGCATCTCCTGTAGTGGCGAGGGTGATGCCCTCCGCAACTAGACCGCGAAACCACTGCCAGCGCAGCCGGGTGAATTCGAGCTTGAGCCCTTGTGTCTCCAAGTCGGCCAGCACGGGCTGCTTGACGAAGTCGGGCACTCCAATCTGGTTGAACCAGAGAAATGCGCACAGCGCCGCCAGCACCAGCAGCAAGCATAGAATGCGCACGCAGCGGAAGGCGATCCGGCAGATACGCCATAAGGTCCAGCGTTTGCGTTGAGTCGGGGATTCTTTCATCGCGCGGCGCGGCGCGGGCCGCCTCACATGGATGGGCTAAGGTAAGGGATGATATAGTCCATGAACAGCGGGCGTGGAAACTCAAAGATAAGGGGCTGGCGCGTGCGCGGGTCGGTGACGGCTGCCCATGGGTGGCGGCCTTGGGGGATAAAACCCAACATCACTGCATTCGTCCGGGCCGGATTTCCACCCAGCTCGATGCTCACGCGGTGGCGTGTCTCGGAAATTCCGTAAAGTGGCAGGCGGTCTGCGCCGAGATGGACCCATCGCTCGGCGCGCAGCCGTCCCAATCGGAACAGGGTCTCCTCCAATGCGCTATTGCGCACGTCGTCCACGGGCTGACCGGCTTCGCTCCAGCGCCCGTCCCCGGCGCGCGCGAGTCGGCGTGTGCGGCCGTCAAACTCCACCGTCACAGCGGCAACTTGGTTGGTAGCGAAGCTCCATACCGTGCGGTCTTGCATCTGCCATAACGCCCACGGCAGGCCTGGATCCACGTCGCCGCGGGCGACGACATAGACGGAGCCTTCATCGTGTCGACGTGCGTAAAGGCGGTCGGGCGGCAGGTTCGTCACGGCGCCAAAGTCCAGCCGCGCCACGAGCCGGTTGGTCGGTGCTTCCGCCGCGTTGGTCACCCTGGACAGCAGAGTGAGCGAGCGAGCAGGTGTGGCGAGGCCGTAGGCCGCGTAGTCAGTGACTATCTCCTTCTCCAGCTCGCGGGCCGCCAGCGTCTCAAGGTTCAGCAGGAAGCTCTGCATGAGTTGCGCATCGATCGGCGTCCTAAGGGAGTCATCAGCCACCCAAACTATGTTGGTCGCGCTGTTGGTTTGACGGCGGAGAGTGAACGGCTCACGGCCACGTACCTCGATGGTGTTGAAGGCGTCTGGCGCGAACGCATCGAGCAGCCGGTGCTCGGAGTAGTTCCAAACTGGCGCACGCATGTATGCAAGCGGTTCGGCAGCAACAAGCATGATATTGGTGGTTGCGAGGTTACGCGCATAGACCAGCTCCGGCTGGTTGGTCGGGCTCCGGCCGAACTGCACAATCAGCGTGTCGTTCGTACCGGAGCTAAAGACCAGTTCCGCCTCGGGCGTTTGCAAGCCAAAGGGATCGAGGTCTGCCTTGGGATCATCCGTCACGAAGCGCTGGACTGGCCATTGCTGCAAGTCTACGAGCAGTTGTTCGATAAGCGGGGTGTTGCCCCGTTTTTCGGGCGCGGGTTGCGCGATACGCCAGAGCTGGTTGGTCGCCTTTCGCTGGAACAGCACGTCGCGCGGCCCAGTGCGCACACGCAGCCGGTCAAATTTTACACCGGCCAGCGAAAACAACTGCCGGTCCCGCCAGTCGTCAGCCGTTTGGGGCAGGAACTTCAGCAGGTTTGCGTCAGTCACTGCGACGTGTGGTGCGCCGACGACTTGCACGTAGAGTTGGTCGTTGACCGGGGTGCGCGCGCCGATGCGCAATTCGACTGGCGCTTCGCCTTGGTGAAACCGCAGCGTGGCCTGTGGTGGATCGAGGCCGAAATCGGCTGGTGATTTCACCTGCCCGGCCGGAACGACGAGCTGCGGTCGCAGTTGGGCGCACACATCCAGCAGCGTCTTGAGCAATAGGGAATTCGCTGGGTAAGTAACCGGGTGCGTGAGGTGCCATTTCCCGGCATTGAATTCAGCGTTTACTGCAAGATTCGTGCGGGTCAACTCCACGCGCGTAACCGTGGCGGGCCGGAGGCGCGGCACGAGCGGTGCGGCGGTGGGCGAAGGTGGCGGCGCGGTCGACTGGCGCGTCTCGGTGACCACGATAAACGCGAGCAACGCGAGCGCTATGGCCACCAGCAGTTTATTCAAAGAGCAGTTCATGGGAACTGTGTTGTGGGGTGCGCCAGAGATGTAAGATTAGCAATGATGCAGCTCATGGTTTTTTCTCACATCTGTCGCCGGAACCACACAAGCAGCCCTAAGCCCAAGATTCCCCCAGGGATGCCAAGCATCAGGATGAACTGCACCGAGCGCATTTGCGCGTCGCTCATATTGAAAATGTATTCTCGCACTGGGCGCGCCGCTACGCCCACGAGCCGGGGCCGATCTACTAACCAGTTTACCGCATTAGCGGCGAAGTCGCGGTTGACCGCATTTTCTAACATGGTGTTACCGAGAAAAAATGACTCGCCCACGACCACCATGCGCGTGGAGCCGCCCTCGATGTTGCGCAAACCGCCCCGCTCGACGGCGACGGCGACTGGAATTACGCCCACCCGATCCTCGCGCGGGTCGAACTGCAGACTGGCCCGCCGGCCAATTGCCTTACCGGCGGGCGAGGTGGCAACGAGCGGCTTGACCTGTGGGGCATCGGAGCCTTGGCCGGTGGGCGCTCGGGGCGTGACGGAGCGAGGTGTGGCTAGCACGAGGCCGCCCTGAGTTTTTCCAAACGGCCGAGTGATCTCGTGGTCGCCGTAATAACTCAGAATGACATAACTGCCGTCGCGCACTCCGTTAGCGTCGGTCACCACGTCGTCGCCCAGTTCGACGCCCCAAGCGCGCAGGAGGAGTTCGAGGCCGGCGTTGCTGTTCTGCGGGATTAGCACGAGCGCGCGGCCACCTCGGCTAAGGTAATTATTTAACTGGTTGACTTCATCCGCGTGCAATGGCGCGAACGGTCCGGCGACGATAAGCAGGCTGCAATCGGCAGGCACCTCGTTGGTGCCGCCCAGCGTGAGCTCGAAGGGCGTCAGGCCATAGCCACGCTGGATCAACTCGATGAATTTGCCGTAACCCGTGGGCGTGATGGCGGTGGTGGGGTCATGTTCCTTGTGACCACGCAGGTAGTAAGTGTGGAGTTTACGATTCTCCATTAGCGTGATGATGGCCGAAGTAAAGTGGGATTCTCCGGTGAAAGACTTACGCGTTACGTTGCGGCTTTTTCCGGCTAATAGCTCGTTGGTGTCATACTCCGATAATTCGCCTTGTCGTACAATGCGGCTGCGTTCGCCCAACGTGAAGATGACAACGTCCTTAGTGTTGGGCGGGAGCTTGACGGCGAGCTTGGTGCGCTCTGCTTCTGCCGGCTCGGTGAGGTAGTTAACGGTCGAAATTTTGACGCGCGGGCTGGCGGCGGCGTATTGGCGGAGGGTTTGGAGGATGGGCGTGTAGAGCGTTTCGTCTGGGTCATAGAAAAGCGTAACGTGCAGGTCATTCGTGAGTGCGCCCACTACTTGAAGCGTGACCGGCGCGAGCGGCGGTACGCGGTCTTCCGAAAACGACATGCGCCGGAAATAGCGCGTGGCGATGAGGTTTACCATCAGCACGATGGCGACCATGGCCACAACGCCGACCAGCAAGCCTAGGCCCGCGCCGAACTTGCGCGCGGCAGAAAAACTGGGCGCCGGATTTTGGAGGCCGTCAGGCATGAGTTAAGCTTGCGACTTTAGGGGGGAATTGCCTTCATTTCCACCTCCGGCTTTCCACTACCTTCAGCGTGAGGAACAGGAATAGTCCCGTTAAACTCAGGTAAAATACAACCGGCCGCGTGTCCACCACGCCGCGCGTGAAGTCTTTCATGTGATCAACCATCGAGACATGTTGGAGAATGGCGCTTTGCCAACCCGGTTTGGGCGGCAAGATATGGGTGAGGTAACCTAGCAGAAACAGCCCAAGGCCGAGCACGAAAGCGTTCATAGCGGCGATGATCTGATTGCGCGTTAGCGACGAGGCGAAGCAGCCCAGCGCTGTGTAGAGTGTGCCGAACAGAAAGATGCCGACGCACGTTCCTCCCAGCGCGCCGGTATCCACCTGCGAGAGGTCTACGGAAAAGCGCTTGAGCAGGAACGGATACGCCAGTAGCGGCAGCCAAGCCGACATAAAGAAGAGCAACGCGCCCGTGAACTTCGCGAGCACCACTTGCGCGTCACCCACGGGCGTAGTCATAAGCGTCTCATAAGTGCCCGAAGATTTTTCCGTCGCAAAGGAGCGCATTGTGATGATGGGCGGGGCCAGTAACATCACGAGCCAAAACAGGCCATTGTTAAAGAACGCCTCTGTCACCGGCACGTCAAAGGGCTTGTTCACCAGCGCCTGCAGCACGATGATAAAACTCAACCCCAACAAGAACTGCATCGCCGCTACGATGACGTAGCCGATCAACGAGACGTAACACATGCCCAGTTCCCGTCGGACGAGGGTAAGGAAGGGTTGCATCGCTAATGTGACCGATGGATGGAGTTTGCCAACCGGCGTCTGAGTCCAATGGATAAAATCATCGTCGCCGTCGTGTTTCCCATTCGCATTACGTAATTCGTATGCCCGATCATCTTAGGTTTATTCCTGCTCCCGTCGAGTGACATGCACGAAGATGTCCTCCAGCGAATGGCGTGTGCGAGTCAGTTCCCGCAAAGGCCAACTGCGCGCCTTAGCCAGCGCGAAGATTTGCGGCCGCAGGTCAATACCCGCGCGTGGCGTGAGCGCGCAGCGGTGAAAGCTACCCTCTGCCGCCACAATCTCGAAGTGTTCCACCTCCGCCATTTGCTCCCACGCTTCGCGCAGGTCCGGGACCGGCGCGGCTAACTCAGCAATGATTTGTTGGCCAGCGCTCATCTTGCGCTGCAGCTCGTCTAGCGTGCCGCTCTCGCGGATAGATCCTTGATGGATGATGATGACCCGCGTGCAGGTCAGCTCCACCTCAGGCAACAGGTGCGACGAGACGAACACCGTGCGGTCCCGGCTTACGTCTTTGATGAGCTGACGCACCGCGCGCGTGAGGTGTGCGTCGAGGTTCTTGGTCGGCTCGTCCAGGATGATCAGCTCTGGCTCGTGCACGAGCGCATCCGCCAACCCCACGCGCTGCCGGTAACCGCCGGAGAGCGTTCCGATCACCTTGCTCGCAACGTCACCCAAGCCGCACTGCTCGGTGACGATATCCACACGCTCGCGGCTGCGCGCGACGCTTAGGCCCTTCAATCGGGCGCGAAATTTAAGGTATTCGCGCACGCGCATGTCGAGGTGCAGCGGGTTGCCCTCGGGCATGTAGCCGATGCGCCGGCGCACCTCGTCCGCCTGCGTGAACACGTCGAAGCCCGCCACACGCGCGGTGCCGCTGGTCGCCGGCATGAAGCACGAGAGCATCCGCATCGTGGTGGTCTTGCCCGCGCCGTTCTGGCCGAGGAAGCCGACGATCTCGCCGCGCTTCACCGTGAAGGTCAGGTCGCGCACCGCCGCGCGGCCCCCGTAGCGCTTGGTGAGGTTCTCGACCTCGATCATCGGCGAGGCGCTCATGTGGCGGCTCCCTCTGCTCTCACGAGCCGGCTGGCGCGCTCGACCTTCGCGATGCGCAAGGCGAAGTCCGCATACCAGATCTCACGGCCCAGCCGTTGCGCGACCTGATGTTCGGTGTGCTGCTTCCAGTTCGCGATGGCGCGCTCGCTGTCCCAATACGACACCGTGATGCCCGCGCCGTCCGTGCCGCGCACGCTTTCCACGCCGAGGAAGCCGGGCTGCTGCGCCGCAAGCTGGACCATCTTCTCCGCCATCGCGTCGTAGCCGCGCTCGGCGTCCGTGCGCGCCGAGGTGAAAATCACCGCGTAGTAGGGCGGCTCCGGCGTGGCGGCGATGGGCGGGGCGCTCATTTTAGTTTCACCGGCACGCTGCCCTCGCGGAAGCCGCCGAAGCTCCCGCGCTTGGGCGGCACGATGACGTTGAGCCGCGCGGTGTCACCGGCCTTCTTCGCGTGCAGTGCGCGGCCGAGCTCCACGAGGTCGCGCACGGGCTGGTTGTCCACGCCCCGGATGACGAAATACTTCTCGAACTTAGCCTCCGCAGCGGGCGAATCCTTGTCCACTTCCGCGACCACGAAGCCGCCGAAAAACGGAAAGCCCATGTTCGCCGCCAGTTCGCGCGACAGCTCCTGCACGTGCAGGCCAAGGCGTTGTCGCACGAGGTCGGCGTTGAAGAAATCGCGCTCGGGCGTGAGCCGCACGGCCAAGGTCTGCTGCGCACCAGCCCGGCGAATGAGCAGCGACACCGGTTTGTCCGTGCCGGCGGCGTTTAGCTCGCGCATGAACTCGATGAAGTTGCGCGGCGTCTTGCCGGCGACTTGGAGGACGGTGTCGCCCACGCGCAGGCCACCTTTTTCCGCTGGGCTGGCGGACTCAACGGCGATGACCTCGAGGAGAGTGGCGCCTGAGCGTACGCGTGCGCCGAACCACATCGCTTTGGTCCCCTCGGGCGTGAAATAGCGCGAGAGCGACTCATTCACGCGCTTGATAGGGATAGCGAAGCCGATGCCCTGTCCTTCGCGGTAGACGGCGACGTTTAGGCCAATTAGTTCGCCGCGCAGATTAATGAGCGGTCCGCCAGAATTCCCGGGGTTAATGGCGGCATCGGTTTGGAGCCAGTCGGCCACGTCGAGCGGACTATCCTCGCGCGCAGGCCGGCGGGACTTTGAGCTTAGGATGCCCTTGCTCACCGAGCCGCCGAGGCCGAAGGGATTGCCCAGTGTGATAACTGTCTCGCCCAGCAGCAAATCATCGTCCGCCGCGAAGCGCACCGGTGTGAACTTATCCCCCTCCTTTGCCTTGATGCGGAGCAAGGCCACGTCGGTCTTGGTTGTGCCGGTCACGCGTTCGGCCTCCAGTTCGCGGCCGTCCATAAGCTTTACCCAAATGCGGCTGGCGCCCTTAACAACGTGCTCGTTGGTCAACACATAGCCGCTCTCATCCATGATGACACCGGAGCCGACGCTGGACGGAACCTCCTCAAGCTGTGGTCGCACGCGGTAACCAAAGAATTCTGCGCGCCAGCGAAAGAACGGATCGGTGTTGTCCACGACGGTTGTGGTGGCGATATTCACGACGCTAGACATGGCGCGCTCAACCGCGCTAACGGTGGCATCGCGTCGCACATCAGCGTTTTGGGCGCGGACGTCGAGGAGCGTGGCCGCCACGATTGCGAGCACCAAGCCCGCCGTGCCGCCCAAGGGTTGAGATGATGGCCGAGTATCACACTTACCCATACAGACAACGCAGCTCCGCGAGTTTAAGTGCACAGCGGTTCTAGCTCTGCGGGAAAACACCCTCACAGCAGCGGTTCGCGGCGGTAGCTACAAAGGAATATTTGCCGCACAAAGAAGCATAAAGCAACCGTAAGGTACCACCGGCCCCATTCGTCCAAGACCGTTGGGTGTGCGAAATGATGCCGCTCCGCGAATGGTCTCTTGCTTAACTCCGCGAATAGGATTTTTATAGCTGAGTCACTCAGTCAGCCGTCACCATGCTTACGTTTCACGGCCAAACTATCCGCCACTGCGATGGCGCTTCTCGTCGCAGTTTCTTGCGCGCGGGCGCGCTGGGTTTGGGCGGGTTGACGCTAGCAGACATGCTGCGTGGCGAAGCGCAGGCGGGTGTCCGATCCTCCCGCAAAGCGGTCATACTCCTGCATCTCGACGGCGGGCCGCCGCAGATGGATTTGATTGACCCCAAGCCCGAAGCGCCAAAGGAAATCCGGGGTGAGTTTAAGTCGCTGCCTTCCAAAATTCCCGGCTTGCATCTTACTGAACTGATGCCGCAGATCGCCGCCCACGCGGACCGTTTTATTTTTCTGCGCTCGCTCGTCGGCGCGGACGGGCAGCACGACGCGTTTCAATGTCAGTCCGGTTTCACGAGCAAGGAACTTGCTGCTATTGGCGGACACCCGGCACTTGGCTCGGCCATCACAAAACTGCTTGGTCGGTCTCAGGATGCCGCACCGAGCTTCGTGGATCTCATGCAGGGTCGGCCGCTCGTGCGCAACAGCGCGCGTGCTGGCTACCTTGGGCCGGCGTGCGCACCGTTCCGACCGGAACTCTCGCACCTGTTCGAGCGGCAATTGGAGCCGGGCATGCAAACTGAGCTGGCGCGGCAGCGGGCGGGCCACACATTGCAACTCGAACTAACCGAGGGCCTCTCCGCCGACCGGCTGGAGCATCGTGTCGAGCTGCTCGCGCGATTCGACCGGTTGCGGCGCGACCTCGATGGCAGCGGTGCAATGAATGCACTCGACCAGTTCACCCAGCAAGCCGTGGGCATTCTCACGTCTGGCCGATTCGCTGCCGCTTTGGATCTCGCGAAGGAAGATCCGCGTGTCATCGAACGCTACACCCCGCGCGTGTCGGGGCCAGCGGTGCGCGATTACACCACGGAAGGACCGAAGGCTTTGCAGAAGCTGCTGCTCGCCCGGCGGCTCGTCGAGGCCGGCGTTCGCTGTGTAAGCGTTTCCCTGAGCGACTTCGATACGCACTCAAACAATTTCGATCGGATGCGCTATTTGGGGCCGCTGCTGGATCACGGGTTGCACACGCTCGTCGAGGATTTGCGCGAGCGCCAAATGCTCGATGATGTGCTGGTGTTGGCGTGGGGCGAATTTGGCCGCACGCCTAAAGTGAATGGCAGCGCGGGTCGCGATCACTGGCCGCGTGTGAGCATGGGCCTGATGGCGGGCGGCGGCTTGAAGACCGGCCAAGTCATCGGCAAGACAGACAAGTGGGCGTCCGAGGCTACCGCCCGCCCGGTCCATTATCAGGATGTCATCGCTACGCTGTATCATCATCTGGGCATCGATCCGCATCAGGTCACACTAAACGATATTACCGGCCGTCCGCAGCATCTCGTCAGCACGGGGCGCGTCATCAGCGAGGTGGTCTAACGCCGGGATTCAACTCAAAATCGGTTCAAGTTACCCACGCACAGCCAAGTTCAGCCTCTCAGGCAATGTCCAAATAGACGGCTGACTAAACGCTGGCACGTCGTCAGCTAGGGGTGATTAACCGAGAGATCGTGGGCTTGGCTTTCGGTAGGGCATTCTGAAACGCATGATCACGCTGTTTATTGCCACGCGTAACGCGCACAAGGTTGAGGAAATCGCCGCGATCCTCGGGCCGCAGTTTCGGTACCTGAAAATCAAGGGTGACGACGAACTGCCGGTCGTTGTGGAGGATGCACTGACCTTTGCAGGCAACGCCGCAAAGAAGGCCGAGACCATCGCCCGCACTTTGTTGCTGCGCGGGGCGGCGCGAATGCCGGCAACGGAACCAGGAAAGTTTTTTGTGCTGGCCGATGATTCCGGCCTCGAGGTGGACGCGCTCGGTGGCGCCCCGGGCGTCCATTCGGCGCGCTTTGCAGCGATTGATTGTGGAATGGTAGGTAATAGCGCAGATGCCGAAAACAACGCAAAGTTACTGCGTCTCTTGGCTAATGTGCCGCAGGCGGCGCGCACCGCGCGTTTCCGTTGTGTGCTGGCCCTTGTAGAGGTGGATCGCGCCGTCCCGCTGCAATCAGTCCGCCTGTTTGAGGGCGCGTGCGAGGGGTGGATGGATTTCGCGCCGCGCGGCGAGGGCGGTTTTGGGTACGACCCGCTGTTTATTCCGCTTGGGCACGAGCAGTCTTTCGCCGAACTGGGCGAGGGATTGAAGAACAGCCTGAGTCACCGAGCGCAAGCACTCGCCAAGCTGGGTGCGTGGTTGTTGGCTTAAAGCTG
>Ga0208048_1001782_pt1 | contig 10875 bp, 6 predicted proteins | sample Malawi_45m_30L_FD_184163 | JGI IMG/M metagenome (GOLD analysis project Ga0208048, IMG submission 184163) | Freshwater microbial communities from Lake Malawi, Central Region, Malawi to study Microbial Dark Matter (Phase II) - Malawi_45m_30L... | ecosystem: Environmental > Aquatic > Freshwater >... | reverse complement strand
CAGCTCCAACGCCGGCCTCTGGTCGATCGACTGGAACCAGGGCGCCGCGATCACGCTGACCGCCGTGCCGGAGCCCTCGACCTACGGCTTCGGCCTCGGCGCCCTGGCCCTCGCCGCCGCGGCCATCCGCCGCCGTAAGCGGCAGGCGAAAGCCTGAGATGGGGAGCATCGAGTGTGGAGTATCGAGTATCGGTGGGGCTGCCTGTCTCGAGGTAGGGGCGGCACGGCGTGCTGACCTAGCATGCCTTGGGCAGGGTTGAGCGGCCCGCTCGACCGCGGCTGACCGAGCCGGTCAGCCCTACCTAAGGCAGCACCACCGACTCAAAGGGGGCACCAGGGGGAAACCGGGAAGGCTGCTGCGGGCCTGATATCCCCAGCCAATCATCCGGACTCCGGTTTCCCTCTGGTTACTGCCCCTGACCTTGTCCACGTGTCAACTTGCCCACGTGTCCCCTCGCGAGGTGATACCTCGCGCTCAGAAGGCCCGGCGGAGGCTGAGGGAGCCGGCGACGTCGTGCGCCTGGCCGTAGCCGGCGGCATGGACCGAGAAGTTGAGCAGGGTGTCGGCGGAGAGCCTGTGGTCGACGTCGAGGCCGAACCGGGCCTGGTCTTTGGTCGGCGCGAGGCCGGCCACCGAGAAGGCGCCGGGGGTGGTCTGGCTCACGCCGCTGAGGGCGTCGCCGGCGTCGTCGAAGCGGTGGATCCACTCGGCGGTGAGGCGCAGGGTGGTGGCGGGGCCGGCGGCGAACTTGGTCAGCAGGCCGAGGCGGCCTTCCTTGGCGGTGTGGGTGTGCGCGTCGAAGCTGGCGGGGAAGGAGCCGCCGCTCTCGGCGAAGGCGTCCGTACGCACGCGGGTGAGCGCGAACGAGGCGAACGGCGCGGCGGTGAGGCTGCTGATGAACTTCTGGGCGGGGCCGTCGTAGCGCACGCGTACGGTCGTGGTGTCCAGGTCGGTCTGACCGCGGGAGATATCGTTGCCGCCACCGGTCACGTAGCCGCGGGCGGTCTGCGCGTCCCATTCGCCGCGGAGGACAACGAGGGAGAGGATGCTCTCCTTGTCGGCGAGGCGGGTGTCGATCTCCGCCATGAACGTCTGGCCGGTGATCTTGGCATCGCCGCCGAAGAGGAGGTCCTGGGTCTGGAGGGCGGTGCCCACGGCCACGCCGACGACCGTTTCGCCGTAGGCCTGGCTTGCGCCGACTTCGCCGAACGACGTGCGGCGGTCGGTCTGGCGGGAGGAGGCGCCGAAGTCGCCCGTGGCCCAGAACTGGCGCTGCTTGCCCATGCCGTCATACGACATCAGCGGGCGGTGGTGGGCGCCTTCCAGGGCCAGGTTGCCGAGGTTGTTGGCCATCGCCGTGAGGCCGCCGGGGCCGTTGAGGGAGCGCATCCACTCCGTCTGGTCGAGCATGGTCTGGTTGGCGTAGACGAAGGCGTGGGTGCGGCCGCCGCCGGCGCCGGCGTAGCCGACGATCACGGTGCCATCGGCGGAGACGCCCGTCGCGTTGGAGCTGTTGCCGCCCGGCAGGAGGCCGAGGCCCGTCATCGTGCCGTTCTGGTGGACGAAGGCTTCGTAGTTGCCGGCGGAGTTATTCGCTTGGCCGACGATCACCGAGCCATCGCTATTCACCGCGCGGGCGATGGACCAGTTGCCGCCCGTGAGGGTGCCGAGGGCCTGGTAGGTCCCGCCGGAGCGCACGTGTTTGAAGGCCTGCTCGTTTCCTGCCGGGTTAGAGGTGAAGCCGCTCGACGCGAAGCCGATGACGACTTGTCCGTCGCCGGAGATGCCCGTGAGCTGGGTCAGGGTGAGGCCGTTGGTGCTGAAGGCGGCGATGGCCGTCGGGGCGTCGACCGCGGTGACTCCGCCCGAGGTGTGGATGAAACCTTGCAGCGTCGTGGGCGTGGAGAAGTTGTCGCCTCTCGTCCCGACGATGACGGCGCCGTCGGCGGAGACGCCGGCGGCCTTGCTGGCGACTAACGGACTGCCGAACGCCACGCCGATGTTGGTCAGCGTGTTGTTACGATAAAAGAACGCTTCCTCGATGAATCTAATGCTACTGAAGCCCCAGCCGACGATCGTGCCGCCGTTCGCCGACACGGCGACGGCCTCGGAGAGCATGAATTCGTTGACGGTGTCGAGTCGGGTCGCGTTCACGCCGGTCCAGGACACGGCCATGCTGCCCATCCCGACGATGGAGAAGCCGACCACGACCGAGCCGTCGGCCGAGGCCGCGGTGGCGACGGCGTTCTGGTGGCCACCGAGGGGGGTCAGGGTGGCGTAGGCATTGCCCACGAGCTTGAAGGCGTTCATCAGGCCCGGGCCGAGGTTGGTGCGGCCGACGGCGGTGAGTCCGTCGCCGGAAACGCCGTTGATCCAGGTGTCATTGGCCGTGTTCCCGGACGGATGCACGTCGGTCGGCGTCGCGGAGGCGAGGACGGCGGACAGGGTGGCCGCGGCGATGAGCAGGGAGCGACTGAGGAGGCGCATGGGTAAGGTGAGAGCGGTAAGCGGTTGGGAAAGAAAGGACGGGCGGGGGTAGGTGAGCATTCTTTGTCAAAAGGGCCTACGGGCAAGTCGTAAGACCCCAGCGAGATCAGGGTTCGTAGGTTTTGAAGCGTTCCTGTTCGACGGGCGTGGCCCCGGGCGGCGGCGTGCTGGCGCGGACAAAACAAGCCGCGGAGCCTGGGGAGTTTCTGCTGGGGTCAGGCCGAGGGTCGCGGTTGGTCGCCTTTATTTACGCGAGCCGTCGAATAAAGGCGGGGAAAAGCGGCGGGGTCGGTTGACCCTGCAACCCTGGGACCTTAATCATGTCTATATGCGTATGCCCCGACGCAGCCGCCTCCTCGCCGCCCTCAGCCTGGCCGTCGCGCCCCTGTGCGCCCAGATCGGCGACAAGGCCGGGGAGGCGCAGGTGCCGATCGTGCCGGCGCACCTGATCCCGCCGTCGCCGCCGCTCTCCGCCGAAGAGGCGCTGCGTAGCTTCAAGGTCGCTCCGGGCTACCGCATCGAGCTCGTCGCCGAGGCGCCGCTCGTCCGCCACCCGACGGTCCTGCAGTTCGCTCCCGACGGCCGGCTCTGGGTCGTGGAGATGACGGGCTACATGGAAGACTTCGACGGCACGACGGAAGCCCAGGCCAAAGGCTCGGTTGTGGTGCTCAGCGATACCGACGGCGACGGCCGCATGGATAAGCGCACGGTCTTCCTCGATGATATCATCCTCCCCCGCGCGCTGGTGCTGCACCGCGATGGCGCGCTCGTCGGCGCCCCGCCGCACCTGTGGTTCTGCCGCGATACCGACGGCGACGGCAAGGCCGACGAAAAGACGGAGGTCGCGACGGACTTCGGCGTGCGCGTCGATCCGTCCCGTCCCCAACTCGCCAATCCGGAGCGCGCCCCGAACGCGCTGCTCTGGGGGCATGATGGGTGGCTTTACGCCGGCGCGTATGCGGCCCGCTTCAAGTCCGTCGACGGCAAGTGGGTCCGCGAGAACAGCACCTTCCGCGGGCAGTGGGGCCTGGCGCAGGACGACTACGGCCGGCTTTACTCCAACAACAACAGCGACCTTCTGCGCGTCGACGTCGTCAATTCGTCCTACCTGCTCCGCAATCCGCATCTGCTGCGGAACACCGGGCTCAACACCAAGGCCGCCGTCGAGCAGGCCGTCTGGCCCGCCCGCGTGAACCCGGGCATCAACCGCGGCTACCGCCCGGAGATGCTCCGCGACTTCAAGCTGAAGGAATGCACCGCCGCCTGCGGCCCTTGGGTCTACCGGTCGGACCTCTTCCCGGCCGACGCCTACGGCAACGCGTTCATCTGCGAGCCGGCGGGCAATCTCGTGAAGCGCCTGGTGCTCGATCCCGACAAGGGCCTGGTCAAAGGGACGGCGTTCTACGACCAGCAGGAGTTCGTGGCTTCGACCGACGAGCGCTTCCGCCCCGTCAACGCGCTCACCGGGCCGGAGGGCGCCCTGTACCTCGTGGACATCCATCATGGCGTGATCCAGCACCGCATCTCGCTGACCTCGTATCTGCGGAAGCAGGGCGAGGACCGCGGCCTGATCTCCCCGCTCCATCTCGGCCGCCTTTGGCGTGTCGTGCCCGAGGGGCATAGGGCGGCCAAGCTGGCGACGCTCACCGGGCTGAAGCCCGCCGACCTGATCGCCGAACTCGCCAGCGGCAACGAATGGCGCCGCGAGACCGCCCAGCGTCTCCTCGTCGAGACGGGCGACAAGTCCCTCGCCGCCGCGCTCACCGCCTTCGGTCGGGAGACCAAGCCCGCGATGGGCCGTGTGCATGCCCTCTGGACGCAGCACGGGCTCGGCGTCGCCGACTGGGCGCTCGTCTCCGCCGGCCTGGCCGACGCCGATCCGCGCGTCCGCGCCGCCGCCCTGCGCGTCTCGGAAGGCCTCGTCGCCGGTCCGCATCGCGCCGACGTCATCGCCCGCTGGACCGAGCTGACCGCGAGCGAAGCCGTGCCGGAAGTGCAGGTCCAGCTCGCCCTGACCATGGGTGAGGCTAAGGAGCTCGGGGTCGACCTCGCCGCCGCCGCGCTCGCCCAGCGCGCCGCCGAGCACATGGCCATCCAGGACGCTTTCCTGAGCGGCCTCGCGGGACGCGAACTCGAAGTCTTCACCGCGGTGCTGAAGCAGCCCGATGCCTTCGGCAAGACCCTGCCCGCCGCCTTGCTCCGCTGCGTCTTCGCCGAGCGCAAGCCCGCTCGGGTCGCGCAGGCCCTCGCGCTGATCGGGACCTTGCCGCTCCGCTCCCAGCAGGTCATGCTCCTGGGCTCGCTCGCCACGCACCCGACCGTGACCGCCAAGCGCCCGATCAAGCTCGACGCCGAGCCGGCCGCGCTCGCCAAGTTCGCCCAGAGCAAGGACGCCGCGATGGTCAAGGCGCTGGCCTGGTTCAAGAACACCGTCGTCTGGCCGGGCAAGCCCGGCGTCGCCGTGCCGACCACCAAGGCCCTCACCAACGAGGAACAGGCGCTGTTCGACGGCGGACGCCAGACCTACGCCGGTCTCTGCGCCGCCTGCCATCAGCCGACTGGCAAGGGCCTCGAAGGGCTCGCGCCGCCCTTGGCCGAATCCGAGTGGGTGCTCGGCGAGCCGGAGCGCATCGTGAAGGTCGTCACGCACGGCCTGCGCGGACCCATCAAGGTGAAGGGCATGACGTACAGCTACGACATGCCCGCCGCCGGTTTCCTCACCGATGAGCAGATCGCCGGCGTGCTGACGTATGTCCGCCGCGAGTGGGATCACGAGGCCTCGCCCGTCTCCGTCGACCTCGTGAAGCAGATCCGCGCCGAGAACAAAGGCCGGACGGATGCGTGGACGGAGGCGGAGCTCCTCAAGAAATAGGGGACTGCGCCGAGGCCTGAGCGGAGGGCCGCATGGAGGAGACACGCTGCAGGCGGCGGGATGCACGTGAGGCAGGGACGCGGTGTCATCGCGTCCCTGGCTTCGGCTCACTCCGCGAACCCGTGGTCCGCGAGCATCCGCGCGACGGCTTGCGGAAGGGCGGGGCGGAGGGCGGACGGGACGGCCTTCTGGGCATCCACAGTGCAGTGCAGGTAGCCGAGCTTACGTTCGGCGTCGGCGGAGCGGCCGGCGGCCTCGAGCCAGCGCTGGAGAACGGCGGCGGCGCGGGCCCACTCCGGCCAGTCGTGGTCGGCGGCGTCGGCGGCTTCGACGAGCTTACACAACGCGCAATCGCCGAGGAAGCGTTCGACCGCGGCGGCGTCTTCCGCGCCGACGGCCGCAACGAGTCGCTCGCGTTCGCGCGCTTCCATCGTCAGGTCTTGTAGCCGAGCACCGGGCGCAGCCACTTCTCGGCCTGCGCGACCGTCCAGCCCTTGCGGGCGGCGTAGTCCTCGACCTGGTCGCGGCCGACATTGTCCACGTCGAAGTAGAGCGACTGCGGATTGCCGAAGTAGAGGCCCGAGACGGAGGCGGCCGGGTTCATCGCGTAGGATTCCGTGAGCGCGCAACCGAGGCGGTCGGCGTCGAGCAGGCGCCAGAGCGCGGCCTTCTCGGTGTGCTCCGGGCAGGCCGGATAGCCGGCGGCCGGGCGCCGGCCGGCGTATTTCTCGTCGACCAGCTCCTCGACCGTGAGGGCTTCGTCGGGCGCGTAGCCCCAGAGGTTCTTGCGGACCTCGAGGTGCAGCCATTCGGCGCAGCCTTCGGCGAGGCGGTCGGCGAGGGCCTGGATCATGATATGGCGGTAGGGGTCCGTCTGCTTGAAGGAAGCGGCGTAGTCTTCGATCTCCTGGCCGGCGGTCACCGCGAAGGCGCCGATATGGTCGCCCTTCTCGGTCGACACGAGGTCGGCGAGGGAGCGGCAGGTGTCGACCCGCGGACGCTGGCGCTGGTCGCGCAGGAAGTGGAAGCGGCCGAGCTTCTGCGTCTGGGCTTCGTCGCCGAAGACGTCGACGTCGTCGCCCACGCGGCGGGCGGCCCAGAGGCCGGCGACGCCGCGGAGACGCACGCGGTTGTCGCGGATGATCCCGTCGAGCTCGGCGCGGCCGGCGTCGAAGGTCTTGCGGGCCTCGGCGCCGTACTTGCCGGACTTGAAGATGTTCGGGAAGGCCCCTTTCAGCGACCAAGTCACGAAGAACGGCGTCCAGTCGATGATCTCGGCCACCGCGGCGGGGTCGATGCGTTCGAAGAGCGTCACGCCCGGCTTGCGCGGGGCGGGCTGCACCGGGGCGGTCGTGATGAGCGGACGCTTACGGGCCTCGGCCAGCGGGATGACCACGGCGGGCTGCTGCTTCTCGTAGGCCTCGCGTATCTCGGCCTGCTCCGCGCGGAGGTCGCTGACGAAACCCTCGCGCTTGGCGGGATTAAGGAGGTCGCTGCAGACCGTCGTGACCAGGGAGGCGTCGCCGACGTGGACCATCGGGCCGTCGTAATGCTCGGCGAGCTTGATCGCCGTGTGTTCCTTCGACGTCGTGGCGCCGCCGATGAGCAGCGGGGTGCTGATGCCGGCGCGCTTCAGCTCACGGGCCACGTTCACCATCTCGTCGAGCGAGGGCGTGATCAGGCCGGAGAGGCCGATGAAGTCGGGCTTCAGCTCCAGGGCCTTGGCGACGATCCGTTCGGCGGGCGTCATCACGCCGAGGTCGGTGACCGCGTAGTTGTTGCAGGCGAGCACGACGCCGACGATGTTCTTGCCGATGTCGTGGACGTCGCCGCGGACGGTCGCGATGAGGAAAGAGCCTTGGGTGGAGCCGCCGACCTTCTCGGCGGCCATGAACGGCTCGAGGTGGGCGACCGCGGTCTTCATCACCTTGGCCGACTTCACCACCTGGGGGAGGAACATCTTGCCCTCGCCGAAGAGGCGGCCGACGACGCGCATGCCGTCCATCAGCGGGCCCTCGATGACGAGCAGCGGCTTGCCCAGCTTGACGCGGGCCTCCTCCGTGTCGGCGACGGCGTGCTCGTCGACGCCCTTGACCAAGGCGTGCTCCAGGCGCTCCTCGACCGGCAGGGAGCGCCACACGTGCTTCTTCGATTGGTCGGTCTCGGTCATCTGCCCGGCGAAACGCGGCGCGATCTCGAGGAGGCGCTCCGTGGCGTCCGGCCGGCGGCAGAGGACGAGGTCCTCCACGCGGTCCCGGAGCTCCGGGTCGATCTCGGAGTAGACCTCGAGCATGCCGGCGTTGACGATGGCCATGTCGAGGCCCGCCTTGATGGCGTGGTACAGGAAGACCGAGTGGATGGCTTCGCGGACCTTGTTGTTGCCCTGGAAGGAGAACGAGACGTTGGACAGGCCGCCCGAGGTGCGGGCACCGGGGCAGCGGCGCTTGATCTCCGCGACCGCCTCGATGAAGTCGAGCGCGTAGCGGTCATGCTCCTTCATCCCGGTCCCGACCGTCAGGATGTTGCCGTCGAAGATGATGTCCTGCGGATCGACGCCGGCCTCCTGCGTCAGGATGCCGTACGCGCGGACGCAGATGCGGACCTTGTCGGCGAAGGACGCCGCCTGGCCCTGCTCGTCGAAGGCCATCACGATCATCGCCGCGCCGTAGCGGCGGCAGAGGCGGGCGCGGCGGACGAACTCCGCGTGGCCCTCCTTGAGGGAGATCGAGTTCACGATGGCCTTGCCTTGCACGCAACGCAGGCCGGCCTCGATGATGTCGAAATTCGACGAGTCGATCATGAACGGCACCTTGGCGATATCGGGCTCGGTCGCCGCCATGTTCAGGAAGCGCGTCATCGCCGCGACGCCGTCGAGCAGGCCTTCGTCGAAGTTGATGTCGATGACCGTGGCGCCCGCCTCGATCTGCTGTCTGGCGACGCGCAAGGCGGCCTTGTAGTCGCCCCCTAGGATATGGCCCTTGAAGATGCGGGAGCCGGCGACGTTGGTGCGCTCGCCGACGTTCACGAAGGCGCGGGGCCCGCCGACGATGTTGAGGGCCTCGAGGCCGGCGAGCTTGAGCGCGGGCTGGACCGCGCCGGGGACGCGGGGCGGATACTTCTCGGTGCGGCGGCGGATGGCGGCGATGTGGCCGGGCGTGGTGCCGCAGCAGCCGCCGAGGATGTTGACCAGGCCGTCGCGGGCGAAGGTCTCGAGGATGGCGGCGGTGTCTTCGGGGCCTTCCGGGAAGCCGGTCGGCGAGAGCGGATTGGGCAGGCCGGCGTTCGGATAGCAGGAGACGTAGATGTCGGCCTTCTTCGCCAGCTCGGCGATGTGCGGTCGCATCTGCTCGCCGCCGAGGGCGCAGTTTATGCCGATGCTGACCGGCCGGGCGTGGCGGACGGAGTCCCAGAAGGCCTCGGTCGTCTGGCCGGTGAGCGTACGGCCGGAGGCGTCGGTGATCGTGCCGGAGATCATCACCGGCAGGCGGAAGCCGCGGGCCTCGAAGGCCTCGTCGATCGCGAAGAGGGCGGCCTTGAGGACGAGCGTGTCGAAGACCGTCTCGCAGAGGAGGAGGTCGGCGCCGGCGTCGATGAGGGCGTCGACCTGCTCGCGGTAGGCGTCGCGGACCTGGACGAACGTCACGTCGCGCTTGGCGGAATCGTTGACGTCGCGGGACATCGACAGCGTCTTGTTCGTCGGTCCGAGGGCGCCGGCGACGAAGGCGTCCTTGCCCGGGTGGGCGGCCTTGAAGGCGTCGACGGCCTGGCGCGCGACCTTGACCGCCTCGGTGTTGAGCTCGCGGACGAGGTGCGTCATCGCGTAGTCCTCCATCGCGATGGACGTGGCGTTGAAGGTGTTGGTCTCGAGGATGTCGGCGCCGACGTCGAGGTAGGCGCGGTGGATGTCGCGGACGACGGCGGGCTTCGTGATCACGAGCAGGTCGTTGTTGCCCTTGAGCTGGCCGGGGTGGTCCTTGAATCGTTCGCCGCGGTAGTCCTGCTCCTGCAGCCTGAGCTGCTGGATCATGGTGCCCATCGCGCCGTCGAGGTAGACGATGCGTTGGCGCAGGAGGGCCTCAAGGCGCTCGCCGGCCGGGTTCAAGGGGAGTCTCTGACGGGACATCGCCCCTACCGTGCGGGTTGCCGCCCACGGGTCAAGGCGGGGGGCGGACCTATTGTGTCATGCCCGGCAGGTCGGGCCTCTTGCAGCGGAGGAGGTCCTGGCTGCGGTAGAGGACGACGCGCTTGCCCTCGAATTTCTCGTCGTCCCACAGCAGGGGACGGAGTTCATAGCTGAACACGGGGTTGAGGTTGGACTTCGCGGCCTCCTCGGCGGGGTCGCCGCCTTGCCAGTAGAGGATGCCGTTGGGCAGGGAATGCTTCTGGCCCTTGCAGAGGAGCTGGCGGGTGTGGTGCACGAACGTGCGGAGATCCGCCACGGCCCGCCCGGTGACGAAGTCGTGCTCGTGGTTCATCGTCTCGGCGCGGGCGTTCCTGACGTCGACGTTCTTGAGGCCGAGGCGCGCGGCGAGGTCGGCGACGACGGTGATCTTCTTGCCGACCGAGTCGACGAGCGTGAAGCGGGCCTTGGGGTAGAGCACGGCGAGGATGAGGCCGGGGAAGCCGCCGCCGGTGCCGACGTCCATGACGCGGCAGCCGTCCATGAGCTTGAGGAACTTCACCGCCGCGACGCACGGGGCGTAGTGGTGACGCTCGAGGTTCTCGATGTCTTTGCGCGAGACCAGGTTGATCTTCTCGTTCCATTCCCGGTGGAGCGCGGCCATGGCGGTGAGCTGCTCCCACTGGGCGGGCGTGACTTCCGGGAAGAGGGCGACGAGGGACCGCATGCGAGGCCGCCAGCGTGTCCCGCGGCCGTCTTGAGGCAAGGACGCCTTTGCCCGGCGCACTTTGCTGTTTCCTTCGGCCGGGACCTGGCCAAACCTGTCCTTCCTATGTTCCACCACGTCGTCTTCTTCTACCTGAAAAAGGACCTCACCGCCGCCCAGCGCGCCGAATTCGAGACCAAGCTCCGCGGCCTGCTCAAGATCAGGAGCATCCACAGCGGCTACGTCGGCGTCCCGAGCCAGCACGCCGTCCGCCCGATCATCGACACCTCCTACGACTTCGCCGAGTTCTTCGTCTTCAAGAACCACGCCGACCACGACGCCTACCAGGTCGACCCGATCCACCAAGACTTCATCAAGGACTGCAAGGCCTACTGGGAGTCGGTCAAGATCTACGATTTCGAATAAGCCGTCAGGTTTACCGATGAAAAGAAGGCCGTCCGGAAGGGCGGTCTTTTTTGTGCCTAGAGGCGGACTCAAAGGGGGCACCATGGGGAGACCGGATGATTAGCTAGGGGTCTTGATGCCCGCAGCATACTCCCCGGTTTCCGGTCCCCCTTTGAGTTTCTGTTATTCCCAACCGCTAACCGCTAAACCCTGAATCCTGGCCATTGTAAACCTCCCCCTACTTCGGGCTTAACAATAGGGCGGGAGGGCCCTAGGTATGGGGC